>Ga0105242_10001876_pt1 | contig 16514 bp, 15 predicted proteins | sample KBSM24metaG_FD_81521 | JGI IMG/M metagenome (GOLD analysis project Ga0105242, IMG submission 81521) | Miscanthus rhizosphere microbial communities from Kellogg Biological Station, Michigan, USA - KBS M2-4 metaG | ecosystem: Host-associated > Plants > Roots > Rhizosphere > Soil | place... | reverse complement strand
TCGATCACGGGCACGATCTCGCGCACGATCATCACGCACGGCTGCACGCAGATGATGGTGCTGTCGATCTACTTCTTCGGGGGAGCGTCGCTCCACTACTTCGCGCTGGCGCTCACGATCGGCATCTGCTTCGGCATCTACTCGTCGGTGCTGGTGGCCGCGCCGCTGGCGAAATACCTGGGCGCCTCGCGGGAGGACTTCCTCCCGCCGCCGGACAAGAAGGCCCAGCTCGACCCGATGCCGTGATCGACATCATCCTGCACCTCGACGTCCACCTGCTCGAGTGGGTCGAGGCTTACGGGGTGTGGATCTACGCGATCCTGTTCGCGATCATCTTCTCGGAGACCGGGTTCGTGGTGACCCCGTTCCTTCCGGGCGACTCGCTCCTCTTCGTCGCCGGGGCCATCGCGGCGGCGGGCGGCGGGCTCGACGTCCACATCCTCGCGATCGTCCTCATGGCCGCGGCCGTCCTCGGCAACAGCGTGAACTACGCCATCGGGCGCTGGCTCGGGAAGACCTTCTTCCGCGACCAGGGCTCGAAGTGGCTCAACCCCGCCCACCTCGACAAGGCGCACGCGTTCTACGAGCGCCATGGCGGCAAGGCGGTGGTGATCTCCAGGTTCCTGCCGATCGTGCGGACGTACGTGCCGTTCGTGGCCGGCATGGCCGCCATGAGGGCGCGGACCTACACCGCCTACAACGTGGCCGGCGGCTTCCTGTGGGTGGGCTCGCTCCTCTACGCCGGCTACTTCTTCGGCAACATCCCCTGGATCAAGGGCAACCTCACGGCCATCATCGTCGGCATCGTCGTCGTGAGCCTGCTGCCGCTCGCCTTCGCCTGGTTCAAGAGCCGCCTCGCGCGCACATGACCTTGCCCCCCGTCGACGCCCACGTATTCGACATCACCCGCGTCATCCAGCTCGCGATCGCGCCGGTGTTCATGCTCACCGCGATCGCGTCGATCATCAACGCGCTGCTGGGGCGGCTGGGACGCGCGGTCGACCGGCGCCGGGCAGTGGAGGACCAGGTCGCGCAGGCCGAGCAACAGGATCCCGACGCGGTGGCGGAGCTGTTGCTGCTCGCCCGCCGCATCCAGCTCGTGCTGTGGAGCATCGGGTTCGCGGTCCTCTCGGCGTTGCTGGTGTGCATCCTCATCGGGGCGGCGTTCCTCGGCGCCTACGTCTCGCTCGACCTGTCGCGCACGGTGGCGATGCTCTTCATCGCGGCGGTGTTCGCGCTCACCGCGTCGCTGCTGCTCTTCATGCGCGAGGTGTTCCTCGCCGCGCTATCGGTCCAGCACAACGTGCGCACTAAGCGCGGCGCGTGAGCCTCACGAACGCCACCGCGGCGCCGAAGTAGGCGGCGCACAGGATCGATTCCACGAACGCGAGCTTCGCCGACAACCCCGTGTCGGTGTAGGTCCGGAGCGCCCCTTCCGCGGCGTAGAGCCAGATCACGAGCGTCGTCCACTTGTAGGTATAGCGCCGGCCGCGCAGCACGCCCGGCAGCGCGGCGAGGAGCGGCAGCACCTTGAGGACGAGCCAGCTCCCGCCCGGCTTCACCGGCGCGAGGAAGGTCTCCCACGCGGTGCCGAGGAGGATGAGCGCGATGAGGAAGGTCGCGGCGGCGAGGCTCGCCTGGCGTGGCGTCACGCGGACAGCTTCTTCGCCACGCCCGCCAGCCGCTTGCCCAGTGCGAACGCGAGGCGCGATTCCTCGTCCGTCACCGTGCGCTCGTTCGAGATGCCGGAGACGTGCGTCGCGCCATAGGGCGTCCCGCCGGAGCGCGTGGCGTTGAGGTCCGCCTCGCCGTACGGGATGCCCACGATCACCATGCCGTGGTGCAGGAGCGGCATCATCATCGTGAGCAGCGTCGTCTCCTGGCCGCCGTGCAGCGAGGCGCTGGACGAGAACACCGCGGCAGGCTTGCCGGTGAGCGTCCCGCGGGTCCACTCGGGACCGAGGCCGTCGATGAAGTACTTGAGGGGTGCCGCCATGTTGCCGAAGCGGGTGGGCGAGCCGAGGGCGAGCGCCACGCATTCCTCGAGGTCGCGCGCCTCCACGTAGGGAGCGCCTTCGGGCGGCACGGGCGGCGACGATTTCTCGACGACGGGGGCCACTTTCGGCACGGTGCGCACGCGGGCGCGCATGCCCTCGACGCTGTCGATTCCGCGCGCCACCGATTGCGCCAGCGAGCGCACGGCGCCCGTGGCGCTGTAGTAGAGGACGAGGACCTCGGGCATGTTGCTAATATCATAGCCCGTGAAATCCTGGATCCTCCGCCGCCTGCGCCTCGCCTACGACTTCGCCCGCTTCGTCGTGGAGCGCTGGTCGCACGACCGCTGCCCGCAGATCGCCGGCAGCCTCGCCTTCACCACGCTGCTCGCCCTGGTGCCCACGTTCGCCATCGCGGTGGCGATCCTTTCGCGCACGCCGATCTTCGGCGAGATCATGGTGCAGCTGAAGATCTTCCTGCTCCTCAACCTCGCCCCCGAAATCGCCGGCAAGATCATCACGGTGTACATGGGGGAGTTCGCCCACAACGCGCGCCGGCTCACCCTGCTGGGCCTCGCGATCCTGTTCGTGACGGCGGTGGCGCTCATGCTCACCATCGACCGCTCCCTCAACTCGATCTGGCGCTCGCACCAGAAGCGGCCGTTCCTGATATCCATCTTCGCCTACGTGATTCTCCTGAGCGTGGGGCCGCTCCTCATCGGGCTGAGCGTCTCGATCACGACCTACCTCATGTCCCTGCCCGAGAAGGTGGGCAACGTGCCCGCCCAGGCGCAGCCTTTCCTCCTGCAGGCGATCCCGACCGCCGTGAGCACGTTGACCTTCTTCCTCATCTACCGGCTGGTGCCCCATCGCAAGGTGCCGTGGAAGCACGCGTTGGCGGGAGGCATCGTGGCGGCGGTGCTCTTCGAGGCGGCGAAGCAGGGCTTCGCCATGTACGTGGCGTACGCGCCGATGTACAGCGTGGTGTACGGGGCGTTCGCCGCCTTCCCCTTCTTCCTGCTGTGGGTCTACCTCTCCTGGCTCATCGTGCTGCTGGGCGCGGAGCTCGCCGCGGCCCTGGGCGAATGGCCGCGGGATACGAAGAAGACCTGGGGATCAAGACGGAGCGACGTGGAATAGCTCGAAGCGCCCGGTCCTCTCGATGAGGCTTTCGGCCCGCACCAGGGTGACGCTGCCGCCGTGGTCGAGCTCGAACTCGCGCAGGTCCGAGTAGGTGTTGGGCGGCGTGAGGAGCGAATCCGGCTCGTTGGAGTAGTCGCCGAACACCATCCACAGCCCCGGCTTCGCCTGCGGCGCCGAGGTGATCGTCGGCTGCACCCACACGTTGCGCGCCATGCTGCCGAGGAACTGGATGCCGAACTCCATCCCGCCCTCGTCGAACATCGTGATCCAGCGCGCGACACCCACGGTCCAGTTCGGGCGGTTCTTGAGCTTCACGCCCACGACCTCGCCCACGCCGATCGGCTGCTGGGTGGCGCCCATGCGTCGCACCTTGAGGCCGCCGGTGCTCTCGTTGACGATATCCCACTCGAATACCGGGATGGGCTGCGACGCGTCATCGGTGGGCAGCGCCATGAGCGGCATGGTGATGCCCTTCTTGAGGGCGTCGGCCTCGTCGGGGCGCGGCTCGAAGGAGACGAAGTGCCCCACGGCCTTGAGGCCCACGCAGATCGCCACGCTCGACTCGCCACCGGGGTTGCGCTTGGCGCTGCGCTTGGGCGGATCGCCCCACAGCGTGATGAGGCGGCCCAGCAGCGCCAGCATCTCGGGCCCGAGGCTCTTGCTGAGCGTCGCCGAGACCTGCCCGGCCTCCGCGGCGTTCTTCTTCTGCCGCAGCTTGTCGACGATGGGATTGGTGTCGAAGAGGCGCCAGTTGGGCCCGCCGGCATCGTCGTTGGCGGAGAGCGCCGGCTTCGGCCCCTTGTCCTGGTCGCACGGCACGATGAAGTGCCCCGACGGGCGCGTCGCGGGCCGCTCCCGGTGGAGGCCCAGGATGCCGCGGTAGGCGCGCGCCTGCGCGATGATCTTGTCGGCCTCGCCCTGCACCAGGCGGTACGGGTCGGTGAGCGAGATGAGGAGCGCCTCGCAGTAGAGGTCGGTCACGGTGGACTTGGTGTCCGCGTCGACGACCTCCTTCGCCGCGCCTTCGGCGTCGGCGTGGAGATAGAGCTGGTGCATGTCGCGCCACACGCCCGGCGGCACCGGCGTGTACGACTTGTAGCTCGCGCGCTGGCCGGCGAGCAGATATTCCATCGCGCGCGCGATCATCATGGGAAGCAGCTTCTTCGCGCCGATGGCGAAGAGCTTCCCGCTCTTCTCCACGATGGCGATCTTGTAGCCCATGGCGAGCTCGGCCGAGAGGTCGCGCGCCAGCGTGAGCGCCTCGCGCGCGCGGATGCCCAGCGGCAGCGTCGCCTTGCTGTAGACCGCGTCGAGCTCTTCGAACGCCGAAAGTGCCACCGGGCGGTAGACGTCGAGGATCTGCAGGCGCGTGTCGACGTCGACCTTCGAGCGGTTGAGCGTGGCGAGGTGCGCGCAGAGCTTGCGGGTGGCATCGAGGCTCTGGGCGAGGGGCAGGGCCTCGACCCAGGCCTTGAGCTGCTTCGGCCGGATCTCCAGGTCCTTGGGCGGGGGCGCCGTCCTGTCCGGGACGGTCAACGCGAGGGGGGGCATGGCAGGCTTTTCTAGTAAGCTTTGTGCCAGCAGGATAGACGAGGAATTTGCTTTTGAAAACCAATCTGTTATTGCGGCTGTCCCGGGCATTTGTGACGTGCTTCATGGTTTCCGCGCTGCCCGCCGCCGCCTTCGACATCACCGACACGCAGGGACACCGCCATCGGCTCGCCGATTACCAGGGCCGCTACGTGGTCCTCAACTTCTGGGCGACGTGGTGCGTGCCGTGCATCCAGGAAATTCCCGAGATCTCCGCGTTCCAGAAGGAGCATCCGAAGGTCGTCGTGATCGGTGTCGCGATGGACGCGGAGAACGTCGCGAAGGTGAAGCAGTTCGCCAGGAAGACCGGGCACGACTACGCGCTGGTGCTGGGCGACGAGTCCGTGGAGAAGCAGTTGGGCGATCCGCGCGCGCTTCCCACCACGCGCATCTACGATCCCTCGGGGAAGGTCGTGTACGAGCGGCCCGGGCGCGTGAGCAAGAAGTTCCTCGAGGACGCCACGGCGACGAAGGCTGCACCCTCGCCCGACAAGGCCTGAGCCCCGAGCGCCCAGCGCTCGCGCAGCGCCCGCAGGACGCGGTTCGGATAGTCGGCCTGCCCGAGGCTTCCGTTGTATCGCGCCAGCGCGCGCGCCATGTTGCCGTTCTCGCGGTCGAGGTAGTGGCGCAGGATCGTGCAGCCGTAGCGCAGGTTGGTGCGCTCGTGGAAGAGGTTCTGGCCGGGGTCGCCCAGCTCCTTCACCCAGAAGGGCATCACCTGCATGAGGCCGCGCGCGCCGGCGGCGGACACCGCGTACTTGCGGAACTTGCTCTCGACGTCGATCACCGCGAGCACGAGGTGCGGGTCGAGTCCCGCGCGCATCGCCTCGTAGCGCACCAGGGCGAGGAACTCGCGGGCCGCGTCTTCATCCGGAAACTTCGTGACCACGCGGCTGGTCATCGCGCGCACCCACGCACGCGTGTCGAGATCCTTGGTGTCCACGCTCGCGCGGTCGTTCACGGCGCGGGCGAGGGTGGCGCGCACCGAGGCCGAGAGGACCTCGTACTGCTGCGCGCCCCCGAAGGCCGTGAGCGGCAGGGCGAGGAGCGCCGCCGCCACGAGACGGCGAAGCCTAGCGGCCCTTCGCATCCCCGAGCTTGCCGCGCACGAAGGCCGCGGCTTCGGCGACCGGCACCTTCGTGGCCGCGGTCTCGCGCCGTTGCTGGTACTCGACCATGCCTTCCTTGAGGCCGCGGTCGCCCACGACGATCCGGTGCGGGATGCCGATGAGCTCCTGGTCGGCCAGCAGCACCCCCGGGCGCTCGTCGCGATCGTCGAGGAAAGCCTCCACGCCCGCGGCCGTGAGCTCGTCGTGCAGCTTGTCGGCGGCGGCCTTCACGGACTCGCTGCGGCCGTAGCCCATGGGAATGATCGCCACCGTGAAGGGCGCCATGGGATCGGGCCAGATGATCCCGCGGTCGTCGTGGTTCTGCTCGATGGCGGCGGCCACGACGCGCGTGACGCCGATGCCGTAGCAGCCCATCTCCATCGGCTGGGTCTCGCCCTTTTCGTCGATGTAGGTGACACCCATCTTGCTGCTGTAGGCCGTGCGCAGCTGGAAGACGTGTCCAACCTCGATGCCGCGGGCGATCTCGAGCACGCCCTGGCCGTCGGGCGAGGGGTCGCCGGCGACCACGTTGCGGATGTCGGCCACCTCGGGCTCGGCGAGGTCGCGCCCGAAGTTCACCCCCGTGAGGTGATAGCCGTCCTCGTTGGCCCCCGTGCAGAAGTCGCTCATCGCCGCGACGGTACGGTCCGCCACGATGCGCACGTCGTGTCCCACGGGACCCAGCGAGCCGGGGTTCGCCTTGAGCCGCGTCTTGATCTCGGCGTCGGTGGCGAAGCGGAACGGCTTGAGCCCCTTCACCTTCGTGGTCTTCACCTCGTTCAGCATGTGGTCGCCGCGAACGAGCAGCATCGTCATCTCGTCGGGCTTGCCCTCTTCGACGTGCACGACGACGATCGACTTCACCGTCTTCTCGATGGGCAGCCGCAGCAATTCCGAGACTTCCTCGCAGGTGTGCTTGCCGGGCGTGGCGACCTTCTTCATCGCCTCCTTCGCGGCACCCCGCGCTTGCCCCGGCGCCAGTGCCTCGGCGAGCTCCACGTTCGCGGCGTATTTCGACACCGTCGAATAGGCGATCGCGTCTTCGCCCGAGCCCGCGAGCACCTGGAACTCGTGCGAGCCCGTGCCGCCGATCTCGCCGGAGTCGGCGGCGACCGCGCGGAACTGCAGGCCCAGCCGCGTGAAGATGCGCGTGTACGCGTCGTACATCGCCTGGTAGCTCTTCTGCAGCGCGGCGAAGTCGGCGTCGAACGAGTACGCGTCCTTCATCGTGAACTCGCGTGCGCGCATGACGCCGAAGCGCGGGCGGATCTCGTCGCGGAACTTGGTCTGCACCTGGTAGAAGTTCACCGGCAGCTGCCGGTAGCTCCTGATCTCCTTGCGCACGATGTCGCAGAGCACTTCCTCGGCCGTGGGCGCGTAGCAGAACTCGCGCTCGGCGCGGTCCTTGATGCGCAGCATCAGCGGCCCGTAGAGGTCCCAGCGCCCGGTCTCCTGCCAGAGCTCCGCGGGTTGCACCGGCGGGGCGATCATCTCGAGCGCCCCGGCGCGGTTCATCTCCTCGCGCACGATGGCCTCGACCTTGCGGACCACGCGGAGGCCCAGCGGCATCCACGAGTACAGGCCGCTGCCGAGCTTGCGGATGAGGCCCGCCCGGAGCATGAGCTTATGGCTGGGAAGCTCGGCCTCCTGGGGGGCCTCCTTCAGGGTGCCGATGTAGTACTGGCTGGCGCGCATCGTTCTTTCTTGCAGAAAATCAGCAGGTTAGGAGGATTCCATTGTACACGGTCGGGGTTGCCGCACGGTGGGTGGCGGGTGCTCGCAAACTGGGGCAGAATGGAATCAACCTACTGAATTGGATGGTGGACGCCATGATCGATCGGGACGGATACCGCCCGAACGTCGCCATCGTGCTCGTGAACGCCCGGAACCAGGTGTTCTGGGGCAAGCGAATCAAAGAGCACGCCTGGCAGTTCCCCCAGGGCGGCATCAAACTGGGGGAGACTCCCGAGCAAGCCATGTTCCGGGAGCTGGAAGAGGAAACGGGGCTCCAGCCCCAGCACGTCAAGGTGCTCGGTCGCACTCGCGACTGGCTGCACTACAACGTCCCCAACCACTGGGTGAAGCGCGAGTGGCGCGGCACCTACAAGGGCCAGAAGCAGATCTGGTTCCTGTTGCGCCTGGTGGGACGCGACTGCGACATCAGCCTGCGCGCGAGCGGGCACCCCGAGTTCGACGCGTGGCGCTGGCACGACTACTGGGTGCCGCTCGAGGCCGTGATCGACTTCAAGCGCGAGGCCTACCGCCTCGGGTTGGAGCAGCTCGCGGAGTTCCTCGAGGTCACCCCGCGCGCGATCGGCCTGTCGCCCTACGGGCGGCGCCGCAAGCACTCGCGGCCGCGCCCCGAGCGCGTGGTGCTCACGACCTCGGTCGTCGTCACCGACGGTTGATCAGAACCCGCGCGAGCGGGAGGGAATCACCAGCGCGGCGAGCGCCGAGATCACCACCATCAGCACGATGGCCACGATCACCACGACCGCCGTGTACGCGATCGACTTGTCCTCCGGCACCTTCATGAGGGGCTCGAGCCCCGTCATCAGCAGGTAGAGGCTGTAGAGGCTCCCCACCAGCCCGAGGATGTAGAGCGCCGGGATGAGGTAGAAGACGCCGGCGAGCCACGACGCGGTGGGAAAGAATGCCGCCACCTTGAGCGCCTGCATGAAGTCCTTCTCGCCGCCGAAGTTGGGCGCCAGCGAATCGATCACCAGAGCGATCACGTACACCGCGCCCAGTCCCAGCACGTAGTTCAGCACCATGCTGGCGAGGCCCGGCCCCACGTCGATGCGGATCGGCTTGTCGTAGCCGGTGTAGCCGATGAAAGAGAAGCCGATGAACGACGCGATCGCCGGGATCGCGGCGAGGATCATCACGTACTGCGTATAGAGGCCCGTGACGGTGTGGGTCTCGCCGTTGATCACGGCCCATTCCTGGCGCGGGCTGATGAGAAGTTTTTTCGCGCGCTCGACGAGGTTGATCACGGCGTCCCCTGGCTTGAAGTTGGCGAGAGTATAGCGCCGCGACCCTGGATCAATTCCTCGATGCGCGCGACGATGCGGCGGCGCTGCTCCATGGGCGAGAACGCGGCGTAGCGCCGCGCGTACGTGCGCGCGATGTCCACGCGCCGCGGATCGAGCACGCCCGCGAAGGCGCGAGGCAGCAGGTCCGCCGTGGCGCCCGGGCCGAGCCACACCCCGACATTCAGCTGCTCCAGGCGGCGCGCGGTCGCGTACTGCTCGTAGTGCGTGGGGAAGACGAGCGAGGGCACGCCGTACATGAGCGCGCCGGTGGAGATCTCGCCGCCATGGGAGACGAGCAGGTCGCAATCTCGCAGGAAACGCTCGAGGCGCACCGGGCGGTCGCAGACGACGCGCTTGCGGCTCGCGAAGCGCCTGCGGCGCGCCTCGTCGAGCCCGGGGATGTAGGCGACGATGCGATGCTCGGTCGAGGCGAGATGGTCGAGCAGCGGGTCGAGCAGCGGCAGGTTGGTCTTTACGTAGACGAAGATCTTCTTGCCCGTGCCCTCGGGCCACGGGACGTCGGTGCCGCGATCGAATCGCACGCGCGGTCCCCAGTAGCCGGAGGTCTCGCGGTTGCCGTAGTGGTCGAGCTCGGGAAACGTGCAGATGAAGTGCTCGTCGGCGTCGAAGAGCTCGGCCAACCTCAGCAACGGCTTGGCGCCCAGGGCCACGAGCGCCGCGTTGGTGTTGGCGAGCACGGCCTGCTCGGTGCGCGCGAGGCGTCCCACGTCGATGGGCGCATCGAAGCGGAACGGGGGGAGCGGTGTCGAGCGCGGCGGGACGAAGAATCCGTTGCCGTACGTCACCCGCGGCAGTCCGAGCGAATGCGCGGCGAGGAGTGCCGTCGGCGCGAAGTCCACCACGACCATGTCGGGCTGCCAGCGCGACATGAGCGAGCGCCATCCGCCGAGCAATCCGGTGAGCTCGCGCGGATCGCTGTAGCCGCAACCGCTCATGATGTCGACGTAGCCGGCGGGAACGTCGGCGCCGACACCCTCGCGCGCGCAGCGCGGCGCCTGGAAGACGTCGTAGTCGCGCGCCTCGGGCACGACCGACAGCTGGCGCAGCTCCCGGAACATGAACGCAATGCGATGGCCGTGCGCCGCGAGGCCCGCCGCGAGCGCCGCGCACGACATCACGTGGCCGTATTCGCCGCCCATCTCCCAGGCGAAGGCGATGCGAGCCACGGTCAGGCTCCCAGCATCGCGGCGACGCGCGCCGCCGCGTCGTGGGATTTGCGGCCGCGCAGGGTGCTGCCGGCCGCGGCCTTGCGGATCGATTCGTTGGCCGCAGCCTCCGCGATCCATCGCGGCAGCTCCGCGGGCGGCGTCTCGGGCGCCCACATCACGGCGGCGCCGGTGGACACGACCTGTCGCGCGACGAGGACCTGCTCGAGATGCTGGGGAACGAGCGCGAGCGCCACGCCCGCGTTGAGCGCGTGCGCGACGGTGCCTGGCCCGCCGTGCGAGATGCAAAGGTCGCAGTCGGCGAGCAGCGGACCGAGCGCCACGGGTTGCGAATGCACCTGCATGGTGGGCGTGCTGCGCGCCGCGGCCTGCGCAGGCGCCAGTCCCAACGCCACGACGATGGCCTCCCCGGGAAGCCTTGCGATCGCGTCGAGCATCGGCGGCAGGCGCGGATCGTGGGCTTTCACGTAGGCGAAGACGCGCGGGCGCGCCGAGGCGCGCCAATGCGCCTCGGCGCCCGTCGACGGATCGTCCTGGGGCCCGACGTATTCGGCGTCCGCGCGCGCGCCGAACGGATCGATCTCGGGCCAGGTGCAGAGCACGTTGTGCTCCACGCGGAAAACATCCGAGGCATTCGCGGGCAAGGCGGCCGAAGCATTCACGCGCTCCAGGCCGCCGCGAACGCCGGCGAGCAGCGTCGCGTCGGCGCGGCGCAGCGCCGTTTCCTCGATGGCGGCCCACGAGCGCAGCGCGGGCATCGGGTCGCGCGGCGGCGGCGTGGAAAAGCCGCTACCGATCGATACGTGAGGCAGGCGCGCGGCGCGCGCGGCGATGAGTGCGCCGGGCGCGTAGTCGGCCACCAGTGCATCGGCCTTCCACAGCGAGAAGAGGCCCAGCCATCCGCGCGTGTTGCCCGCTACGGACAGGGCGTCGCCATAGCCTCGATAGACCAGGATCTCGGAGTGGCTGAGCGGCGGGCGTGTCGGGGCGGTGGCGGGCGAAGCGATGAGCGGCGCCTGGAACCACTCGGCGCTCGCGCCGAGCGCACCCAGCGCGAGCAGGTCCTGGAAGGCGAAGGCGGTCTCGTGGCCGAGGCGGCGCAGCCCGCGCGCCACCTCGAAAACCCGACGCGCATGGCCCAGGTCCCCGCCCAGTTCCCAGGCGAAGAGGACGCGGGCCATGCGGCGCCCCCTAGGTCAGGGAGCGCAGCTGAGCGACGATCCGAAGCGGCTGCTTCCCGCCGCGAACGGACGGCAACCGGTGCCGCTCAGGTTGGCGGTCGCCGGGCTGTTGGTCGCGTTGCCGGTGACGACGAACTGGCCGAGGCGAGTGCCGAATCCCAACGGACGGAACGAGACATTCGCCGAGCACGAGTCCTGCGGAGCGAGGGTCGCGCCGCACGTGCTGCTCGAGACCAGGAAGTCGATCGTCGCGCTGTTGAGCACGATGTTCGCGGTGGCCCCGCCGATGTTCGTGACCTTGATCTCCTGGGCGCCGCTCGACGAGCCGATGACGCGCGCGCCGAAGCCGAGCGCCGAGGGCTGCAGGCGGATCAGCGGAGAGGTGACCGTCTGGCCGCGCGCGGTGACCGGGATCGCGCGGCTGCCGCCTTCGGCGCTGCTCACCACGGTGAGCGTCCCCTGGACTTCGCCCAGGGCGGTGGCCGCGAACAACAGCGTGATCGTGCACGCCTGCTGCGGGGCGAGCGTCGCCGGGCAGCCGCTGTTGAGCTCGAACGGCGAGCTCGCGGTGATGCTCGACAGCGTGATCGTGCCGTAGCCGGTGTTGACGAGCTGCAGCGCGTAGCTGATCGCGGTGCCGCCGACCTGGGCCGCGCCCATGTCGATGGAGTCGGGCAGCACCAGCTGGCCGCCGGAGATCCCGTTGCCGCCGAGTCTCGCGGTCGCGGTGGGCGGGCCCGCGATGAGGATCGCCCCCTTCTGCGGCGCGTCGCCCAGCAGCGCGCCCTGGACGATGAGAGTGCCGTCCTGGCCGCCGGATACGCTCGGCCCGAAATCGACGAGCACGTCGCAATTCGACAGCGACGGGATCGTGGGGCTGCAGGTGTCGCTCACGACGTTGAACTCGCCGCCGGTCGTGGCCACCGTCACCGGCATGCTGCCGTAGGTGTTGTTGGTCACGCGGAAGCGCATCGAGTCGGAGGTGGCGCCCACCGGGACGTCGCCGAAGTCGAACGTCGACGGATCGATGAGGAGCGGCGGGGGCGGCACGCCGGTGCCCGAGAGGTTGATGAAGTGCGGGCTCGCCGAGGTGTTGTCGAAGATGCAGATCGAGTCCTGCTGCAGGCCGAAGAAGAACGGCGCGAACTGCGCGGTGAACGTGCAGGTCTGGTTCTTCGAGTACGGCGTGTTCAGGTCGCAGGTGGTCGAGCACGTGAACCCGCCGCCGTAGCAGAACGAAGGCACCGCCGCCGCGGCGATCGCCTTCGGCTGGTCGCCGAGGCAGAACGAGCCCGGCTGGATGTCCGAGATGACGTACGGCTGGTCGCCGATCGAGCCCAGCGTGAAGTTCTTCGTGGGCGAGGACTGGCCGACCTGGACGTTGCCGAAGTTCCACGACGAGGGCGAGATGAGCACCGTGGGCGCCGTGATCGCCGCCTTCATGGGCGAGAACTCGGAGGTGTCGCCGCCCGGGCCGCAGCAATACGGCAGCGTCGCCGTCGCCGAGACGTTGTTCACCGCGCCACCGTAGTACACGTAGGTGCTGGGCGTGGCGCCGTAGACGAACGCCGATCCGAGGTAGGTCTCGCCGGCGGGCTTGCCCATCGCCGAGTTCGAGTAGAAATCGACCTGGTACTGGCTCGCCGCGCTCGAGTCGACGGAGAAGTCGATCGAGGTGAATCCGGCGCCCTGGACCACGTTCGCGATGTCGGGGTAGTTCTGCTGGTTGTTGGGGCCGCCGTCGCCGTCGCCCCCGTCGTTGGGCAGCGGGGCGCCGCCGCCGTTGAGGCTGATGTTCTTGCCGGCGTTGCCGGTGATCGTCCCGTAGGAGAACCGGTTGTTGGTGCCGAGCCCGGTGAGCAGGATGCCGTTGGCGCCGTTCGACTCGATGTCGTTGCCGAAGAACGAGTTGTAGCTGCCGTACTGGAAGCAGCTCGCGTTGTTGGTGAGCAGCCGCGCGCCGTTTCCACGGTTGCTCATGATCGTGTTGCTGCTGAGCTGGCTGCCGTCCACGCTCTGGAACAGGATGCCGTCGGCGGTATTGGACGAGATCGTGTTGCTGAAGAGGTCGATGTAGCCCGAGCAGAAGGCGTCCACGCCGCGATTGTTCGGCAGCGGCGATCCGGAGAAGCCCACGCCGATGTAGTTGGTGTCGAAGGTGACGAAGCTGGTGTATTCGATCGAGACACCCGCGCCGCTGTTGCCGGCGATCACGTTGTTGTCGAGCGACTGGCTGCCGCTGGACGAGATGATCACGCCGTCGCCGTTGGGGAGCGAGGCGTCGCCGTCCGCCGTGGTGCCGATGTAGTTGTCGCTGAGCGTCGTCCCGCCGTAGTCGTTCGAGAAGTAGACGCCGGTGGTGTTGCCCGAGATGAGGTTGTTGTCGATCGTCGGGCCGTTGCTCGACGTGACGTAGATGCCGTAGGTGTTGCGGCTCGCCGTCGAGCCGTTGGGCGTGCCGATCTTGTTGTTCTCGATGGTCGCCGCGGCCGAGACCCAGAAGCCGTAGTCGTTGCCGATCACGACGTTGCCGCCGCTCGACGAGTCGCCGAGGATGTTGCCGCTATCGATCGAACGCGCGCCGACGGAGTTGCCGGCGAGCAGGTTGTTGTGGATCTCGAACGCGCCGCACACGCCGCCGGACAGCGACCCGTAGGTGAAGTTGGAGATCTTCATGCCGGTCACCGTGAGGTGGCCGCCGTAGGTGAAGTTCTGCGGGAAGGTGAGGCCGCAGTCCGCGGAAGAGCCGGTGCCGCGGATTTCCATGGTGGTCGCGAAGCCGTCCACGTCCGAGGCGCTCACCAGGCCGCCGCCGTCGATCACCGGGTTGAACGCGTTGGTGGCGCAGAAGAGCGTCGGCAGGCCGAACGACGGCATTCCGGTCGAGGTGCTCACGACGAAGGGACCGCCCGCCGCGGTGATGAGCGGCGCCGAGTCGGTCGCGCAGTTGGCGTTCGCCGCGTTGATCGCCGCGATGAACTCCGCCGTGTTGGTCACGGGGTACGTCGTCGCGAGGGCCGGGACCGGTGCGAGGGCCACGGCGATCCCGGCGGCGAGCGGGGACAGGCGCGCGGCGCGCGGTGAGCGGAACGCGGGGGTGCTTGTGCGCATGGACATCTCCCTTGAAGCTTTTGGACTGCTTTTCTTGGGTCTGGCCCATCATGCCACACCGGGGTCGTCGCCCGGGACGGCAATGGGGGCCGGAAAGTACATATTCGCTGCAAGAATCATGCAGGGCCCATCCCCCCGGGGACTAGGGAATTTTCTGCAAATCCCGGTCAGGAAGTGACCCTTCGCGGCAGGGCCCGGTGCTAGAGGACGACGAGGTTGTCCCGGTGGATGAGCTCGGGCTCGGCGATGTAGCCCAGCGCCGCCTCGATCTCGGCCGTGGGCTTGCGCAGGATCCGGGCGGTCTCGGCGGCGCCGTAGTTGACCAGCCCGCGGGCGATCTCGCGGCCGTCGGGCCCGGCCACGCTCACGACCTCGCCGCGCTCGAAGTGGCCCTCCACCGACGTCGCACCGATCGGCAGCAGGCTTTTCCCGTCGGATATCAAGGCCTTGACGGCGCCGGCATCGAGCGTGAGGCGCCCGGCAGGCTTGAGGTGGTCGGCCAGCCACTGCTTGCGAGCCGCCACCGGCGGCGTCGCCGCCTCGAGGAACGTCCCGATCGCCTCGCCCCCGAACAGGCGAGTGAGCACTTCCGCTTCCCGGCCCCAGGCGATGGCCGTGTGGGCGCCGCTGCGGGCCGCGCGCTTGGCGGCGAGCACCTTGGTGAGCATCCCGCCGCTGCCGAGGTGCGAGCCGGCACCGCCCGCCATGGCTTCCAGGGCGGCGTCGCCGGCGTGGCCGTGGGCGACCAGCTTCGCCGCCGGATCCTTGCGCGGGTCGGCCGAGAAAAGGCCCTTCTGGTCGGTGAGGATGAGCAGCGCGTCGGCCTCGATCAGGTTCGTGACCAACGCGCCCAGCGTGTCGTTGTCGCCGAAGCGGATCTCGTCGACGACGACGGTGTCGTTCTCGTTGATGATCGGCACGACGCCCAGCGCGAGCAGGCTCTTCAGCGTCGAGCGGGCGTTGAGGTAGCGGCGGCGGTCGCCCAGGTCCTCGTGGGTGAGCAGCACCTGCGCGGTGTGCAGGCCCAGCTCCGCGAAGCACGACTCCCACATCTGCACCAGGCCCATCTGCCCCACGGCGGCGGCGGCCTGCAGCTCGCTCACCTGGTGCGGGCGCTTCTTCCAGCCGAGGCGCTTCATGCCCTCGGCGATGGCGCCCGAGGAGACCACGATCACCTCGACCTCTCGCCGGCGCAGCGCCGCGATCTGCTTCACCCAGTCGGCGATGGCGTTGCGGTCGAGCCCGGCGCCCGCGTTGGTGAGCAGGCTCGAGCCGATCTTCACCACGACGCGCTTCGCCCCGGCGAGCGAGGCGCTCACTTCGCCTTCCCCTTGCGCTCCTCGTCCAGGAAATCCATCACCGCGAAGGTGAGGTCGCGGGTTCCCTCGCCCTTGATGGCGGACACCACGAACCAGGGCTTGGTCCAGCGCAGCTTCTTCGCGAGCGCCGTGGCCCGCTTCTTCGCTTCCTTCGCGTCGAGCAGGTCCGCCTTGTTGAACACCAGCCAGCGCGGCTTCTTCGCGAGCGCGGGGTCGTATTTCTTGAGCTCCGCGGCGAGCGCGCGCACTTCCTTCGCGGGATCGGCGCCCTCGTCGAAGGGCGCCATGTCCACGAGGTGCAGCAGCACGTGGGTGCGCTGCAGGTGGCGCAGGAACTGGTGGCCGAGGCCGGCGCCTTCGGCCGCGCCCTCGATGAGGCCCGGGATGTCGGCGACCACGAACGAGCGCCGGTCGTCCACGCGCACCACGCCCAGGTTCGGGTGCAGCGTCGTGAACGGGTAGTCGGCGACCTTCGGGCGCGCCGCGGACACCGCGCGGATGAACGTGGACTTGCCGGCGTTGGGCATGCCGAGCAGCCCGACGTCGGCGATCACGCGCAGCTCCATCTCGAGGTTCTTCGCCTCGCCGGGCAGCCCGCGGGTGAATTGCTTGGGCGCGCGGTTCACGCTCGACTTGAAGTTGAGGTTGCCCAGGCCGCCGCGGCCGCCCTGCGCGAGCAGCGCGCGCTCGCCGTCCTTCGCGAGGTCGGCGACGATTTCCTTCGAGTCGCTGTCGCGGATGATCGTGCCCACCGGCATGCGCAGCACGATGTCCTCGGCGCCCTTGCCGTTCTGGTCGCGCCCGCGGCCGTTCTCGCCCGACTTCGCGCGGAAGATGCGCGTGTA
>Ga0105242_10001873_pt1 | contig 16535 bp, 19 predicted proteins | sample KBSM24metaG_FD_81521 | JGI IMG/M metagenome (GOLD analysis project Ga0105242, IMG submission 81521) | Miscanthus rhizosphere microbial communities from Kellogg Biological Station, Michigan, USA - KBS M2-4 metaG | ecosystem: Host-associated > Plants > Roots > Rhizosphere > Soil | place... | reverse complement strand
CTAGTTCAGCGGTTCGATATTCCCTCGGGAGTCTTGCAATGAACCGGCTGCTTGATCGTGGGACATTTCTCGAACCCCTCCGGCCGCACGGTACCGTTGCCTCTTACGTAAGGGGCAAAGCAGTCGATGCTTGCCTTGTATTCATTCCATAGGTCCGCGCAGCTCGCATCGCTGCCCAGCTGTTTCGCCTTCGGCGCGGCAGCAGCCGGGGATTTCGCCGCGGCGGCGGCCCTGGCCGAATCCGGTTCGCCTGTCCGCGGCTTGCCCATCGCTTCCGCAGCCGCTTTCTCCCTGGCAACGCGCGCCTCGGCTTCGCGGCGCCGCGCTTTGAGGTCGTCAGGACTCTCCGAATCGAGCCTCTTGCCTTTGTCCCTGTATTTTTCAGGCACGGACGAGCCGTAATGCACTTTTCCCTTCTCGTCCACCCACCGGAAGATCTCGTTCGCCTGTGCCGCGAAAGAAAGCGAACTGCAGAAAAGAATCACCGCGACTTTGCCGACCATGGAGTATGCCGTGGCAGGCCCGATGGTTGCGCCGCCGGGCTAAGCCCTTTTTAACCCGCCGAGCAGTGAGGCGACCGGCCGCTCGCGTCGCTTCGAATGGCTGCCGGAGGGTTCTTCGCGCACCTTGGCCGCGACTGGCGCGACGCCAGGCTCGTAGGGTTTCGAAAAAATCGGGTCGCTGGATTTCTGCGCGGTTCTTGGAGCGGGACTGCTGTGCTGCGGGGTGGTGTGCGGTGCGGTGGCGTGCTGTGGAGCGGAATGCTGGGGATTGGCGTGCTGCGATTTCTGCTGCTGCGGCCGGCGTTCCGGCCTGCGCGATCCCTGCCTGCCTCGATGCTCCGGTGCGCCGGCGCTTACCATCGTCGCCACGGTGCCCGCGTTCGCGAAGCCCGGGACGAGCACGCGCTCCAGCTTCTTGTTGATGAGTTTCTCGATCGCGGCGAGCGCCTCGAGGTCCTCGGGTGCCACCAGCGAGATCGCCTCGCCGGTCAGGCCCGCGCGCCCGGTGCGGCCGATGCGGTGCACGTAGTCTTCAGGCGAGTGCGGAATGTCGAAGTTGATCACCTGCGGCAGGCTCTCGATGTCCAGGCCGCGGGAGGCAACGTCCGTGGCCACCAGCACCGTCGTCTTGCCGCTCTTGAAGGCTTCGAGCGCCGCTTCGCGCTCGGCCTGCGTCTTGTCGCCGTGGATCGCGTCGACCTGGATGTGGTTGGCGCGCAGCTGGTGCGCAAGGCGATTCGCGCCAATGCGCGTGCCGGTAAAGACGAGCACCTGTTTCAGCCCGCGCGACTGGATGATGTGGCAGAGCAGTTCGCGCTTCTTTTCGCGCGCGCAGGGATGCACCACGTGGCTGACGAGGTCGGCGGTGGCGTTGCGCGCCGCGATCTGTACCTCGGCCGGATTCTTGAGCAGTGTCTTGGTCAGCCTGCGGATTTCGTCCGGGAAGGTGGCCGAGAACAGCAGGTTCTGGCGCACCGGCGGCAGCAGCGCGATGATGCGCTTGATGTCGGGCATGAAACCCATGTCCAGCATGCGGTCCGCCTCGTCCAGGATCAGCACCGAGACCTGGTTGAACATCACCGTCTTGTTGTGCACGTGGTCGAGCAGCCGGCCGGGCGTCGCCACGAGGATTTCCACGCCGCGCCGCAGCTGCACGATCTGCGCGTTCATGTCGGTGCCGCCATAGACAAGCGCCGTGCGCAGCGGCATGTGCTTGGCGTAGTCGCGGAAACTTTCTTCTACCTGGATCGCGAGCTCGCGCGTCGGCGTGAGGACCAGCACGCGTATCGGATGGCGCGCGGGCGACGCGGAGGTGCTCGCAAGCGGCGCCAGCAGTTGCAGCGTCGGCAACGCGAACGCGGCGGTCTTGCCGGTGCCGGTTTGGGCGCCGGCCATGAGATCGCGGCCCGCGAGGACTAGAGGGATGGCTTGTTCCTGGATCGGGCTTGGCTGTTCGTAGCCCAGGTCTTTCACCGCTTGCAGCAGCGGCGGGATCAAGCCCAGTTTTTCGAAACCTGAGCTAATGACGTAATGCCTTGAAAACTAAAGAACTCGCATTATACCCCTTTGGCGGCGATCACGAGTTGTGTTTGCGTGACAAGGGCCACAAGTTTCCCCGCCTCGCTGCGGATGGTGGTCTGGCAGACCACCGTGGTGCGCCCTTTGTGCACCGGGACGGCCTCGCCGACCACTCGGCTACCGACCGCGGCGCCGCCGATGAAGTTGGTCTTCGACTCGATCGTCGTGGTGCGCGCCCCTTCCGGCATGTTGAGGATCGCCGCCACCGCGCCCAGCGTGTCGGCGAACGCCATGATCGCTCCGCCATGCAGGTTGTCGCCCACCGTGCAGAGGTCCTTGCGCACGGTCAGGCGCGCGATCACCTTGTCCGGGGTTACATCCGTGAACTCCATGCCGAGCAGGTCGGGCAGGAGGCCCTTGAATTTGTCTTGCATGGAAGCGGCAAGTCCCATGTCAATTGATGGTCCTTCGATTGCGCTCGGGCTGCACATCCTGCGGCTCCACGCCCGGCAGTTTGAGTTCCATGTCCCAGTCGCTCTTCTTCACCGCCGCCTGCAGCAGGCGACATACGGAGTGCAGCAGGACGGGATCGAGTGTGAGAGTCACGCCCTGGCCTTCGGCCGGATGCATCGCGACCACCGGATGGCCGTTCGGGTCGTGGCCGGTCTGGATGCGCGCGAGCAGCAGCGGCTCGGCGCCCAGCGGCGTGGCGCGGATGCTGTCGTCATAGGGTTGCGAGAAATTCGCCTTCGACACCGCCTGCTCGTGCTCGATGTTGAGCAGAGCCTTGCGCGCTTCGGGATTGGGCTGCGTGCGGATGCGCGGGCTCGCCTCTTCGGCGAGCTTCACCAGCAGCGGCCAGAGCAGCTTGACGAAGCGCCGCGTCAGCCACATGCGCACTTCGACCTGCTCGCTCGCGGCGATCAGCATCAGCATCCGGTCCTGCTCCGCGACAAAGTCGATCTTGACCTGATGCAGGCGCATGGGCTGAATTGTAGAATGCTTTCGTGCTGAAAATCCTTCCGGCCACCACGCAGGACATCGAAGAAGTCCGGACCCTGTTCGGCGAATACTCCCGGCTGGTCTCCGAGGCGCTGTGTTTCCAGAATTTCGACCAGGAACTCGAAGCGCTGCCCGGCAGCTATGCGCCGCCCGAGGGCGCGCTGTTGATCGCGCGGGATGGGGAAAAGGCGGCCGGTTGCGTGGCCCTGCGACGTCTCGCGGATGGAAGCGGGGAGATGAAGCGGATGTACGTGCGCGACGCCTACCGCGGCAGCGGCCTGGGCAGGCGCCTCGCGCTGGCGATCATCGAGGAAGCCAGGACGAGGAAGTACGGCCGGGTCGTCCTCGACACGCTGCCCAAGCTTGCGCCGGCCATCGCGCTCTACCGCGACCTCGGCTTCCGGGAGACCGGCCCCTACCTCGCGTCCCCGACACCGGGCGCGATCTGCTTCGAGCTCAAGACCTAGGGTACGGGAGACGAGTCTCCCGTTACTTTCCTCGGATTTTTTCCAGCAGGGCGGTGCTCGAGCGCTGGTGCTCGAACGGAATCGAGACCACGCGCCCGCCGCGCGCGAGCGTCTGCACCGCGCCGACGATTTTTTCCGCCGGCCAGTCGCCGCCCTTGACCAGCACCTCGGGCCGCAGCGTTTCGATCAATGCCGCGGGCGTGTCGTCTTCAAACCAGGTAACCGCGCTCACGGCTTCGAGCGCGGCCACCACGGCCATGCGGTCTTCCTGCGAATTGAGCGGCCGGCCTTCGCCCTTGCCGAGCCGCCGCGCCGAAGCATCGCTGTTGAGCGCCACGACGAGTGACGCGCCCATGGCGCGCGCCTGCTCGAGGTAGGTCACGTGGCCGCGATGCAGGAGGTCGAAAACGCCGTTGGTGAACACCAACGGCCGCGGCAGGCTCGCGGCCCACTGCGCCGCGCCCCCGGGAGTTTTAATTTTTTCTTCGAATTTCGGCAGGCTAGGACCCGGCCTTCTTCGGTTCCTCGGCCTTGCCACCGCGCGCGCAGATCGCCTCGGTCGGCTTGCAGTAGTCGAACACTTTCACCACCTTGCGCACGCCGCCGGTGGTGCGCGCCACTTCGGCGGCCGCGTTCGCCTCGCCATCCGTGACGATGCCGAGCAGGTAGACGACCCCGGCCTCGGTGACCACCTTGACGTGCAGCGCGTTCAGCTTGCCCGAGTCGAAGAGCCTCGCCTTGACCTTGCCGGTAATCGTCGTATCGGTCGCGCGGGAGGTGACGGAGGTCGCATCGATGACCTGCAGCTCGTTGGTGATGCCGCGGACATTGGGCACGGCCTGGACCAGCTTGTCGATCTCCTGCTTGGTCGGCGTGTTCGGCACTTCGCCGGTCACCAGCACGCTGCGGTTATAGGAGGTGATGTTGACGTGAACCTTGTCGCCAAAGCGCTCGCTCACCCGGTTGGTCGCGCGCAACTCGATGCCTTCGTCCTCCACGATGGTCCCGACCGTGCGCCGGTCCACAGCCGTGCCCGCGGTGTTCATCTCGGCGCATCCCTGCAGCAGGATGGCGAACAAGGGCAGGACCAGGAGCATTGAAAGGTGATTTTGCAGGTTGAATCTTTTCATTTCTTGTCTCCAAATAGCAGCGTATCGATGCCGTCGCACAGGCAATGCAGCACCAGCAGGTGCACTTCCTGGATCCGCATGGTGCGCTCGTGCGGCACGCAGACATGGACATCGGCGGCGCCGAGTTGTTCCGCCATTTTTCCGCCGCCCCGCCCGGTGAGGGCCAGCACGGCCACCCCCAGATCGCGCGCCGCGCGCATTGCCGCGACCACGCTGGCGGAATTGCCGCTGGTCGAAATCGCCAGCAGCACGTCGCCCTTGCGGCCGAGGGCACGAAGCTGCTTTTCGAATACCTGGTCGTAAGCGTAGTCGTTGGCGATCGAGGTCAGGGCGGAGCTGTCGGTGGTAAGCGCCAGCCCGGCCAGCGGCGGCCGCTCGCGCTCGAAGCGGTTGACCAGTTCGGCAGCGAAATGCTGGGCGTCGGCCGCGGAACCGCCGTTGCCGCAGGCGAGGACCTTGCCGCCCGACCGGAGCGCGGCCGCCATCAGTTCGATGCCGCGCGCGATCGGCCCCGAAAGCTGCTTGACGGCGTCGAGCTTGAGCCGCGCGCTATCGGCAAAATGCGACGCGACCTGCGCTTCCAGCGATGCGTGAACTGAGACTTTTTCCGCAGCATTTCCCATCACGCGATTTTACTCGATGTACACCTCGAACTCGATGCGCCTGGCCGGGTTCGGATGATCGGCAAGCCGGCTCACGCGCGCACGCAGCGGCGTGCCGCGATCCAGGCCCCACGCGATCGCCGCATTCTGCCGCCGGGGCACATAGCCGAGCTTGTGGCCGCGCCACTCGACGCGCACCGCGTTCGCGTCGTGCGGATTCTCCTCGCGCACCAGGTCGAGCGAATCGCCATGCTGCAGATCCGGCATGACCGCCGCCGCTTCGCCGTAGCGAAAGCCGGCGAGCGGCGAGCTCTGCACCAGGAGCTGCACGCTCTGGCCGCTTGCCGCAAGCGCGAAGAAAAAAAGCAGGCTAGGCAGTAAACGCATTGCGTATCCACCGGATGCGCCCCGCTTCGAACGAATCCAGCAGCAGGACATCGAAGCGGCAATCCGCATCCGGCCGCCGCATCAGATAGAGGCGCGCGGCGGCGATCAGGCGCCCCTGCTTGGCCGCGGTGACGCTCTCGGCCGCGCCGCCAAAGCGCTCGTCGCTGCGAAAGCGGACTTCGGCGAACACCAGCGTGCCGCCTTCCTCCGCGACGAGGTCGATTTCGCCGTGCCGGCAGCGCCAGTTGCGCGCCAGCACCCGCAGGCCGGCCTTGCGCAGCAAATCCGCGCATAGTTCCTCGGCCCGTACTCCTAGTTCCGCTCGCCTCGCTCGCTCTGCGGCCCGGTTCATGGCAGTCTTAACGATTCCCACCGCCGCCAGGTTGACCCGTGTCCGGAACACTTTATGTCGTCGCCACGCCGATCGGCAATCTCGCCGATTCGAGCCCGCGTTCCATCGACGTCCTGCGCTCGGCCGATATCGTCGCCTGCGAGGACACCCGCACCACGCGCACGCTGCTCGCCCACCACGGCATCGAGGCGCGCAGCGTCGCGCTGCATGCGCACAACGAACGTAAGGCGGGAGAGAAGTTGCTGCGCGCGTTGCGCGAGGGCAGCAGCGTGGCGCTGGTGAGCGATGCCGGGACGCCCGCGATCTCGGACCCCGGCGCGCTGCTGGTGGCCGCCGCGCACCGCGAGGGCCTGCGCGTGGTCGCGGTGCCGGGCCCGAATGCGGCGATCGCCGCCTACTCGGCTTCCGGCTTTGCCGCCGAAAGCTTTCAGTTCCTGGGATTCATTTCGGCGAAAAAGAAGGATTCGCTCAGGCAGCTCGACGTTCCCTGGCCCGTGATCCTCTACGAAGCGCCGCATCGCGTGCTCGAAACGGTCAGCGCCCTTCTCGAGCACTGCGGGCCGGATCGGGAAATCGCAATTGCGCGCGAGATCAGCAAGAAATTCGAGGAGATTGCGCGCATGAAGCTTGCGGACGCTCCGGGCTGGCTCGCTGCCGGCGCGCACCGGCAGCAGGGCGAGTTCGTGCTGGTCCTAGGACCGGGAGAAGGAAGAGGTCCGGAAGCGGCCGACGCCGAACGGATCCTCGGCATCCTGCTGCAGAAACTTCCGCCGGGTGAAGCCGCCAGCGTCGCTTCGAAGATTACCGGGGTGCCAAGAAAAGCGCTGTACGCGTCCGCGCTCAAGCGGTCAACGTAAAATCGGGCGCATGGACCGGCTCACCATCACCCGCCCGGACGACTGGCACCTGCATCTGCGCGACGGGCAGGCGATGGCCTCGGTCATCGGAGACACGGCGCGCCGCTTCGGCCGCGCCATCGTGATGCCGAACCTGAAGCCGCCGGTGCGCACCACGCAGCAGGCGCTGCACTACCGCGAACGCATCCTCGGCGAACTGCCCGAGGGTTCGGCCTTCGAGCCGCTGATGACGCTCTACCTCACCGACGACACGCCGCCCGAGGAAATCGGCCGCGCCAAGCTCTCGGGGCGCGTGCACGGCGTCAAGTATTACCCGGCCGGCGCGACCACGAATTCCAGCGAAGGCGTGACGCGCATCTCGCGCTGCTTCATGGCCCTTGAGAAAATGGAGCAGCTCGGCCTGCCGCTGCTGATCCACGGCGAAGTCACCGACCCGGCGGTGGACGTGTTCGACCGCGAAAAGGCGTTCGTCGACGAGGTGCTCGGCCCGATCGTGGAGCGCTTCAGCAGCCTGAAGGTGGTGCTGGAGCACGTCACCACGCGCGACGCCGTGCAATACGTCGAGGTGACCGGGCCCAACGTCGCCGCGACCATCACGCCGCAGCACCTGCTGCTGAACCGCAATGCCCTCTTTCTCGGCGGTGTCCGCCCGCACCACTACTGCCTGCCGGTGCTCAAGCGCGAGGAACACCGGGAGGCGCTGGTCGAGGCGGCAACCTCGGGCAACCCGAAATTCTTCCTCGGCAGCGACAGCGCGCCGCACTCGCGCATCACGAAGGAAGCGGCCTGCGGCTGCGCCGGCGTCTACAGCGCGCATGCCGCGATCGAGCTCTATGCCACGGCGTTCGAGGAGGCCGGCGCGCTGGACAGGCTCGAGGGCTTTGCAAGCCACTTCGGCGCCGATTTCTACGGCCTGCCGCGCAACAAGGACACGATCACGCTGCTGCGCAAGGAATGGAGCGTGCCGAAGACCCTGCGCTTCGGCGGCGAGGACCTCGTGCCGCTGCGCGCCGGCGAGACGATTCCGTGGCAATTGGCGTAAAGCATCCGATCTTCGATCCGGTCAGGCCATGGCTCGAGAGAACCGGCAGCGCGCCTTCTCTTGAGCTCTTGAATTCGCTTTCACTGGAAAGAAACCTGAAAAGCGAAAGCGGAAAACCGATCCGCTTTGTGCCGCCCTCTTCCTCCGATCCGTATTACGAGGTCCATGTTTTCGAGACCGGCCATGTACAAACGCGGCCGGACAACCGGCACGACCTGTTCAACGCCCTCGCCTGGCTGGCGTTTCCGAAAACAAAGGCGCGGATCAACGCGATGCACGCCGCGGAAATCCCGCGCGAGGGCGGCACGCGCGGACGGTTGCGCGACATGCTGACGATCTTCGACGAAGGTGGCGCGATCGTGGCTTGCGACGAGGGCATCGCCGAGCTGGTGCGCGAGGCGCGCTGGCGCGAACTATTCCTCGAGCGAAGCCGCGAGTTCAGCATCACGGTCGTCGGCCACGCGGTGCTCGAACAGGCGCTCGCGCCGCATCCGGGCATCACGTGCAAGGTGATTTTCGCGGATCCGTCGCGCGACCTAGACGCGCAGGCCGCGCGCTGGCTTGCGAACGACGGAACGACGCCGAAGGACATGCCGCCGCTGCCCGTTTTCGGCTATCCGGGCTGGTTCGCGCGCAGCGGCGAGGCCGGGTTCTACGACGACCAGCGCTATTTCCGGCCCGCTAGGACCAGAAGCTCGAATTCCCGCTTCGCGCAAGGATGAGGTTGCTGGAGCAGACCAGGCAGCGGTACGACTCTCGCGAAGGGTCTTCCGTGGAACGCGGTATGCGTACGAGGTACTGGTGAGGAGCCCGGGAGGAACTCGTCCCGCTGCGAAGTGCTTCGCAATCCACGCAGGCCTTGCCAAGGGCCGCATTCTTTTCCATCGATGCTCCATGCCCTGAAAAACTTTTCGGACTATAGGTTAAGCCCCGGCTGCAATATGTCCGTGTTTGTCCTACAAATCGGCCTGCGGAGGGGCAAGGGCATAAAATACGCCCGGGAGTCGGCCAGGCAGCCGCTGTACCCGTCGGCAGTCAATGCGGGGCAGAGGAAAGTCCGGGCTCCATAGAGCGGGATGCGGGATAACCACCCGGCGTGGCGACACGACGAACAGGGCCACAGAGACGAGTCCCGACGTAAAAATCGGGGGTGAAACGCGGCAACCTCCATCCGGAGCAACACCAAATAGGCAGGCGTGGTGGGGAAGAATCCACTGCGGTCGGCTCGACCGAAGCCTGCGGGTAGGTGGCTAGAGCCAGGGGGTGACTCCTGGCCCAGAGGAATGGCTGTCGGGGGTGTCCCCTTCGGGGGGTACCCTGCCACAGAACCCGGCTTATCGGCCGGCTCCCGCTTTTTGCCGTATTTTCAGGCAGTTCAGTGTCAGAACCCGTGGGAAATGGGGATAAATACCCTTGCTCCCGAAGCAGGCAAACGCGGATAATCGCTGCCGAACCGATGCACTCCCGCCTCAGCCAGAACGACGTCACGAACCTTGTAAACGTGGAAGATGCGTCCCAGGTCCGGGACGCCATCATTGCCATGTACAGCGCGCGCTATCCCGGCGCCGACATGACCGCCCTTGCTCGCGCCTTCGACGACGTCAAGGCGCTGTTCGAGGGCGATTTTCCGGGCTACCTCCCCTGCGACACGCTGTACCACGACTCGCGCCACACATTCGACATGACGCTGGCGATGGCGCGCCTGGTCGAGGGCCACGACCGCGCCTGTCCCGCCGCGGAACAGCTCGGCGCGCGCCGCGCGGTGCTCGGCGTGGTGATCGCGTTGCTGCACGATTCGGGCTATATGCGCCGCGCCTCGGAAATCGGGGTCGAAAACGGCGCGGTTTTCACAAAAGTGCACGTCAGCCGCAGCGCCGATTTCCTGCTGCGCTACCTGCCGACGATCGGCTACGCCGCCGAGGCGGACATGGCCTCGCGCGTGGTGCATTTCACGGGCTACGAAATGGACGTGGACGACATCAAGGTGTCGGACCCCAAGGACCGCCTGATCGGCCACATGGTCGGCACGGCCGACCTGATCGGCCAGATGTCGGACCGCATGTACCTCGAGAAATGCCGCGAGTTCCTGTACCGGGAATTCGTGCTGGGCTCCATCGCGCGCGAGACGCTTCCGGACGGGCGCGAGATCGTGCGCTACACCTCGCCCGAGGACCTGATCTACAAGACGCCCGGCTTCTACGAATACGTGGCGCGGGATCGCATCAACCGCAAGCTGGGCGCCGCCGACCGCTATGCCGAGGCGCATTTCGACGGCCCGAGCCTCTACCAGGTCGAGATCGACGCCAACTTCCGCTTCCTGCGGGACGCCATCGAGCGCGCGGACCTGAACCGGCTGCGCCGGGCCTGCTATTCCCTCTCCAACCGGCCGAGCAAAGCCGCCTGAAATCCGTGGGGTTTGTCACACCCCGTTGAATTTACTTGAGGTTCGGGTGCCTTTTGCCCCGTTTGCCACTTGCCGCGAAGTCCCGGTCGTGGCACAAGTGGGGGCGTGACACTTTCTGACAAGCTCCCCAACGGCCCGAAGCAGCCCGCCGCGCCCGCTCTGGCCCGCCTGCTTTCGGATAGCGCGCTCAGCCGCGCGGCACTGGCGGCCTGCGGTTTCCCGCTGGCACTCGCCGACGCGACCGCCAAGGGGCGCCCGATTACTTACGTCAATTCCTCGTTCGAGACCTTCTTCGGCTATCGCGGCGACGAGGTGCTCGGCCGGCCGGTGATTACGCTGCTGTTTCCGGAAGCCGACGGCGCCGCGGACATGTTCAACGATGCGCCCGTGAGGCTGCAGATGCGCGCGCGCCGCAAGGACGCGTCCACCGCGGACGTCGAATTGTCGATCGGCATGGTGCACGGCGTCGAAGGCAGGCTGACCCACTGGGTGCTCGCCTTCGCCGATCGCGGCGAGATCGCGCGCATGCACGAAGAGCTGCGCGTCCTCAGGGCGATCTGCGCCGCCCCCTGAAAAATCGGGGTCAGAGCCCGATTTTCAGCCGCTGCCGTAGAGGAAGTTCGGTAGCCAGAGCGTCATGCCCGGCCAGACATACATGATCGCGAGGCACAGGATCACGATCAGCATGTAGGGCATCATCCCGGCGAAGATCTGGTTGAGCGTCACGTGCTTGGGTGCGACGCCTTTCAGGTAGAAGGCCGACATCGCCACCGGCGGCGACAGGAAGGCGGCCTGCAGGTTCACCGCCACCATGGTGCCGAACAGGATCGGGTCGACCTGGAAGTGCGCCAGCAGCGGAATGAAGATCGGGATGAAAATCACGATGATCTCGGTCCATTCCAGCGGCCAGCCGAGGATGAAGATGATCGCCTGCGACAGGATCAGGAACTGCAGCGGCGACATGTTCAGGCTCAGCACCCACTTCTCGATCAGCTGCTGCCCGCCGTGCAGCGCGAACACCGCCGAGAACAACGCCGAGCCGACGAACAGCCAGCACACCATGGCGGTCGTCTTCGCGGTCAGGAAGGTCGACTCCTGGAGGATCTGCACGAGCTTGCGGCCGCGCAGGAAATCCAGCAGCCATGGCACCGCAGTGCCGGCGAACACCGCACCCAGCGAACCTGAAACGATCAGCGTCACCGCGCCGCCCTGCAACGTGCCAAGCCCGGCACCGATGATCGCGCCGATCAGGCTGGACCACAGCGCGGCGCGCCGGAACTTCGCGTAGCTCGCCAGGTACAGCGCGCCGAGCGCGCCGATGCCGGCCGACTCGGAGGCGGTGGTGATGCCGAACAGGATCACAGCGAGCACCACGAACGTGAGGAGGCCGAGCGGCACCACCGATTCTTCGAGCAGTTTCAGGATCTCGAGCTGCTCGCCGTCCATGCGCGAGTAATAGAACGCCAGCACGAAAACCGACAGCAGCGCCAGCGACCAGAACCAGGCGTAGAAATTCTCCGGCACCTTGCCGATCGACTCGTCAACGGTGGCCTCGGCGATGGTCGAGCCGCCCCCCATCTGCTGCGGGACGTCGCTGTCCTTGGCTGCCGGCCCGGCGGTTTCCTGCTCTGCGTTGCCGAGCTCCTTGGGCGTCTCGGACTCCTCTGCGGCCGGGGGCTCGGCAAGCCCGGTCGACGCCGGGGCTTCGGCCTGCGCAGCCGCCGCGGGCGTCGGCGGCACCGCTTCGGGCGCGTTGTGGATGATGACGTACCACCACCCCGCGGCAAACAGCGAGACGGTCAGCGCGATCGGCACGAGCGCGGCAAGCAGGTTCATGATGATCAGGCCGTGTCCGGCCGGCCGGCCGTCCGGGCCAACGGCGCCGCTGACGAGCGCCGGCCTGAACGCGGCGGCGACGAGGCCTCCGAGAACACGCTTCGAGGTTCCGCGCTCCAGCCGCTTCAGCCAGTCGGGTACCGGGACGGTGTACTTCTCGGGCGGCAATTTGGGCGCGATCTTCGGATTGATGATCGCCCAGCCGATGATGTAGACAAGGTACAGGAAGGCGAGGAAGAAACCCGGCAGCATCGCGGCCGCATACAGCTTGACGATCGACTGCCCCGCGACCGCCGCGTACACGATCAGCATCACCGAGGGCGGGATCAGTATGCCCAGCGTGCCGCCCGCGGTAATCACGCCCGAAGCAAGGCGGATGTCATAACCCGCGTTCAGCATCGGCCGCAGCGCGATCACGCCCATCAGCACGACCACCGCGCCGACGATGCCGGAGGCGATCCCCCAGAACGTGCACACCAGCAGCGTGGTGACCGCGAGCGAAGCGGGCACGCGCCGGAAGGCAAGCTGCACGCTGTAGAACATCTTGTCCACCAGTGCCGCGCGCTCGATGACGTAGCCCATGAACACGAACAGCGGGATCGACAGCAGCGTTTCGTTGTTCATCGCGCCATAGGTGCGCTGCACGAACAGGTCGAACACCTTGTTCTCGAAGCCGCTCTGCGACGGATCGAGGAACGCGAGGAAGCCGAACAGCATGCCAAGGCCCATCATCGTGAAGGCCGTCGGGAAGCCCATCATGATCGCCGCGACGATCAGGACGAGCATCGTCAGTCCAAGCGCCGGATCGCTCATATCTTGTCCTGGGTGCGCTGGCGCGCGGCGTCGTCGATGTGGTGCGCCTGCTCCATCGCCATCTTGCGCGATTCCTCGTCGACGTACTCGCTGTGCGCGAGCTGCTCGCCGACGACGTCGATTTCCTTGACGTCCGAAAGCCGCTCCGGCCAGTAGCCGGTCTTGATGCAGACGATGCAGCGCACGATTTCCGCCACGCCCTGGAACATCACCAGCGCGCCGGCAATCGGAATCACCGACTTGAAGTAGTACACCGGCGGGCCGTCAGCGGTGACGTTGGAGTGCTCGTCGATGCGCCACGAATCGCCCGCATAGTAGTAGCCGGCGTAGACCAGCGCGAGGATGCCCGGCAGGAAGAACAGGAAATACAGCGCCAGATCAAGCGATGCCTGCGTGCGCGGCCGCATGTTGGTGTAGAGGAAGTCGCCGCGCACGTGGCCGTCCTGCGACAGCGTGTAGGCGCCGCACATCATGAACAGGGTGCCGTAGAGCATGCTGTCGAGGTCGAATATCCAGGCCGTCGGCGCGTTCAGGATGTAGCGCTTGAAGACCTCGACCGAAACAACCAGCATCAGGACCACGATCAGCCATGCGAAGGTCTTCCCGGACCACGTGCTTACGTTGTCCGCGAGGCGCAAAAAACGCTGTACGTTCATCGTCTGGTCAGGAAAATGTCAGAAAAAACATGTCGGAAAAGAAAAAGCCACCCGGCTCGCGCCGGATGGCTGGTCGATGCGGCGCCAGGTTACGCCTTCTTCTTGGCAGGGGCCTTCTGCCCGAAATAATGGTCGTAGGCCATGCGACGGCTCACGATCGTATCGAGGTCCCATTTCACCGCGCGCGCGGCGAACTTCTTCTGCGATTCCTCGATCTCCTTGAACAGCGCATTGCCGGCGCCCTTCTTGGCCGCCGCCGCATCGTAGGCGGTAAGCTGGTATTGCAGGATCGAGTCCGGCGTCTTGTAGAACTTGACCTTGTCCACGGTCTGCAGCGTGATGTAGTCCGCGGAATAGCGGTCGATCGCCTTCCAGCTCATGTCCTGCGAGGCCGCCTCCACCGCGTTCTCGATGATTGCCTTCATCTTCGCCGGCAGGGCGTCGAACTTGGTCTTGTTGAACGTGATCTCCAGCTGCTCCGCGTTCTGGTGGTAGCTCTGCAGCATGCACACCTTGGAGACATCGGCAAAGCCGAGCAGGCGGTCTGAACTCGCGTTGTTGAATTCGGCCGCATCGAGCAATCCGCGGTCCATCGCGGGCACGATCTCGCCACCGGGCAGCGCGTTTACCGCCGCGCCCATCCCCGTGAACACATCGATCGAGATGCCGACCGTGCGGAACTTGAGGCCCTTGAAATCGGCCGTCTTGGTGATCGGCTTCTTGTACCAGCCGAGCGGCTGGGTGGGCATCGGCGCGTACGGAAACGACACGACGTTCAGGTTGAGCGACGCGTACAGTTTCGTGAGCAGTTCCTTGCCGCCGCCGTACTTGTGCCAGGACAGCAGTTCCTGCGCATCCATCCCGAATGCGGGACCCGAGCCCCACAGCGCGAGCGCGTTCTGCTTGCCGTAGTGGTACACCAGCACGCCGTGGCCGCCGTCGAGCGTGCCTTTCGACACCGCGTCGATCAGGCCGAAGGCCGGCACCACCGCGCCCGCGGGCAGCACTTCGATCTTGAGATCGCCGCCGGTCATGTCGTTGACCTTCTTGGCGAAGTCGAGGGCGTATTCGTGGAAGATGTCTTTGGAAGGCCAGGTACTCTGCCAGCGCATGCTGATCGGCCCCTGCGCCTTGGCGATCATCGGGAAGCCGAGGGTCGCCGCGCCGGCCGTTGCCGCTGCCGCGCCCGACAGGAACCTGCGGCGCGAAGCGACGGATTTCTCTTTCTGCTTGCTCATTTTCTGCCTCCTCCTAGGAAGTTTTGCTCCAGCGCGGGATTGTGACCCCGGTCGAAAAGCGCAGTGATTCTACCCTTGTGCTCGCGCGCTCCGCAAGGCGACTTCACGATGTGAAATGGGCCCGCCGTGGCGCAGCATAGAATCGCACCCAACGCAGACAGGGGGACGGGCCGGTGGATCCTGGCAGCTCGATTGAGGTCGCCAAGCAGGTGCTGACCGTGTTTGGCAGCATCCTCGGCGTCGGCACCCTGTGCGGCATGCTGGCACAGAAGGTGAAGGTGCCCGATGTCGCAGTATTCCTGCTGGTTGGCATGCTGCTCGGCCCCGAGGTCGCCGGAATCGTCAACGTGCGGGCCGATTCGGCGCTCAACCAGCTGATCCTCATTTTCGGCTCCTGCTACATCCTCTTCGATGGCGGCGCCTCGCTGCGGCTCAAGGTGCTCAAGGAGGTGTGGATCACGATTGTCGTGATCTCCACGCTGGGGGTCGCGATCACCGCCGTGATCACGGGATATGTCGCCCACCTGGTGCTTGGGGTGCCGCTGATCGTCGCCCTGCTGTTAGGTGCGACTCTCGCCTCGACGGACCCGGCGACGCTGGTGCCGATCTTCAAGCAGGTGCATGTGCGCGACCGGGTGGCGCAGACGGTGATGTCCGAATCCGCATTCAACGACGCCATGGGCGCCATCGCCACTTTCACCGTCCTCGGGATCGCCATGGGCACGGGCGATTTCTCCCTGGGCGCCGCCGGCTTCAGGCTGGTCAAGGAATCGCTGCTCGGCATCGTCGCCGGCGGCGTTCTCGGCTACCTGGCCGCGCTGCTCATCGCGCACGAGAAATGGGACTTCCTCGCCGAATACGCGCCGGTAGTCACGTTGATGGCGGTGATCGGCGCCTACATGACGGCCGACGGGCTTGCGGCGTCCGGGTTCATGGCGGTTTTCGTGTTTGGCATCATGCTCGGCAACAAGGACGCCTTTGGCTTCGCGATGGAGCAAGGCGAGGAGCGGCGGCTCGAGGAGTTCGTGATGACCACCGCGTTCGTGATGCGCATGTTCATCTTCGTCCTGCTGGGCACGCAGGTGGATTTCGGCTTGATGAACAAGTATCTCGTCGGCGGCGTGATCGTCATCACGGTATTCATGCTGGTGGCGCGGCCGGTCACCGTATTCCTTTGCGCATGGCCCGACCGGCGCGCGAAGTGGAGCTTCAGGGAGATGCTGTTCATGTGCTGGACGCGAGAGACGGGCGTGATACCGGCGGCGCTCGCCGGAATGCTGGTTGGCCTGAAGGCACCGGGTGCCGAGATGATCGCCTCGGTGACCTTCATCGCGGTATTGATGACGATCCTGATCCAGGCGCCGACGACACGCTGGCTGGCAGGGCGGCTCGGCCTGCTGGAGGAAAGTTAGGACGCCGGCGAAGGCCGCGCCCACAGGTCGCTTGCCTCCCGCACCACGTCGGGCAGCGATCCGGTTGCCTCGAGCCGCTCGCGCAGCCACCCCGAGTCCGAGTAACCGCGCCGCACGCCATCGGAGAGTTCCCGGACCGCATCGACGCATCCGAGCCGCGCCGCCTGCGGCATGATCGCCGCGGCGGTCTCCAGGATGTCGTCGCCGATCGACCTTTTGCGGCGCGCGAACGGGTCCACCAGCTGCCCCAGGCTGCCGAAGCGGCAGGCCTCGAAGCGGTTGAAAGCGTTCACCTGGTATACGCCGACCGACGGCG
>Ga0105242_10001872_pt1 | contig 16540 bp, 25 predicted proteins | sample KBSM24metaG_FD_81521 | JGI IMG/M metagenome (GOLD analysis project Ga0105242, IMG submission 81521) | Miscanthus rhizosphere microbial communities from Kellogg Biological Station, Michigan, USA - KBS M2-4 metaG | ecosystem: Host-associated > Plants > Roots > Rhizosphere > Soil | place... | reverse complement strand
GCAACACCAAGCGTCATTGGAAGTTGAAGATGTGGAAGCGGCGCACCAGCATGCGCCGGGCCAGGGCCCGGGCCTTCCGCATCGCCAGCGAATAGCGGTCGCTACAACCAGTCGGCGGTGAACTCGTTCCGGCGCGCCTGCCACTCCTCGGCAGTGATCGCATAGCGCATGTGGTCTTCCCACGTGCCGTTGATCTCGAGGTAGCGCTCGGCGATGCCTTCCTCACGGATGCCGAGGACCTCCATGACTCTGCGACTCTTCGTGTTGCGCGGCACGATGCAGATCTCCAGACGATGGAGATGCAGTTCGTCAAAGGCGAAGCGGCAGAGGACGACGACGCCCTCGGCGACGTAGCGGTTGCCGGCGTGACGTTCGTCGATCCAGTAGCCGACGACGCCGCACTGGAACGCGCCGCGGACCACGTTGTTGATGTTGATCTCACCGGCGAAGGCGTCGCCGACGAACAGACCGAAGCCGTAACCGGTGCCGACCTGTCGCTCGCGGTCGCGCGTCGCGCAACGGGAACTGAACGCGTCGCGGTGCCGCGTCGGATCGGACGTGGTGTTGACGCGCAGTGGCTCCCAGGGCGTCAACCACTGTTCGTTGCGTTGGCGAACTTCGGTCCACTGGGTGAAGTCGCTGACCATCAGCGGACGCAGCATGATTCGCTTGCCGTAGAGGCGCATCCCCGGCTCGACCGTGATCGAAGGGTGCAAACCGGCTCGTCTCCCGAACGTCACGACGGCCTCCCGACGTCGACTTGATCGAGGTGGAGGTGTCGCATCACGGCGACGAGGATGCAACACGCGGCCACGATCCTGTCGACCGCAGCCGCCGGTAGCCCGGGATTTCGCGCCCGTTCCTTCGCCGACTCGGTGGCGACCGTTCGGAACAACTCCTCGGCGGCGGCGCGAGGCAATCGGAAGGGCAGCGGGGGAGTGCCCCCGAACTCGACAGCGGCGATCACTGTCGCGAGGTCGCCGACGATGTCGACCGCCTCGGCCTCGGTCGCCCCGGGTAGCACGCGCAGCATGTCGTCGAGATGATCGACGACGGTGCCGATCGCGTTGGTCAGCTCCTCGGGTCGAGGAGGATCGGAGGCGAACTCGGCGTTGCTGAGGCTCAGCGCGCCGACCGGGATGACGTGACGGGACCCGTCGACGTCGACGAGCGTGTCGTCGTCCCCCAATCGGATCGTCACAGCGTTCACGCCCGCTCCTCTGTCGCGTCTGCGTCTATCTCTACCGCTCGCGCCGGCTGCGTCAAGTGTCGGGCCACCCAAGCGCCAACGGGGTCGTCGCCACCGGCCAGGAACCAGGCGTAGTGGGCGTGCAGACATTTGATGCCGGTGCGTGTGCCCCCGACCCCACCGTGCGGGCGAGGACCCGTGTGGTCGGCAGGCAGTTGAGCGTCGCGCTCGGCGGCGTAGCGACGGTGCGCGTCGGCGACGAGTGCGGGATCGATCTCCGCTTCGGCGCGACGTACTCCGCCGCCTGACTCCAGCCGGCTGACGGCCACGACCTCGCGCCGCCCGACCAGCCAGTAGCGCGTCGGCATGGGTTCGCCGTCGTCCAACAACGGCGGGTTGCGCAATACGACGGGCATACCGGCTTCGTCTCGCACGACAACTTCGAACGACCCGCGCGGCGTCCTGCCGATCAGCTCGCGAACAACTGCGACATCGTCGCTCACGTCGTTAGCGACGCCTGAGGCGCCGGACGACGATCCACAGCAGGAGGGCGCCGCCGATGAGCGGCAGCACTCGCTTGAGGATCGCCGATCCCGCAACGTCGGACAACTCGATCGGCGCGGCCGCCGGACCGTTGATCTTGCGCACACCAGGACTGGCGGCGGTGTTCGCGGTCGACGCGGCCGGTGCCTCCGACTGCTTGGTGCTCGTCGGCTCGCTCGGCGTCTGCTCGGCCGGTTTCTCCTCAGCGGCAGTGGCCGCCGACGTTGCACCCTCGACTGCCGCTCCGTTGCCCGCGGACCCGTTGCCCGCGGCCGGTTGGTCGAGCATGGCGTTGAGGTTCGTGGCGAACTGCGTCATCAGCTTCTTGCTGACATCGCCCATGATGCCTCGGCCGAACTGGGCGACCTTGCCGGTGATGTGGAGGTCGGTCTCGACGTTGCACTTCGTCGAGCCGTCGGTGACGGGCTCGAGTCGCGCCGTGATCAATGCGCTGGCATTGCCCTTGCCGGTGGTGTCGCGGCCTTCACCTTTGAGGACGGCGCGGTGGGCGTCGTCGTCGCGTTCGACGAATGACGCCTGGCCCTTGAACGCCGTCGAGATGGCGCCGAGCTTGACCTTGACGACACCGCGGAAGACATCGCCTTCGATCTCTTCGAGCGTGGCACCGGGCATGCACGGAGCGATCCGCTCCACATCGGTGAGGATCTTCCACGTTTCGTCGATCGGCCGATTGACGGTGAACTCGTTCAGGAGTTTGTCCATTGTCTGAGATCCTCCAACGTGTCGATATCAGCCGCTGAGCCATCGCACGCTACTTCATCGATCCAATCTGGGTGAAGGCGCATCAGGGAGCGAGCCCCTTCGTCGCCGACCGTCGGGATCTGTGACCACACCGACGAGTGCAGTCGAACCGGGTTCGGGCCGCGAGCGCCGCCGTATGTCGCAACGACGATCGGTGCCGTCGATTGCGATTGGGCAATGGCCCGCCACGCCTGCGCACCGACGAACGGTTGGTCGGCCAACCCGACCACCGCGTAGTCGCTGCGGTGGGCCTTTGCGACCTCCAGCCCGTCGTGCAGCGAACCGGCCTGCCCCTCGGCCCACAGCGGATTGTGCACCTTCGTGACGGACGACAGATCGCCGTCGATCGTGAAGTCGACGGCGCCGGTGACGACCACGATGTCGGCAAAGCCTGCAGCCACGACGTTGTCGAGCGAACGCTGGAAGACGGTGGTCCCGTCGAGCGATGCCTGCAACTTGTGGGTCGATCCGGCGAAGCGTGTGCCTCCGCCGGCGGCCAGCAGGACGGCGGTCAGCGTCACGAAATCCAGCATATTCGTCGCAGATTCCCACCGGTTCGAAAAAATTTTGTCACCAATTTCAGTCCCGCACGCTGCACTGATGTGACGCCACGGTTACGAAAAGGTTACGAACCGCTTGAGTATTGCGATTTCATGACGATAACTTTCACGGCTGTTACAGCGGGTCAAGGCGGCGTTCGTGTGCTGGCGGATCCTCTGTGCACAACCAGCGGTGGCGCTCAGATCAGCGCTTTCGCCGTTTCGGAGGGAAGTTTCTCCGTTGCGACCGAAGCATCTGCCCGAGGCGGGCGGTGCCAAGCCACATCACAGGGGTTACCTTCACATGACGATCCGTCAACGACTCGCAACATTCACGCTGGCCTGTTCAGTGCTCAGCGTCGGGGTGCTCAGTCTCGAGGCCGGATCCGCCGGCGCCGCTCCGATTCCGGCCATCGTCATCGCCGCGACGGGCGACAGCATCTCCACCTCGGCGGCCGCAGCGTTGGCCAGCATGGGTACCAACGCATAACCGGCAAATCTGGAGAGCGTCGCCTACACGGTTGCCGCCAAGTTGGGCGTCGACGGTGCACGTATGCACGCCGCCTGGCGCGCCGCCGACAGTTTCCATCAGATCGCTCTGCTGTCCGCACTGACCCAGGTCGGCGTCCCGTATCACCGCAATGCCAGCAAGATCGGCATCGGCTTCGACTGCTCCGGTCTCACGGCCTTCGCCTGGGGTCAGACCGGCGTGGAACTGGCCCGCAAGAGCGGCACGCAGCTGCGTAACGCCGCCAAGCGCACCGTCGACACGGCTCAGGCCGGCGACCTGGTGTACTACCCCGGTCACGTGATGTTGTGGCTGGGCGTCGACAACCTCATCGTCCACGCCCCGCAGCGCGGCAAGGACGTCGAGGTCGGCCACATCACCGCCCGACGCGTACGCACCGCCAAGTTCGGCAACCCGATCGGATGAACTTCGACCTCCATCGCTCGCTTCGCTCGCTCCTCTCGGTCGATTGATCGGAGCGGCCTTCGGCCGCACTCAGCCTGCTGTGCGCCTCACGGACGCCGAGTCGGCGCACTGCGGAGGGGGAGCCCTCCGCACCTCCCCCAATCCGTATACGAGAGAGACCTCGGCCTCAGCCGTGGATGGGGCCGGTGGCTCTTCTCAGTGAGGGCGTTTCGCGGCCTGTTCTGTGGGCGATGATCTCGGCGCAGATGGAGATCGCTGTTTCTTCCGGTGTTCTCGCACCGATGTCGAGGCCGATCGGTGACATCAACCGGTCGATCTGTTCCGGCTGATCGACGCCGACCTCGGCCAGGCGCTGCATCCGTTTCTCGTGTGTCTTGCGGCTGCCCATCACCCCGATGTAGCCGACCCTGGTCGCCAGTGCGCCCTGCACTGCCGGCACGTCGAACTTCGGGTCGTGAGTGAGGATGCACACCGCGTCACGGGGGCTCAGCGTGGCGCCTCGCTCGGCAAAGACCGGCCCCGGCCACGACACCACGACTTCGTCGGCCATCGGGAACCGTCGCCTCGTCGCGAACACCTCACGGGCGTCGCAGACGATGACGTGATAGCCGAGGACCTTCGCCACCTTGGCCAGGGCCGCGGTGAAGTCGACCGCCCCGAAGATCCACATCTGCGGCGGCGGTGCCCAGGTTTCGATGAAGATCCGGACCGTGGGGGTGTTCTCCAGGTCTTCCGGTGTCGTCTGCCCCTCGGGTCCGTAGTTGCGGATGCCACTGCGGCCAGCCTCCAACTCGGCCAGCGCGTCGCGGGCGACGATCCTGGTCAGTTCGGGATGGCCGAGATCACCGATCTGCTCGCCGCTCGTGGTGACCATCAGCTTCGCGCCGACGTTCGGGCCATCCACGACCGTCGCCAGACTGACCGGGTCCTGCGAGCGAATTCGATCGCGCAGCGTCTCGTACATCGATGTCATCGGGCAGGAGACCTCACCAGTCGAGCGGCTCGACGAACAAGCGAATGGTGCCCCCGCACGTCAAGCCGACGGCGAAGGCCTCGTCGTCGCTGTATCCGAACGTGATGATCCTCGGTTCGGCTTCACCGTGGAGGATGGCCAGCGCTTCGCTGACGACGGCGCCCTCGACGCAGCCACCGCTGACCGAACCGGCTACCTCTCCGTCGCTGTTGACGGCCATAGCCGCGCCGGGCTCGCGTGGGCCGGAGCCCTCGATGTCGACCACTCGGGCGATCGCAACGTCCTTGCCCGCCGCTCGCCACCGATCGATGTCGTCCAACAATTCGCGCATCACGACCTCCTCGCCGACACGCCGGCAATGACGTTGGCCAGTTCTTCCATTGCTGCCAGCGAATGACCTTCCACGAAGTGATCAACATACGGCAACGCCGCCGCCATACCACGGGCGAGTGGCGCATAACCAGGGGAGACCTTCAGCGGATTGACCCAGATGAGGTCGTAGGTGACGCGCTGCAGGCGCTGCATCTGCTCGCCGAGAACTGCAGGGTCGCCGCGGTCCCAACCGTCGCTGAGGATCACCACGATCGCCCCACGCGCCAGGCCGCGCACGCCCCACTCGTCGTTGAACGCCCGCAAGCACTCGCCGAGTCGCGTGCCGCCGCTCCAGTCCTGCACGCGCTGGCTCGCTTGGCGCAGCGCGAGGTCCGGATCACGGCTGTTCAACTCTCGTGTCACGCGGGTGAGGCGCGTACCGAGGGAGAACGCCTCGACCCGCTGCCGGCCGGCGACGGCAGCATGCACGAACCGCAACATCGCCCGCGCGTACGGCTCCATCGACCCACTCACGTCGAGGAGAAGGACGAGCCGCCGCATGCGTTCTCCGGGCTCCTGCCAGAAGCGACGGATCGGCTCGCCTCCCGCGCTGATCGCCGTGCGCAAAGTGGCGCGCAGGTCGGGCCGGGAGCCACTTTGCGCCGGGCGGAACCGGAACGATCGTCGCGGTGGCCCGGCGAACTTCAAGCGGCTCATCAACTGTTGCGCCAGGATCAGTTCCGTCTCGTCGTACGCCCCGAAGTCCTTGTTGCGCAACACCTCCATCGGGGAGAAGCGCAGCGTCACCGTGGGGTCGTCGCTCGCTTCGCCCGAAGCGTCGGTGTCGTCGTCGCTCTCGTCATCGGTGGCCAACGTGACCTTGACGGTGTCCGGATCCTCGGCGACCGATTCGACTTCGCCGTGCTCCCAGAACACGGCGAAGGCGCGGTCGAAGATCGTCACATCCTCGGGCCGGTGCACCAGGGTCGAGCGCGCCGCCCAGTAGACGTGGTCGCGCTCGTCGATGCCCACCCTGCCGAGGGCCTCGACAAACATCAGCACGTTGCCGATCGGCACGAGCAGGCCCGCGCCGCGCAGCACACGAGCGAACGTGACCGCCATCCGCTCCGCCGGGCTGACACCGATCGTGGTGCTCAAGGTTGTTGCATGCTGCGTTCGAAGGCCTGCTTCACCATGCCGGCGATGCCGTGCTGTCTGGCGCGCTCTTGGTCCTCTCGGTACTTGAGGACGGTCCCGAGCGTGGAGTCGACCGTGTGCTCGTCGAGCTCGGTCACACCGAGGGCGCCGAGGGCCTGTGCCCAGTCGATCGTCTCCGCGACGCCCGGCGGCTTGTACATGTTGAGGCCGCGCATCGCCTCGACCGCCGCGGCCACTTGGCGAGCCAAGGGTTCGATGACGTTGGGCACGCGCATGCGCACGATCTTGACTTCGCGTTCGAAGTCGGGATGCTCGACCCAGTGGTACAGGCATCGGCGCTTCAGCGCGTCGTGAACATCGCGCGTGCGGTTCGACGTCAGCACGACGATCGGCGGTCGGGTCGTCGTGAACTTGCCGAGCTCCGGAATCGTGATCTGGTAGTCCGACAACATCTCCAACAGATATGCCTCGAACTCGTCGTCGGCGCGGTCGATCTCGTCGATGAGCAACACGGGCGGGATCTCGCCGCGGTGATCGATGGCCTGCATCAGTGCCCGCTTCAGCAAGAAGCGTTCGTTGTACAACTGCTCCTCCAGCACGCCGGTGCCGAGACCGCGAGCTTCGCCGCTGGCCTCGGCGGCGCGCAGGTGCAGGAGCTGGCGCGAGTAGTCCCAGTCGTAGACGGCTTGAGCGGCGTTGATGCCCTCGTAGCACTGCAGACGAATGAGCTCACCCCCGGTCCAACGGCTGAGGACCTTGGCGACCTCCGTCTTGCCCACGCCTGCCTCGCCCTCGAGCAGCAGCGGACGTTTCAGCGCCAGTGTGAGGAAGACGGCCGTGGCCAACCCATCGTCGGGCAGGTAGCCGTGCAAGCTCAGCGCCTGCGACACCTCGGCGGGACTGGTGGGATGAGCAGTGGGCGTGGAGGCCATTGCGTCACAGGCTAGAGGCCATGCCATGCTGACGACGTGGTGCACCGCTTCGTCGTACACGCCCCCGACGCCCACCACATCACGATCGCCGTTCGGCGGCCCGGCGCCGAAGCAGCCACTGAGGCGGACATGACGCGAGGCGAAGACGGCGCGACGTGGATGGCTGAGCTCGATGCGGTCGACGGGGACCTCTACTGGTTCGTCGTCGACGGCGTCGGGCCGTTGCTCGATCCGAACGCCGCGGACGTCGTGTCGATCGACGGCGGATTCCGTTGTGTGGTGCGCAACACATGGCCGAAGCAACCGTCCCTCGGACGCCACCACGCCGATCCCGTCGTCTACGAGATCCACGTGCGCGGGTTCGGCAAAACGTTCGACGGATGCGTGCAACATCTGCCGTACGTCGCCGATCTCGGGGTCGACGTGATCGAGCTGATGCCCGTGCATCCGTTCGACAACTCCGACAACTACTGGGGATACATGCCGCTCGTCTGGGGCGCCGTGCACCGGCCGTACGCGGCCGGCGACGACGCACCGGCCGAGCTCGCCCGACTCGTGGCCGCCGCTCACGCGCTCGGTATCGAGGTGTGGCTCGATGTCGTGTTCAACCACACCGGCGAAGGCGAGGAGATCAAACCGACGCTGTGCCTTCGCGGATTCGACGATGCCCGCGCCTACCTCCACCTTCCGGACGGCACGTACAACGACGACAGTGGCACTGGCAACGTGGCCAATCCCGGCGACCCGAACATCCGCCACCTCATATTGACGGCCCTGGAGCGGTTCGCCGATCTGGGGATCGACGGCTTCCGGTTCGACCTTGCGTCGCTGCTGACCCGCGACGGCGGCGTGCTCGTGGAGCAGATCACGGAGTGGGCGGCAGGCCGCAACGTGCGACTGATCGCCGAACCGTGGGACCTGGGCGAATACCAACTCGGCAAGTGGGCCGCGCCCTGGTTGCAATGGAACGATCGGTTCCGCGACGACGTGCGCGGCTTCGTGCGCGGCGAGCCGGGCAGGGTCGGGGTCGTGATGCAGCGCGTCCAAGGCAGCCCCGATCTGTTGTCGAAGGTGGGTGGCGGCACGGTCAACTTCATCAGTGCCCACGACGGCCTGACGATGCACGATCTCACGCTGGTCACCAGCGACAAACACCACTCGTGGAACATCGGCGAGGCGCTGCGCATGCAGCAGTTGAAGAACTACTTCACGATGCTGCTCCTGTCGTCCGGCGCGGCGATGTTCGTGATGGGTGACGAGTTCGCCCGCACCCAACAGGGTCTGGACAACCCGTTCGACGTCGACAGCGTGGTGTCGTGGGTCGACTGGACGCGCCTCGACGCGTGGAGGGAGTTGCACGACTACGTGCACGCGTTGTTGCGCCTGCGGCGTGCCCATCCGCGTACGGACTTCCACTTCTACGGCGCGGTCCAGGCCGACCCGGACATCGGGTGGGAGTCGCGGTCGCTCGCATGGTCTGCGGGTGGCCTCTACGTCATGGCCAACGCGTGGTGGCAGCCGCTGCAGTTCGAGGTTCGCGAAGCCGGACCATGGGAGGTCGTGTTGTCGACATCGCCGGCCTCGAGCGCGTTGTCGGGAACGACGATCACGGCGGCGTCGCGGTCGATGATCGTGTTGCGTCGGCCATAGTCTCCCGGGACGTGTACCGGATAGCGCTCAGCGTCGAGGCCTGCCTTCGCGCGGCGACTCGCGTGGACGTTGCCTGGATCGTCGCCAGCGACGGGCTCGACGATCGCGACGACAACGATGCGTTGGCGCTCACCCCTGGAGGCGGTCGTATCGGTTCGCTCGCGTCGGGTGCTCTCGACAGCCAGTTGTCAGATCTCGCCGGCCGCGTCGGTGACGGTGGTCGGCTGGTCGATCTGCGCATCACCGACGTCGACGCGCTCGTGGCCGGTCTGCCGCGACCATGCGCTGTGCAATGCCTCGTCGTCCCGGCCGACAAGCTTCCGGGAGACCTGTGGTCGCAGTTGATCGCCCGCCGGCCGGTGTGTCTGGTGTCGCGCGTGCGGGGCGACGAAGTGGTCGACACGGCTCTGTTCGATGCCGCCACGATCGGCGCCGCGGGCGAGACCGCGGCGCAGCTGTTCGCGACACGGGGGAGCGTGACGTCCGTCGTCGACGACACGATCGTCTCCGTGTTCTGGTCGGTTCCGCAGCTGGTGGTCGTCGGTCGCGGACCGATCGCGGAGGCGCTGGCCAAGGCAGCGACCCTGCTCGGTTGGCAGACGCAGATCGTCGACGATGTGCCCACCGCCACCGGACTGATCGCCCAACTCTCGACGTCGGACAACCTCGTGGTGGCCGCGCACGATGTCGACGTCGCCGGTGCCGCGCTGGCCGCCGCGCTCGACAGCGATGTCGGGTACATCGGCGCGCTCGGAGCGCGTCGCATGCAACAGGCCCGCGCCGACTGGCTGGCCTACCGCGACATCACGGATCTGAGCCGCGTCCACGGCCCGGCGGGCATCGACATCGGCGCCGACACACCGGCCGAGATCGCCCTGTCCGTTCTCGCCGAGGCGGTCGCGGTCAGGTCGGGAACCGTCGAGCGGTAGGCTGTGAGTGATGACTGAACCGTCTGGAACGCAGTGCGGTGCTCGTGACGAGGTGCGGGATGTGCTGCGCACGGTCTGGGCCGCGCAGGGTGCAACAGCCGCCGATCTCGACGACGATTGCAGCCCGACGAAGGCGTGCAAGAACATGGTCGGCGTCAGCTTCGACGGCCTTGCCGAACCGGGCAGCGACCTGCGCAGCGCGTGGCGCGAGAAGTTGCAGCGCGAGGGCAAGCTCGGCGGCTCCGAGGGCAGTATTCGCGACCTGGTTCTCGGCTCCGGCCAGAGCTGACCTTCCGGCACTCGAAGCCCACGAGAGCGATGACCGAGCCGGATATCGACGCCGCCCGACTCGCTCTTCCCGCGAGTGTCGGTGAGCTCACCAATCGGCTGCGCGGTGGTGGCTACATCGCCGACCGCGGGTTGGCCACAGCGCTGTTCGTGTCGATGTCGCTCGGTCGGCCCATCCTCATCGAGGGCGAGGTCGGTGTCGGCAAGACGGAGGTGGCCAAGGTCCTCGCATCGGAGTTCGGCCGCCGGCTGATCCGGCTGCAGTGCTACGAAGGCATCGACACCAACCAGGCGCTGTACGAGTGGGACTACGCCAGGCAGATGCTGCAGATCCGCGCCCTGTCGGAGCGACAGCTCGACGACGACGATGCCGTCGACAAGCTGTTCGGCCCGAAGTTCCTCCTCGAACGGCCGTTGCTCGATGCCGTCCGTGCGGGGGACCGAGCCGTGCTGCTGATCGACGAGATCGATCGCGCCGACGACGAGTTCGAGGCGTTCCTGCTGGAACTGCTGTCCGACTTCCAGATCACGATCCCCGAGATCGGAACCATTTCGGCGACCTCCCCACCGTTGGTCGTGCTGACCTCCAACCGCACCCGCGAGTTGCACGACGCGCTGAAGCGTCGCTGCCTGTATCACTGGGTCGGCTATCCGAGCATCGAGCGCGAAGTGGAGATCGTGTTGCTGCGCGTGCCCGGGGTTTCCGAGACGCTCGCTCGTCAGCTGGTGGCCGCCGTGAACCGACTCCGCCAACTCGATCTGGCGAAGCCCCCCGGCGTCGCCGAAACCCTCGACTGGGTTGCGACGCTCGAGGTGCTCGGCGAGACCGAGCTGAACGCTCGCACGGTGGACGACACGTTGGGTGCGGTCGTCAAGGATCGCGACGACCTCGAACTCGTTCGCGACAACCTCGAGGAGATCGTCTCCGGTGCCTGACGAGGCGCCGATCGTCGAGTTGCTGGTCGCGTTCGGTCACGAGTTGCGCTCGGCCGGCCTCGCCGTGGGATCGGGCGACGTGATGACCTACTGCTCGGCGATGGCATCGCTCGACACCACCGATCTCGCCGACCTCTACTGGGCGGGACGCACCACGATGGTCACCCGCCGCGACCAGATCCCCGAGTACGACCGGGTGTTCCGACGGTTCTTCCTCGACGAAACCGACGCGTCGTCGGACGCTGTTCGCGAGACGATCCGAGCAGCGACTCCGACGATGTCGGTGCTCGAAATCCCGGCAACCGAACCCGCCGGACCGGAAGCCGGTGATGACGAGGAGACCAGCCTCGGGCACATGGCGTCCGATGCCGACATCTTCCGCAACAAGTCGTTCGCCGCATGCACTCCCGATGAGTTGGCCGCAGTCCGGCGGATCATGAAACGGATCCGGTTGAACCCGCCGCGGCGCTCGACACGGCGAACGGAGACCGCGGCCAACGGCGATCGACTCGACATGCGGCGGATGATGCGCGAGTCGATGCGCGCCCACGGAGAACCTGCCGAGCTCTACCGCCGGCATCGACGGCGGCGGCTTCGCCCACTCGTGCTCATCCTCGATGTCTCCGGATCGATGTCGGACTACTCGCGCAACTTGTTGCAGTTCGCGTACTCGGCGCGCCGGGCCGCGTCGCGAGTGGAGGTGTTCTGCTTTGGAACCCGCCTGACTCGGATCACCAAGGCGTTGGCCCGGCGGCGACCCGACGACGCGATGGACGAGGCCGCCAAGACCGTCTTCGACTGGGAAGGCGGCACGCGGATCGGCGACTCGCTGACGACGTTCGTCCGCGACTTCGGCCGCCGCGGTCTGAGTCGCGGCGCGATCGTGGTGATCTGCTCGGACGGGCTCGACCGCGGCGATCCGGCCGTGCTCGCCTCCGCGATGGAGCGCCTGGCGCGGCAATCCCACGGTGTCGTGTGGCTGAACCCGCACATGGCTCACGCCGGACGGCAGGGCCGGGCAACCGACTTCCGCCCGAACACGTTGGGCATGATGGTCGCCGCGCCGCACGTCGACCTGATGCTGCCGGGCCACGATCTGCGCAGCCTCGAGGAATTCGCTGCGGTGCTGCCCACGATGCGCTAGCCCAAACGTGATGAGATGGCGCCGTGAGATGGAGCGTGTCGTTGACGGCCGAGGGTGACCGCGTGCTGACGCACGACGAAATCCTCGACTTGGCCGATGCTGTCGCGTCACACGAGGGGATCGCCAGCGGCATCGGATCGATGGCCTACGGCGCCCAGTTGGTCGTGGACGCGGCGACCAGCGACGAGGCAGTCGAGGTGGCGATGGCGACGTTCGCAGCAGCCGCAGTGAACGCGGGCCTGCCCCCGTGGCCGGTGACCAGAGCCGAAACCATCAGCGAGGACGATGACGCCTACGAGGACGACGTCGGATGATCAGGCTGGGATCTTTGGCGGGCTACGCGTTCGAGGGGCCACGGGTGCTCGCCGGTTGGACGCCACCGGCACGGGCCGGCGTCTACGCGATCCTGTACAAGCCTGAGCCCGACACCAAAACCGACAGGTACGCGGTGATCTACGTCGGTCACGCCGACGACCTCTCCGGCGAGCGGTTCCCCTTCAGCCACCCGCGGGCGTCGTGCTGGATACGACGGGCCGGCGACCGGTTCAAGTTGTACATCTGCTTCCTCGAGGTGCCGGGCGGGCTGCGTTCGCACCGTGAGCTGATCACCCACGAGCTGATGTCGGTGTACCGACCCGGTTGCAACGCGGATCAGTACGACCCGGCGTGGAAGGACGAGTGGATCGGCGAGTATTCCGCACCCACCGCCGGACCGCTGACCACCGACCGCGACCCGTGAGCCGTCAGACGGTTTGTTGTTGCGGCTCCGTTTCGGCGGGGCGGTAGCCGACACCGTCGTGCATCCGCGACCGGCGGCGGCCCGAGGCCGGCTTTGCCGGACCGCGCACAGAGCCTTCGGGGGCGGGCTCGTACGTTGCACCGACGACGATGCCCTCCGCCATTCCGTACAGCAGCGGCAGTGCGCCGGCGATGACGCGTCCGGTGTGATTGATGCGCTCGACCCCGGACTCGATGACTGAGGCGTTGCCCTCGATCGTGCGCACCAGATCGGCGCACTCTTCGAGGTTGGTGGCGACGCGGGCGAGCTGACCGCCGACGACGAACAGGTAGAACGCCAGCCCGGCGATGAGCAGGACGATGTCGACGACGGACAAGACGACGAGTGTGGTCACGACCGCACCTGCCCGAGGACTCGACCGAGGAAGAGGTGGTGCTCGAGGCCCTCAGCCAAGACGCCATCGACGCCATCGGCGGTCGTCTCGATCAACGCTGTGTCGGCGGTGTTGGTGACCGCCTGTTGCAGCGTGGCCTTGATGTCGACGACCCGTCGATCGATCGTGCGCACCAGCAGCACGAGGATGGTGAGCAGGGCGGCGACGGCCAGGACGACGACGAACCCTCCGATGACGGCACCCCACCACAGGTCGTGCTGTGTGGAAGTCAGAGCGAGCATGATCCTCAACCTCCCAGCCGGTTGCGGCCGCGTCGGAGCCCGGCGGTGATCGCCGTGGCGGATTCGATGGTGGTGTGCAACTGGGCGAGTGCCGCAGTGTTGTGCACGGATTCGGTGAGGCTGTCGTCGATCCGCTTGGCGACCTTGCCGATCGAGTGGGCGAGCAGCAGGATCGGCACGACGAGCGCCACCACGACCACCACCAGAACGATCGCGATCACGTAGCCGATCGTCCAACTGGTTGTCGAGGTACTGGTTGCGGCGAGAAGATGCATTCGGTCGGCTCCCCTCAGATCGATTCGCAGAAGTCGCGGACGGGCTGGAGGCTGGCGTTGACCGACGGCAGGATCACGGGTACTCCGCTGGTCTTGTCGGCAACGACCTTGACGCCGCCTTCAAGGGTGACGAGCGTCTTGCGGATCGCGACGAGATGCAGGATGACGCGCACGAGGCCGAGCGCGGCGGCGGCGATGATCAGTCCGGCAAGGACCAGCGTGACGATGGCGACTGCAGGCATGCGGGTGGCTCTTTTCCTGGTTGGTCTTACTTCGGTGGGAGCAACTTGGCGACCGACCCGGCGTAGCGCACGGCGCCGACGGAGACATCGCGAATGGTCTGATCAGTGGTGGTCAACAGCTCGGGGGCGCGGTCCAACTCGCCGATGAGCCCGACGCCCGCGGCCAGCGTGTTGTCCGATGCGCCGCGGATGCGTTCGAGTGCGGCGAGCACCCTGTTGAGCAGGGCGACGAGGACGGGAATGATCACCACCAGCAATATGACGTTGCCGATCCACCACAGAACCATGGAACTCTTCTCCTCAACTCGGAGTGGGCTGATAGGGCATGAAGAAACGACGCGCCACGCGACACAAAGCCATCCACGCGGCGCGGACACCGATGGCGAAACCACCGGCAGGTGCGGCGGTCGACGTGTCGACGGCGGCGCCGGTGTCGCGCGCCGTGATCCGCTTCTGCATGTTGTCGGCGAAGTCGCGCATCAACACGGACGAGACGTCGGAGATCATGCCGCGGCCATACTGGGCGGCGGCACCGGACAACTGCAGATCCTGTTCGACGTGGATCTTGGTGCCGCCGGCGATCGACAGCAGCTTCGCCGTCACCAGCATCGCTGCCTGACCACGACCCTTCTCGTCGGCGCCGGCGGCATCGACGACGATGCGCTTGCCGGCGTTGTCGCGCTCGGTGATGGCGACGTTGCCGGCGAACTGCAGCTTCACGGGACCCATCCGGATCGCCACCTTGCCGCGGTACTTGTCGTCGCCGAGATCTTCGGTCAGCTCGGCACCGGGCAGGCACGCGGCCACCGCCGGGATGTCGTCGAAGAACGTCCAGACCTTGTCGATGGGCTGGGCAACCTCGAAGTCGTTCTTGATCAGCATCGGGCATCCTTTGGCAGAAAAGCTGAAGGGTCCTTCTCGAAGGCGGCACGACAACCGACGCCACAGAAGTAGTAGGTCACACCGCCGCGTTCGAGCGGATGGCTGGAGGCATCGGCATTGACGGTCATACCGCACACGACGTCGATCACGGTGGCAGGCATCGGCAGAGCGGTAGCGGCCGCGCGACGCGGCGCCAGCGCACCGGCAACGCGAAGTTGCACCAGTTCGGCGAGGACCGCGACCGCGATCTCGCGGTGCGATGTGTGGCCGAGGTCGAGACCGACGGGAACGCGGACACGATCGAGCAACTCACGCGGCACGCCGCGGTCGGCGAGGTACCCGAGCACCGCCTCGCCCCGCTTGCGCGACGCCACCAGTCCGAGATACGCGGGTTGAGCGGCGGCGGCCGTGCCGATTGCTTCTTCGTCGCCGTGACCCTGAGTCGCCACCACCACGACTGCACTCGCATCGACATCTTCCGTCGTGAAGTCCGTCGCGTCGACGAGATCCGAACGCCATCCCAACGCAAGGCCGAGGTCGCGCAGCGTGTGTGCCATCGGCGAGCGGCCGACGACGACGAGGTGCGGCGTCGCCAGCACCGGCTCGATGTAGACCTCCATTGCACCCTCACTCTGACACGCGATGGGGATGAAGGTCATCCCATCCGGAACCGATCCGAAGTGGCCGGGCAGGCCGAGCAACAGCAGGCGCGGCTCGCGGTCTCTGATGGCTGCTTGCGCTTCGCGAATGACGACGGGCTCGGCGCATGCGCCGCCGATCCAGCCGCGCACCTCGCCCGCCGCAGTGACGATGGCGCGCGAACCCTGGTGGCCCGACGATGGGCCCTGCCGCCACACAACGGTCGCGAGCGCGAACTCCTCACCTTGCTTGGCGAGCTCGGCGGCCTGCTCGATCACGTTCCAGCTGTCGGCCGGATCGCCCCTCATTCGTCGTCCGTCCTGATCGGCGGGGCACCCGACACGTCGTGCTTCTGCGTGATGGCTTCGTAGACACGGTCGGGCAGCAACGGCATGTCGATGTTGCGGACACCCTTGTCGCCGATCGCGTTCATCACCGCGTTGACGAACGCCGCCGGACCACCGACGGTCGCGCACTCACCGATTCCCTTCGCACCGATCGGATGGTGTGGGCACGGCGTGACGACCTCGTGCAGTTCGAAACCCGGTGTCTCCCACGCCGTCGGCAGCAAGTAGTCCATGAAGTTGGAGCCGATGCAGTTGCCCTCGCTGTCGAAGGTGATGAACTGCATGTTCGCCATCGCGTAGGCCTCGGTGAGGCCGCCCATGATCTGGCCTTCGACGATCATCGGGTTGATGCGCACACCGCAGTCGTCGACGGCGACCATGTTCAACACGTCCCACACTCCGGTCTGCGGGTCGACCTCGACGGTCGCGATGTAGCAGGCGAACGGCCAGGT
>Ga0105242_10001869_pt1 | contig 16543 bp, 12 predicted proteins | sample KBSM24metaG_FD_81521 | JGI IMG/M metagenome (GOLD analysis project Ga0105242, IMG submission 81521) | Miscanthus rhizosphere microbial communities from Kellogg Biological Station, Michigan, USA - KBS M2-4 metaG | ecosystem: Host-associated > Plants > Roots > Rhizosphere > Soil | place... | reverse complement strand
GCGTCGGACGCGCCGTCGCTCTTCGCGCTGCTGACCACCGAAGAAGTGTCGCGCTTCATCTCGCCGCCGCCGAGCACGGTTGACGGCTTCGAGAAGTTCATCGCGTGGACGCTGCGGCAGCGAAGCGTCGGGTCGTATGCCTGCTTCGCGGTCACCATCGACTCCACGGACACCGCGATCGGCATCTTCCAGCTCCGTCAGCTGGAGCCCGGTTTCGGCACGGCGGAATGGGGTTTTGCCATCGGATCGGCGTATTGGGGAAGCGGCGTTTTCCAGGAAGGAGCTGAGCTGTTGGTCAGATTCGCATTCGAGACGGTCGGCGTGCACCGGCTGGAAGCCCGGGCCGCGGTGCGCAACGGACGCGGCAACGGCGCGCTGAGGAAGATCGGCGCCGTGCAGGAAGGGCTGCTCCGCAAGTCGTTTCTCAAGAACGGTGAGTACCTCGATCAGGCACTGTGGACCATTCTCCAGGAGGATTGGAAAGCGAACACGATTTGGAACGGCAACGAAGGCATGATCATTCACTGAGCTCTGACGACACATCAGTCACTGAATGGCAGGACAGGGCGGGATCGGCCGAAAGGCCGGTCCCGCCTTTTGTCTTTTGGAGGACACAGAGTCTTTTTCACCACGGAGTCACCGAGTCACCGAGAGCTGGAGCGCACGCCGCAGATCCCAACGCGTCGCACGTCGGCCGGCATGCCGGCCGACACGCGCGGGTTGAAAAGCCGCGGGAACGCAAGCCTTTCCATATCCCGGGCTTGTGTTGCCCACGGCTTTTCAATCCGCGCTGCCGCCGAAGGCGGCGTGCGACGCGTTCAGCTCCGTGTCTCTGTGTGCTCCGTGGTTTGTCATGTCGGACGGGTGCGCTCGTTCGCGAATCCCGCTTCCGCCGCGTGCTACGATGCGGCCGCATGAGCGTGCTGTCGATGATCCTCGCGTTGCTGGCCGCGGGCCTGAGCTTCACCACGCCGGACGGCTGGCGTCAGTCCCCGGCCACTTCGTCGATGCGCGTCGCGGAATTCACCCTGCCGCGGGCGGCCGGCGACGCCGAGGACGCGCAATTGATCGTGTACTACTTCGGCGGATCCGGAGGCAGCGTCGACGCGAACATCACCCGCTGGATCGCCCAGATGCAGCAGCCTGATGGAAAACCGATCGCGGACGCGAAGCGGGTCTCGCGCACCGTGAACGGCCTGAACGTGACGCTCGTCGACGTCGCCGGCACTTATGTCGCCGAGACCGCGCCTGGCGCGAGCGAGCGCCACCACAAGCCCCACTTCCGTCTGCGCGCCGGCGTGATCGACACACCCAACGGTCCGTACTTCATCAAGCTGACCGGTCCGGAAAAGACGGTGACGAAATGGGATCAGGCATACCAGCAGTTCGTCGGCAGCATCCGGGCAAAATAGCGGCCTCGCGGCTGCTGTGGGCCGTACTGGCGCTGACGGCCTCGACCGGCATCGCCCGCGCCGAGGTGACGCGGGTCGACGTCACGCGGCGCATGGATCTCGGCATGTCGGGCTACGAAAAGATCGTCGGCACCATCCACTTCGCGGTCGACCCGAAGGATGCCTTTAACCGCAACGTGATCGATCTGGACAAGGCGCCGCTCAACGCGGCCGGCCTGGTCGAGTTTTCCTCGGACCTCTACATCCTCAAGCCCAAGGCGCCGCGCGGCAACGGCGCCGCGCTGGTCGATATTCTGAACCGCGGCAACAAAATCGTGCTCAACGGCTTCAACCGCGGCGGCTTGCCCGATCCGGAGACCGAGAACGATCTCGGCGACCGTTTCCTGATGCGGTTCGGCTTCACGATCGTCTGGGTCGGGTGGGAATTCGATCTCGAAGACCGCCCGATGACGATGAAGATCCACGTGCCGGTCGCGACCGATCGCGGGAAGACGATTACGGGAGTGGTCCGTTCGACCTTCACCGCCAACGCCAGGGCGACCGACGTTGTCGTGACCGAGCTGTCGAAGTACGACGCCGTCGATCCCGGCGGCCCGGATACCCGGCTGACGGAGCGCGCGCAGATGCTCGGCCCGGCCGGCCGTGAGATTCCGCGCAGCGAGTGGCGGGTCGCGGGCCACACCGTCACGCTCGACCGCGGGTTTGTTCCCGGGATGACCTACGAGGTCAGCTACCGCGCGGCGAATCCTCCGATCGCCGGCCTCGGCTACGTCGCGGTCCGCGAAACGACGACGTGGCTGAAGTATCAGCCCGACGCGCTTGCGCCGGTCCGCTTTGCCTATGGCTACGGCTCGTCTCAGAGCGGACGTTTCCTTCGCGGCTTCCTTTACGAAGGCTTCAACACCGACCCGAACCGTCGCCGGGTGTTCGACGGCGTGATCGCGCACATTGCCGGTGCATCGCGGCTCAGCCTCAACGAGCGGTGGGCGAAGCCGACCGGCCTCGGCGTCTACAATGCCACGGCGTTTCCCTTTGCCGACGCGGGCATGTCCGATCCGGCGAGCGGCGTGTCTGACGGCCTGCTCGTCCGGACGCGCACGCTCGGCACCGAGCCCAAGGTCTTCTACACCAACACGCCGGTGGAGTACTGGGGCACCGGGCGTGCCGCCGCGCTGATTCATACCAGCCCGGACGGCAGCGCCGATCTGCCCTTGCTCCCGAACGTTCGGGTCTACTTCATCGCGGGGACACAGCATTCGCCGAGCCGGTTCCCGGCCGAGATCTCGAACGGTCAGCAGATCGACAACCCGGTCGACTACTGGTGGACGATGCGCGCGTTGCTGCTGGCGATGCACAAGTGGGTGAAAGAGGGAGCCGAGCCGCCGCCGAGCCTGTACCCTCGCCTGCAGGATCACACACTCGTGTCGGCGGCGTCGCTGGAGTTCCCAGCCATCGCTGGCGTCACCTCGCCGCGTTCGTTGACCGCGGGCGCTCGCATCGGCAATCCGTCCCATCCGAAAAGCGGGGCGGGTGCCGGGACACCACTGCCGCTGCTGGTCCCGGCGGTGGACGAGGACGGCAACGAACTGGCTGGCATCCGGCTGCCCGATGTCGCGGTCCCGCTCGCGACCTACACCGGATGGAATTTCCGCAAGCCCGACATCGGATCGCCCGGGGAACTGGTCTCGCTGCTGGGATCGTCCATCTTCTTCCCCGCGACGCGCGCCGCGCGCCAGGCCGCGAAGGATCCTCGCCGCTCGATTGAGGAGCGCTACCGCTCGCAGGAGGACTACCTCGCGAAGGTCGAGCAGGCGGCCGACGCGCTCGTGAAGGCCGGCTATCTGCTCGTGGACGACGAACCGCGCATCCTCCAGCGGGCCAGCGACCAATGGGACATCGCAACTAGTCGATAGTCGCAACTAGTCGTTGGTCGTGAGTCGTTCGGCAGAGGGCGCGAGCCGGACGGTCCAGATCGTGGCCGTGCGGGTTTCGCGCTCGAAGACGATGCGGGATCCGCGCGGGGACCAGGCCGGGTAACGGACGTAGCCGCTCGACGAAGTGAAATGCGTGAGCTGCCGCGTGGCACGCGTGCGCACCGACACCTCCCAGATGTTCCAGACCGCTTCTCGCTCGGCCGCGTAGACGATCCGCTCGCCATCAGGCGACCACGAATGCGGCCAGCTCTGTCCCGCATCGGCGGTGAGCAGCTCGATCGCGCCGCCGGCTGACGGAACGACTCCAATCTGCGTCCGCTCGCCGCGCTTGACTTCGAGCGCCAGCCACTGTCCGTCGGGCGACCACACCGGATACGAAATCGCCTCGCGATCGTCGGTCACCCGCCGGCGTGGTCCGCCGTCGAGCCGCTGCGTCCAGACATTCATCGCGCCGTTCGCGTCGATTGCGTGAAACGCGATCGACTGCGAGTCGGGCGAGAGCCGCGGGCTCCTGATGTCGTTTCCCGACACCGCCGTCGGCGTCGCGCGTCGCGCCACCGGGTCGACCCACCAGGTGCCGGTGCCCGTTCCCTCGCTGCGGCGCAGCACGAGCACGCGTCGCCCGTCGCCGCTCCAACTCGGATCGCCGGCCGGCGCCTCGGGCAGGATCGGCATCCGGTGGGAGCCGTCTTCGTCGATTGCCCAGACGGAAACCGGCAGGCCGGCGCCGAACTGCAGGAAGGCGATCCGTCCGTCGCGCGAGTAGTCGGGGCGTCCGCTGCGGACCACTTCGTCGGTGAGCCGCGCAGGCCTCGAGACGCGTCCGTCACGCGACAGGTCGATCGCCCAGAGATTCGCGTCCGCCGCTTCGACGCCGAACGCCGCGGATCCATCGCGCGCGATCGACAGTCCTTCGAGCGAGCCGTTCTCGAACGGCATCACCGGGACCGCATCGCCAACCGTGGTCCCCGTTCGGGCATCCAACCCGACGCGAAAAACGCCGCCGTTGGTCGAGGCGCCCTTTCCCGTCCAGTAGATGGCCGTATCGTCTGGTGCGAACTGCGGATGGTTGGCGGCTGGAGCCGAGGTCAGCAGCCGCGGGGTGCCACCCGTGGCGTCCACGATCCAGATCCCGTAGTTGACGACGCCGTTCGACACCACGAAGGCGATGAAGCGCCCGTTCCGCGACCACGCGGGATGATTGTGTCCGCCGGCCGGATGTCCGAGTTGCGTCAATTGGCGGCGGCCCGTGCCGTCGCGATTCACGGTCCAGAGCACCTGCTGCCCAGCGGTGCCGCCTTCTTCGGGCGTGTACACAAGGCGCTCGTTGTCTGGCGACCACGCGGCGCCCGAACCTCGCTCCACGATTTGCCGAGGCGCGCCGCCGGTTGACGGGACGATCCAGATGCCGCCTCGCCGCCGCGAGTGAAACGCGATCCAGCGGCCGTCGGGCGACCAGTCCGGCTGCATGTTCTGGCCGCCGTCGTTCGTGACCGCGACTTCCTCGCTGCCTGGCGCCGTGCCGACGACGTAGATCTCCATGCCGCCGGTGCGATCGGAGGCAAACGCGGCGGCGCGGCCGTCGGGCGAGAGTGTTGGCGTGGTGTTGTTTCCGCCGCGCGTCGTGAGGCGCGACGGCGCCGGCACCGTGGAAATGGACGTGCGCCGCCCGTCGTGGCGCGTGATGAACGCCGCGCCGCCGGCGGCGACCGCGAGGACCACGACCGCAGCAATCGGGAGGAACTGGCTACGGGTCTGAGCCCGCTGCGCCGGCTCGAGGGACGGCATTATCGCTTCGTCCGCTGCGGCGCCGTTGGTCGTCGTCAACTCGGCGATGAACCGGTAACCGCGCCTGGCGACGGTCCCGATGTAGCGCGCCTCACGCGCGTCGTCGCCGAGCGCCCGCCGCAATTGCGCAATCGCCCGCGTCAGCACGTTCGGCGTCACGAACGTCTCACCCCACACCGTATCCAGAAGCTCTTCTTTTGTGACGAGCCGATCGGCGTGCTCGAGCAAATGGCGCAGGACGTCGAACGCTTTCGGCTCGAGCTCGACGGGCGCGCCGTTCCGCGTGACCACGACCCGATCGAGGTCCACGGACACGTCGGCGAACTGATACGTCACAGCATCCTCATGAAATGGTCACCGATCCCTCACGACGCCTGGTGCCGCCGTCTGGAATCGTGGCGGTATGGCTAACCTGCACATCGTCAACCTGTTGTGGTTCCTTCATTGCTTTGCCGCAGCGCCGCCGGCCGTGACGCCCGGCGATACCGAGGTCATAGGATTCGACGCCGACGAGAACGGGGCAGTTGTAGTAGACGCCCGCGTCGATGGCGCGGGTCCGTTCAGGTTCCTGGTGGACACCGGCTCGAGCCACACGGCGGTGGGGGATGCGCTGGCTCGGCGCCTTGGCCTCCACGCAATTGCGAAAGCCGAAATCGTGTCCGCAACCGGACAGTCCATGCGCCCGGTCGTCCGTCTCGGGCGGACCACGGTCGGCGAAGCGGCGCGCGACGGCCTTCTTGCGTCGGTGCTGTCGTCCTCCGATCTCGGACGGGTGGGCACTGGAGTGGACGGCGTGCTGGGGCAGGATTTTCTGGCGGCGTTCCACTACACCCTCGACTATCTGCACGGTCGATTGACCTGGAGTGCTGAGGGAGTGATGGGTGAGCCTGCCGCGCGGCTGACCTTGGCGACGGAGGGAGGACGCTTTCTCGCCGCGCTGCCGCAGGGCGCGGGACGCGGCGTCGTGCGGCTGGTGCCCGACACTGGATCGACGGCGCTCGTGATTTTCGGCGACGCTCCGGCTGGCGGAGGAGGGCCGCTTCGACTGATTCCTGCGAATGGGCACGCGCGGCTGCGCGGTGTGGCGGGGGAACGGACGGTCGAGCGCGCAGTCGTACCGGCGCTGCGGGTCGGCGGGATCGTCCTGCACAACGAGCCGGTCGTGGTGGTCGAACGGCCGGGTTCCGGCAGCGGACACGCCGACGGGTTGCTGCCGCTGCACCGGTTCGCGCGCGTGTCTTTCAACGCGCGCGAACGATGCCTGCTGATCTGGGCCCGCTGATCAATGACGAACGGACTACGCGGCGGCGATTGCCTGCACCGACACGCTGATCTTCACATCGTCGCCGACCAGGAAGCCGCCGGCTTCGAGCGCCGCATTCCAGTTCAGCCCGAAGTCCTTGCGGTTGATCGTGATCTCGGTCTCGAAGCCGACGCGCGCGTTGCCCCAGGGATCCTGCGCGGCGCCGAGGTAGGTGACCGGGAGCGTGACGGCCTTCGCCGTGTTGCGGATCGTCAGCGTGCCTTCCACCTCGTACAGCTCGCTGCTCTTCTTCGTCACCTTCGAGCTGGTGAAGGTGATCGCCGGATGCTTGTCCACCGCGAAGAAGTCGTCGCTGCGCAGGTGGGCGTCGCGATCGGGCGTTCCGGTGTCGATGCTGGCGGCGTCGATCGAGAAGGCGAGCGACGAGTTGCCGGGCTGCGCCTCGTCGAACTGGACGGCGCCGTTGAAGTCGGTGAAGCGGCCGCGCACTTTCGTCACGAGGTGACGAACCTGGAAGGCGATCTCGGAGTGCGTCTTGTCGATGTTGAACGTGCGGACGGCAGTGGCGGTGGTGATCATTTGATACCTCGATAGTGAATAGGTGAACGAGTTGTCAAAAAAAAGGCTACTGGTGCGCTGCGCGAATCGCATCCATGAGCCGGATGAACGTGACGCGATCTTTCTGACGCAATCCCTTGAGCGCTTCCTCTTGCGCGCGCGGCGTGTGCGTGTCGATCTTTTCCAGCAGCGCGAGTCCATCCGCGGTAATCCAGCAGAGGTGCTGCCGCCGATCCTTCGGGCAGCGCTGCCGGCGAACAAGTCCCTTGGCTTCGAGGCGGTCGAGCAGCCGGGTGACGCCGGGCGTCTGTTCGATCATCCGTTCGGCGACCTCGAGCGTGGGGAGACCTTCGTCTCCCGCGCCTCGCAGGATCCGCAGGACGTTGAACTGCTGGAGCGTGATGCCATGAGGCTCGACGACGGCGGCCGCCTGGCGCCGGATCAGATCGGCGGTCCGCATCAGCCCGACGACGGCTTCGTGGGCGGCCGACTGGAAGGGCCGGCGCTGGCGAAGCTCGCGTTGCAGGGCCGAGGACATGGGAGTTATATTACACGTCAATAGTTGACATGTCAAGTATTGGTAGGATGGCCGCCATGAATCACCAGATTCGCCTCAAATCACGGCCGGTCGGCGAGCCGACCAGCGCCAACTTCGAGATCGCCGACGCCCCGGTTCCCGAGGTCAAGGACGGCGACGTGCTGCGGCGCACGATCTATCTCTCGCTCGATCCGTACATGCGGGGGCGGATGAGCGATGCGCCGTCGTACGCCACGCCGGTCAGCGTCGGCGGCGTCATGGTCGGCCACACGGTCAGCGAGGTGATCGAGTCGCGCAATCCCGCGTTTGCCGCCGGCGATTTCGTCACGGGATACGACGGGTGGCAGAGCCACGGCCTGTCGAACGGCAAGGAGCTGCGCAAGCTCGATCCGAAGGCCGCGCCGATCTCGACGGCGATTGGCGTGCTGGGGATGCCGGGGATGACGGCGTTCGTCGGGCTGATGGACATCGGCCGGCCGAAGGCCGGTGAGACTGTCGTCGTGTCGGCCGCTTCCGGTGCGGTCGGCGCCGTGGTCGGTCAGCTGGCGAAGATCAAGGGATGCCGCGCGGTCGGCGTCGCGGGGTCGGCGGACAAGTGCAAGTACGTCGTCGAGGAGCTGGGCTTCGACGCGTGCATCAACTACAAGACCGACGATCTTCTGCCCGCGTTGAAGGCCGCCTGTCCCAATGGCGTGGATGTCTACTTCGAGAACGTCGGCGGCGCGCTGTTCGCCGCGATCCTGCGCGTGATCAACAAGGGGGCGCGCATTCCGCTCTGCGGCATCATCTCGGAGTACAACGCGACCGGGAATCCTGCGGGGCCGAACCTGCGGCCGCTGCTGGTGAATCGCGCGCTGATCCAGGGGTTCATCGTCAGCGACCACAACGACCGGGCGCCGGCGTTCATCCAGGAAGTGGCGCCGCTGGTGATGTCCGGCAAGCTGAAGTTCCGCGAGGACATCGTGGATGGCCTGGACAACGCGCCCGAGGCCTTCATCGGTCTGCTGGCAGGGAAGAACTTCGGCAAGCTGATGGTCCGCGTCTCGCCTGACCCGACGCGGGCGTGATCCTCAGAGGTCCGGGTCTCAGAGACGCGGTCTCAGAGACGCGGTCTCAGAGACGCGGTCTCAGAGACGCCGTCTCAGAGACGCCGTCTCAGAGACGGCCGTGTCCGGATCCGGACGTTTGGCGTCCCACGGGCGGCCGATCGGCGCTTCGCCGACCAATGACCGCCCTTACTGATCAAACACTTACGGCGATCTGAGTCGGCACGGAACGTGCGCCGGCGGTAGAACTCCCATGGACACACTCCTGAAAGATTTCAACTACGCCGCTCGCGGCCTGCGGAAGAATCTGGGATTCGCCGCGGTGGCGACGGCGACGATCGCGCTCGGGATTGGCGCCTGCACGGCGATCTTCAGCGTGGTCAACGCCGTGCTCCTGCGCCCCTTGCCCTACGCCAACTCCCAGCGGCTCGTGGTGATCTGGGGCGAGCTGCGCGCCCGCAACGTCCACGACTGGCCCTTCTCGCCGCCTGATCTTCGCGATCTTCAGCAGCAGTCCTCGGACGTCTTCGAAGAGATCGCCGGGATGATCCCCGCCGGCCGCGTCCCGCTCGCCGCGCCGGGAGGCGATCCCGAGCAGATCCGCGTCGGCGGCGCGACGACCAACCTGTTCCGCTTACTCGGCGCGCGCATGCTCGTCGGCCGCGATTTCGTCGCCGATGACGGCACGCCGGTGCCGCAGCAGGCCGGACAGCCGCCGGCGGCGGGCCCGCCGGTGGCCGCGATCGTCAGCCACGCGTTCTGGCTGCGGCGTTTCGGCGGCGATCAGAGCGTGATCGGCAAGGACGTCGAGCTCGGCAACGGCCGCGCGCGGATCGTCGGCGTCCTGGCGCCGGGCTTCGAGCTGCTGCTGCCTGCCCGCGTCAACGCCGCGAGCGCACCGGAAATGTGGACCGCGGCACGGATCGACATCGACACCGCCAACCGCAACAACGTGCTCTACCGCGTGATCGGTCTGCTCAAACCCGGCGTGAGCGCGGAACAAGCGCAGGTCCAGGCGGACCGCGTCGCCGCCGACCTGCGCCAGCATTTCCCGATCAAGCAGACCTCCGGCCTGTACTTCCACGTGGTGCCGATGTTCGACGACCTCGTCGGCGACGTGCGGCCGACGATCGTGTCGCTGATGGGCGCAGTGGCGTTCGTGCTGCTGATCGCGTGCGCCAACGTCGCCAACCTGCTGGTCGTGCGCGCGTCGGCCAGGAGCCGCGAGCTCGCCGTGCGCGCGGCAATCGGCGCCAGCCGCGCGCAGCTCGTGCGCCAGATGCTGGCGGAGAGCCTGGTGATTGCGGCATGCGGGACGGCGCTCGGCCTGCTCCTCGCGCGCGCCGGCATCGAAGTGCTGCTGGCGCTCGGACCGAAGGATCTGCCGCGCCTCGACGCCGTCGCGATGGATCCCGCGGTGCTGGTCTTCGCGGTGGCGGCTGGGGTGATGACGGCGGTGGTGTGCGGGCTGATTCCGGCGCTGCGCGCCTCGGGCACCGACGTGATGGACGTGCTGCGATCGGTCGGCGGCCGCTCCGGCGGCTTGCGCGGCGGCCGGACGCTGCGCAGCGGCGTCGTCGTGACCGAGGTCGCGCTGTCGTTCATCCTGCTGGTCGGCGCCGGCTTGATGCTGCGGAGCGTGCTGGCGCTGGCCCAGGTCAAGCCAGGCTACGACCCCGACAACGTGCTGACGTTCGTGCTGCAATCGCGTTCCGCCAAAGCCGAAGAGCGGGCGGTGTTCAGCCGCCAGGTCCGGGAGCATCTGATGGCCATCCCCGGCGTCAGCGGCGCCACTGCCGCCACGCCACTGCCGCTCGACGGTGTGCTGATCAACGGCCGCTGGGGTACCGAGACCGCCGTCTCGGACCCGACCAAATTCCGCCAGGCGAATTTCCACGGCGTGCTCCCCGGCTACTTCGAGGCGCTGCACACGCGCCTCATCGCCGGCCGCTTCTTTACCGAGGCCGACAACGTCATCGATCAGAAGACCGACATGCCGCGCCAGATCATCATCGATGAGAACCTCGCCGCGCTGGCGTTTCGCGGACAGCCGGCAGTGGGCAAGCGCCTGCTGCTGCGGATCACCACGCCCGAGGCCGAGTGGTACGACGTGATCGGCGTCGTCGGACATCAGCGCCATTCGTCGCTTGCGGCAGCGGGCCCGGAGGCCATTTTCGTGATGGACGGGCATTTCGGCCACGGCTTCGCCAACCGCTGGGCCGTCCGGACCAGCGGCGATCCGAATCAGATCGTCGCCGCCGTCCGTGCCGCGGTCGCCCAGGTGGACCCTCGCGCACCGCTCGCGGAAATCCAGCCGATGACGACGTTCGTCGACAAGGCGATGGCGCCGATCAGGTTCACAGCCACGCTGATCGGGATCTTTGCGGTGGTCGCGGTGATCCTCGCCGGAGTCGGCCTCTACGGCGTCCTCTCGACGGTGGTGCGCCAGCGGACCGCGGAGATCGGCATGCGCATGGTGTTCGGCGCGCCCCGCTCGAGCATCCTGAGCCTCGTCGTGGGCGAAGGGCTGCGTCTGAGCGCGGCCGGCATTGCCATCGGTCTGGCCGGCGCGTTCGCGATCACCCGGGTGATGGCGAGCATGCTCGTCGGCGTCAATCCGACCGACCCGGTCACCTTCGCGGCGATCGTCGTTCTGTTCGGTCTGATCGCGGTGACCGCGTCGTGGATCCCCGCGCGCCGGGCGTCGCGGCTCGATCCGATGGCGGCCATCAGGGAAGAGTAAAATCCTCCCATGATTACCGGCGCACACTCGATTCTCTACAGCACGAACCCTGACGCCGATCGCGCGTTCCTCCGCGATGTCATCGGCCTGCCGCACGTCGACGTCGGACACGGCTGGCTGATCTTCGGGCTGCCGCCCGCGGAGATCGCCGTGCATCCCTCCGACAAGAGCAGCCACGAGCTCTACTTCATGTGCGACGACATCGACGCGTTCGTCTCGGCGATGAAAGCGCGCAGCGTCGTCTGCGGCCCGGTGCAGAACCAGGGCTGGGGAATGCTGACGCAGCTGACGCTGCCCGGCGGCGGCACGCTCGGCGTCTATCAGCCGCGGCATGCGCGGCCGGAACCGATGAGCGGCGCGACGCCATAGTGACGCTCGACCTCATGACGGGCTCGTTCGCGATCTGCCGGCTGGAGCCGCACGCCGTCGTTCCGCCGTGGGCCACCGGCATGGCGTTCTCGTCAATCACCCGGACCGCGAACGAATTGTCGATCGTCTGCGCGTCCGGTGCCGTGCCGGACGCGGTGCTGGCGCAGCGCGGATATCGGGCGCTGACCGTGCGCGGGCCGCTGGATTTCAGCCTCGTCGGGATCGCCGCGGCACTGACCGGGATATTGGCGGAAGCCTCGATCAGCATCTTCCTGGTGTCCACCTACGACACCGACTATCTCTTTGTGCGCGAAGCCGACCTCGATCGCGCCGTGGCGGCCCTGCGCGCGGCGGGGCACACCGTGACTACCGCCGGCGCCTGATCGCGGGCGCGCGCGAGGTGGAAATCGACTGGACCTCGAGCGCGCTCTTGATTGCCGTCATGAAGGTGTCCGCAATCACCTTGTAGCCTGCGGCTGTCGGGTGCAGGCCGTCGTCGCCGAGCAGCGTGAGGTTGCCGTTGAACGCCGCGTAGACGTCGACGATCGCCAGGTTCTCGGCGGCGCCGACCTGGTAGATGCGATCGTTGAGCGCCGGGACCAGCGTCGCACCGCTCCCGCGGCGGCCCGCGGGGTTCATCGGCGGAATCGTGGCCAGCAGCGGCCGGACGCCGGTGGCCTTCGCGTCGCCGACCAGCGATCTGAGCGCGGCGGCCGCCGAGCCCACCGGATCCGACCGGATCGGTTGGAAGAGATCGTTCGATCCTTCCATGATCAAGACGACGTCGTACTGGCTCGTCGACACGATCGCATCGAAGCGCGCCCGCGTATTCGTCCCGACCGCGTACTCGCCGGGGCAGCCGCGGTTCAGCACGGTCGGCGACTGCGTGGTGTAGCGGGCCGAGAGCTGCGCCTGCAGCTGACCGGGATAGGTTTGCGCCGTCGGAAGGATGACGCGCTGCCGGATGCCTCCGGTCGACGTGATCTTCGGCTGGCACAATCCGCTGGTGTCCGGTCCACCGTCGACGCCGTTTTCTCCTGCCGTGATGCTGTCCCCGAAGCTGACGAACCGCGTGACCGTGAGCTTCGGGATCGTCGGCGCTGTGGCCGTGACCGTGAACGAGCAGGAACTCGTTCGCTGCAGCCCATCGGTCGCCGTGCAATTCACGATTGATTGACCGACGCCGAACGATGAACCCGACGCCGGCGTGCACGTCGCGGTCACCGGCGCCTTGCCGTTGACCACAGTGGGGGCGTAGGTCACCGGGATCGAACTGGCGCCGATCGCGAGCTGAACGGTCTGCGGCGCCGGGCACGTGATCTGGGGCGGATCCTCAGTCGGCGGCGTCGGCGGCGGGGTTGGCGCGGTGCTGCTGCAACTGTTCGCGAACAGCGCTGCCGCTGCCGCGAGGATCCTGAGGAGACGCTCTGCACGCACGGGCTAGAACAACCAGCGCAAGCCAGCGCCGGGCCGGAGGATGACCCTGGCGCCATAACCAAACGCCCGCATCTCGGGGATGATCGCCGCGTGCGAGGACAACGCAATTGCCAGCTCCGCCGCGACCGTGGCCGCCATATCGAGATTCACCGCGGTGGTGGTCGTGGTGGTCGGAGCCGGCAGCAACACGATCGGCGCCAGCCTCGGGTCCGTGACCTTGTAGCCGAACGTCGAGGTCAGTGTGCTGCCGGTGTGCACGAAGCTGATCCCGCCCTTGAAGCCCGCTTGCAGTCGCCCGCGAGCGGGCGGGTGATAGCCGAGCAGCACCGAGGTCGCCGTGACGCGCGATTGAATACGCCGGTCGAAGACGACGTCGACAATCGATGGCACCGTCGCGAAGACGTCGGCGACCGGCGAGCCGAGGCTTTCGTGAGAAATCGCGGATGTGGTCTCGGCGGTTGCGCCGGCGTCGACGCCAAGTTCGAGGCTCCACCGGGCTCCCAGGAACCCGCCGACACGGACGCCGCCTCCGGCTGTGTTCGTATTCAGCGTCGTTGCGTCCGGCGAGGTCGGACCGGATCCGCGCTGCAGATCCGCGAACACCGCGCCGGTGACGTAGACGCCCTGCTGTGCGTACGCGGTCGCCGTTTGTGCGCACACCAGCAGGCTGAAGATGATCATGGTTCGGGTCACGTCACTACTCCTTCGTGAGCTTCTGCGGCACGGTCAGGCGCGACGGGGCCGTATCGGTCTGCAGCACGCGATTCAGCGCGTCGATCGCCCGGGCGGCGTCGTCGAACGCCGAATCGACCTGACGACGCTGATCCGCGGTCGGCAGTCCGGAGTAGCCTTCGATGGCGCGCGACAGATTGTTGACCGCGTTGAACTGGGCGACCAGATCCGCCTGTACCCGCGTCAGCCGGCTGGCGGTGTCGGTGCGGCTCGAGGCGATCCCCCGGCCGCCCGGGACGTCGAGCTGTCCCGCTGCGGTCGCGCCAGCGGTACGCGCCGTGGCGAGCGACTTGAGCAGCGCGTACAGATTCAGCAGCGCGGTCTGTCGCGTCCGTCGATCAACGTCGGAGAACGTGACGCGCGGGTCACCCTCGACGCGCACCTCGCCCTTCAGCGACCGGCCCGCGGCGTTGACGGTGACGGTGTACACGCCGGGCAGCACCAGCGGCCCCTGCGCCGCACCTCCGAATCCGCCGACGGCGGGCGATTCGCGCGCGCCGTCGGCCATCGGAGGTTCCATGCGGAGGTCCCATGAGGCGCGATTCAGCCCAGCGCGGCCGCTGCCTTTGATCGTGCGCACGGGCGCGCCGCGCGCATCGGCGATCGTCACGCTGACGTCCTCTTTCGATCCGGCGCGGAGGTAGTAGTCGAACGACGCGCCGAGCGCGGGATTCGGCGCGAAATACTGGCCGGCGCCGTACCACGCCTGCGGGTTGTAGACTGCGAGCAGCCGGGCGCGCGCCGGCGGTACGAGAAAGGCCTCGGTCTGTATCGCCTCCGGCGTCAGCGCCTCGAGCGACGAGATGTTGTCCAGCACCCAGATCGAGCGGCCGTGCGTGCCGACGATCAGATCGTTGTCGCGCGGGTGAATCAGGATGTCGTCCACCGGCACGGTGGGCATGTTCAGGGTCAGCGAGGACCAGCTGGCGCCGGCGTCGATCGAGAAATGGATGCCCCGTTCGTGCCCCACGAACAGGAGACGCCCGTTGCGCGGATGCTCCCGCAGCCGGTGCACGGACGCGGCGGGGAGCCCGGCCGCAATCGATCGCCACGTCCGGCCGAAGTCGTCGCTCACGTAGGCGTAGGCGCGGTAGTCGTCGTTGTAATGGCCGTCGAACGTCGCGTAGACGCGGCCCGAAGCGAAGCGGGACGCGAGCACGCTGCTGACATAGGTGCCGGGCGGTAAGCCCGGAATCCGTTCGCTGATGTTGGTCCAGTTCTGTCCGCCGTCCTTCGTCATCGTCAGCCGGCCGTCGTCGCTGCCCGCGTAGAGCACCTTCGCGTCCAGAGGCGACTCGCCGATGGTCGTGAGGGTGGAAAACGACGTGACCCCGTCGTGCCGCGAGAGCGCGCGCTCCGGTACGGCCGCGCCCATCATCTGAAGCGATTCGCGATCGACCGCGGCCGTGAGGTCCGGGCTGATCGCTTTCCAGGTCACGCCCCGATCCGGCGACTTGAAGACCATGCTCGATCCCATGTAGAGCGTTTTCGGATCGAAGCTCGACATCACGATCGGCGTGTTCCAGTTCCATCGCTGCGGCGTTCCAGGACGGATGGCTGGAGAAATCGCCTGGCGCTCGAGGGTCGAGAGGTTCACGCGATTGGCGCGGCCATCCTGTGATTCGATGATCGCCGTGCGCGCATCGGCCGGGTCGAGCCGTGCGTAGAAGCCGTCGCCGCTGCCGATGTTGAAGCCGTCCCGGTTCGAGATGCCGTCGCGGTTGCGCGTGGCGCTCGGCACGCACCAGTGCCCGTTGTCCTGCAGGCCGCCGCAGATCACGTACGGGTCCTGCATGTCGGCGCTGATCTCGTAGAACTGGCCGACCGGGAGGTTGTCGCGGAACAGCCAGGTCTGGCCCCGATCCCACGAAATCGACACGCCGCCGTCGCCGCCCACGATCAGGTGGTTGGTGTCGTCAGGATCGATCCACAGCGCGTGATCCTCGGAGTGAATGCCGCTGATCGCGTCCGCGAAGGTCTTGCCGCCGTCGCTGGAGATGTAGAAACCGCGATTGGATCCGAGCAGGTACACGCGCATCGCGTCGTGCGGGTCGGCCCGGATCTGGCTGAAGTACATCGGCCGCGGGTTCAGGGTGGACCACGCCTGCCAGGTCTCTCCCCGGTCCGCGCTGCGATACACACCGCTCTCGCGCTCGCTCGCCTCGACGACGGCGAAGATCACCCGCGGGTCGGCGTGAAAGATGTCGAGGCCGATCCGCCCCTTGTCGCCCTGCGGCAGCCCGCTCGAGAGGCGCGTCCAGCTCGCGCCGCCATCGCGGCTGCGGAAAATGCCGCTGCCGGGTCCGCCGCCGTTGAACCCCCAGGCCTTCCGCTGCCGCTGGTACATCGCGGCGAACAGCGTCTCTGGATCCTGTGGATCCATCACCAGATCGGTGGCGCCGGTGTTGTCGTCGACGTAGAGCACCTTCGCCCACGTCCTTCCGCCGTCGCTGGTCTTGAAGACGCCGCGCTCGCTGTTCGATCCCCAGAGATGGCCGGCCGCCGCAACGTAGACGATGTCCGGGTTCGACGGGTGAATGACGATCCGGCCGATGTGCCGCGTGTCGGCGAGGCCGGCCGGCGTCCAGGTGTGGCCGGCGTCGGCCGACCGGTAGACGCCGTCCCCCCATGACGAGCTCTGACGGTTGTTCGCTTCGCCGGTGCCGACCCAGACGACGCTCGGGTTCGACGGCGCGACGGCAATGTCGCCGATCGACATCAT
>Ga0105242_10001868_pt1 | contig 16544 bp, 21 predicted proteins | sample KBSM24metaG_FD_81521 | JGI IMG/M metagenome (GOLD analysis project Ga0105242, IMG submission 81521) | Miscanthus rhizosphere microbial communities from Kellogg Biological Station, Michigan, USA - KBS M2-4 metaG | ecosystem: Host-associated > Plants > Roots > Rhizosphere > Soil | place... | reverse complement strand
GCGATTCATCAGCACTCCGTCGACGCAGCCGCGGCAGAACGTGCACTCGTAGGTGCAGATGAACGCGTCGAGCGACTCCGGCGGCAGGTCGCGGTTGCAGCACTCGCAGTTGGGGCGCAGCTGAAGCATCGATCCTCCTCGTCAGGCCGCCGCGATCACGGCGACGGAGATGCGCAGGTTCGGGACCCGCACCGGCAGCTTCGCGCCCTGCCGGGCGGGCGGGTCTTTCGGAAACCAGCGGAGCCACTCCTCGTTCATGCCCGGGAAGTCCGCCTCGTCGTACAGGATCACCGTCGCGCTCACCACCTTCGCGAGCGAACTGCCGGCCGCATCGAGGATCGCCGAAACGTTCACGAGGCACTGGCGCGTCTGCTCCTGGATCGTCGCGCCCACGATGTCGCCCGACGCGGGATGGTACGGGCCCGTTCCCGAGACGAAGACGAAGCCGCCCGACCTTACGGCCTGGCTGTAGGTCGCGGGCGGCTTCGGGGCGCTCGCGGTGAAGATGATGTCGCGTGACATGCCGCGCACTCTACACCGCTACTCGGCGACGCTCGCCCCCGACCCGCCCATCTCCTTCGGCAGGTCCTTCAGCTTCGGCAGGCCGTCCTTCACGCGCAGCTTCGTCTCCTGGTAGTTCACGTGGACGCCGGGCTGGTAGGGGAATCCGGGGATCGAGGCCGCGTAGACGTCGACGAGCCGCCACCCCGGGTGGTCGGTGAAGAGATGCCCGCCGCACTTCACGCACCACTTGCGCAGGCTGTTGGCGCTCTTGTGGTACTCGCCGATCTTGTCGGCGCCCTTCTCGATCTTCACCGCCTCCGGATTCCACAGCGTGAAGGCGTTCACCGGGCCCGCCGACCACTTGCGGCACGACTCGCAGTGGCAATAGCCCTGCGCCGCCGGTGAACCGCTCACCGTGAACTCCACCGAACCGCAAAAACAAGCGCCTTTATAGGTTTCCATATTCCTCACCTGATGGTCACGACGATCTCGAGGTACTCGCTCGGCACCACGAGCGAACGGTTGCCGCCGCGATTGAGCTCGCTCAGCAGCTGCACCAGCTCCATCTGCAGCGCGGCGGCCTGGTCGGGCGGCAGCGCGGCGAACGCCTTGTGCACCGGGCCGTACCAGGTGCGGAACATCTCGACGAAGTGCGCGGCCGAGCGATAGCGGAAATTGAACGTCTTCTCCCTGATGATGACGCGCGCAGCCTTCGCACCGAACAAGGCGCGCACGTGCGCCTCGGTTCCCCACAGCAGCGGCGACTGCACGCCCGGCGCCGGCGGAATGAACTTGCCCACCGTCTTGAAGAGGCGGCCCACCATGCTCGTCGGCGTCCAGTTGGCGAGGCCGATGCGCGCGCCCGAGCGGCAGACGCGCGCCATCTCCGCGGCGGCCTTCTGGTGGTCCGGCGCGAACATCACGCCGAAGGTCGAGAGGACCGCGTCGAAGGTCGCGTCCTTGTACGGCAGCGCTTCCGCGTCCGCGACCTGGAACACGACGTTCAGTCCTTCGGCCCGGGCGCGCTCGGCGCCCTGGTCCAGCAGCGACGCCACGTAGTCGGTCGAGGTGACCTCGCAGCCGCGGCGCGCGGCGGCGAGCGTCGCGTTGCCGTTTCCCGCGGCGACGTCGAGGACGCTCTCGTCCCAGCGCAGGTCGCACGACTCGGCGAGCTGCTCGCCCACGATCTGCAGGGTGGTTCCGATCACGGCGTAGTCGCCGCTCGCCCAGGCGGCCTGCTGGCGGGTCTTGAGCGCGTTGAGATCGGTCGGTGCATTCATTTCGCGGTGCTCCTTGTGACGGGGTTCAGGAATTCATGACGAGGATGTTGGTGAACCCGTGCTCCTGCAGCAGCAGCGCGGCGAGGAGCGAGCGCTCCATCGACGGCGAGACGAGGATCACGGGCCGGTCGTACGCGAGGTGCGCGGAACGCATCACCTCGTCCATGCGCGCGCAGAAGTCGGTGCGGAACACCATCTCCGGCGAATCGGCAATGACGTTCCAGCCGGAAGCGCCACCGGGCTCCATGAATGGCACGTAGGTGTCGATGGGCACGCGCCACGCGTCTTTCTGCGGCTCGCCCGGAGTCGCGATGTCGACCACGAGCGCGAGGCCGCCCATCTCGCGCTTCATCCAACCGGCGCGGTCGGGCGTAAGGACCTGGAGCGGGGAGATGCACTCCGCGGTGCGGCAGTTGGCGACGACGTGGCGCTTCCAGGCCGCCTCGCTTGCGCGGGTGTCGGGCCATACGGCCGCGACGATCATCACCAACGTGAGGAACACGAGGCCGATGACCAGGAGCGAGCTCGCCCAGCGGGCTGTGAAATCCTGCTCCGCGAAATCGAAGTCGATGGATGGATTGGATGACGACATGACACGAGCCTTTCAGGAACGAATGAAACAGTTGACGAGAACATTATTTTGTGGGGACACTGATGTCGTAAATGACCAGTTGCCCTCGTTTTCGGACATAGGTCGTCTTCGACGGACAAAATCCCCACGTTTTGGGACATCGGTAAGGTTGGCGACATGAAGACACTCGGATTCTTCGTTTTTCCCAACTTCAACATCCTCGACCTCTCGGGGCCGCTCGCGGCGTTCGACGTGCCGCGGCGCGAGGTGCAGCCGAGCCCCTACCGGCTCGAGGTGTGCTCGAAGGATGGCGGCGCGATCGTGAGCTCGTGCGGCGTCTCGGTGAACACCGTGCCGCTGGGCCGCAAGAAGTTCGACACCTTCATCGTCGGCGGCGGCATGGGTGCCATCGACGCGAGCCACGATCCGGCGACGATCAGGTTGGTGCGCCGCGCCGCGCGCGATGCGTCGCGCGTGGCGAGCGTGTGCTCGGGCGCGTTCCTGCTCGCCCGCGCGGGGCTCCTCGCGGGCAAGCGCGCCACCACGCACTGGGAATACGCGCTGCGCCTGCGCCAGGAGTTCCCCGACATCGAGGTGCAGACCGACCAGATCTACCTGCGCGACGGCAACCTGTGGACCTCGGGCGGCGTCACGGCCGGCATCGACCTTTCACTCGCGCTGATCGAAGACGACCTCGGCCTCGCAGTGGCGCAGCGCACGGCGCGCGTGCTGGTGGTCTATCACCGCCGCGTCGGCGGCCAGGCGCAGTTCTCCGTGATGCTGGAGATGGAGCCCGCCACCGATCGCCTGCGCCGCGCGCTCGCCTTCGCGCGCGAGCACCTCGCCGAACCGCTGCCGGTGCAGCGCCTCGCCGAATCGGTGCACGTCGGCGCGCGCCAGCTGAGCCGCCTCTTCCTGCGCGAGACGGGCGAGTCGCCGGCGAAAGCCGTGGAGCGCCTGCGCACGGAAGTGGCGCACTCGCGCGTCACCGACACGACCGACGCCATCGAGATCATCGCGCGGCAGGTGGGATTCGAGAGCGCCGAGCGGATGCGGCGCGCCTTCGTGCGGCTGTACGGCAATCCGCCCCAGGCCGTGCGGCGAATCGCGGCGCGGAAGGACTCGGGCGGTTATGCCAGGGCGGGTTCCCCGCCGGAATCCCGTTTCTCGGCGAGGGCCTCCAGCCTCGCGATGACGACCGCCGAGTAGCTCGCCGGGACGAAGGGCGACTGCGCGCGAAAGATCTCGAGGATCCGGCCCGCATCCAGCACGCCGTCGGGGACCAATAGCGGCGTGCCCCTGCCCCAGTCGAAGGCTGAACCGGTGTCGACCGCCATGTGGCAGTAGCCGTTCGCCTCCAGCCAGGTGAGGGCATGCTCGTCGCCCTCCTTGTCGTAGCAGAACTGGAAGCCGCTAGGGGAGCCATCGTCGCGCAGCCAGACGATGAGGTCCGCCCCGGGCGAAGCGAACCACCGCCGGGGCGGCTCTCCCCTGAGTTGCCTGGTGGGCACGAGCTCTCGAAGGGGCCAGCGCAGCATGCCTCACTCTAGGCGCGCGCTCTCCTGCGCCGATATGAAGCGCTTCACTTTCCGGGCGCGGGAATTTTCACTTTACTCGGGCCGCCTCACGGGAGTACGGTCGCGCGAGACTCACCTCGGGAGGGCAGCGTGCGACGCGATTTCCTGAAGGCGATGGGCGGGCTCGCGATGGCGGGCGCCACGGGCACGGCATGGGCGCAGGCGAAGAAGCCGGCACGGGTCGCCTACATGTACATCTTCAGGGAAGGCCCCTCGGCGCCGCACGTGAGCTCGTTCAAGTCGAGGATGAGCCAGCTCGGTTGGGTCGATGGCCAGAACTATCTCCTCGAGGTGCGGGACGCCGAAGGAAGCTTCCCGAAGCTCGACGCCCTGGCGAAGGATGTCGTCGACAGCAAGGTCGACGTGATCGTCGCCGCCTGCTCCCCGGAAGGAAAGGCCGCCTCCAGGCACACCAAGACCATCCCGATCGTGATGGCCGCGACCGGCGATGCGGTGGCCTCGGGGCTGGTGCAAAGCCTGGCCCGCCCCGGAGGAAACGTGACCGGAGTCTCGGCGATGCTGCTCGATTCGAGCGCCAAGCGCCTCGCGATCCTCAAGGAGGCATTCCCCAAGGTCACGCGGGCGACGATCATCTGGAACCCGGACCGCCCCGACAATCACCAGGAAGTGAAGGTGATGCAGGACGCCGGGCGCGCGCTCGGGATCACGCTCGAGTCCCTCCAGGTGCGGACTAACCAGGAGCTCACCGACGCGCTGGACCTGCTGCCCACGACGAAGACCGAGGCGCTGATGAATGCCGGCGACTCGCTCATCGGCGGCGCGCAGATTCCGCCGATCGTGGCGGTGGGCAACAAGATGCGGATCCCGTCCGTCTACGAGGAGCACGCCTGGGCGCTGGCGGGCGGCGTCATGTCGTTCGGCCCCAACTTCCCGGCGCTGCACGCGCGCGCCGCCGAATACGTCGACAAGATCCTGCGCGGCGCCAAGCCCGCCGACCTGCCCCTCGAGCAGCCGAGCCGCTTCGAGCTCGTCATCAACATGAAGACCGCGAAGGCGATGGGCTGGACGATTCCCCACTCGCTGCTCGCGAGCGCGGACCAGATCATCGGCTAGCGCGGCGGCGCGAGCCCCGCCTTGGTGATCACGGGCGCCGCTTCCGGCGCCGAGAGGAACTTGAGCAGCGCTTCCGCGGCTTGAGCCTCCCTGGCATTGGTGGTGACGCCTCCCGCGAACGAGAATCCCGGCTGCAGCTCGGCGGGCAACGCGCCCACGAAGTCCACGCCCTGCACGTGGATGAGCTCGCTCACCTGCTGGAAGCCGATCTGCGCTTCACCGCGCGCGACGACGTTGGCGACCGGCTCGCCCGACGGCGGCCCGCGCACCTTGCGGCTCTTGCCGGCGATCTGGTCCATGACGCCCATCTGCGGGAAGAGCTTGGTCGAGAGGTAGGTCCCGCTGCCGCTATCGGAGTAGGCGATCGACTTCGCGTCGAGGAGCGCCTTCTTGAAGGCCTCGACGGTAGAGATGTCCGGCTTCGGCGCGCCCTGCTTCACGACCATGCCGACCTGCGACTTGGCGAGCAGCATCTTGGCGTCCGCGCGCACGAGGCCCTTGGCCGCGAGCGCATCCACGCCGTGGCCGTCCATGATGACGACGTCGGCGGCTTCTCCGCGCGCGAGGCGCGTGGGAATCGCTTCCGGCGAGTCGCCCATCGACGGTCCGCGCGTCGTGACGAGCTTGTGTCCGGTGGCCTTCTCGAACGCCGGCCCGAGCTCCGAGTACACGCCGAAGAAGCCGGCGGAGATCATCACGTGGATATCCGCGGCGAGTGCGGGCGCCGCCAGCGTCAACAGCAGTCCCGCGATCCATTTCCTCATGAATCTCTCCTCATTTGGACCTTCGAAAGGACGCAGCGCACGCCGCCGCCGGGATCGGCCACGTCGCCCGCATATCGGGGAATCAGGTGAACGTGCACGTGCATCCGCGACTGCCCCGCGGCCTTGCCGACGTTCACGCCGATGTTGTATCCGTCGGGGGAAAGCTCGCGCTCGACGCGCGCCTGGATGTCGCGTAGCAGGTCGAGGACGGCGCCCTGCTCGTCATGCGTCATTTCGAAGAAGCTCGCGACGTGGCGCTTCGGGACCACCAGCGCGTGGCCGCGGCTCATCGGGTGATCGTCGGTGCGAGCGTACGCCAGCTCGTTCTCCGCCAGGACGGAACGGCGTTCGCAGAGCTCGCAGCGTTCGGCCACGAATCACTCCTTCGTCGAAATTGCCTCGAACGAGTCCAGGATCACGGGCATTCCAAGGCGAAGCGTATTTTGAACCTCGGAGACGGAATCGGTATGCCGGATGAGGTCGCGGATCGCATCCTCCGGGGCGACGGCACGAACGGTCACGCGGAACGACAACCGCTTGGCGGGCTCGCCCTCGGCACCGAACTGCGCCTGCGCCTCGACGTCCACGCCGTGGACCTCGATCTTGCGCTTGGCCGCCTCGCGATAGAGGTCGTTGCAGTAGCAGGTCGCGAGCGCGAGGCAGAGCAGCTCACCGCCATTCGCCACGGATCCATACCCCGTCGGCCGTGGGCCGATCTCGACGGAGTGCGACTTGCCGGCGGTCGACAGGGTGACGCGGTGGCGCTGGAATTCGTTGGAGACGGCGGCTGAGATCATGGCGTTTGCGGAAGGGACTCGTCGAGCAATCTTCCCACAACGATCATCTGCGGAATGACGGCGCCTCCGAAACGCTCGCAGACGGGACGGATGCCTGCGTGAGGCGCGGGCGATGCGGCGAGGCCGCGGACGATGTCGTCGGCGGCGGCGCTCATCGCGCCGTGGACCGAGCTTGCGGCGCGGTCGATCGCGCCATCGTGGAATCGCTCGCGCAGCCGCTCCACGGCGAGCGCGAGGAATCGGGGGCGATGGACGAAGTGGCGGTAGAGGCTCTGCACCACGCGAGGGCCACCAGGCTCGCCCGGTGCCGCGACGAGGTCGAGGATCGCCGCGACCTCCGGACTGAAGTCCTTCGGATGCACCATCGCCGGGAGCGGCCCGGGCGCCCGAGGCGGGGTCCATGCACGCGGATCGGCCGGCACGCTCGCACGGGCGCCCGCGAGCAATCGCAGCACGCACAGGATCGTGAGCATGTTCTCGGGATTGGCGCGGTTGTAGGCCTCGAGCACCGCGTCGAGCTCGGCGCGGCCGGCTTCATCGACGCCGACAGAGTCCAGGTCGGCGCGGGTGATGGGTGTGAGCGGCTCGAGCGGTGCGCCGCGGGCGATGCGCCACGCCGTCTCCTGCAAGCGTCCCGAGCGCCACGCCGGACCGATCGCCGTCCACATCCATTCGAGCGCGCCCGGGAGCGTGGCGAGATGGCGAAAGATGAGCGCCACCATCGGCACGCCGCCCAGGTGGCGCATCTCCCGGTAGATCGCGGCCTTCTCGCCGGTGGCGTCGCGCTCGGCGAGCTCCGCCAGGAGGGCCATGCGTTACGCCGCGAGGCTCGCGTCCGCGGCCACGACCGGCAGCGCGGCGATCACCGCCGAGGTCATCGCGGCCGTGCCCGCGGCCCCGCCGTACTCCATCGGGATCGCGATGCGGTTCGCGAGCACATGCTCGACCGCCTTCTCGATCACGCGCGCGCAATGGCGCAGGCTCGGTTCGCCGTGGCGGTGCGCCAGCCAGTCGAGCATCAGCGCGGCCGAGAGGAACATCGCCGACGGATTCGCCTTGCCCTGCCCCGCGATATCGGGCGCCGTGCCGTGCGCGGGCTGGAAGAGCCCGTGGTCGTCGCCGATGTCGCCGGACGACGCCATGCCCATGCCGCCGATGAGCCCTGCGGCGAGATCCGAGAGGATGTCGCCGAACATGTTCTCGGTGACCATCACGCCGAGCGTCCAGGGCTTGCGCACCATGTCGAGCGCCATCGCGTCGACGTAGGCGTAGCCGCGCTCGATGTCGCCATGCTTCGCGGCGACGTCGTCGAACACCCTGCGGAAGAAGGCCATCGAGGTGAACACGTTCGACTTGTCGATGCAGGTGACCTTCGACGGCCGCCCCTCGGCCTTGCGCTGCGCGGCGAGCCTGAACGCGAACTCGCTCACGCGCGAGGTGCCGCGGCGCGTGATCTGCATCGTGTCGTAGGCCTCGGCGTCGCCCTCCACGCGGCCGCGCCCGCGGGCGTAGAACAGGCCCTCGGTCTGCTCGCGGATGAGGACGAAGTCCATCTTCTCGGCGCGCGGATCCGAAAGCACCCTGGGCAATCCCGGGAACCAGCGAATCGGTCGCACGCCCGCGTAAAGATCCAGCGCCATGCGCAGGTCGAGCTGCGGAATCGGCTCGGTGCCGTCGGGATAGCGGATGTCGGGCCAGCCCATGGCGCCGAAGAGGACCGCATCGGCCTTGCGGGCTGCGTCCAGCGTCGCCTTCGGCAGCGCCTCGCCGCTCGCGGCGTAGTGCTGCGCACCGGCCGGGTACACCGTGCACGCGAGCTTCGGGATCTTGCAGGCCTTCGCCGCGGCCTCGAGGAGCTCCAGGCACGCGCCCATGACCTCGCGGCCGATCCCGTCGCCGGGAAGGACCGCGATGTCGAGCGACGACTTCATCACTGCACCTTGATGTTGTTGCGGCGGGCCACGTCGCCCCAGGTGACGTACGTCTTCTTCGCGAAAGCGATCCACTGGTCGCGCGGCATGTTGTCGATCGCGAGGCCCGCGTCGAGCAGCCGCTTCTGCACGCCCGGGTCGTTCATCACCTTGTTCAGGTCCTTCGAGACCTTGAGCACGATGTCCATGGGCGTGCCCTTGGTGACCACCATGCCGCCCCAGCCCTCCCCGGAGAAGCCCGGGTATCCCTGCTCGGCCACGGTCGGAACGTCGGGAAGCTGCGAGGCCCGTTGCTCGCCGGTCGAGGCGAGCGCGTGGAACTTGCCCGACTTGATGTACGACAGGTTGGGGCCGATGCCGTCGATGGACAGCTGGATCTGGTTGCCCATGAGGTCCTGCACCGCCTGCGCGCTGCCCTTGTACATCACGCCCTGGATGTCGACGCCGGCCACCTGCTTGAAGAGCTCGCCGGTGAGGTGCTGGGTGGTACCCGCGCCGGGATAGCCCCAGTTCAGCTTGCCGGGCTCCTTCTTCGCCGCATCGACGAGGTCCTTCAGCGTCTTGTACGGCGCCTTGTCGTTGGCCACGATGATGAGCGGGTTGCGGAAGATCGGGCCCACGAGGATGAAGTCGTTGAACGGGTCGTAGGGCAGCTTCTCGATGATCGCGGGGTTCACGACCATCGCGGCGCTCGTGCCCATGAGCAGCGTGTAGCCGTCCGGAGCGGCGCTGCGCGCGTTGAGCACTCCGGGGATCGCGGCGCCGCCGCCGATGTTCTCGATCACCACCGCCTGTCCCCACTCCTTCGCGAGCGCGTCGCCCACGATGCGGGCGGCGATGTCGGTCGCCTGCCCCGCGGGATACGGCACGACCAGCTTGACCGCCCGGTTGGGATACTGCGCGTGCGCGGTGGCGCCCATTACGAGCAGGGCCGCGGCGAGCACGGCACCCGAGATGCGTCGGATCATGGTTCTCTTCTCCTGGTTGCGGTTCATGGACGGCTCACGCCATCGTGACTTGCGGGTTGTTGGGATTGTCGGCGCCCGCCCGCATCACGTCCTCGCGGGTGCAGCCGGTGGCGCGATGGCTGGCGATGCGGATGCCGAGGCGCTTCGAGATCTCCTTCGATGCCTCGATGACCTTCCTCGGATCGAGGCCGGTCTTCACGCCCATCTCGTCGAGCATCGCGACGAGGTCCTCGAGCGGAAAATTGCCCACCTCGCCCACCGTCGTCGGGATCGCCATGCCGCCGCCGATGCCGCAGATGGCACCCTCGAGCCAGTGGCAGCCGGCGTCCATGGCGGCGAGGATGTTCGCGGTCGCCATGCCCGACAGGTTGTGGATATGGAAGCCCAGCTCGATGCCGGGGAATTTCGCATAGAGTTTGCGGAAGAGCCGGTTCACGTGCGCCGGGTCTTCCATGCCGATCGAGCCCGCGAGGTACTGGCGCTTGATGCCGGCGGCGTAGAACCGGCCGACGATGTCGATCGTGGCTTCATCCTTGACGAGGCCTTCGTAGGGACACCAGAACGCCATGCCGACGGCGGCGACGAACGGGATGCCGGCGCGCTCGGCCAGGCGGAACATCTGGATGTTCTGCTCGACGCACTCCGCGTTGGTCATGTTCTGGTTGTGGTGCGTGTAGGTCTCGCTCACCGTGATGAGGCCGAGCATCTCGCCCACCTTCGCCTCGATGGCGCGGTGCGCGCCACGCACGTTGGGCGCCTGGCCGCGGTAGACCACGCCCGGCTTGCGCTTGATGCGCGCGAAGACTTCCTCCGCGTCGCGCATGTTGGGAACCACTTTCGGGTGCGCGAAGCTCGCGACCTCGACCACCGGGACGCCCAGGTCGGTGAGGCGATCGCACAGCCAGACCTTGTCGTCGGTGGAAACCCATTTCGGCAGGCTCTGCAGGCCGTCGCGCGGGGCGACGTCGACCAGCAGCATCTTTTCGGGGATGTGAAGCATCAGGCTTTCTCCTTGAATCCTTCGAAGCTCGCGAACTCGCGCGCGGCGGCGCGCTCGGTCACGAGGCGGTTCTCGACGGCATCGGGGTCGGCGTAGCCGAGGCCCAGGCCGCAGATGACAATTTCGGTTTCGGGAATAGCGAGCTCGCGGCGGATCACCGCGTGGAAGTCGGCGAATGCGGCCTGCGGGCAGGTATCGAGTCCGCGGCCGCGGGCGGCGATCATCAAGGCGCCGAGGTAGATGCCGAGGTCGAGCCAGCTTCCGATCTCCAGGTCCTGGTCGAGCGTGAAGATCATGCCGACGGGCGCGCCGAAGAACTCGTAGTTCCTGCGGCGCTGGCGCTCCGTGCCTTCGAAGTCACCCTTCCGGATGCCGAGCAGGCCGTACAGATCCCAGCCGATCTTGCGTCGCCGCGCGAGGTACGGCTCGCGCCAGTTCACCGGATAGTAGTTCCACTCGCGCTTGTGCCCCTCGTAGCCGTCGCGATCGAGGGCCTCGAGGATCGCGCGCGACAGTCGCTCCTTCGCCTCGCCCGCGACAACGCGCACCTTCCACGGCTGTATGTTGCTGCCGCTCGGGCTGCGGCTGGCGAGCGTGAGCAGCTCCTCCACCGTATTGCGGGGGACAGGCGTGGGCAGGAACGCGCGCACCGATCGGCGCGTGAGGATGGCTTCGTTCGCGGGAAGCATTGACTATTGTCCGAATGTCCGTACAATATGCCCCATGACCACCAAGGCTGTCAACCTCGCCCGGGTGATGACCCAGGAGATCGAGACGGGGCGCTACCCGGTCGGCGACAGGATTCCCACCGAGGCCGAGCTGCAGCAGCGCTTCGACGTGAGCCGCCATACCGTCCGCGAGGCCCTGCGCGAGCTGAAGACGCGCGGGCTCATCTTCGCGCGCGCCGGCATCGGCACCGTGGTGCGGGCCAAGGCGCCGGACTCCAGCTTCATGCATGGCGCCGGCACGCTCGAGGAGGTCATCCAGTTCGGCGAGGCGACCCGCATGCAGGTCCTGGAGACCCGGTCGGTGATCGTGGACCAGGCGCTCGCGGAGCGGCTGGCGGCGCGCGAGGGCCTGGAGATGATCCGGCTATCGCTGCTGCGCCACCGGCCCAGGGAAAGCGTTCCCGCGGGCTGGGTGGTCATCTACCTGCGCCCGGAGTTCGGCGACGTCGTGAGCCGCGTGGAGGCCGCCCGCGAGCCCGTCCTGCGGCTGGTCGAGCGCCAGCACGGCGTGCGCATCGCGGAGGTGGTCCAGAAGATCGTGGCGGTGAACCTCACGGCCGCCCAGGCCCGCACGCTCAAGTCCTCCGCCGGCAAGGCCGCCCTCCATGTGACGCGCCAGTACCTCGATCCCGAGGACCGGCTGCTCATGGCGACCGACGCCCTCTACCCCAGCGATCGCTTCAGCCACAACACGCGATTTCGCATCCAGCAGGAACACTGAAAGGATCTCGCCCATGAAGCCCCTCACCGGCGTGCGCGTCGTTTCCGTCGAGCAGTTCGGCGCCGCCCCCTACGGATCGATGTTCCTCGCCGACCTGGGAGCCGAGGTGATCAAGGTCGAGAACGTCGCCACGGGCGGCGATCCCGCGCGCAAGACCGGCCCCTATTTCCTCGGGGATTCGGACAGCGAGTATTTCCAGACCTGGAACATGAACAAGAAGAGCGTGACGCTCGACCTGCGCTCCGAGGAGGGCAAGGCGGCGTTGCGCGCCCTCATCATGGATTCCGAGGTCGTGATGAACAACCTGCGCGGCGACCTCCCCGCGAAGATGGGGCTCGACTACAAGGCGCTGGGAAAGATCAAGCCGCCGCTCGTCTGCGTGCACGTCTCCGCATACGGCCGTGACAACGAGCGCGCCTCGTGGCCCGGCTACGATTACCTGATGCAGGCCGAGACCGGCCTCATGCACCTCACGGGCGAGCCCGACGGCCCGCCGACTCGCATCGGCGCGCCCTCGATGGTCGATCACACGACCGGTCTCACGGCGATGGTCGGATTGCTCGCCGCGCTCATCCAGGCCCGCGCGACGGGCAAGGGCTGCGACGTCGATACGTGCCTCTTCGACGCGGCGCTCCACCAGCTGGGCTATGCGGCGATCTGGTACCTGAACGAGAAGCACGTGCCGGAGCGGCAGACGCGCAGCGCGCATTTCTCGCTCGCGCCCGTGCAGACGCTGCCCACCGCGGACGGATGGGTGTTCGTCATGTGCCTCACGGACAAGTTCTGGAACGCGCTGCTGGACGTCATCGGGCGCAAGGATCTCAATTCGGATCCGCGCTTCAATACTCAGGGCGCGCGCAACATCAATCGAGAGCCGCTCACGGCGGCGCTGGATGCGGAGTTCCGCAAGCAGCCGACCGCGTACTGGATGAAGGTGCTCGCGGGCGTGCTGCCGATCGCGCCGGTGCTGGAGCTCGACGAGGCGCTCGAGAGCCCGTTCCTCGTCACCAACGGCATGGTCTCCCACGTCCCCCACCCGGCGCGCGCCACCCTGCGCGTGCTGGCCAACCCGATCAAGATCAACGGCCAGCGGTTGTCGCAGAGAGTCTGCTCGGCGCCCGGCGCCGACAACGAACTGGTCAGCGCTTACCGTCGTACCAGAAGCTAGTGTGCTGGCGGCTGCGTGCGCCGCCCATGCCCTTGAGGAAGAGCTTGAGGGTGATCCAGGAGGTCTCGGCGAAGGAGCGCGTACGGAACTTGCGCGACGACGTGACCACATGCTCGCGCAGGATCTCCATGCGCCCGTGCTTGCGCAGCGCCCACGAAAGCATGATCTCCTCGCCGGCGAAGTGGCGCTCGTCGAAGCCGCCGACGGCCTCGAAGGCGTCGCGGCGGGCGAAGAAGAAGCAGCCCGCGGCCATGCGGAACCAGCGCATCTGCGTGAGCACCCACACGATCATCCATCGCGCGTAGCGCGGAGCCTCGTCGTCGAAGCGCGCGGCGGCGCCGCCGCCGACCGCACCGCGGTCAAGGGCGGCGATCGCAGCGCGGATCACGTCGGCGTTCACGAGCGTGTCGGCGTCCACGAAGACCAGGCGATCGCCCTTCGCGGCGCGGGCGCCCGCGTTCCGGGTCTTCGAGATCTGCCGGTTCTCGACGTAGACGACGCGGGCATCCGCCTGGCTCGCCAGCGCCGCCGTGGTATCGGTGGAGGCATCGTCGGCGACGACGATCTCGTACTCCCCGCCCACCGCGCGCATCGCCCCGTGGATCGAGGTGAGCGTCGCGAGGATGGTGAGCTCTTCGTTGTACGCGGGGACGACGAAGGAGATCACGCGGGAACGACGTTCTCGCTTTCCAGGTAGTCGCGCACGACGGACTCGAAATCCGGATCCGCCCTGAAGCCCATCGCCAGCGCGCGCTCGGTACGGAAACGCACGGGCCACGTCTTCACGATCGCCTGGATGCGCGCATCGGGAACGAACTTCACGCGCGCGACCGAATCCTTGCCGGCGACGCGCCCCATGGCGTCGAGCATCTCGCGCACCGTGAGCGTGATGCCGGGCAGGTTCACCACGCGCCCGGAAGGCCACGCGTCGCCGGGCAGGTCGTGGGCATGCATGAATGCCTCGATGACGCGCTTGGGCGAGAGGATCCACACGCCGGTGGTGTCCGGCACCGGGCATTCCGCGACGACGCCATTGAGCGGCTCGCGGATGATGCCGCTGGCGAACGACGAGGCCGCGAGGTTGGGCTTGCCCGGCCGCACGACGATGGTGGGCAACCGCAGCGAACGTCCGTCGAGCATTCCCTTGCGCGTCCAGTCGGCGACGAGGTACTCCCCGATCACCTTCTGCGTGCCGTACGAGGTCTGCGGCGTCGGCGTCGTGGAATCGTCGAGGACATCGGGAAGCTTGCCGCCGAACGCAGCGACCGAGCTCGTGAACACGAGTTTCGGAGGCTTCGAGCACTTGCGGGCCTGCTCCAGCAGCGCGCGCATCCCGTCGAGGTTCACCCGATAGCCGAGATCGAAGTCCGCCTCGGCGCCGCCGCTCACGACCGACGCCAGGTGATAGATGCTGCCGGTATCGGGCTCGAGCGCCTTCGCGATCACCGCGGGCGACGAGACGTCACCGGCGACGCAATTGAACTCGCGCTCGAGCCCCGGCGGGAACGCCATGTCGAGCAGCGTGATCTTCGCGTTCGCGTCGCGCGCCTTGAGCGCCCGCGCGAGCCGCGAGCCGAGGAAGCCGCCGCCGCCCGTGATCAGGATCTTCATTCGCCCTCCTCAGGAATCCCGATAGCGTAGCGCATTGAGAACGCCGTTGATCCGCTGGATCTCCGAGATGACCTTCTGCGTGGGCGGCGAGCGGAAGAGGACGGTGCGCTGGTCGTAGAGCGCGTTCGCGAGGTCCGCGCGCGACTTGTCCGAATCGAGCACCGCCTTCGACGCCTCGTTGGACGCGAGGTCGGTGCGCAGCGTGCCGAACGAGGTGCGCTGCACGCGTTGCCGGATCTTGTCGTAATAGGTCGACGTCCACAGGTCCATGTCGTCCGGCTGCGCCGCCATCATGATCGCGCGGCCCTGGGGGCCGCCCGCCGCCATGAGGAAGGTCGCCGTGCGCATGAAGGTTTCCGAATCGCGGGCGGCACCCATGAGCACGTTCTTCACCGGCGGGTTGCTCGCGGGCGTGCCGATCCAGATCAGCACCTCGAGGACGCGGCGCGCGAGGTCCTTGTCGGTCACCGGGGTCTTCAGCATCGCGGCCAGGTGCGACTCCGAGTCCGGCCCATAGGCGCCGTAGAGGAAGGCGCAGGTGCCGGCGGGGTCGAGCCGCAGGTCGGCCTGCGGAAAGCGGACCTGGATCCCGGGCTTCAGGAAGGCCTTGTCGATGAAGGCGAGGACACGCGCGTCGCGGGAGGCCGCGACCTCCTGCGTGAACTGGAAAAGCTCTTCCTGGTTGAACTTGATGATCTCGGCGGCGGGGTCGAGCGTGAAGAGCGCGTTGCGCGCAAGCTCGCGATCCGCCGGCGTGCCGCGCTGGTTCAGGAAGAAGCCCAGGTCGAGCAGCAGGAAATCGCTGCGGCCGCGTTCCTGCGAGAGCTCGCGCGAGAGCGCACGCCGCAACACCTGGATCGACGACGGGTTGTCGGCGAAGTACTTCCACGCCTCCTGCAGCTGCTTGTTGTAGTCCTCGGCTTGCTTCGCGTCCTTCGCCGGCTTGATGGCGCGCATCCGCTCGAGGTACTCGTTGGTGCGCTTCTCGACGGCTTGATTCTCGCCCACGGCCGGGGTTTCGACCGTGACGGGCGTGCTCTGCGGCAGCTTGATGGTGCCGCACGATGCCAGGAGAGCCGAGGCGGCGATCGCCGCCAGCCTTGCCGGCGTCATAGCGCCGCGATGCACATGATCTCGACCTTGTACGCGGGGTTCGCGAGCCTCGCCTCGATCGTGGCGCGTGCGGGCGTCTGGCCCGGCACGACCCACTTCTCCCACGCGATGTTCATGCCGGGAAAGTCCGCCATGTCCGGCAGGAAGATCTGCGCCGAGAGCAGCTTCGACTTGTCGCTGCCGACGGACTTGAGGAGCTTCTCGATCTTGGAGAGCACTTCCTCCGTCTGCCCGGTGATGTCCTTCGACGTGTCGTCGGGCACCTCGCCTGCGAGGTAGACGGTGTTGTTGTGGACGACGGCCTCGGACAGGCGCTTGCCGACGTTGTGCCTGAAGATGGTCATTACATTTTTCCTTTCCAGGGTTTTCTTCGTGTTCTTCGTGTCCAGCTTTGGTTCAGGAGTGGGCGCGGGCGTTGAAGCCGTTGCTCTTCAATGCCTCGACGACCTGCTTCACGTGCTCGTGGTTGCGCGTCTTCAGCACCAGCTCGACCTCGGCATTCTGCACGGCGAGCGACGTGAACGCGCGCTGGTGGTGGACCTGCTCGATGTTGGCGTTGAGGTCGGCCACGCAGGCGGTGACGCGGGCGAGCGAGCCGGGCAGATCGCGCACCTCCACCAGCACGCGCGCGAGGCGCCCGGCGCGCACCATGCCGCGCTCGATGATCTCGCCCAGCATCAGGGGATCGATGTTGCCGCCGCCGAGGACGATGCCGACCTTCCTGCCGGCGAAACGCT
>Ga0105242_10001865_pt1 | contig 16551 bp, 19 predicted proteins | sample KBSM24metaG_FD_81521 | JGI IMG/M metagenome (GOLD analysis project Ga0105242, IMG submission 81521) | Miscanthus rhizosphere microbial communities from Kellogg Biological Station, Michigan, USA - KBS M2-4 metaG | ecosystem: Host-associated > Plants > Roots > Rhizosphere > Soil | place... | reverse complement strand
GGCCATGTCGGGCGAAACGAACCGCCTGCTGTCGCTCGCCGCCGGCGTCCAGGAGCATCCCGACCCGCGCGAACTCGATGTCGTTGCCGCCACCGGCGAGCAGGTCGCGGTGGGCCTGCTGGCGATGGCGCTGCTCGCGCTGGGCGTAAAGGCGCGCAGCTACACGGGATGGCAGGTGAAGGTGCTGACCGACTCGGCGTTCAACCGCGCGCGCATCATCTCGATCGACGAAATGCGCCTGCGCCAGGACCTGGAGAACGGCTGCGTCGCGGTGGTTGCCGGCTTCCAGGGCGTGGACGCGGAGGGCAACATCACCACGCTGGGACGCGGCGGCTCGGATACGTCGGCGGTCGCGCTCGCGGCCGCGCTGGGCGCCGACGAGTGCCAGATCTACACCGACGTCGACGGGGTCTACACCACCGATCCGCGCATCGTGCCCGAGGCGCGGCGCCTGCACACCGTCAGCTTCGAGGAAATGCTCGAGATGGCGAGCGCCGGCTCCAAGATCCTGCAGATACGCTCGGTGGAATTCGCCGGCAAGTACAAGGTTCCCACGCGCGTGCTCTCCAGCCTCACCGATCCGAAACTGCCGGTGGAGGAGGAGGCGCGCTCGGGCACGCTGATCACTTTCGAGGAAGACCCGCATATGGCCATGGAAAAGGCAATCGTCTCGGGCGTCGCCATGCAGCGCGACGAGGCCAAGATCACCGTCAACGCCGTCCCGGACAAGCCGGGCATCGCCTACGCGATCCTCGGCCCGATCGCCGACGCCGGCATCAACGTCGACGTCATCGTGCAGAACGTCGGCCACGACGGCACCACGGACCTGTCGTTCACGCTCGGCCGCGCCGACATGGCCAAGGCGATGCGCATGCTCAACGACAAGGTCAAGCCGGCCATCAAGTGCCGCGAGATCACGGGCGACGACCACATGGCGAAAGTCTCGGTGGTGGGCCTGGGCATGCGCTCGCATGCCGGCATCGCCGCCAAGATGTTCCGCACGCTCGCGGAGGAGGGCATCAACATCCAGATGATCTCGACTTCCGAGATCAAGATCTCGGTGGTGGTGGACGAGAAATACGCCGAGCTCGCGGTGCGCGTCCTGCACAAGGCCTTCGAGTTGGAGCAGGCGTAACAGAGTATTGCCACTGTTGGATCGCGTACGGACTGTTTGCGGCCGCGCGCGGAGAATTGTGCCTATCTGCCGCCCGCTTTCGGGCAGCATTTCGGAGATAGGCACATGAAAACCAAATTGATCGCCGCAATCGCATTGAGCCTGCCGCTGGCCGCGTTCGCCCAGTTGAACGTGGGCGTGGGCGGAGACGCTAAAGTAGGCGTCGGTGTAGGCGTAGGGGCTGGCGCCTCCGGCAGTGCCGGTTCGGGGTCCATGGCCGGCTCCACCTCCGGCTCCACCTCCGGGTCCGGCTCGGCGAGCGCCGGCGTGGATACTTCGGCCAGCGGTTCGGCGTCGGGTTCCAGTTCGACGAGCAAGCGGCGCGCAGCTTCGCGCGCGCAGGCGAAACTCGATGCCAGGACTCGCGCGAACGCCCGGGGCAACCTGAACAGCGGCTCGCTTGACGCCGCGGGCAGCGCGGGCGCCGGCCTGGCCGGCAGTGCCGCCGGCTCGGCGATGGCCAAGCCGTAACGTCTAGCGCGACAGATCGAACGCGTTCGTCAGGTCACCGGCGTTCGGGCGCACGCCCGGCAGCGGCTCCAGGCCGAAGCGCCGGGTGATGAATTTCAGGATCGACGTGGTGTCGTAGGGCGTTTTATCCACGTAGCCACGCTTCGCGTAAGGCGAGACGACGATTGCCGGAATGCGAGTGCCCGGGCCCCAGCGGTCGCCCCAACCGGGGCCTGCGGGCGGCGGTACGTGATCCCAGAAGCCGCCATTCTCGTCGTAGGTCACGATCACGGCCATCTTTGACCACTGCGGGCTCTTTCTCAGGCGATCGAGGAGCAGGGCGATGTGTTCATCGCCGCTGGTCACGTCGGTGTAGCTCGGATGCTCCGTATAGCGGCCGGCAGGCTTGAAGAACGCTACTGCGGGAAGCGTGCCGGCGTCGATTGCGGCGACGAATTCCTTTTCATCCTTGAGGTGGCGTGCCCGGTCCGCGGTGCCGGGAGCGAATCGCGCATAGTAGTTGAGCGGCTGGTGGTGCGGCTGGAAAATCGGGCTGCCCGCTTCGCGGCTGTAGATTACGCCGCGCTTCGCCTTGGGATCCTGGCGTCCGTCGGCGAGCGCCGCGTCCCAGCCCCCGGCGTACCAGGCCCACGACACGCCCTTCGCCGACAACGTGTCGCCGATTGTGCGGTCGCGGAACGGCGGTGCGGGCGAGCGGGCGGCGTCCGCGAAGTCGGGACTGCCGCCGGCCGCGGGCGCGATGCCGCTCGGCTGGTACGACGGCTGCGAAGTGTTGACGATGTAGCCATCAGGCGAGGCGCGGCCATCGAACACTTCCACCGGGCCCTGCATTGCCGATTTCGGCGACTTGGGCCCTTTCTTCAATTTCCCGTCGGCTTCGAGCAGGGCGCGCGCGCTTGCCGGTGCGTTCGGGTCCATCGGCGTGCAGGCGCAAACCAGCCATTGGTGATTCAGGTACGAGCCGCCGAATGCCGCCATGAAGAAGTGGTCGGCGAGCGTGTACTCGCGCGCCCACTGCCAGACTTTCATCCTTGAGCCGTCGAAGTAGCCCATCGCCCATCCGCCGACATTGGCCATGGCGGCGAACATGTTGTTCCTGCCCCCGTTGATTTGTTCCTTGTTCTGGTAGTACAGATGCCAGGGGCTGGGCAGCACTTCGTCCATGCGGCCGTTGATCGGCGGCGCGTCGATGCGGAACGGGCCGTTCGGCAGCTTCTCGGTCGCAAAACGCACGCTTGGCTTGCCGTGCTCCCAGGTCGGCGGCAGCTGCGGCAGCGGCCGCCCGTCATGGTCGAGCTGCGTTTTCTGCTCCGCCGTGGCGCTCGCGATGCCCTCGGCACCGGGAAACAGTCCGTAGAGATGGTCAAAGCTCCGGTTCTCGGCGTAGATCACCACGATGTGCTCTATGCGCGCGAGACCGTCGCCGGATCGCGTCGCGCAGCCGCCGGCGGCCAGGGCGAGAATCAGAAACAGCAAGCGCCACGAATTCATGCGGGGACCTCCCTGTTGATCCGGCCCGAATATAGCAGGGTAGAATGACGGCTCTTCGCGCCCGCAACACCGGAGTGATGCCCGAGTGGCCGAAGGGGGCGCCCTGCTAAGGCGTTATACGGGCAAAACCCGTATCGAGGGTTCGAATCCCTCTCACTCCGCCAGAATCTACGAAGCCCGCTCCAGGTAACTCTGGAAAACGCCGACGTGCACGAGCGCCGGATCGGCGCCGTTCGGCCACAGGTCTTCGGCACGGAACTGCACATCGTAAGTGGGTTCGTCTTCCGCTGCGACGCCATGCGCGTGCGCATCAGGAAACGGATACAGGGGCGTTTCGGCGACCACGACCCCGGTCTTGCCGCGGATGTAGGCGGGCATGCGGATGTGGCCCGGGACGAAATCCTCCTTCACGCGCACGCGGTCACCGGGTTTGAAGTGCTCGCGGTGCGCGGCATTCGGACGGCCGGGGGCGCTGGGGCGCGAGAGGGGAATCGCGCCACCCGCGAGGCGCTCGAGCTCCTCGCGGGAGACCAGGCCTTTCTCGACGAGCAGCGTAACGAGGCCGGTGAACTGCCGCTCGTAGTAGCCCGCGGACAGGTAGTGGCGCGGCTCCATGCGCTCGATGGCGTGGCGGTACTCGTCCATGTTGAGCCAGCCCTGCTTTACCGCGAACGCAACCAGCGCGTTGGAGCGCTTTTCCCACTCCGCGTGGAACACCTCCGCCTTCGGAGAATGACGCACCGGGCCGAAGCCCTGTTTGCCGCCGAGATCGTGCATGCCGTCCATGGTCAGGGCCTCGTACTTGCCAAACCCACGCCGATCATGGCGTCCTTGGTGACGATCGAAGCGAGCTTCTCCTCGCTCCAGCCTTCTGTGCCGGCGGGGCGCAGCGGCAGCACCATGTAGCGGGTGTCCGCGGAGGTATCCCAGACCTTGATTTCGATGTCGGCGGGCAGGTCGAGGCCCATTTCGCGCAGCACGGTACGCGATTGGCGCACGACCCGGGCGCGGTATTCGAAGTCCTTGTACCAGTCGGGCGGCATGCCGATGATCGTGTACGCGGTGCACGAGCACTGGGTGCAGCAGATGACGTTGTGCACCTTGGCCGTATTCTCCAGCGCCACCAGGTGCCGGTGATGCGCCGGCATCGACAGGCCGAGTTCGGCGACCGCTTCGCGGCCGTTCGCGAGCAGGCGCTTGCGGAACGCGGGGTCCACCCAGGCCCTGGCGACGACGCGGGCGCCGTTCTGCGGCACCCAGTCTTCTTCCGCGGTGCGCACATGCGCATCCACGAAAGGTTTGGATTGCAGGCCGCGCGCGTCGAGCACGGTTTCCAGCGCCGCGGTGCGCTTGTCAGGAGAGGCAGGTCGGCCCATGCGGAAATTCTGCCACGTTAGCGGGCTTCCAGCAGCGTGAGAATGCGCTTTGCACCGTGGTTTGACTTGCCCTTCGCCGCGGCGCCTGTACCGAGCTTCCCGGCCTCGTAGGCCGCCAGGACGCGCGGATCGACGTAGCTTTTGCGGCAGATCGCCGCCGTATTGCCGAGTTCGGCCGCGACTGCGCGAATCGCGTCGTTTACCTCGCGCTTCGCCTCGGCGGGGCTGCGCGGCGGCGGCCTGCGTGCAAGGGCGAGCCCCGCGAGGAGCGTGCCGCCCCAGGTGCGAAAGTCCTTCGCGCTGTATTCGCTGCCGGTGACCTCCTGCAGGTAGGCGTTGATGTCGGCGGAGCCGACGCTGCGCTGCGTTCCGGCCTCCTCGTACTGGAACAATTCCTGGCCGGGCAGCTCGCGGCAGCGCCGGACGATGCGGGCCAGCTGCGGATCATTCAGCTCGATCGCATGCGCCTTGCCGCTCTTGCCCCGGAACTGGAACTGGATGTTCGCGCCGTTGACGCGGACGTGGCGGTTGCGCAGCGTGGTGAGTCCGTAGGAACCGTTGTCGCGCGCGTAGGACTCGTTGCCCACGCGGATGAACGTCGTCTCGAGCAGGCGCACCACGGCGGCGATCACCTTGGCGCGCGGCAGTCCCTCCAGGCGGAGGTCGGCGCGCACCTTGCGCCGGATGCGCGGTAGCGCGCGTGCGAATGAAGCCAGCCGCGCGAACTTGTTCTGCTCGCGCCGCGCACGGAACGATGCGTGGTAGCGGTACTGCTTGCGGCCGCGCGCGTCCCGTCCCGTCGCCTGCAGGTGCCCGCGCGCCGACGGGCAGATCCACACGCTGGTCCACGCCGGCGGTATCGCCAGCTTGCGGATTCGGTCCAGCACGTCTGGGTCCCGTACGCGCGCGCCTCCGGGCGCGGCGTAGGCAAAGCCCGTCCCCCGCTTCAGCCGGCTGATGCCGGGCGCGTCGCTGTCGACATAGTGCAGCCCCGCCCCGATACTCTCCATTGCCATGCGTCCTTGGTCAGCGCCCGCGTGAAGGAGGTTCCCATGTACAGGGACGGACCCCTGCGCCGCCGGCCACCCGAAGAAATCCGCTACGGTACAGGTAAATCCGCCGTGGGGCCCGTGCTCGTCGCGACAAGCGGCAAGGGCATCGTGACGATCATGGTGCGCGACAAGCCGGCCCAGCTATTTCGGGAAGTCCGCGAGCGGTTCCCCAAGGCACAGCTCGTGCATGACGAAAAGGGTTGCGCGCAGACGCTAGCGAATGTCGCCAGATACATCGCCAGCCCGTTCGGTCCGTTCAAACTGCCGCTCGATCTGCGCGGGACCGAGTTCCAGAAAAAGGTATGGCGCGAGGTGCAGAAGATCCCCTGCGGCAAGTCTTCGACCTACGCGAAAGTCGCGCAGGCGATCGGCGCGCCGAAGGCCATTCGCGCCGTGGCGAGCTCGTGCACGCGCTGCTGGTTCGCCTTCGCTGTTCCCTGCCATCGCGTGCAGCACTCGGGAGCCGCGGCAGGGCAGAAGCGGGAAGGGCGGCGCTACCGCTGGGTGGACTACGAGGCCAGGCTGGCAGGGCGCAAGCTGAACACTTCGTCGAGCGGTTTTACTTCCGGGAGGATGTAGACCGCCGCGCGATGCGTGGCGAACACGCGGCGCACGAAGTTCTCGTAGAACTCCACCGGAACGTTGATGCAGCCGTAGGAAATGCGGTTGTCATCCGGCGTGGGGGTGGCAAGCCGCTCGAGGCGGCGCTCTTCGGGATTGGTGGTGAGGACGCGGTGGATCGAGATCGCATCGAGGTAGCTCACCCAGACGACGTCTTCGCCGCGCGTGTTGTGGCCGCGCTCGGCGACAAAGCGGCCGGCGGGCGTGGTGCGCTCCTCCGGCAATACCTGGGAGATGGGCCGCTCGCCGATACCGGGGACGGTGTCATCGCCGACGGCCCCGCCAAGGAGCACGGGGCTGCTGCCCAGCAGGCGCGCATCGCCGTTGAACACATGGATGCGCGCGAATTTCTTGTCGATCAGGACGAAGTTGGTGCCGGCGTGGTCGTTCGTGCGGGCGATCCACGCGGCCAGGCGCCGGGCGTCAGGCGACACTTCGTCGCCGGCGAAATCCGCCGCGCGCACGACCTGCGGCACGGAGGGGAGGGAGAGAGGGCTCCCCTTCGTCCAGACGATCGCAGGGGGAGTGGCGAGCGCAAGCAATGCCAGTACGGACACCACTCCCCAGCGCAACTGCACTGCCCGATCCTAGTTGCGGTCGGTCTTTGCCTTCGTTTCGTTCTGCACGCTGCTGCCCACGGCGCCCGTGGACTGGCTCTGCGACGTGGCCGCCGCGGAGCTGTCGTTGGTCGACGGTGTCGCAGGCGTCGTGGCCGACGTGCTGCCCGAGGGCGGCGACGCGGGCTCGCTCGACGGGGTCTGGTTGTACGTTTGCTGCGCAACGGCCACGCCAATGGCGCCCGCGGTCGCTATGGTGGCGGCGGCGGACGCGAGAAATTTCGTCGTAAGCATGTTCATGTCTCCTTGAAGGGAAGTGGAAAGAGTGAATCAATTACCGGAATGAATCCGATGGACTCCACGATAGTCCTCGCGCGCGGCGATTTCTGTACGGCCGCGCACGTGTCACCGGTTCCCGACATGGTTAGCCGTATCGCGTCGTAAAATAGTTGATGAGCCGGAAAATGCGCTATTCGGTTTTTTCGGTCAACGACCACCATCCGCGGCTGCCGCGCACCGTGCCGCAGCTCTACCAGCAGGTGATGCGCCAGTGCGAACTCGCGGAGTCGCTGGATTACGACACTTTTTTCTGCGCCGAGCATCATTTCCACGAGTACGGCGCGGTGCCGGATCCTGCCGTGATGCTCTCCGCGATGGTGCAGCGCACGCGCCGCATCCGGCTCGGCACCGCGATCTCGATCCTCACCTTCCACGATCCGCGGCGCATCGCCGAGACCTACGCCATGCTCGACATGATGAGCGGCGGCCGCTTCGTGTTCGGCGTCGGCTCGGGCTACCTGGCGCACGAATTCACCGGCTACGACAGCGATCCCAGGGAAAAACGCGACCGCTTCAACGAGAACCTGGACCTGGTGAAGCGCCTGATGGCGGGCGAGACCCTCTCCTGGCAGGGCCGCTTCTCGAAGAGCGGCAAGGCGGTGCTGAACGTGCTGCCGCACGAAGGCCGCGTGCCGCCTGTCTACGTCGCGGTGCTCGCGCGCGAGGCGGCGTTCCACGTCGGCAGGCAGGCGAACAGGATATTCACCGTGCCGTACGCCTCATGCAAGGACTTCGACGACATCGGCACCATGCTCGTGGAATACCGCAAGGGCCTCGCCGAGGCGGGGCTGGCAGCGGACGACGACGACCATGTCTTCACGCTGCATACCCACGTCGCGCGCAGCGACGACGAGGCACGGACGCAATGCAAGGAGGCCTACGACCTGTACGTCGACACGCGCCTGTATGCGAAAAAGCACGTCTACGAGGACATCATCGCCAACGGCATCTGCCTGTTCGGTTCGGTGGAAACGGTGGTGGAAAAGATGCACCGGCTGCGCGCCATGGGCGTGCGGCATGTCGCCACCCTGCAGAATTTCGGCGCCCTGGCGCCGGAACTGGTCGAAAGTTCCATGACGCTGTTCGCACGAGAGGTGATGCCGAAAATCCCATGAAAAAACCGACGACGAAAATCGCGCACCACACCGCGGACGCCATCTATGTGCGAGGCGCCAGCCTGGTGGACGAGCTGATCGGCAAGCTCACTTTCACCGAAATGATGTACTTCCAGCTGCTCGGCAAGCGGCCGACGCCGGCGCAGACCCGGATCCTCGATGCCGTGCTCGTCACGCTGATGGAGCACGGCCTGACGCCCTCGGCCATCGCGACGCGCCTGATCTACGATTCCTGCCCCGAGGCGATCCAGGCGGCGGTGGCCGCGGGATTGCTTGGGGTGGGAAGCACCTTTATCGGGACGATGGAAGGTTGTGCGACCAATCTGGAAGAAATGCTTTCGTCTTCGTCTCCTGAAATAAAAGCCAAAGAGATAGCAAATCGTTACCGCAAGGCAAAGCAACCCATTCCGGGTTTCGGCCATCCGCACCACAAGCCCGACGATCCGCGCTCGCCGCGGTTGCTGGCCCTTGCCGCGGAAGCGGGCGTGCCGGGTCATCACATACGCGCCTTGCGGCTGCTGGCCGCCGAGGTGGACGCGGCCTGGGGCCGGCACCTCACGATCAACGCCACCGGCGCGATCGCCGCGCTGCTGGGCGAAATCGGCGTGCCGCGGGAAGTGGCGCGCGGCATCGCGGTGGTGAGCCGCGCCGCAGGGCTTGTCGGGCATATCCGCGAGGAACAGCTCGATCCGGCGGCACGCCACATGTGGGATGTGGTCGCCGAAAACGTGCCGTACTCGGGCGGCTGAAATCAAATTTCCTTCAAAGGAGACAACGGCAATGGATACCCAGGAGCTCTACAAGCGCGGACTCGCCGTGCGCAAGGAGATTTTCGGCAGCGAAGCGGTGGAAAAGCGCACGAACGCGGTCGGCGACTTCGGCAAGCCGCTGCAGCACATGATCAATGCCTACGGCTACGGCGACGTCTGGTCGCGCCCGGGCCTCGCCAGGAAAGTCCGCAGCCTGGTGGTGCTCGGCATGACGGCCGCCGTCAACCGGCCGCACGAATTCAAGGTCCACATGAACGGCGCCATCAACAACGGCTGCACGCCCGAGGAGATCCGCGAAGTCTGCCTGATGATCGCGCTCTACTGCGGCTTTCCCGCGTCCAACGACGCCCACAGGATCGCGCTGGAAACGTTTGCCGAAAAAGGGATCAAGCCCGATTTGGCATAATGGGTGCCGAGGAAGGAGACGCCATGCCGCTTACCGAACTGAACCATTATTTTGTGCGCGCCAACGACCTGGAGCGGACCAAGGACTTCTACGTCGACGTGCTTGGCTTTGAAGTCATGCCGCGGCCGGACTTCCCGTTCCCCGGCTACTGGCTGGGCGTGAACGGCAAGATCCAGGTGCACATGGGCCCCGCGGGCATCCCGAACCAGGAGATGTATTACCTGGGGACGCCGAAGAACGCGGTCAACCACAAGACCGGCGTCGTCGACCACATCGCGTTCCTCGCCTCGGAGCCGAAGGAATTCGTCGAGCGCTTCAACAAACTCGGCATGAAATTCCGGCCGCGCAGCCTGCCCGAATCCGAGCTCTACCAGCTGTTCATCGAAGACCCGAACGGCATCACCATCGAGCTCAACTTCTTCGGCATCAAGGAAGCGCCGGACTGGGGCGGCGAGGACTACTCCAAGATGGAGCGGGTGGCGGCCAGATGAATGCCGGCGCAGGCAAGGCGGCGCCCAGCTTTGCCAAGGTCGGCTACGAGGAGGCGATGGCAAGCGCGCGATCTCTCGTGCCGACGCTGCGCGAGCGCGCCGAACGTGCGGAGGATGCCCGCATCCTCCTGCCCGAGACGATCGAGGACCTGCACCGCACCGGCCTGATGCGGGTCATGCAGCCCAAGCGCTGGGGCGGCATGGAGTTCGATTTCGTCTCCTACGTCGATTTTTCCGCCGAACTGGCTCGCGGCTGCGCCTCCACCGGGTGGACCGTGGGTAATCTCCTGATCCACCACTGGATGCTGGCGCTGTATGACGAGCGCGCGCAGCAGGAAGTGTGGGGCGCCAACCCGGAAGCGCTGATCGCCTCCGGCATCGCCTATCCCCAGGGCAGCGGACGGAAAGCGCCGGGCGGATTCACCGTCAGCGGGCGCTGGAACTTCTCCAGCGGCGTCAACGTGGCCGACTGGAACATGCTGGCAGTGACGGTGCGCGATGGCGACAAGGTCGTCGATCACCGGATGTGCCTGCTGCACAAGTCGGAATACGAAATCGTCGACGACTGGCATGTGCTCGGCATGCGCAGCACCGGAAGCATGACCGTGGTGGCGAAAGACGTATTCGTTCCCGAACATCGGGCGCTGTGCGCGTACGACGCGCGCGGCGGCGACAGATTTCCCGGCGCCAAAGGCAACCCGGGCCCGCTTTACCGCGTGGCATTCTCCGCGCTGGCGGCGCACGGCATCGGCGGCACGGCGCTCGGCAACGCGCAAGCGGCGCTTGAGCTCACCATAGAGGCGGTGAAAAAGCGCAGCACCAGCTACACCGCGCTGAAAATGCGCGACATCCAGGCGGTGCAAATGCGTGTCGGTGCCGCTGGCGCGAGGATCGACGCGGCGCGCCACCTCCTGCGCACCGATTGCATCGACGCCCAGGAGATCGCCGCGCGCAGGGAGATCCCGGACGCCGAGCGCAAGCTGCGCTTCAAGCGCAATCTCGCCTATGCCGCGAGCCTCTGCACCGAGGCGGTGGACATCCTGCACGCGATGGCGGGCGCCAACGGCGTTTATGACAGCTATCCCATCCAGCGCATTTTCCGTGACGCCCACACCTTGGGCGGGCACATCAGCTTCAGCACCGACGCGCAGTTCACCACCTGGGGCCTCGCCGCGCTGGGCGGCGAGATCGTCAACCCGACGCTTTAGCAATCGTGGCGCTGTATATGGTGATCGAACGCTTCCGCAACGGCGACGCGGTGCCCGTTTATCGCCGGTTCCGGGAGCGCGGCCGCATGGCGCCCCAGGGCCTCGCGTACATTTCCAGCTGGGTCAACGTGGAGTTGTCGACCTGCTACCAGGTCATGGAAACCACGGACCGGTCCCTGCTGGACGAGTGGATGCGCAACTGGTCCGACCTCGTCGACTTCGAGGTTCATCCTGTCATGACGTCGCAGGAAGCGGCGCAGAAGGTGCGGTGAAACCTCTCGAATTGCTTTTTGAGAATACGCACGGGGACGCGTTGCCGCTGCCGCGGAGGCTTGCGCGCCTGTACGGGCGCCTTCGGATGCCGCTGCGAAGCAGGCAGCCGCATGTCATCAGTAATTTCGTGACCACGCTGGACGGGGTCGTCTCGCTCAGCGAGAAGGGCCATGCCAGCGGCGGCGACATCAGCGGCTTCAGCGCGGAGGACCGTGCGGTGATGGGTTTGTTGCGTGCCGTCGTCGACGTGATCATCGTCGGCTCCGGCACGCTGGACGTCGATCGGCGCCACGTCTGGACGGCGGAGCGCGTCTATCCGCCTCTTGCTGCCGACTATCGCCGATTGCGCCGCGCGCTGCGCAAGGACGCGTCGCCGCTGATGGTGGTGGTGAGCGGCAGCGGCAGGATCGACCTGTCCCTTCCTCTGTTTACCTCCGGCGAGATGCGTTCGCTGATCGTGACCAGTGTCGCAGGTGCCAGACGGTTGCGCATGCAGAAGGCATCCGGATACGTGGAGATCCGCGCTGCACGCGGCGGCGAGGCGATCAGCGCGCCATCCATACTCAGCCAGGTGCGGCGCGTGAATCCCGGAAAACTGATCCTGGTCGAGGGCGGACCGCGGCTGATCGGGGATTTCTTCGCGGCTGGCCTGCTCGACGAGCAGTTCCTGACGCTCGCGCCGCAAGTCGCCGGCCGCGAGGAGGGCGATCGCCGCCTCAGCCTCGTCATGGGCCGCAGGTTCGCGCCGCGAAATCCGTTATGGGGAAAGCTCACCGACCTGCGGCAAAGCGGCAGCCATCTTTTCCTGCGCTACGCGTTCACCTGAAGATTCCGACGCTCTAACCCGACAGTTCTTGAATGACGTGTGTCACCGTACAGACCACGTCCCGCGCCTTGGAAGATAAGTCTTGTTTCGAGACTTCAACCCCAAGGAGACCAGACATGCAACAGCTAAAAGATCTCATGAGCCGCGACGTGAAAGTCATCAATCCCGACATGACCATCGGGGAAGCCGCGCAAAAGATGCGCGACGGCGATTTCGGCATGCTGCCGGTGGGCGAGGACGACCGCATGATCGGCACGATCTCGGATCGCGACATCGCGATCCGCGCCATCGCCGAGGGCAAGGACGCCGATACCAAGGTGCGCGACGTGATGTCGGAAGGAATCGCCTGGGCCTATGAGGATGATTCGGTCGAAAAGGCCGCGCTGATCATGAGCGAGCGACAGGTGCGCCGCCTGCCGGTCGTGAACCGCAACAAGCGCCTGGTCGGCATCGTGGCGCTGGGCGATTTCGCCGTGGAGGGCTCGGAAATCAAGCCCGCGGCCAAGGCGCTGTCGGAAATCTCGAAGCCGTCCTAGAGGCGCAGGAGGCGCGCGGCGGTTCCGCCCTTGATGAGGTTCAGTTCATCGACGGAAAGGAAATCCAGGCGCTCGATCGTGGCGACCGGGTCTGTGAGCCCCATGTCGAAGCAGTAATCGGTGCCCAGCAGCACCCGGTCGGCGCCGACCAGGCGCACCAGGTTGGCGTTGATGCGGTCGTCGTGCCCGATGGTGTCGTAGCTGAAGCGGCGCAGGTATTCGCTCGGCTTGCGCTTCATGTGCTTCAGTTCCGGCCGCACTTTGGTGCCGTGGTCGAGGCGGCCGATGAGCCAGGGGAAGGTGCCGCCGGCGTGCGGCAGGTTTACTTCCAGCCGCGGAAAGGCGTCCATGACGCCGCCGAAGATCAGGCTCGCCGCGGCGACCCCGGTGTCGTAGGGATTGCCCAGCAGGTTTTTCAGGTAGTAGCGGGTGGTCCGCTCGCGGCCGATGGTGTCGACCGGATGCAGGTACATGGTCCAGCCCAGCTCCTCGGTTTTCGCGTACACCTCCCAGAAGCGCTTTTCGTCCAGGTCGGCGCCGTTGATATTGGTCGCGACATAGAGTCCCCGGATGCCGGGCAGCTTCGAGCAGCGCTCCAGTTCCTTCAGCGCCAGCGCCGGCGCCTGCATCGGCAGCATCGCCAGGCCGGCAAATTTCTCCGGGTGGCGCAGGTGCGCCGCGCTGGCCGCGTCGTTGTAGGCCTGCGACAGGGCCAGGCCGAAGCCGTCGGAGGCCCAGTACACCATCGGCGTCGTAAGCGAAAGCGCCTGCAGGTCCACGCCCTGGCGGCGCATGCCCTGCAGCCGCAACTCCAGGTTCACGAACTCCTCATCGAAGGCATTGGTGATGCGCTCGGTCCGGATGGTGAAACCCTTCGGCGTGCGCTCGAGGCGCGCGCCTTCCTTCGGGCCATCGCGCTCGAACAGCTTCAGCCATTCCTCGGGGTACCAGTGGGCGTGGATGTCTATCGTGCGCATGCGGCCTCGCGTATTATTGTTGGCAGGAGGAATGCGAACATTATGAAGCAGATCGGTGTAGCCATCGTAGGTACGGGCTGGTGCGGCGGGATCCGCGCCGAAACCTGCGCCGCGCATCCGCTGGTGAAGAGCCTGCACCTGTCGGAAATTCGTCCGGAGAGGCTGGAAGAGATTTCGGAGAAAACCGGCGCGGCAACTTCCGTCGTGGATTACAAAAAACTCGTCGACCGGAAGGACATCGACGCGGTCTACATTTCCGCCACGCCGGAAGACACCCATTTCCCGATGGCGCGCGATTTCCTGGCCGCGGGCAAGCACGTGTTCCTGGAAAAGCCGATCGCGCTGGAACTATCGGAGGCGGATGAGCTGATCAAACTTTCGAAAAAGAACAAGCTCAAGTTCACGATCGGCTATTCGCAGCGCTTCAACCCGAAATTCGCCTACGTGCGCAAGTCGATCCGCGACGGCAGCATCGGCACGCCGGTGAGCGCGCTCGTCAGCCGCCACATCACGCGCAGCCTGGGCAAGAAAATCAGCGGCCGCGTCAAGCTCTCGCCCGCGGCGATGGAATCGACGCATGACCTCGACTTCCTTCTGTGGTGCCTGGAGCCGGCGAAGCCGGTGCGCGTGTACTCGCAGGTCAACTTCGGCGCGATGCGGGCGGCCGGGGCGCAGCACGTGCCCGACTCGCAATGGATCACGGTGACGATGGATTCGGGACTCTCCTTCGTGGTGGGCGGCGGCTGGAGCCTGCCGCCCGGCTACCCGAATTTCTCGACCACCTGGATCGAGATGGTCGGGACCGAGGGCGCGATCCTGGTGGACGATTCCCACAAGGACGTGGTCCTGAACACGATGAAATCCGGCATGCAGCTGCCGATGTCGACCATGCCGGGCGAGTTCGTCGAGCATACCTACGCGGGGCCGATGGCGGCCGAGACCGTGCATTTCCTCGAGGCGGTGGCCTACGACCGGCCGGTGATGGTGACGCCGGAGCACGCCCGCATGGTGATGGAGGTCTATATCGCCGCGGATCTTTCGGCGGAGAGGAATCTTCCAGTCGATTTGCCTTTGAAGCCCGCCAAAGGGAAATCGCTTGAAAAAGCAGCCTAAGCGCATCGGCCTCGCGATCGTCGGGGCGGGGCGGGTCGGGCTGTTCCGCGGCGAAGTCGCGGCGCGTCATCCCATGGTGGATTTCATAGGTGTCGCGGATTTGAAGCAGGAAAGGCTTGCCCTGCTGAAGGAAAAAACCAACGCCGACTTCGTCACGAGGGACTTCAATGAACTGCTCAGGCGGCCGGAAGTCACCGCGGCGATCATTTCCACCGACGAACACCTGCACGTCGAGCCCATCCTTGCCGCGGCCGAACGCGGGCTGTCGCTGCTGATCGAGAAGCCGCTTGCCACCGAATTGTCGGATTCAAAAAAGGTCCTGGAAAAAATAGAAAAATCAAAAATAGACGCGGTCGTCGGCTACACGCAGCGTTTCCGCCGCCGCTGGCTGGCGGCGAAAGAGAAGGTGCGCACCGGACAGCTCGGCGACGTCACGATGGTGACTTCGCGCGCCTTCATGAACCGCCTGGTGGCGCTGGACAACTACAAGCGCACCAGCGACTCCTCGAAAATCTCGCCGATGGTGATTTCCGGCACGCACGCGCTCGACATCGTGATGTGGATGATGGAGGCGAAGCGCCCGGCGGAAATCTACGCCCGCTCGATCGACAAGGCGCTGGGACCGATCTGCAACGGCATCGACGCGACCGCGGGCATGATTACCTTTGAGGACGGCAGCATCTATCACGCGTCCATTTCCTGGGCGCTGCCGGTGGTCTGGCCGGGCGCGGTCTACAGCCTGGAGGTCGGCATCACCGGCACGGAAGGCGTGCTCACGATCGACGACACCCATCGGGACATCGTTCTTGCCACTGAAAAGAAACAGACCGAAGGCTACGCGCCGGATTCGACGCGCAAGGTCGATTTCCTGGGCAGCTATCCGCCGGGCGACATGGCGCTGGGTGAGCTGCGTGGCCCGATGCGCGAGGAAACGGAACAGTGGCTGAACCGCATATCGATGGGCCTCGCCACGCAGCATGCCACCGCGGCCGAGGCGCACAACCGCCTGATGCTGACCAAGGCCTTCGACCTGTCCGCAAAACGCAAACGAGCGGTGCCGTTGCCCATTTCTTCGGAGGATGCATGAGATTATTTATCGTTCTTCTCGCCCTTGTCCCAAGCCTTGCGTTTTCCCAGGGCTATCCGAACAAGCCGGTCAAGATCATCATCCCCTTCGCGCCAGGCGGCGCATCCGATTTCGTCGGCCGCATCCTGCAGCCGAAGCTTGCGGAACTGCTCGGCCAGCAGATCATCATCGAGAACCGTCCGGGGGCTTCGGGCAACATCGGCCTGGAGGCGGGCGCGCGCTCCGCGCCGGACGGCTACACCCTCTACCTCGGCAACGTGGGCACCGTCGCGATCAATATCTCGGTATTCCCGAAGCTTCCCGTCGATCCGCGCAGGGACTTCATCGCCGTCACCCAGGTCGTGGATGTACCCGGCGTCCTGGTGGGGCATCCTTCGTTTCCGCCAAACACCGTCAAGGAGATCGTCGCGTTCGCCAAGGCCAATCCCGGCAAGGTGAATTACGCCTCGCCTGGCAGCGGCAGCCAGAACCGTCTCGAGATGGAGAACCTTCGCAAGGCCGCCGGCGGTCTCGACATGGTCCATATTCCGTACAAGGGGGGCGCAGGACCCGCGGTATCCGCGCTTGTCGCGGGGGAAACGCAGCTCATGTTCGTGACCGCTTCTTCGGCAATGCCGATGGTCAAGGCCGGGCGCCTGAAGGTGTATGCCATCACCGCGGCCAAGCGC
>Ga0105242_10001864_pt1 | contig 16551 bp, 13 predicted proteins | sample KBSM24metaG_FD_81521 | JGI IMG/M metagenome (GOLD analysis project Ga0105242, IMG submission 81521) | Miscanthus rhizosphere microbial communities from Kellogg Biological Station, Michigan, USA - KBS M2-4 metaG | ecosystem: Host-associated > Plants > Roots > Rhizosphere > Soil | place... | reverse complement strand
GCGTTGACGACGGCCCAGGTTGCCGCCCTCGAAACGGCCGACCTGGCCGCGATGAGGACGAGCACGATCACCGCGCTGACGACGAACCAGGTTGTCAATGGCCTGACGACGGACCAGATCGTCGCCCTGACGACCGCCCAGGCAGGCGTGCTGACGACCGCGCAGATCGCCGTGCTGACGACGAATCAGGTCGCCGCACTGGAGACGGCCGATCTGGCAGCACTTAAGACGAGCCAGGTGCAGGTGTTGACGACGGACCAGATCGCATCAGGCCTGACGACGAACCAGGTCGCCGCGCTGACGACGAACCAGGTCGCCGCGCTGACGACGAGCCAGGTGGTCAACGGCCTGACGACGGACCAGATCGTCGCCCTGACGACGGCCCAGGCCGGTGCGCTGACCAGCGCCCAGGTCGCCGCGCTGACGACGACCCAGGTCGCCGCGCTGGAAACGGCTGATCTGGCCGCCATGAAGACGAGCCAGATCGCCGCGCTGACGACCAGCCAGGTGGTCAGTGGCCTGACGACGAACCAGATCGTCGCCCTGACCACGGCCCAGGCCGGCGCGCTGACCACCGCGCAGACCGCTGCGCTGACGACAACCCAGGTCGCCGCGCTGGAAACGGCCGATCTGGCCGCCATGAAGACGAGCCAGGTGCAGGTATTGACGACGGACCAGATCGCATCCGGCCTGACGACGGCGCAGTTCGCCGCGCTGACGACCTCGCAAGTCGCCGCGCTGACGACCAGCCAGGTTGCCAACGGCCTGACGACGGCCCAGATCGTCTCGCTGACCACTGCCCAGGCCGGTGCGCTGACCACCGCCCAGGTTGTCTCGCTGACGACGACCCAGATCGCCGCGCTGGAAACGGCTGATCTGGCCGCCATGAAGACGAACCAGATCGCCGCGCTGACGACCAGCCAGTTGGTCAATGGCCTGACGACGGACCAGATCGTCGCCCTGACCACGGACCAGGCTGCCGCGCTGACGACGGCCCAGGTCGGTGTCCTGACGACAAGCCAGGTCGCCGCTCTGGAAACCGCCGACCTGTCCGCGCTGAAGACCAACCAGGTCCAGGCATTGACGACGGCGCAGATCGCGTCCGGCCTGACGACGGCGCAGTTCGCCGCGCTGACGACCGCGCAAGTCGCCGCGCTGACGACCAGCCAGGTGGCCAATGGCCTGACGACGGACCAGGTCGTCGCGCTGACCACCAGCCAGGTCCAGGCGCTGACGACCGGCCAGCTGCAGGCGCTGACGACGGGCCAGGTGGCCGCTCTGGAAACCCGCGACCTCGCTTCCCTGACGACGTCGCAGATCCAGACGTTGACCACGAACCAGATCACCAACGGCCTGTCGACGACGCAAGTCTCCGCCCTGACGACGACCCAAGTCGAAGCGCTGACCTCGGCCCAGATCGGTGCGATGTCGACCGACCAGATCCAGGTACTGCAGATCGGCAGCCCGATCGTGCTGGACCTGAACGGCGACGGCGTGCACACGAAGAGCATCTCGCAGGGCGTCCAGTTCGACCTGTTCGCAACCGGCAACAAGGTGGCGACGGGCTGGGTGGATGGCAGCGACGGCCTGCTGGCCCTGGATCGCAACGGCAACGGCGCGATCGACGACGGCAGCGAACTGTTCGGTACGTCGACCAAGCTGGCGAACGGCCAGAACGCCTCCAACGGCTACGAAGCACTGGCCCAGCTGGATGCGAACGGCGACGGCACGATCGACGCGAAGGATGCCGCGTACAGCCAGCTGAAGGTGTGGGTGGATGCGAACGGTGACGGCGTCAGCCAGGCGAACGAGCTGAAGAGCCTGGCCTCGCTGGACATCGCCAGCATCAACGTCAACGCCGACAAGACCTCGGCCAAGGACAACGGCAACTGGATCGGCCTGCAGTCGACCCTGACGAAGACCGACGGCTCCTCCGCCGCCACGGGCGACGTCTGGTTCACCGCCGACAAGTCGGCAGCCGACGTCTCGGCCCCGCCGGCTACGCTGAGCAGCAAGGTGGGCAGCATGGTCCAGGCGATGACGGCCTTCAACGCCGCCGATACCGGCGCCGTGGCGGGCGGCCTCACGCTGCCGAACCTGTCCGGCGGCGCGCAGACCGGCCTGCTGGCCTCGGTCGGCACGATGGTCGACGTGATGAAGCAGTTCGACGCCAACGGCAACAAGGTGGCGGGTGCGAATGTGGCGATGACCTCGACGGCCGAATCGCTGGCCAAGTCGGTCACCACGCCGCAGGACTCCGGCTTCCTCACCACCGGCGGCCGCAAGTAATGCATCATCGGGCCGGTTCGCGCCGGCCCGTCGATGTCAACAAAAAGGCAAGACCGTTATCGGTCTTGCCTTTTTTTGCGTCCAAATTGCGACAAACCAAGAATAAGGGGTGTAACACAGTGCTGTTCAGCAACAATTCTGTCCAACAACAAGGTAATCTCTCGGTCTGCTGCACTTCGCTTCTATTAGTTTCCTAATGGCCGACAAATTCCCTCATACAACTTTGCAATGCCTGACTGCCATCGCGCAGCATCATGGCTTGCAGGTGAACCCGGAGCGCCTGATCCACGACTACGCGCTGAACGCGGAGGAGCCGTCATTGCCCATGCTGCTGGGGATGGCGTCGAGCATCGGCCTGAAGGCCAGGCTGCGCCAGCTGACGGTCGACAAGCTGCTGGGGCAGAAGGGCGTGTTCCCGCTGCTCGCGCGCATGAAGGACGGCAACAGCATGATCGTCGTCGGCGCCCGCAGCGACGACGGCGGCGTGCTCGCCGTGCTCGACCCGCTCGGCGACCTGGGCGCCGTCAAGATGCTGGAACCGTCCGCGTTCCAGGACCTGTGGAGCGGCGAAGTGCTGTTCCTCAAGCGCACCTCGAAGCTGACGGACACCCGCCAGCCGTTCGGCCTGCGCTGGTTCATTCCCGAGATCCTGCAGCAGAAGGCCGCGTTCCGCGACATCGCCATCGCCGCGATGGCCATGAACGTCCTCGGCCTCGCATCGCCGATCTTCTTCCAGCTCGTCATCGACAAGGTGCTCGTGCACCACAGCGTGTCCACGCTGTGGGTGCTGGCGGCCGGCATCGGCATCGCGCTGCTGTTCGAATCGACGTTCGGCTTCATGCGCCAGATCCTGACCCTGTGGGCCACGAACAAGATCGATATCCGCCTGACCAGGCGCACGTTCGCGCACCTGCTGTCGCTGCCCATCGATTACTTCGAGACCACGTCCGCGGGCGTGGTGGTGCGCCATATGCAGCAGATGGAAAAGATTCGCGGCTTCCTCACGGGCCGCATGTTCTTCACGGCGCTCGACCTGACGGCGCTGTTCATCCTGCTGCCGATCCTGTTCAGCTATTCCGTCAAGCTGGCGATGGTCGTGCTGATGTTCACCCTGCTCATCAGCGGCATCGTCGCGATCCTCGTGCCCACGTTCCAGCGCCGCCTGAACGACCTGTACACGGCCGAAGGCCAGCGCCAGGCGCTGATGGTCGAGACGATCCACGGCATGCGCACGGTGAAGGCGCTGGCCATCGAACCGATGCAGCGCCGCGCCTGGGACCAGCGCTCCGCGAATGCGCTGAACCAGCACTTCCGCGTGGGCCAGATCTCGATCACGGGCAATGCCGTCACCGACTTCCTCGGCAAGCTGCTGCCCGTCGTGATCATCGTCATCGGTGCCCAGGACGTCTTTGACCAGACCTTGTCCGTCGGCGCGCTGATCGCCTTCCAGATGCTGTCCGGCCGCGTCAGCGGGCCGCTGATCGCGCTGGTGGGCCTCGTCAACGAATACCAGGAAACCGCGCTGTCCGTGCGCATGCTGGGCGAGGTCATGAACCGCGCGCCGGAAGGCCGCAGCGGCGGCCTGCGCCCTGAACTGCGCGGGAATATCACGTTCGACGGCGTCGTGTTCCGCTATCCGGGCGCGCAGAACAATGCGCTCGACCGCGCCAGCTTCGAGATCAAGGAAGGCAGCGTGATCGGCATCGTGGGCCGCAGCGGTTCGGGCAAGACGACGATCACCAAGGTCATCCACGGGCTCTACAAGATCCAGGAAGGCATCGTCCGCTTCGACGGCTACGACGCCCGCGAGATCGATTTGTCGCACCTGCGCCGCCAGGTCGGCGTCGTCCTGCAGGAAAACTTCCTGTTCCACGGCACCGTGCGCGACAATATCGCCGCCACGATGCCCGAGGCCTCGTTCGAGGACATCGTCGAAGCGGCCAGAGCCGCCGGCGCCGACGAGTTCATCGAGCGCATGCCGCAGGGCTATGACACGATGCTGGAAGAGAACGCCTCGAACCTGTCCGGCGGCCAGAAGCAGCGCCTGTCGATCGCCCGCGCGCTGCTGGCCAAGCCGCGCATCCTCGTGCTCGACGAAGCGGCCAGTGCGCTCGACCCGGAAAGCGAAGCGATCTTCATCAACAACCTGTCGCGCATCGCCGTCGGCCGCACCGTGATCATGGTGTCGCACCGCCTGTCGACCCTGGTCAATGCCGATTCGATCCTGGTCATGCAGCGCGGCCAGCTGATGGACGCAGGCCGCCACGAAGAACTCCTGACGCGCTGCTCTACCTACATTCAATTATGGAACCAGCAAACAAGTCATCTGTGAAAGCGGCGGATCCGACCGACATCGAGTTCCTGCCCGATGCCGACGAGATCGAGCGCAGGCCGCTGCCGCCGTTCGCCCGCATCACCGTTCACGCGCTGGCGACGATGCTCGTGTGCTTCCTCGTCTGGTCCAGCTTCGCCGAGATCGACGAGGTCGTGAAGGCGCAGGGCCGCCTGACGACGCCGCTGTCGAACATCGTCGTGCAGCCGATCGAGACCTCGATCATCCGTTCGATCGACGTGCGCATCGGCCAGGTCGTCAAGAAGGGCGAGCGCCTCGCCACGCTGGACCCCACGGACGCCGACGCCGACCAGGCCCAGTTGCGCCTGAAGTTCGACAGCCTGGACACGCAGGTGAAGCGCCTGGAGGCCGAGCTGACCGGAAAGACGGCGCCGGCCGAAAGCGGCCAGGTCTCGGCCGACACGCAACTGCAGGACAAGCTGGCCGGCGAGCGCCGCGCCAATTTCGCGGCCCAGGTCACGCGCCTGAATGAAAACATCGCCAAGACCCGCGCTTCGCTGGAGACGAATCTGCGCGACCAGCAGGTGCTGGGCGAACGCACGAAATCGCTGCGCGAAGTGGAGAGCATGCAGGAACGCCTCGTCGACCAGAAGTTCGGCGCCAAGGTCAACCTGCTGGATGCGCGCAACAAGCGCATGGAAGTGGAGCGCGATTACACGCTGGCGAAGAACCAGGAACCGCAGATCCGGCGCGAGCTGGCCGGGATGGAAGCCGAGAAGCAGGCATTCGTGAACGGCTGGCGCCAGAAGATCATGGAAGACATGCTGAACCTCACGCGCGAGCGCGACGCGACGGCCGAGCAGCTCAAGAAAGGCACGCTGCGCCGCGACAAGGTCGTGCTGACGGCCCCGGCCGACGCCATGGTGCAGGACATCGCCAAGCTGTCGCAGGGCTCCGTCGCCCAGGCCGCCGAGAAGCTGTTCACGCTCGTGCCGCTCGGGACGGCGCTGGATGCCGAGGTGCAGATCGATTCGCTCGACGTAGGGTCCGTGAAGCCGGGCGACGTTGCCCATATCAAGCTCGACGCGTTCCCGTTCCAGAAGCACGGCACGTTGGAGGCGAAGGTGCGTACCCTGTCCGAGGACGCGTTCAAGCGCGACACGACGAACGCGGCGACGGGCACGGACGCCTACTACGTCAGCCGCATCGACCTGGGCAGCGGCAAGCTGAAAAACATGGACTCGCATGCGCGCCTGCTGCCGGGCATGACCTTGACGGCCGAGATCGTCGTCGGCAAGCGCACAGTGCTGTCGTACCTGCTGTGGCCGCTGACGAAGGGCCTCGACGAAGCGATCCGCGAACCCTGATCGGCGCGCTCCTTGTTCAATATTTGAAAAAGCCTGACAATCCGAGACTTCGGGAATTTTTCGACCGCGATGGAAACTGTTGACGTACTCATCATCGGCGCCGGTGCATCCGGCGCCGCCGCGGCCTGGAGCCTCAGCGAATCGGGCATGCGCGTGCTGTGCCTGGAGCAGGGCGGGCACATGGACCCGTCCACGTATCCGAGCACGGGCCGCAACTGGGAGCTGCAGCGCCAGGGCAAGTTCAACGTCAGCCCGAACGTGCGCAAGCTGGCCGCCGACTACCCGATCAACGACGCGGCGTCGCCGATCGCCATCGCCAACTTCAACGCCGTGGGCGGCAGCACGATCCTGTACTCGGCGCATTTCCCGCGCTTCCACCCGTCCGACTTCCGCGTGCGCACGCTGGACGGCGTCGCCGACGACTGGCCGATCGACTACCGCACGCTGGAGCCGTTCTTCGCGCTGAACGATCACATGATGGGCGTGGCGGGCCTCGGCGGCGACCCGGCTTATCCGCCGATCGACAACCTGATGCCGCCCGTGCCGATGGGCCACCTGGGCGAGACGATGGGCAAGGGATTCAATGCGCTGGGCTGGCACTGGTGGCCGTCGTACAGCGCCATCGCCACGCGCAACTACAAGGGCCGCGCCGCCTGCATCAACCTGGGCCCGTGCAATACCGGATGCGCGCAGGGCGCGAAGGCCAGCGTGGACGTCACCTACTGGCCGGAAGCGCTGCGCAATGGCGTGCAGCTGAAGACGCATTGCCGCGTGCGCGAGATCACGGTCGACGCGAGAGGGCACGCCGACGGCGCCATCTACTACGATGCCGACGGCAACGAATGCCGCCAGCGCGCGCGCCTCGTGATCGTGGCCGCCAGCGGCGTCGGCACGCCGCGCCTGCTGCTGAATTCCCGCTCGGCGCAATTCCCGGACGGCCTGGCAAACCGCTCGGGCATGGTCGGCCGCAACCTGATGCTGCATCCCCTCGGCTACGTCGAGGGCGTGTTCGAACAGGCGCTGGACGGCAACCTGGGACCGCAGGGCTGCTGCATCCAGAGCCAGGAGTTCTACGAGACGGATGCGGCGCGCGGCTTCGTGCGCGGCTATACGATGCAGATCCTGCGCGGCGCCGGACCCGTCGAGACGGCGCTGTCCGGCATCGCGCGGCGCGAGATCCCGTGGGGCGACGAGCACCATGCCGCGTTCGACCAGCGCTTCGGCCACACGATCGGCATGGGCATCATCGTCGAAGACCTGCCGGAAGCGCACAATACGGTGACGCTCGATCCCGAACTGACGGATGCGCATGGCATCCCGGCGGCGAAGATCAACTATACGCTCAGCGAGAACAGCAAGAAGATGCTGGCGCATGGCCTGGAGCGTGGCAAGGAAGCGATGACGGCCGCCGGCGCCCAGCGCACCGCCGCGTTCGGACCCGTCCGCAACACGGGCTGGCATTTGATGGGCACGGCGCGCATGGGCACGGACCCGGCGACGTCGGTCGTGAACGGCATCGGCCGGAGCCACGACGTGCCGAACCTGTTCATCGTCGACAGCAGCGTGTTCGTCACGTCCGGCGGGGTGAACCCGGTGTCGACGATGCAGGCCGTCGCTTTGTACATCGCCGACCAGATCAAACGTCTTCGGCATACGGTGCTGCAATGAGGGTGCTGCAATGAACGAGACCCAGGCTCTTACACTGAACGCGCTGGCGCAACGGATCATCCCGCCCAGCCCCGACGGCAAGCGGCCCGGCGGCGCGGAAGTCGGCTTCGTCGACTACGTGCAGGCCGCCGGCAGCCTCGCCTGGCTGCTGCCCGGCCTGGACGCCGCCGAACAGTCCGCGCAGGAGGCGCACGGCATGCCGTTCGCGGCGCTGGACGGCGCGCAGCAGCAGGCCATCGTCGACGCGCAGAAGCGCAAGCAGTTCCGCTTCTACGGCGAGCTGGCGAACCAGCTGATGCTGTGCTACTACCACCACGAGCGCGTCCTGCCGGCCATCGGCATGGAAGCGCGCGCGCCTTTCCCGCTGGGCTATACCCCGATCGATGGAGATTATTCGCTGCTGGAACCCGTGTACGAACGCGGTCCGATCTGGCGCGAATGTTAAGGACCACCATGCTATTGAAAGACAAGACCGCAGTCGTCACCGGCTGCAACCGCGGCATCGGCAAGGAAGTGCTCACGACGTTCGCGGAGCACGGCGCCAACGTGTTCGCGTGCGTGCGCCGTGAATCCGCCGAGTTCAGCGACTTCATCGCGCAGCTGGCCGAGCGCACGGGCCGCACCATCACGCCCGTCGTGTTCGACCTGGCGGACCTGGAGCAGGTGAAGGCCGGCGTGCGCGCGATCGTCGCGGCCAAGGTGCCGGTCGACGCCGTCGTCAACAATGCGGGCATCGCGTCCGGCGCGCTGTTCCAGATGACGTCGATGACGGACATGAAGAACCTGTTCGACGTAAACTTCTTCGCGCCGCTGCAGTTCACGCAAGGCCTCGCCCGGCTGATGTCGCGCGCGCAGAAGGGTTCCATCATCAATATCGCGTCGACGGCAGGCCTGATCGGCGACGCCGGCACGACGGCTTATGGTGCCAGCAAGGCGGCGCTGATGTATGCGACGCGCGCGATGGCGACGGAGCTGGGCCAGTTCAACATCCGCGTCAACGCGATCGCGCCGAACGTGACGCGCACCGACATGTACGACCAGATGGACGAGAAGGCGCGCGAGCGCCTGATCGCCACCACGGCGCTGAAGCGCCCGGCGGAACCGCGTGAGATCGCCAATGCCGCGCTGTTCCTCGCTTCCGACCTGTCGTCGTACGTGACCGGCCAGGTCATGCGCGTCGACGGCGGCCAGATTTAATTCAGGAGTCACTATGGAATTACAAAAAATCGAGCAGATGGCCAGGCTGATGCGCCGCAAGATCCTGGACATCAGCCACACCTGCAACATGAGCGCCCACCTGGGCGGTGGCCTGTCCATGGTGGACCTGACGGCCACGCTGTATGGCGCCGTGCTGCGCTACGACCCGGCCAACCCGTCCTGGCCCGAGCGCGACCGCTTCATCCTCAGCAAGGGCCACGGCGTGCTGGGTTATTTCTCGGCGCTGGTCGCCGCCGGCATCATCTCGGACGAGAAGTTCGCCACGTTCCAGACGAACGAAAGCGATTTGATCGCGCACCCGGTCATGAACCTGGAGCTGGGCATCGAATCGTCGAACGGCAGCCTGGGCCAGGGCCTGTCGCTGGGCGTGGGCCTGGCGCTGGCGGCGAAGAAACGCAAGCAGGCGCACAAGGTCTACGTGCTGCTGGGCGACGGCGAATGCAACGAGGGCTCCGTGTGGGAAGCGGCGATGAGCGCCGCCCAGTTCAAGCTGGACAATCTCACCGCCATCGTCGACTACAACAAGCTGCAGAGCGACGGCGCCGGCTGCGACATCATCGACTATGGCGTGTTCGAGGACAAGTGGAAGAGCTTCGGCTGGAACGTGCAGTCGATCGACGGCCACGACATTCCCGCCATCCTGCGCGCGTTCACGGAGTCCGACGTGGCGGGCCAGCCGAAGGTGCTGGTCGCGCACACCGTCAAGGGCAAGGGCGTGGACTTCATGGAAAACAATAACGAGTGGCACCACAACCGCCTGACCAAGACGCACTACGACCAGGCGGTGCTGGCGCTGGAAGGAACCATTTAAATGTTAGAAATCACGCCAAGCAATGCCCGCCAGTGGTCGCGCCTCGGTTCGCGCGGCATGTTCGGCCAGGCGATCCTGTCGCTGGCCGAGACGTCGCCCGAGCTGATGGTGTTGTCCGCCGACCTGGGCAACTCGTCCGGCCTTGACCGCTTCCGCAAGACCTATCCCGAGCAGTTCGTCAACGTCGGCATCGCCGAACAAAACCTCGTCGGCGTGGCCGCCGGCCTGGCCAAGGAAGGTTTTACGGTATTCGCCACGTCGTTCGCGCCTTTCCTCGCGATGCGCGCCAGCGAGCAGATCCGCATGAACCTGGGCTACATGAACCTGCCCGTGAAAGCCGTCGCGATCGGCAGCGGCGTGTCGATGGCCTACCTGGGCAATTCGCACTACGGCATCGAGGACGCGGCCGTGATGCGCTCCATCCCTAACATGACGGTGGTGGCGCCGGCGGACTGCGGCGAGATCGTCAAGTGCGTGTACGCGGCCGCGAAGTTCGACGGCCCGATGTACATCCGCCTGACGGGCGTGCCTGGCAACCCGGTCGTGTACACCGAGGAATACGACTTCGTCATCGGCAAGGCGATCACGCTGCGCGAAGGTTCCGATGTGACGATCGTTGCGAACGGCACGATGGTCTACGAGTCGCTGGAAGCGGCGAAGCTGCTGGCGGAGCAGGGTATTTCGGCCGCCGTCGTGAACATGCACACGATCAAGCCGCTGGATACGGCCGTGCTGGACCGCGCGTTCGCCGAGTCGAAGCTCGTCGTGACGGTGGAGGAGCATAGCGTGATCGGCGGCCTGGGCAGCGCCGTGGCCGAGTACAAGGCCGGCGTGCGCAATGCGCCCCCGCAGCTGATCCTGGGCCTTCCGGACGCGTTCGGCGCGACGGCCGAGTACAAGTATCTGCTGGACAAATACGGCCTGCTGGGGCCGCACATCGCGCGCAGCATCGCAGAGAAGTACGCGCAGGCGTAAATGACAAAATGGCGTTCCGCGGAACGCCTGTAAATTCGGGGTCAGAGCACATTTCGATCCGCATCAATAAGTGCTCTGACCCCGAATTTTTATGCCGGTTTCTTCGGCAGGAACTGCTCGAGGATTTCGGGAATCGTGATCAGCATCTCGGCCTCGCACGCCACTTCGCCATTGGTGCGCGCCACGCCCTTGCCCTTGCAGATGCCGCGCTTCCACGACAGCACTTCCGTCTCGATCTCGAATTTATCGCCAGGCACGACCTCCTTGCGGAAGCGGACGACGTGCTGCAGCGCGTGCGTGACCTTGCCCTTCATGCCCGGCAGGGTGGTGATGGCCACCGTCAGCATCTGCGCCAGCGCTTCCAGCTGCAGCGCGCCCGGCATGTTCGGGCCGCCCGGGAAGTGGACCGGGAAGTACCACTCGTTCATGGTCAGGTTCTTGTAGCCCTTGGCGCTCTTGCCCGGCACGACCCAGTCCACGTGGTCGATCATCAGGAACGGGTAGCGGTTCGGCTGGTAGTCCTGCAGCTGCACGCAGTTCAGGCTGAAGCCATCGGGGTTGTTGTCCATGTGTCCTCTCGTTTATTTGAAATCGATGATGCGCGACAGGCTGCGCACGATGTCGTAGCCGTCCCAGATCACGCCGATGTCGAGCGCCGCGCCGATGGGCACGATGCGGTCGACGCCGGACAGGCCGTTGCCGACGACGAAATCGATGCACGTCGCGCGGTCCAGGCCGAAGTAGGTCAGCGTCTGGTACTTCGTGCTCACGATGTGCGCCACGTTGGCCAGGTGGTCCGTGTCGAATTCGTAGATGAGGCCATACTGGCCGCGGAACGTGTCCATGTCCGTCGGCAGGCTGTCCAGGCTCAGGCGGTACAGGTAGTTGTCGTGGCGCGTCAGGGTCGTCACGTTGCCGTTGTCGATGGCGCTGCGGCACAGCAGCGTGTACTTGTCGACCGCGTTCACGGGCTGCAGCGCGAAGCGGTCCGCCGTCTCGCGGTGCACGGCCGTCCAGAAGCGCGTCCTGGCCGCGTCCAGCACCGGACCTTCGCCCAGCCAGACGACGAGGTGCGGCGACGAGCACGCGGCCTGGTCCATCAGGTAGACGTCGTTGTAGAAGCCGCGCGCCAGTTGGGCGAGCTGCGCGTCCGATGCGTCGACGAGCGCGCGCGCATCGATCGCGCAGAAAGAATAGCGGTCGGCGAACGCGACTTCGATGCCGCGCTCGGGAATCGGCAGCTTGCGGATGTTCTGGATGGCCTGGTCGCCGCCCCAGATGATGCGGCCATTGCACATGGCGGAGAAAGCGCCCGTGATGGCGTCGTTCTGCGCATAGCGCACGAACGCCGTCGCGGCGCCGATGGCGGCGAATGCCGGCCGCGCGCACAGCTCGCGCAGCGCGGCGCAGACGATCTCCGTCTGGGCAAAGGAACGCGACGGCACGCGCACGACGTTCGCATTCCCGGACAACAGGCCGAACGCGAACGAGAACGCGAAGTTCACGGGCACGTTCGACGGGGCGATGTGGAATGCGAGGCCCAGGCCCAGGCGCACTTCGCCGTCGCCATGGGTCTCCTTCAGGCGCGCGATGTTCGCCTTGCGGCACCAGTACGCGAAGCTGACGATGTCGGGGAAGGCGCGCGCTTCCGGCGCGGCTAGCAGCAGCGCGGACAGCTCGTGCAGGAAGTCGCAGGCGACGTCGGCGTAAGGCACGCGCGGGCGCACGACGATCTCGCCGCCGGGTGGTGCGACGAGGTAGTGCAGCGACGGATCAACCGGCAGCATAGGCATCGCTGCACCCCCTGACTTCGGCGCTTTGCACGCGGCCGTGCAGCGCAAAATACTTGCCCGGGCGGCCGCAGCCGCAATCGTCCTCGCCCAGCACGGTGCCCACGTCTTCCGACAGGATCGAATGGCCCGGATAACTGGACGGCAGCAGCGACAGCAGTTGCACGAGGCCCGACTGGCCCGTCGGCAGCACCGAGAAATCGCGGTGGTCGCGCACGATCACGTCCGAGAAGATCGACGCGTGCAAATGGCCCCTTTCGCATTCCATGAAGATGGAGCCGGTCTGCTCGACCATGCCGTAGTAGTTGAAGACGCGGTCGATGCCGGACACGTCGTGGATCGCCTTGCGGAACGCGTGGCTGTCGACGGCCTGGTCGACGAGTTTCTTCCAGCCGCCGCCGTGGATCATCACGCCGCCGTCGAGGTCCAGGCGTACGCCCGCAGCCTTCAGCGCGGTATGGAAATGCTGCCAGATCATGAAGGTGAAGCCGAACAGCAGCGCGGGCGTGCCGCGGTGCTTGTCGATGAAGGCCTGGATCGCGGGCAGGTCGAGCTGCATGTTCTCGTCCAGCGCGTACGTCACGTCATGGCCGAACATCGAGAAGCCGAGGATGCCTGCGCCGCGCGCGGAAAACAGGTTGCGGTCCTTCAGCACGGCGCGCGAATCGATCACCAGCATCGGCAGGCGCTTCTTGCCGATGAAGGCAGACACGATCTTGGTCAGCACCTTGGTCTGGTTCGCCGCGGTCGCGCGGTCGAGGAAGATCTTCGAGACGCGCTGGCCGGACGTGCCGGACGACGTCATCGTCTTGACGACCTCGGACCGGTCCACGCTCAACAGGTCGTATTCCTTGAACAGGCGCACGGGGATGAACGGGATATCGGCCGGCGTCCTGACATTCGCGCGGCGATGGCCCAGCACGTCGAGGATGCGGCGGTACTCGGGCGAATGCGCGCCGTGGTGGTCCGTGAGGTCGGCCAGTGCGCGCACGTACAGCGCGGACTTCGCATTGCGGTCCAGCGCGAACGGGTCCAGGTCGATGACCTCGGACAGGGAGAACTCGGGTTGTTCCATGGCGGTCATGCCGGAAGGGCGGAATACAGGATCTTGCCCGCCTCGTTGCGCGGGATCGCGGCGATGTGGTGCACGCTGAACGCGGACGGATTGATGCCGGTGCGTTCGGCCACGAAGGCTCGGATGGCGGTGTGGTTGTCGGTATCGGTCGTGTGGATGCGCAGGCGATCGTCTTCGCCGGCGCAGGCGCAGTCGTAGCCCAGTCCGGCCACCATGCGCTCGACGTCTTCCAGGTTGATGCGGTTGCCGAACAGCTTCAGCATGCGTTTCTTGCGGCCGACGATCGTGTACAGGCCGGCGGCGTCGCATTGCGCCACGTCGCCCGTGTGCAGCACGCCGCCGTTGTCGTCGCCGCGCGCGAGGTCGGACGCATCGTCCGCATAGCCCAGCGAGACGTTCGGGCCACGGTAGACCAGCTCACCATCGTCCGCGAGCGCGAAGCTGCCGCCGGGGATGGCGATGCCGATGCTGCCGGCTTTTTCAAGGGCCAGCGCGGGCGGCAGGTAGGACATGCGCGCCGTCGCCTCGGTCTGGCCGTACATGACGAAGAAGCGGATCTGTTTTTCTGCGCACAGCGCCGCGAATTCACGCGTCAGGTCGACGCTCAAGCGGCCGCCGGCCTGCGTCATGGTGCGCAGGCTGGGCAGGTCCATGCGGCCGAAGCGCAGGCGCTTGAGCATCTCGTACACATAGGGCACGCCGCCCATGCTGGTGGCGCGCTCAGTCTTGAGGAATTCCCAGAATGCCTTGTCCATCAACGTGCGCTTCGTCAGCAGCAGCGTGGCGCCGCGCAGCAGATGGCTGTTCACGATCGACAGGCCGTAGCTGTAATTCATCGGCAACGTGGTGATCGGGCGCTCGTTTGCATCGATGCCGAGGTAGTCCGCGATCGAGGCGGCGTTGCTGGCGATGTTCGAGCAGGACAGGCGCACGAGGCGCGGGCTGCCGGTGCTGCCGGATGTCGTCAGCAACAGCGCGAGGTCGGCATGCAGTTCGGTCGATGTGCCGAAGCCGGTTTCGGTCAGCACATAGTCGCCGTCCGCGTAGACTTCGCGTCCGCGGCCGGCGGCATGGCCGCGCGGGTGCCAGGCGAACGCGGGCCGGTACGCGGCCAGCAGTTTCTCGTACAGGTCGGGGTGGATGCCGGCGTTCAGCAGCAGCGGCACGGCGCGTGCGCGCAGCAGGCCGAGGTAGCCGGCCAGCGATTCGAGGTTGTTATCGCACAGGCAAAACACCAGGGACTTCACGCCACCAGGCGCGGCATGCGCGCCCAGCACGTCCGCCCGCTCTGCAAGGTGCGCATAGCTGACCGGGCCGCGTTCCTGGTCGACGACGGCGATGGCGTCGCCGTATTTCTGCAGGTCGTCGTGGAAGTTCATGGGTCTTGCCGGGGCATTCAGAACTCGACGCCGTACTTGGCCAGCGTCTGCTTGCCTTTTTCGTAGCCGGAGAAATCGATGATGTCATCGGTTTCCATCATGATGCCGAACGTGTCTTCCAGCGCGGCGATCAGGCCCATATGGCCGACCGAGTCCCAGGCCGGGACGCACTGGTAGACGAATTTGTCGTTCAGCTGCTCGCGGTCCACCGAGAAGGTGTCCATGAAAACCTGTGCGTATTTGTCTTCGTTGCTCATGCTTGTTCCTTGATGTGTATTGCGATTTATGATTTCTTGAAAACCAGTTTGTCGACGTTCGGCCGCATCGGGCGGGCCGGGTTGCCGAGGGCAATCATGCCGTCGGGGATATCGTTGTAGACGACGGAACCCATGCCCACGATGACTTCATTGCCGATCGTGACGCCTTCCTTGATCTGCGTGCCCATGCCCACGTACGAACGCTCGCCGATGCGGCAGGCGCCGCCGATGTTCACCATCGACGAGATCACCGTGTGCGCGCCCACCCGTACGTCGTGGCCGACGATGGCCTTGGCGTTGATGGCGGCGTTGACGCCCACTTCCGCCAGGCTGGCGGCGAGGCAGTGCGGCGTGAGGATAGCGCCCGGGTGCAGGGTGGCCGTGTGCGACACGATGGCGCTGCTGTCGACGACGACGCCCAGCTTCACGCCATGCGCGACGACCTTGTCATGGATGGCCTTGCGGTGCACCGGCTCGCCGTTGGCGATGACGACTTCGAACGTGTCGCGGTCGAACCGGGCGACGGCGTCGGCGAACGTGTAGACGCGCGTGCCGTAGAAGTCGCTGCCGGACTGGGCGTAGTCGTCGATGAACAGGATCTCGTCCCACTGCGGCCTGGCCGTGTTGGCACGCAGCGCGGTGTCGTAGATTTCCTTGCCGAAGCCGCCGGCGCAATAGACGAACAGTTTCATCGCGAATCCTGGATACGCGCGACGCGGACGTCGAACGTGCTTTCGAAGTGGTGGACGAGGCGGCCGATTTTATCAGGCCACGCGGCGCGCATGGCCTTGACGGTATCGATCATCAGCTTGCGGCCGATGAGGAAGTCGACGAGGATCTGCGAGTCGCTCGTGCGCGCCTGGTATTGCTCGAACGTGATATGCGGGAATTTCAGTTCCATCATCTCGCGTTCTTCCACGGACCACGGCGCGAAGTTCATGATGACGGGGATGGCGCCGTTGACGACGGCGTCGCCGCACACACCCGTCATGAAGTCGTAGGTGAACACATAGTTCGAATTACGCAGCAGCAGCTGGTACTCCTCGTACGATTTTTCCCAGTCCAGGCCCAGCGTGCCTGGCACGCGTGTGCACTCGCCGTACTTGATCCCCTTGCCGAAGAATGTCGTGGACAGCGGACGCGGGCGGTTCAGCGCGTATTCGATCTCGTCGCCCGGCGCCAGGTTGATCATCGGGTAGTACAGGTTGAACGACGCGTCCGGACGGAAGATGCGCTGGAACGTCAGCAGCATGTCGGTAGGCGCGATCGCGATCGGCAGGCCGGTCAGGTTGCCTTCCTTGTTGAGGAAGTAGCGCGCGACGTGGCGTGCGCCCAGCGGATTGTCGGGGACGATTTCCGGGTAGATGACGATGTCGCGCGCCAGGTCCACGTGGTCATCCGTGCCGAGGAGGCGCGGCGCGGTCGGGTC
>Ga0105242_10001863_pt1 | contig 16553 bp, 8 predicted proteins | sample KBSM24metaG_FD_81521 | JGI IMG/M metagenome (GOLD analysis project Ga0105242, IMG submission 81521) | Miscanthus rhizosphere microbial communities from Kellogg Biological Station, Michigan, USA - KBS M2-4 metaG | ecosystem: Host-associated > Plants > Roots > Rhizosphere > Soil | place: Michigan... | reverse complement strand
GCGTCGCTCACCATCGAAGTCTCGGTGTTCATGTTCTCCGCGAGCGTGACGGTGACCTGCCAGAAGAAGTTTGCCGGTTCCAACGGCGACCCGTCGTTCCGCGACCTGATGGGCATCAACCCGGCGCTGTCGCTCGCCGACGAGCTCGCGTCGATTGGCACCGGCACCACGTACGCGTGGCGTGATTACTGCGAAGCGTTCGCTTAGGAGAAGGCGGGATGGCCCAACAACGAATCATCTGGACCGTGCTGCCCCACGGTCGTTACGAAGATGGCACCTTCGCCGGCAGGCTGCGCGTGTCGATTGTCGCATCGCCGCGACTCACGCCCGAGGCGCCCGACCAGCAGACGCTCCACTCGTTCCCGGAGTGGGTGCGCTGGCCCGACACGCTGAAGAACGTCAAGTTCCGCCTGCGCATTGGTGCGGCCGTCGTCGATCTCCAGCCGACCAGCCAGCCGGATCCGAATCTGTGGTCGCGATTCTTCAGCGAGGCGACTCCCGTCGCGGGATTCGTCTTCAAGAACATGTCGCAGGTCAACCTGCGCTCGTTCGCCGTCCGCAACGTCCTGGGTCTGCTGCGCACGCATTACGGGGGGCTCGCCGTTCAGTCGGCCGGCACGCATCCGACGCTGCTGCCATGGAAGAACGCGCATCCCAATCTGAAAGGGATGCTCACGGATGCGGGCACGCGCACGCAGATCGTCAATCTCGGCGACCGCCAGATCGAGCTGCCCCTGCCCGGCTTCAACCGCTTCTTCGACCAGGACAATCCCGAGGGGCTGGATCGTCGTCTCGGCGATCTCGTGTTCGGGCCCAAGAGCCGCATTCGCACGACGGCCACCGGCGTCGGCGTGGACGCCCAGGGCAATCCGGTCGCCGGGAAGGCGTTTCCGGTTCGCGCACTGCCGTCGGACTGGAGCAATCCGTCGGGAGGCGGCCCGGCCGCGCCGATCATGTCGCAGTTCTCGACGGCTGGCGAATACACGTTGTATCAGGCGAACCGTTTTTATCGTCGCGAACCGCTGACCAAGGCGCGCGTCGACGAGCTGAACGCGCAGGGTCAGCTTCGACGGCCGCAGCTCGTGAACGTACCGCCGCCTCCGCCCGCGCCCGACTACGACTTCCATCAGATCGTCGCGTCGTTCGCGGACTACCCGGGGCTGCTCCGCGCGCTTGGCCTCGTGATCGATTGCGCGCTGCCGGCCAACTCGCCGATCGATCAGCAGATCAGCGCGCTGCCCTCGGCGCAAGGCGTCATGGGCCTCGAACTGGTGTGGAGCGGCGGTCATCATCCCGCTGACGACTCGTGCCCGCGCACGGCGTGGCTGGGCAGCAAAGAGCGCTTCACGACGCGGCCTCGTTCCTTCGATCACGACCGCGGCATGCTGCGTCTCGCGAGCGCGCACGACCGCTGGAACCAGGGCAAGGACAGCCCGTTCGACGTGTATCAGGTAGACCCCGACGGCGCCGCGCTGAAGACCGTGAACTTCGTGCTGTCGGCGCAGAACCTCGTGGCCAAAAGCCTGACGCCGGGAGCGGCGGGAGAAGTCACCTACACCACCGGCGACAAGCAGCCCGTTGCAGCGCTCCGTTCCGGCGGCCTGGGTGTCTCGAAGCATGGACGAGCCACCGCGGTTGCACAGGATGCCGCGTCCGCCGCCCTCAAGGATCAGGCGATTCGCGGCGGTGCCGCGGCCTCGCAGAACATCGTGCTCTTCACCGAAGACGTCCTGCGCGGCTACCGTGTGGACGTGCAAGCGATGCCCGGCGGCGTGGCCGGCGCGTGGCATTCGCTGTGTCAGCGCCACGGCACGTATCGCTTCATCGCCAGCGGCGACACGATCGACGTTCCCGACGATGAAGGGTACGTCAAGGGTGCATCGACGACGAGCGGCGCCGGTGCCGACAGCGATCCGGACGACCACTACCTGCACGAGTCGCTCTTCCGGTGGACTGGATGGAGCCTCGTCGCGCCTCGACCGGGACGAACGCTCCAATCCCAGGTCGATGAGACAACCGGCGTCCAGGGTGAGGTGCCGACCGACGTGACCGACGAAGCCACCACGGGTGGCAACGGACTGGCCGTGTCGTTCGTCGCCGCCAAGGGCAGCCTGCCGCGGCTCCGCTTTGGCGTGCCATACCGCTTCCGGGCCCGCATTGTGGATCTGGCCGGCAACAGTCTGGACATGAAAGATCCGTCGCTCGACAAGGACCCGGAGGTCACCCAGCCGGTCGTCTACTGGAGGTTCGAGCCAGTCGATCCGCCGGCGCTCGTCCATAGATCGCGAACGAGCGAGGGCGAATCGCTGGAACGCATGGTGATTCGGAGTAATTGGAACGCGACCGCGAAGGCGTACCTGACGACGCCCGCCTTCGCCGCCGCGCGCGCACTTCCCGCATCCGCCGATTTCGAATACACGGAGGTGAACGAGCGTCACGCCGTGCCGCCGAAATCATCGCAGCTGCAATGCGAGCAGCACGGTCTCTTCGATCCCCTGTTCGCGAACCCGACGACCATCAAGACCGCTTACGGCATTGCCGCGCGCGAGGCCGGGACGCTGTACGACGCGGGGCCATCGACGGCGCTCGAGCTCGTGACACCCGCCTCCGTGGCAAACGTCGCCACGACCAAGGCGCTGCCGCCGCAGCTGCCATCGCCTGACAATCCGACGGGCGACCGGCTCGCGCCCGGACAGTACGTGATCCATCGAGAACCTCAGGTCGCGACGCCGTACCTGCCGGACGGTGCGGCCGGCGGCCTAGCGCTCCGGGCGATGCCGGGATCGGCGCTGCCCGGCGTCACCGCGCCGATGGTGCTCGGGCCCAGCGCGATGGTGGTGCTCGCGCCGAACCAGGAGCTCGTGCTGCTCGTCGCGTACTCGAAGCACTGGCCAGACACGACAGGATTCCGCATCGTCCTCGCCGAACGTCCGTCCACGCTGACCGATCCGCCGTGCGTGGAGGCGTATCCAGGCAACGGCGCGCCGCAGTGGGACGAGAGCAAGCGCGTCCTGACGCTGTTCGTTGAAAAAGGACGCATCGTGCGGCTGCGCTACGCCACGTTCGTCGACAAGAATTTCGTCGCCACGCTCGGACTCGCCGATTGGACGGGCACCGCCGGCGATGCCCAGTTCGTTCGCGCCATGGCGAACCTGGGCTGCGGATGGATGACCAACCCGTACCGCTCGCTGGTGCTCGTGCACGCGACGCAGCAACCCGTCTGCGCTCCCGTGTTTCTTGGCCTGTCGGTGCAGCGGGACCTTGGCGATCAGCACGCGACCCTGTCGAGCCGTCTCGAGATGCACGGCCGCAGCACGGGCAAGTTCGAGATCGAAGCCGCGTGGCAGGAGTGGGTCGACGATGTGGACAAGCCCGGACCCGAGCTGGTGGACTCGCACGGACAGCTCGGCGAGGTTCAGCTGCCGGAGAACTACATCAATCTCTTCAGCCTTGGCCCGACGATCGACTTGCAACAACCGGATGGCGGCGGCCAGAAGCGCGCACGCGGCGATCGTCATGAATTCGGCGACACGAAGTTCCGCTTGATTCAGTACACGCTGCGGGCCACGACCCGCTTCCGCGAGTACCTCCCCCCGGCGTTGTACGCGCAGCGCGACCAGGTCACGCGCGTCGGCCCGATCGCATCTGGTCCGGCCATGAAAGTCGGTGCCGCCAACGATCCCGGCGCGCCCGTGCTCGCCGTCGGCAGCGGAACCGCGCTCAACACCGTCGTTCCCGCGACCGCGCCTCCTGACGATCCGCGCGTCGTCTATCAGGTGCCGACCTTCCGTTGGGCCGAGACGGCCGGCGCCGGATCGCTCGACACGACGCGCCTTGGAAACGGACTGCGCGTCTGGCTGGAACGACCGTGGTTCTCGTCCGGTAATGGCGAGCTGCTCGGCGTGGTCATCCTCGGCGAGAACTCGGCCTTCACCGACATCCCGGCGTCGTTGGTTCCGCTTGTCACGCAGTGGGGTCTCGATCCGCTGTGGGATACCGTGCTTCCGAAGTTCCGTTCGCGAGTCGAGGACTTCACGGCTCGCGTGACGTCCGAGGCCGTGTCGCTGCGCGAGGTTCCCTCGACGACGGTGCAGGTGGTCGGTCACCGTGTGCAGTGGGATGCGGATCGCCGTTTGTGGTACTGCGACATCGAGCTGGATCCGGGCGCCACATACATGCCGTTCGTCCGGCTCGCGTTCGTTCGCTATCAGCCAAACGCGCTCGACGGTGCGAAGATCTCCAAGGTCGTCCTCGGTGACTTCGCGCAGGTCCTGCCGCGACGGCGGTCGACGTTCAAGCGAACCGGCGCGCAAGTCACGTTGGCTCTGCACGGCACCGTGCCGGATCACGGTCCGATGCTGTTCCCGGGCGATTCGCCGTTCCAGGACGGCTCGCCGATCCCGCCGCTCGGTACATCGGGCGAAACCGGCCGGAACAAGATCCAGCTCGTGCTCCAGACGCGCGACCCCGCGCTCGATTCCGATCTCGCGTGGTCCGACGTCCAGGTCCTGGCGTCAAGCCTGCTGGCGCCTGCAGGTACCACGAGCGGTGCGGTCTTGCCGGGCGGAGTGATCACTCCCACAGTGAAGCCCGGGGTTGCAGCGAAACCGGCTGCCGGCAAGCCGGCGGCAAAGGATCTCACTGAGCGGCTCGACCTTGCGGCGATCAACATTGGCACGGTGACCGCGACCGGAACGCCGACGACCGGCATCACGACGACCGTGGGCGGTGGCGTCATCACGCTGATCGACCCGACGATCTGGCAGACGACGATCACGCTGCCGGCCGTGAGCGGCAAGCCGGCGCGCCTGGTCGTCCGGGAATTCGAGCGGTACTACACCGACCGATGGATCAACCAGGGACAAATCGGCATGCTCCACATGCGGAGGGTCGTCGAGGAGCGCCTCGTCTACACGGCGTTCTTCAACTTGTAACTGCGGTCGTCACGCAGGGCTGAAGCCCTGCGCCACACCTGGCAGTCGTAAGTGGCGCACGCCTTCAGGCGTGCGTTGTCGTCGGTATCATCTTGGCGGAACTCCGGTAGTGTCCGGCTTCAGCCGGACCCTAACTCGCGATCGCATATCGCGATCTTCCGCGCCGTTTCCTCCGGCTTCCCGGCCTCGTTCGCCCAGAGCGCGTGTCGCTGGCGCAGATCGACCCACAGGTCGAGACTCTGCTGATACCGCTGACGCGCGTTACGCCACCTGTCGATCGCCTGGTGACCGTTCGCGGGCTTAGCGGCGAGCGCGGCGCTGGCGTCGCCGAGATCCGAGTAGAGGCGAGCGAGGCCGCGGCCGTACACCGCCTGGTGCGGTCGCGACGCCACGATCGGTTCCCGAATCGCGCGCGCCTCGTCGAGCACGGCGATCGCGCGGCCCGGATCGTGACCGGCGAGCAGACTCTCGCCCGACAGCATCAGGCTGTCGGCCAGGTCGTCGAGGTATTCCATGTTCCCCTTGTCGTGGCCGGCCAGCTCGCGGCGGATCGCGATCGTCCGCTCGAGAACCTTGGCGGCCGACGCATGTTCACCTTCCGCCAGGAGGATTTCGGCCATCTTCTGCGTGCAGCCGCCGATGTCCTTCCGGGGCGCGGCATTTTTTGGATCGGCGCGCAGCAGGCCCTCGTACAGCGCGAGCGCATGGTTCTCGGCGGCGAGCGCCTCCGCATACTGATGCAGTCCTCCAAGCGCGTCGCCGGTGTAGTAGTAGCCGTTGGCCACCAGACCGACGTAGTCCGCGTTGTCCGGGGCGCTTGCGCTCATCGCTTCCTCATTCGACAGCGCCTCGCGGAAGCTGTCGAGCGCATGGACAGGGTCTCCGCGCACCATGAACATGATCCCGAGACGTTCCCTCGCAACGGCGATGCGGTGTTTGAAGTCGGCTTCCGGCGGATCCAGGCGCGCGGTCTCCGCCACTTCCAGTGCCTTCTGAAACATCGTGAGCGCGCCATCGTAGTCGCCGGTGCCAAAGAGCGCATCGCCGAGGTAGAGCGGCGCGCGGAAGGCGTCGCGGCGCAACTCAGCGCTCGGCGCACGCGCCACCAGCCGCTGCGTAATGTCCATCGCCTCGCGTGCACGCTCGATCGCACCCTTCGGGTCCCCGCGCACTTCGAGGATTCGTCCGATGCGCACCAGGGCGATCGCGACATCCTGCTGAAACGTCACATTGCCGGGATCGGCGGCCGTCAGCCGGCGCCGGAGCGCCAGCGATTGCGAATAGCTGGCGAGCGCTCCGTCCGTGTCGCCCGTGCGCGACGCCGACGGCCTCCCCTGGACGTCGCCGAGCTTCAGATACGCGGTGGACAGTTCCGACAGCAGCTCGCGATCGGTTCCTGCCTCCTCGGCGAGGCCGTTCAGGTACTCCTGCGCCTTCTTCACCACCATTTCGCGCGCCGGCGTCGACCCGGGCAGCGCGGCGATCGCATCGTGGAAGTCGAAGAGGAACGCGTTCGCGACCTGACGCACCTCCTTGAACCGCCGCTCGGCGTTCGCCCGCTCGCGTCGCGCGATACCCGCCTGGGCTCCCGTGATCACGGTCGCGCTCACGAGCGTGACGGCCATGGCCGCCGCAGCGACGACAGCGGCCTTGTGCCGGCGGACGAACTTCGCCGCGATGTACGTCAACGTATCGGGGCGCGCCGACACGGGGAGGCCGGCCAGCAGCCGGCGAATGTCCTCCGAGAATTCACCGGCGCCCGCGTAGCGGCGCGACGGCTCCTTGTCCAGCGCTTTCAGGACGATGTTGTCGAGATCACCTCGCAGCGTCTTGAGCAGTCGCTCCGGGCTCGTGCCTCGCAGTGAGCTGATGCGATCGAGCGCGTCGCCGGCGGCCGCGGAACCAGGCTTCTCGGGTTCCTCCTCGCAGACGGCCCGAACCAGGCGAGCGCCTTCGGTTTCGAACTGGCTGAAGGGACGGCGGCCGCACAGAAGCTCGTACAGGAGAACCCCCATGCTGTAGACGTCGCTGACGGTCGTCACGCGATCGCCGCGCAGCTGCTCCGGCGACGCAAAGCCCGGCGTCATCCACCGGTGGACGGTTTCGGTCTCGTGAACCCCTTCGTCAGATCCGAGAATCTTCGCAAGGCCGAAGTCGAGCAGCTTTGGTTCGCCGTCGCTCGAGACCAGGACGTTGGACGGCTTGATGTCGCGGTGAACGACGAGGTTCTGGTGCGCGTACGCCACCGCCGCGCAGATCTGGCGGAAGATCGCGAGCCTGCCGTCGATGCCGAGCCGTCGCTCGTCGCAGTACGCCGTGATCGGCTGACCCTGCACGTACTCCATCACGAGATACGGCAGGCCGTCGGACGTCGTGCCTCCGTCCAGCAGGCGCGCGATGTTCGGATGCTTGAAGTCAGCGAGGATCTGCCGTTCGGTGCGGAAGCGGCGCACGATCGCGTCGGTGTCCATCCCCCGCTTGATGATCTTCAGCGCCACCTCGTGCCTGAACTCGCTGTCGGCGCGCGCCGCCAGATAGACGGCGCCCATCCCGCCGCGCCCGAGCTCCCGCTGAATCTCGTAGGGGCCTATCCGCTGCCCGATGATGTCGACGGACGCATCGTGCTGCCCGCCCGCGATGACCGAGTGAAGGAGCGGCCCTGCATCATGCGCGTCGAAGGCGGGCGTTTCGTACCGGTCGCGCGCGAGCTCGATCGATTCGAGGAGCGACGACACTTCGCGGTGCAAGGCCTCATCTCCGGAGCAGGCCTTGGCCACAAACGCTGCGCGCGACGCCGGATCCCGGGCCTGGGCCTCGAAGACAATCGCCTTCACCCTCTGCCACTGCTCGCTCGTCATATCAGATCGGCGAACCGGTCCCTGTCGTGAGCATCCGGTGCAGCCAGCCCTTGGCCAGCGCCCATTCGCGTTTCACCGTCGCGGGCGAGATGCCAAGCACCTCACCCGTCTCCTCCACCGTCATGCCGCCGAAGAATCGCAGCTCCACGATGCGCGCCTGGTCGGCGTCGAGACGTTCGAGCTCCCGCAGCGCCCGATCGATCGCAATCAGGTCGACGGCGTCGACGGGGGCATCAGGAGCCGAGACGGACAGATCCTCGATCGCGATGGTCGGCATGTCGCCGCCCCGCTTGTCGCGCATCCGTCGCCTCGCATCGTCGAGCAGGATGCGCCGCATGACCCGCGCCGCGATCGCGAAGAAGTGCGCACGGTTCTGCCAGTCGACATCGCGCTGGCCGGCCAGCTTCATGTAGGCCTCGTTCACCAGCGCGGTCGTCTGGATCGCCCCGCGCCACTCGCGGGCCATGTGGCGGGAGGCAATCACGCGGAGCTCGTCGTAGACGAGTGGGATGAGCCTGTCGAGCGCCTCGCGATCGCCCGATCGCCAGTCATGCAGGAGGCGCGTGATTTGAGCGGCTGACGAATCGACCATGCAAGGATTCTGTTGGGGGCGTCATTACCCCACGCCTCGGCGCGAAGGTCAAGTACGAGGCGGGCCACCGCTGATGACGATCCGAGATAACAGATCCGTAACGAAACCGAACGCAGGCCTGAAGGCCTGCGCCACATCTGATTCGTGTGGCGGCGCTTCCGGTGTGGCGCAGCGCTTCAGCGCTGCGAAAGAGCCGCCGGCCGGCCTGCTGTGGCGCAGCGCTTTGCGCTGCGAAAGTGCAGCTTCAGTCGCCTGATATAGTCGCAATCATCATGAAGCAGCCGCCGGATCGAAGCGTCGACTTCGCGCCAGGCTGGCCCGGCATTCCCGCACGCTGGACCTCCAGCGCCAAGAACGGTCTCGGCACGGCGCTCGGCGCGGCCAGCCGCGTGTGGTTCACGATCAGCCACGGCATCCTGGACGAGGTCTACTATCCGCGCGTCGACTCCGCCTGCACGCGCGATCTCGGCCTGATTGTGACTGACGGCGGCTCGTACGTGTCGGAAGAAAAGCGTCACACGCAGTCGGTGGTGTCGCAAATCAGTCCGGGCACGCCCGCATTCCATCTGCGAAATGCGTCCCTCGATGGGCGCTACGTCATCGAGAAGGACATCGTGTCGGACCCGTCGGCCGACGTCGTGCTGCAGCGCATCCGCCTCACCGCGCTGCAAGGCGCGCTGACCGGCTACCGTCTCTACGCGCTGCTCGCCCCTCATCTCGCCAATCGAGGCGCGGGAAACACGGCGTGGGTCGGCGACTACAAAGGCGTGCCGGTTTTGTTCGCTGAGCGCAAAGGCAGCGCGCTCGCGCTCGCCTGCTCCGTGCCGTGGTTGTCTCGATCGGTTGGATTCGTCGGTTATTCCGACGGCTGGCAGCAGCTCATGGCGAGCGGGCGGATTGTCGAGGCCTACCAGCGCGCCGAGAACGGTAACGTGGCGATGACCGGCGAAGTCGACCTGTCCGCGGCGGGCGGCACGTTCGTGCTGTCGCTCGGCTTCGGCAGCCGCGGCGCCGAGGCGGCACAACGCGCGGTGAACAGCCTGTTGACCGGCTTCGACGAGGTGGCGGCCGAATACATTTCCGCTTGGGAGCGATGGCAGCGCGGGCGGCTGGCGCCGCCGTGTCCCGATCCGGACGCTCGCGCGCTCGTCGAGTACAGCGCGGCCATCCTCCGCATTCACGAGTCGAAAACCTTTCGCGGCGGCGTGATTGCCAGCCTGTCGATTCCGTGGGGCTTCAACAAGGGCGACGACGACCTCGGCGGCTATCACGTGGTCTGGCCGCGCGATCTCGTTGAGGCGGCAGGCGGGTTTCTCGCCGTTGGCGCGCTGGCCGACGCCCGGCGCGTGCTGCGCTTTCTCCTTGTCACACAGGATGCGGACGGTCACTGGGCCCAGAACATGTGGCTCGACGGGTCGCCGTATTGGTACGGCATCCAGATGGACGAGACCGCGCTGCCCATCCTGCTCGTGGATCTGGCGGACCGCGCGGGCGCCCTTCGGCCGGGTGAACGGGCGCGCTACTGGCCGATGGTCCGCCGCGCCGCAGCGTTCATCGTCCGCAACGGCCCGGTGAGCATGCAGGATCGATGGGAAGAGGATCCTGGTTACTCGCCGTTCACGCTCGCGGCAGAGATCGCCGCGCTGCTCGCCGCCGCCGAGGACGCCGATGCGAACGGCGAGGCCACCGTCGCCGCGTACCTGAGAGAAACAGCCGACGTCTGGCACGCGTCGCTCGACGACTGGATGTACGTGACAGGGACCGATCTCGCCAGGACGTGCGGTGTCGACGGCTACTACGTCCGCGTCTCGGAGCCCGATCAGGCCGAGGCCGCATCGCCGAAAGATGGGTTCGTCCCGATCAAGAACCGCCCGCCCGGTGACAATACCAGGCGCGCCGACACGGTTGTCAGCCCGGACGCGCTCGCGCTGGTTCGCTTCGGGCTCCGCGCGCCGGATGATCCGCGCATCGTCAACACCGTGACCGTGATCGATGCGCTGCTGAAGGTCGAGACGCCACGGGGTCCCGCCTGGCGTCGGTACAACGGTGACGGCTACGGGGAGCACGAGGACGGAAGCCCCTTCGACGGGATCGGGGTCGGCCGGCTATGGCCGCTGCTCACGGGCGAACGCGCGCACTACGAGTTGGCTCTCGGCAACGCCGCCGAGGCCGAGCGGCTTGCCGGCGTGATGCACGCGTTCTCCGGCGAGAGTCAGCTGCTGCCCGAGCAGGTGTGGGATGCGGAGGACATTCCGGATCGCGAACTGTTCGCCGGCGGCGCCACCGGATCCGCGCGTCCACTCGTCTGGGCGCACTCGGAGTTCATCAAGCTCCGGCGATCGCTTGCCGACGGATCGGTCTTCGATCGGCCGCCGCAGACACTGGCGCGATATGTGACGCAGCCGCCGCCTCCGGTGCCGTTCGCGGTCTGGCGGTTCAACAACAAGATTCGATCGATGATCGCGGGAACCGTTCTGCGAATCGAAACGCTCGCGCCGTCTCTCGTCCACGTCGGCGTCGACGGCTGGCTCGCGACTCAGGACATCCGGTCAGTCGACGCGGGTCTCGGTGTCTGGGTCGCCGACATCGATACTGCGACGCTCTCGGGCAGGCACCAGATCGACTTCACCTTTTACTGGCCTGATGTACGTCACTGGGAGGGAGAAGATTTTCACGTTTGGTTAACTGTCAGGCAGGCCTGAAGGCCTGCACTACTCTTTGCAAGACTCCTGTTCAAAAATGGCTCGCTTCACCGGAAGATCCGCCCCACCCCCAGATAGGTCCGCCAGCGATTGTCGAAGCCGAACGACTCCGCGATGATGACGGGCCCGATGATCGTATCCATCACGAGACCGACGCCGCCGTTGACGCGCCAGCTCATTTGCGACCAGTCGTTGAACGCATCGCCGTTCTCCATCCAGCCGCCGGCGTAGATCGGCCCCCCCATGAAATCCGGCAGCCGTCCCACCTGTCTGAACAGACCTCCGCTCGCGACGTAGAAATGATCGCCGCGGATCTCACCCGGACTGTACGCGCCGAGCCGGAATGGCGCGCCGAGAGTGAATTGCGATGTGGGCAACGGACGACTGTCGAACGAGGTGCCCAGTCCGCCCGAGACGAACACGCGGTTGCGCGCGCCAAGGCTCCAGAATCGATTGGCCGCGCCCGATAGCTGTGTCAGCGACGGCGCGTTCATGGTCGTTTCCTGAAACGTGAGGTCGGGACTGTCGAAGATGTGCGACAGCTTCACTTGCGACAGGACCCCGATGCTCGGCACGACGGCGCTGTCCTGCGTGTCCACGCGCCACAGCGTTTCAAATCCGGTTTCCTTGCCGCTCAACTCGGGAAGACCCGGGTTTCCTACCTCAATCGATGCTGACGAGCGTCCGAGGTACACGCCGACCCGCAGGTCGCTCTTCGCGCCGAGATTGACGCCGCCGTTCAGGCCGATCCGCGCCTTGGTCTGACCGTAGCGGGCGATCACCGCGTCGTCGCTGATGAAATTGAACGTCAGCGTGCCGACCGCCGCATACGGGGCGATGAAAAACGGTGTCGAGCCCAGAGGCCGATACCACTCGACGCCGGCACTCGGATTGGAACCAATCGTGCCGTCCACCCGCAGTTCGGCGCCCGACCCGCCGACGTCGAATGCCAGGTAGCGTGCCGCCGCCGAGATGTTGAAGTCGCTCGACGTCGTGTTCTCGAGATTCACGCCCAGCATCAGGAACGGCGGCGCGTACGACTTGGGCCGGCCCAGTACCCGCAGGCCGAACCCTCGCGCCCCGTCGTGAACGAGCCGCCAGGTGATCGTTTCGTACCGGTCCAGCCCGGAGACGATCGCGATGTCGGCTTCGACGGCGTTGATGTCGACGGGCACGTTCACGTGCCGAGCGAGCAGCGCGTCCAAGTGTTTCGCGTCGCTCGCGCTGAAGCCTTCGAGGTCGACGAACGCAGGCACAGGCATCCCGGTGCGCCGGCGCGCCTGGCGGGCACGTTGCCACGCCTGGAACTCCCCTTCGCTGACGGCGAGCGGCAGCAGCCGATCGCGCATGGCCTCGGCGGCCCGGTAGCCTTCCTCGATGAGATCGGCCGCGCGGCGCCAATCGAGCGACCCGTACTGCTTGAGCGGCACGTCGATCACCACGTCGGCCGACGCCAGCGCACGCGTCGTCGAGGCGCGCATCATCGCGTCGAGCGTGCTCCCGGCGACGCCGAGCATCGTCTGGCTCACACCTTCGGGGTTCGAGAGGTCGCCGACGTTGACCGCGACCACGCGGTCCGCGCCCATCGCCTTGACGACGTCCGCGGGGACGTTGTTCATCGTACCCCCGTCGACCAGCACCTGGCCGTTCAGCAAGGACGGGGGAAAGATCAGCGGCAGCGACATCGTCGCTCGCATCGCGTCAGCGAGCGATCCGCGCCGCACCACGACCTGGCGCGCCGACAGCAGGTCGACCGCCACCGTGCGAAACGGCGTCGGCAAATCGTCGAAGCTCTCCAGCTCGAAGTACGGCGCGGCAATGCGGCCGAGCATCAGCTCGACGTTCTCGCCATTGTTCAGCGCGGTCGGTGGCACGACTCCGCCTTTGAGGCCGAACTCGAGGCGGGACGGATATGCACGCGCGTCGGCCTTGCGCCGGATGTTCTTGTACGCAAACGACGAGGCACCGAACAGCTGATCCCAGTTCAATCCGGCGATGAACGACTGGAGTTCGGCGGGGTCCATGCCGCTGGCAAACGCGCCGCCGATCAGGCCGCCCATGCTGGTTCCGGCGGCCATGTCGATCGGAATCCGATGCTCTTCGAACCACCGGATGACGCCGACGTGCGCGATGCCGCGCGCGCTTCCCCCGCCAAAGGCGACGCCGACTGTCGGCCGCCCGGCCTGAGTCACGACTCGCCCCGGCGCGAGATCATCGGCCGTCGACGGCGATGCGTTCGCAGGCGGGCGCTGCAGCGGCGCCGCGCACGCGGCGCAGACGAGGGCCAGGAGGGCCGCTGTCACACCTCGAACTCGCTGGATTCGCAATCGCATACTCACAGTCCCCTGCGCGCGAGACGTCTGTGATCCCGATATGCCGCGTTCGGCGCCATGTACGATAAACCGCGACGCGGGGTTATTGGCCACCATTTCTGCCTCGACCGGAGCGCCGCGCGTCTGCGGTGTCGTCTCAGAGGTTTCGTCTCAGAGACGGCTCCGGAAGACTCAGCCGTTGTTCCGTGTAGAATCGTCGCCTGCAGGAGGCCTTATGAGAATAGCGGCGATTGGATTGACGACCATCCTCGTGCTCGCATCCGGATCCTTCGGGCCCGCGAACGCCGACTCAACCGCGCCGCTGCTCGTGCCTGGTTACGAGGCCGCGCGCGATTTGCCGGGCGCGCGCGAACTGCCGGATCCGAAAACGGATTACAAGGTCGTGTTCGCCGACGGGCAGGACGCGAAGAACCCCGGCGACGTGAACCCGATGCTGCCCACGATCGCGACCTACGTCAACACGCTCGGGAAGTTTGGCGTGCCGGCGGAACATCGCCACATCGTCATCATGTTCCACCAGCGAACGCCCGATATCGACATCGTGATGAGCAACGAGGCCTACAAGGAGCGATACAACAGGGACAATCCGAACATCGCCCTGATCCACGCGCTCAAACAGGCAGGCGTCGACATCCGCGTCTGCGGCCAGGGATTGATCGGCCGAAAGATCGATCCGAAGCAGGTCAACCCCGACGTTCAGATCGATCTCTGGGCCATGACGACGCTCGTCAACCTGCAGCTGAAAGGCTACGTACGCGTGGGTTGAGCGCCGACGGGATGTGATCGCAAGTCAACCGCTTTGATTTCGAGGAGGATGCCCGTGAGCGTCAGCGTCAAGATCGTCCCGTTTGTTGTCGCGTGCTTTCTGACAGCCGCACGCCTTGGCGCCGCCGACGGCGTTCTCATCGTCCAGAAGCACACCAGCGCCGGGACGACCGACACGAGCCAGACGCAGATCGAAAAGACCCGGATGCGTTCCGAGCGGAGCATCGCCGGCAAACCGCAGATCATCATCTTCGACGGCACCGCGCAAGTGATTCGCATGATCGATCCCGACAGGAAAACCTATCGGGAGATGACGAAAGCCGACATCGATCGTCTCGGCAGCCAGATGTCGGGCGCGATGGCCCAGATGCAGGAGCAGATGAAGAATCTGCCGCCCGAACAGCGCGAACGCATGGAAGCGATGATGCGCGGGCGCGGGCTTGGCGCGGCGGCCGTCAAGACCGAATACCGGCGCAACGGCACCGACAAGGTCGGCAAGTGGACGTGCGATAAGTACGACGGATACAAGAAAGAAGAGAAGGTGACCGAAATCTGCACGGTGCCTGTCGCGACGCTGGGACTGACCGCCGCCGATTTCGAGATCACCAAGCTGGCCGCCCAGTTCTTCCAGCAGCTCACGCCGCAGCTTGGCGAGCAGATGCTCTCGATCGGCAGCCCGGAGCAGGGCTTCAGCGGCATTCCCGTCAAGACCGTCGTCACCGTCGGCCAGCGTCAGGTCACGTCGGAAGTAACCGAAGTCACCCACAAGACCTTCTCGAACGACGACTATGCCGTCCCGGCCGGGTATCAGAAGCAGGAACTTCCCATGGGACGGCGAGGACGCCAGTAAGGAACCTTCATGCCGCGGACACCGAAATCTGACGCGTCCACAGCAGATCCGCTCGATCTCCGCGAGCGATGCTGCGTGGCGCCGAGCCCTGAACTGCGCGAGCGGATGGTCCAGGAGCTCCATGCGCTCAGCGAGGCGCGTGACGTCAATTTCGGCGGCCGCATCGTCGTCGAACCGCAGAAGCGGACCGGATTCAATGACGGAATGATTCTGCCTGGCTCCGAGTACCCGCTCGGCACGCCGCGCAGCGTCGTTCGCTCGGCGGCGGCGTTGCGCAGCCCCCTGAGAGGATCTGTGCGCGTGATCATCGTGCTCGTCGATTTTTCCGACGAGCCGATGAAGAAAACGCCGGCGCACTTCCACGATCTCTTCTTCTCGACCGGAACGATCCCGACCGGCAGCGTGCGCGAGTACTACACCGAGGTCACGCACGGGCTGGTGAAGCTCACGGGCGAGGTGGTCGGACCGTATCGACTGCCCCGGACGCTCAAGCAATACGCCGGCGGCAAATCCGGCACGGACAATCCCGAGCCGAACGCGCGGACGATGGCACGCGACGCGGCGAAACTTGCGGATCCCGACGTGAACTTCGCACCGTACGACAACGACGGCAACGGCTACGTCGATGCCTTCATCGTGGTTCACGCGGGAGAAGGCGCCGAAGAGACCGGCCGCAAGAACGACATCTGGTCGCACAAGTGGGTCTTCGCCGGCGGAGCCCTGAACGCTGACGGCACGAAGATCTTCGGCTACCTGACAATTCCCGAGAACTGCAAGATCGGCGTGTGCGCGCACGAGCTCGGCCACCTTCTGTTTGGCTGGCCGGACCTGTACGACACGGACGGATCGAGTGAAGGCCTCGGCAACTGGTGCCTGATGGGCGGCGGCAGCTGGAACGGCAACGGCGACATCCCGGCGCATCCCTCCGCCTGGTGCAAGGTGAACCAGGGCTGGGTCGCCGTCTCCAACCGCAAAACGAACAGCAAGGCCACCATCAAGGACGTGAAAACCAGTCACCGGGTGCAGCGGCTGTGGATGAATGGGACGAGCGGCAAGGAGTACTTCCTGATCGAAAACCGCCAGCGGACCCTGTACGACCGGACATTGCCCGGAGACGGGCTGCTCGTCTATCACGTCGACGAAACGATCGACAGCAACGACGACGAACGCCACCCGTTCATCAAGCTGCTGGAAGCCGATGGCCGGAACCAGCTTCGCGACGGCGCCAATCGCGGCGACGCGGGCGATCCGTTCCCGGGCAGCGCGAAGAACGTGACACTGACGGCCACTTCCACGCCCGATACAAAATCGTACGGGAAGCTCGACACTTGTGTGACGATCAGGAATATCAGCGCGAGCGCTGCGACCATGACGGCGTCCTTCGCGGTCAAGTGCGCGGCAGGCTCGGGGGCACCCAAGCCGTCTCGAAGACGGCCTTCCCGGCCCGCGCGCAAGAAGGCTCGAGGCGGGAAGCCGAAAAAGAGGTAGCGTAGCGGCCGCGAAGCGGGGGCTGCGGTGC
>Ga0105242_10001862_pt1 | contig 16553 bp, 14 predicted proteins | sample KBSM24metaG_FD_81521 | JGI IMG/M metagenome (GOLD analysis project Ga0105242, IMG submission 81521) | Miscanthus rhizosphere microbial communities from Kellogg Biological Station, Michigan, USA - KBS M2-4 metaG | ecosystem: Host-associated > Plants > Roots > Rhizosphere > Soil | place... | reverse complement strand
TGGCTCTTTTGAATTCCGAGTCCGGTCTCCATGAAGGGCATCGCGATGCTCAGATTCTTCCGCACGAAATAGAACGTCGCGTAACCGATGATTGAGGAAATTAAAACGCGCGTCTGCCAGTAACGATACTTGCGGGCAATGACTTGCGGGTCGCTGAATTGAATCTCTGCCGGCGGGGCCGCGCGAAACGGCTGTAGCAGTCTGTCGAACAGGCTGTTCGAAGTTGACGCGATCGGTTGATCCATCACGGCGGCGCTCAACTTACCACATTTGGAGTGCGCCGTCGCCACTGCGCTCTGCCGGCGCACTCCAGATGACTTCATTTTCACACGAGTTTGCGATAGCATGCGCGCTCACCGCTTGGTACACCATCGCTTGTCGGATCAAAAACAGAGGAGCCCAATCAAATGTTCAAGTCTCTACGTGCGTCCGTTTTCGTCTCGATCATCATCGTTTCTGCGTTTGCGCTTGGCGTCGTCGTGCATGGCCAACGACGGCAGGCCAACGCGCCGGCCGCGACTGACTCGCTGAAGGTTTTGCAATGGCGACAGATTGGACCATTTCGTGGCGGTCGCTCGACCGCGGTTGCCGGCGTCGCTTCGCAGCCGATGGTTTTTTATTTCGGCGGTGTAGGTGGAGGCGTTTGGAAGACGACCGACGGCGGCATTAATTGGGAACCGATCTCAGACGGATCGGTTTTTGGAACCGCTTCCGTCGGTGCGATAGGTTTGTCTGATTCCGATCCCAACACGATCTATGTGGGCATGGGCGAGTCGCCGATTCGCGGCAACGTCTCGCACGGCGACGGTGTTTACAAATCAACCGATGGCGGCAAGACCTGGAAACATATCGGCCTCGAAGACACGCGACAGATTTCCCGCGTGCGCGTTCATCCGAAGAACCCCGACATCGTCTACGTCGCAGCGCAGGGCCATGTGTGGGCGCCGAACGCGGATCGCGGCGTGTTTCGATCGACGGACGGCGGTAAGACCTGGAAGAAGATTCTGTTTCGCAGTGATAAAGCCGGCGCCTGCGATCTGATTATCGATCCAACCAACCCCAATGTTTTGTATGCGGGATTCTGGGAGGTTTATCGCAAGCCCTGGACGCTCGAGAGCGGCGGCCCGGGCAGCGGCATCTTCAAATCAAGTGACGCCGGCGACACCTGGACAGAGATTACGCGCAGTCCCGGTTTGCCGCGCGGCACCATTGGCATAGTCGGCATCACGGTCTCACCGGCGAATCCGGATCGCTTGTGGGCTATTGTCGAAGCCGAGGACGGCGGCGTCTTTCGCTCGGACAACGGCGGCCGCAGCTGGATCAAGACAAACGATCAGCGCAACCTTCGTCAACGCGCGTGGTACTACACGCGCATCTATGCCGATCCGAAAAACGCGGATGAAGTGTACGTGCTGAACACCGGCTTCTATCGTTCGAATGACGGCGGCCGGACCTTTACCGGCATCGGCGTGCCGCACGGAGACAATCACGATCTTTGGATCGCGCCGGACGATCCGAATCGAATGATCGAAAGCAACGACGGGGGCGCGAACGTTTCATTCAACGGCGGCCGCAGCTGGAGCGAACAGGATCAGCCGACTGCGCAGTTCTACCGCGTGGCCCTCGACAATGATTTTCCGTATCACATTTACGGCGCGCAGCAGGACAATTCGACGGTGCGCATCGCCAGCCGGACAGTCGAAGGCGGCATTACCGCCAGCGATTGGTTCGACGTTGGCGGTGGCGAATCAGGCTGGATTGCGCCTTCACCGAAAGATTCCGAGATCATTTTCGCCGGCTCGTATGACGGGCTGATTACTCGTTACGATCATCACACCGGTCAATTGCGCGACGTCAATCCTTATCCGAACAACCCGATGGGTTGGGGCGCGGGTGACATCAAGCATCGCTTCCAGTGGAATTTCCCGCTCGTGTTTTCGCCGAACGATCCGAACACGCTGTACTCGGCCTCGCAGGTCCTTTTCAAATCAACCAACGAGGGCCAGAGCTGGCAGGCCATCAGTCCCGATCTCACGCGCAACGACAAATCCAAGCAGGGCGCGTCCGGCGGGCCGATCACGAAAGACAACACCAGCATCGAGTACTACGACACCATCTTCACGGTGATGGAGTCGCCGGTGCAGGCCGGCACGATTTGGGTGGGCACTGACGACGGTCTGGTTCAGGTAACGCGCGACGGCGGCAAGAACTGGGCGAACGTCACGCCGGCGAAAGACATGATGCCGGAATGGATTCAGATCAATTCGCTGGACGCGTCGCCTTTCGAAGCGGGCACGGCATACGTCGCGGCGACGATGTACAAGTACGACGATTACAAACCTTATCTGTATAAGACCAGCGACTATGGCAAGACCTGGAAGAAGATTACGAATGGAATTCCGGATGGCGCTTTCACGCGGGTGATTCGCGAAGACCCGAACAAGCGCGGTTTGCTTTACGCCGGAACTGAGACGGGTATCTATGTTTCGTTCGATGACGGCGCGAACTGGCAATCGATGCAGTTGAATTTGCCGGTGACCCCGATTACCGATCTGGCGATTCACAAGCGCGAAAAAGAATTGGTCGCGGCGACCCAGGGAAGGGCGTTCTGGATTTTTGACGATCTGCCGGCGCTGCATCAGATGATTGACGCGGGCGGATTCGGCGCGGCGTCGCAAACGAAACTGTTCAGGCCGAAAGAGGCTTATCGCATGGCGGGCGGTGGCGGATTTCAGCTTCCACCGACAGCGACGATCGGAAGAAATCCTGCGGGCGGTGTGGTCGTTTATTATTCGCTGAAAGCCAAACCGACGACCGATCTCGTACTCGAGTTTCTCGATCCAGCCGGCAAGTCAATCAACAAATTCACCACGCGTCTGCCGCGCGGCGGCGGTGGACAGGGTCAAGCTGGCGGCGCACCGGAACCACCGGCCGGCGGCGGTGAAGAAGGATTTTTTGGCGGCGGCGGGCCGGCGCGGGCCTCGACTGACGTCGGCCTCAACCGGTTTATTTGGGACATGCGTTATCCCGAGGCGGTGCGTTTTCCCGGAATAATTCTGTGGGCGGGTCAGACCCAGGGCCCGCGCATTGTGCCGGGCACGTATCAAGTGAAGCTGACGGTGGACGGCCAGACAATGACCGAGAACTTCGAGGTCAAAGGGGATCCGCGTCTGACGACCACGGCCGCGGATTACGCGAAGCAACTCGATCTGTCTTTGAAGATTCGCGACAAGCTGACTGAGACGCACAACGCGATCATTCAGATTCGCGACGTGAAGAAACAGATCGACGATTTGACCAAGCGCGTCGGTGCGCAGTCGCGGCCGATTGTCGATGCGGGCAATGCTTTGACCAGGAAGCTGACGGAAGTTGAAGAGGCGCTTTATCAGACGAAGAACCAGAGCAGTCAGGATCCGCTGAACTTTCCAATTCGTCTCAACAACAAACTCGCGGCCCTGCTCGGCGTCGTTGCGCGTTCGGAAACGCCGCCGAACGATCAATCGTTCGAGGTTTACAACGAACTGTCCGGACAGATCGATGCCCAGCTTCAGAAGCTTTCGCAAATCATGAAGACTGACGTGCCGGCGTTTAATCAGTTGGTGAAGGAGCAGAACATTCCGGCAATCGTGGTGAAGCCTTAGACCGGACCTGCTTCGTCACTTCTTAAATAGATTGGCGAACGCTTGTTTCGCGTCGGTCGGTTTGCCCGAGGACGTCTCGCGTTCGACGACGGTGCGAGCGGCGAACAGTTCGCAGCTATTGCGTCCGCCTTTGTTCAGAATACGTGCGGTAAGCGGTTTGCGGCATTCGAAGCGCGATCCGGGATCGAAGTAAGTGCACATGCGGCAGGTGTGAAGGTCGGCGTTGCATTTCGGGCACGAACTCTCGAGCGTCACGTTCGCCTGAACAATTGCGGCGCACGCCGAGCACTTAACTTTCTCGCCGTACGCCATCATCTTTGGCGACCGCGGACCTTCGCGCTCGCGCGGTTTTGATTGCGGCTGTGGACGACGCTCTTTGTCGGGTTCGTAATCCTGATAACCACGTTGTCGATATTTTCGCTCGCTCATTGTTCGCGCCTTTCGGGAAATCGTTCAAGGTGTGGAGACTGCCGAGAAAAAGAGTCAGTGCCATTCGCGTAAGCGGATGGATCGAGATGTTAGCATTTGAAGCACTTTGATCCATTTGCTCACGCAAATGGTACTGACTCGGCACATCATAGGCGAGATTCATCCAACTCCAAAATGTTTCAAAACGAAATCGGTGACGCGCCTTGGTAAAGGTGCTAGAATGCGCGAATTATGCGGTTTGATGTCGTCCTTCTTAGAGTTGTATTCGCTGCATTCTTGATGACGGCGGGGTACGTGCTGCATCCGATACCGGGACGAAGGTTGGTCTCGATGGGTGCGGCCGCAGCAATCGCAGTCGCCATTATCCTTTTCGAGGTGCGTATCAGGCGCGCGTCACTGAAGACTTTGATCGGAGCGGCGGTGGGCTCGATCCTGGGAATCGTGGGCGCTTATCTGATCGGTACGCTCATCACAAGCCAGGAATCTGCCGCGGTGCCGCCCGAGAGCCGGGCCTTCCTGACGCTCGCCTTGATCTTTTTCATGGCCTACATCGGTCTGATGGTGGGCGCCGCCAAGGGTGATTACCTGGAGCTGTCTGCGCTCGGTGGTATCTTCAGCGACAAGATCGCCCGGCGCGACCTGAAGATTCTCGATACATCAGTCATCATTGACGGCCGGATTGCCGATGTCGCTGAGACCGGATTTCTCACGGGCACGCTGATCGTTCCGCAATTCATCCTGCGCGAATTGCAGCAGGTCGCAGATTCGCCCGACTCTTCAAAGCGGCAACGCGGCCGGCGTGGACTCGACATGCTGAACCGTCTGCAAAACAACGCGTCGCTCGATATTCAAATTAGTGAGACTGATTTTCCCTCGGTGCGTGAGGTTGATCTGAAATTGATCGAGCTGGGCAAACAACTCGACGCCGTCATCGTTACGAACGATTTCAATCTCAACAAAGTCGCGCAGCTTCGCGGGGTCAATGTGCTGAACATCAACGAGCTGGCGAATGCGCTCAAACCGGTCGTGCTGCCGGGCGAAGCCATGCGCGTGTTCATCCTCAAGGAGGGCAAGGAATACAACCAGGGTGTCGCCTATCTGGATGACGGCACGATGGTCGTCGTCGATAACGCGCGGCGTCTGATTGGCAAGAACGCGGACATCGCCGTCACGAGCGTCTTGCAAACGACGGCGGGCAAAATGATCTTCGGCAAGATTTACGACGAGGCTGAAAACGGCGGCAACGGTGAGCGCACGCGCCGCCCGCTCCGCGAAGTGAAGACGGCTAACGTGATGACGCGCATCAGCGACACTGAAACGTAAACGAATGAACGTCGCGATACTCGTCGGCGGTGGCAGAGGCGTTCGTTTCGGTGGCGACCGGCCCAAGCAATTCTTAGAACTCAACGGCACTCCCATCATCGTTCATACGCTGCGTCAATTTGAGTTGAGCCGACAGATCGACCAGGTGGTCGTCGTCCTGCCGGCTCCCGAAATAAATTTTTTCCAAACTCTCGGCGATAAGTTTGATTTGAAAAAGATTTCGCGCGTGGTTGCTGGTGGCGAGACGCGCGCGCAATCAGTGAAGAGCGGGTTAGCTGCGATCGAGCAGGCTGAGATCGTCGCCGTGCATGACGCCGTGCGGCCGTTGGTGACGCATGATGAAATCGATCGGGTCGTGGTCGCCGCAGCCGAGTCGGGTGCGGCGATTCTGGTCGCAGGCGTGAGCGAGACGATCAAAGAAGTCGAGAATAACCGCGTCGCGAGGACAGTCGCGCGAGCACATCTGCGCCGCGCTTTGACACCCCAGTCGTTTCATTTCGATATTCTCAAGCGAGCGTATGAGCAGTTGGATCAACTGGAGTCGTCGGGCGTCGAAGTAACGGACGACAGCTTCCTGGTTGAACGCTTGGGCGTGGCGGTTTCAGTTGTCGAAGGCAACGCGCGCAATATCAAGATTACAACTCCGGAAGACCTGGCGATGGCTGAAGCCTTTCTGACACTGTAGGGGCAGGGCTTGTCCCTGCCCGCATTTCCAGTGGAGAACGAATACGCAGACTACCCAAATTAGCCAGTAATCAGTTTTCTAGTCCCATGGTTTCTGCTTAATCTGTGTAATCTGTGTAATCTGCGGATAACTCATCGGCGTTTAAATGTTTCGCATCGGCATCGGACACGACACACATCGCCTCGTCGAATCGCGGCCTCTGGTTTTGGGTGGCGTCACTATTCCATTCGACCGCGGCAGTGATGGCCACTCAGACGGCGACGCGCTGACGCACGCGATTGCCGACGCGATCCTGGGCGCTTTGTGCGAAGGTGACCTCGGCGTTCATTTTCCGGATACCGACTCAGGCTGGAAGGACGCCGACAGCATGCAGTTGCTTTCGCGGGTTGTATGGCTGGCGCATGAACGCGGATTTGAGATCGAAAACGTCGATGCTAACGTCATGCTCGAGCGGCCCAGGCTGCGTCCACATGTTGAATCGATGCGCGAGAACCTGGCGCGCGCTTTGAATATCGAAGCTGGTTGTGTGAGTGTGAAGGCAAAGACGGGCGAGGGCCTCGACGCAGTTGGTCGTGGCGATGCCGTGGCGGCGCAGGCGATTGTGTTACTGAAACCGAAAACTTAATGCGGCCTCAAGACATCATTCGCAAGAAGCGTGACGGCGGCGAACTCTCGCGCGAAGAGATCGAGTTCTTTGTGCGCGGCGTGACCAGCGGAGAGGTTGCCGACTATCAAAGCACGGCCTTGTTGATGGCCATCCTGCTCAAAGGGATGACTGACGCCGAGCAATCGCTGCTCACCCAGGCGATGCTGCACTCCGGCGAAATCCTCGATTTCTCAGACATTCCAAAGCCAAAAGCCGATAAGCACTCGACCGGTGGGGTGGGCGACAAGACTTCTTTGTTGATTGCGCCGCTGGCGGCAGCCGCCGGCATTTGTGTGCCGATGATTTCCGGCCGCGGCCTGGGCCATACCGGCGGCACCCTCGATAAGCTCGAATCAATTCCCGGATACCGGGTCAATCTTTCTTTGAAAGAGTTTCGCGCGGTGCTTGATGAGTGCGGGTTCGCGATGAATGGCCAGACGGCCGAGATTGCGCCGGCCGATCGCAAACTGTACGCGTTGCGCGACGCGACGGCCACGGTAGAAGCCATTCCTCTGATTGTCGCTTCAATTATCTCGAAGAAGGGCGCCGCCGGATTAAACGCGATGGTCATCGACGTGAAGACCGGGTCCGGCGCGTTCATGCGCGAACACGATCGCGCTCGAGAATTGGCCATCGCCCTGGTCAAGACCGGGAACTCGCTCGGCGTGAAATCGCAGGCGCTGATTACGGACATGAACCAGCCGCTCGGCGAGGCCGTCGGTAATTCCGTCGAGGTGCTGGAATGCATCGAATTGCTGCGCGGTGAAATTCGGCCGGGCGCGCGGCCCGTGCTCGATCTATCGATCGAACTCGCGGCGCGCATGGTGATGCTGGTCCGACTCGAGTCATCGCTCGATGAGGCCCGGGCCCGCATTAGGCGCGTCTACGAATCGGGCGAGGCGCTTGAATCTTTTCGCCGCAACGTCGCAGCCCAGGGCGGCGATCCGCGGGTCTGCGATGAGCCGCGCCAAATTCTGCCGTTGACAGACAAGACGTTTAAGGTAGAATCGCCGCGCTCCGGGTTTGTCGCCGCAATCGACACGGAAGAAATTGGCAACGCCATCGCTGAAGCCGGCGGTGGGCGCGTGCGTGTGGAAGACGTGATCAATCCGAAAGTTGGTTTTGTCTCAGAAGTGAAAATTGGTGACGAACTGAAGCCGGGAGCTCTGATCGGTCGCGTGTTTTGTGACGATGACACGCGGGGACAAACGGCGGCCGCGCGAATTCAGGCAGCGTACTCAGTCAGTGAAGAGAGTCCGGCGGAGTTGTCATTGATCAAGGAAGTCGTGGAATAAGGCAACGATGAAATTGAAGCTCTTCGTAACCCTGCTGCTGTTATCGGCGCTCGTGTTCGCGGGCCAGGCTTGCAATCGGTCTTCCTACGGCGCCGACGACAAATCAAAAATTCACGTCGGCATAGTTTTCGATATCGGCGGCAAGGACGATCGGTCTTTCAATGCGGCCGCGTGGAATGGCGTGAAATGCGCGGAGAGCGGCAACTTGCCCGATGGCAGGACGAGCTGCGGTAAGCCGCCATTGAATGTGATGGTCCGCGACGTCGAACCCGGCAATCCCGTTTCGATCGAGCCGGCCATGCGCGCCTTCGCGGAACGCAATTACGATCTGGTGATCGGCGTCGGCTTTGCGCAGGGACCGATCATGCAAAAGGTCGCGACCGATTATCCCAACATTCAATTTGCGATTATCGACGGCGTCATCTTTGAAGCAGACGGCAAGACGCCGAAGTCGAACGTCGCGTCGCTGGTGTTCAAAGAGCATGAAGGTTCCTACCTCGTGGGTTTGCTGGCCGGCATGACCACGAAGACGAACACTATAGGTTTTCTCGGCGGGATGGACATCGGGTTGATTCACCGGTTCGAAGGCGGTTACGAACAGGGCGCGAAAGCAGTCAATCCGAACATCCGAATCATTCAGAACTACGTCGGCGTGACTGACGCGGCCTGGAACAATCCGGGCAAAGGAAAAGAGATCGCACTGGCGCAAATCAGCAAAGGCGCCGACGTGATCTTTACGGCCGCGGGCAACTCCGGCCTGGGTGCTTTCGATGCGGTCGAACAATCCGGCAAAGACGCGGACGGTCGCGCGACCCATTTCGTCATCGGCGTCGATTCAAATCAAAACATGGTCAAGCCCGGCTTCGTTCTCACGAGCATGGTCAAGCGGGTAGATAACGCCGTCTATGACATTGTGAAGGATGTCGTGAATCATCAGTTCAAAGGCGGCTTTCACGTGTTTGGCCTGGACACCGAGGGCGTTGGCTACGTGATCGATGCGAACAATCAGAGCCTCGTAACGCCGCAGATGAAGCAGGCGGCCGAAGACGCGAAGAAAAAGATCGTCGGCGGTGAGATTAAGGTGGTGGATCGGATGCAACAATAGAGGTTAGAGGTTAGAGATTAGAGATTAGAGATTAGAGATTAGAGATTAGAGGTTAGAGCTTAGAGTTTAGATTTTAGAAATGCCTGCGACTCACTTCGAGAATTTGAAGGTTTATCAGTTGGCCGAGAAGCTTGCTGACGAAATTTGGGAGATCGTTATCAAATGGGATCAGTTAGCGCGACATACGGTTGGGCAACAAATTGTCCGATCAGCAGACGGCATTGGAGCTTGCATCGCTGAAGGTAGCGGCCGCGGAACGGCTCAGGATAATCGGCGATTCATCGGCATTGCTCGGGGAGCGTTGTATGAAACCAAGCACTGGCTGCGACGCGCATTTAAAGAAAACTGTTGAGCAAAACGCAAACGGAGAAGTTAAAAACAATTGTAGACAACCTAACACCAGCACTTAATGGTTACTGGCGTTCGGTAAGCAGTGCCGCCCTTAGTCAAAAGGCACTGCACAGAAGAAGTCTGAACTCTAAGCCCTAAACTCTAAGCTCTTCGAACGAATGCTCGAACTCCGCAACATCACGAAACGTTTCGGCGCGGTGCTGGCGAACGATCACATTTCTTTCAAGGTGCCGGCCGGCACGATTCACGCAATCGTCGGAGAAAACGGGGCCGGAAAATCGACGGTGATGCGTATCGCTTACGGCTTCTACACCGCGGACGAAGGCGAGATTCTGGTTAACGACCAGGTGCGCGATATTCGCAGTCCGCATGACGCGATTGCGCTCGGCATCGGCATGGTCCATCAGCACTTCATGCTGGTTGAGCCGATGACGGTCGCGGAAAATATTGTGCTGGGAGCAGAGCCAGGCAGCGCGGCTTCGCTCGATCTTAAAAAAGCGGCGGCGGAAATTCGGAAGCTGTCCGACGAATTCAAGCTGGCCGTCGATCCAAATGCGACGATCGAAACTCTGTCCGTCGGTCAACAGCAACGCGTCGAACTATTGAAAGCGCTTTACCGTCACGCGCAACTGTTGATTCTCGACGAGCCCACCGCCGTGCTCACGCCGCAGGAGGTTGAAGAGTTCTTTGTCATTCTTCGTCGCATGCGCGAACAGGGCAAGACCATCGTCATCATCACGCACAAGCTTTCTGAAGTACTCGCCATTTCGGATGACGTTACGGTCATGCGCGACGGGCGCGTCGTTGGCAACGTGAAAACCAGCGAGACCAACGCGGCCGAACTGGCGCGCTTGATGGTCGGGCGCGAAGTGCTGTTGCGCGTTGAGAAACCTGACGCGAAACCTGGCGCGCCGGTCCTCAGCACCAAGGACCTGACAATTCTGGGCCGCGACGGATCGAAACGCGTGGATAACGTGTCGCTCGAAATAAGAGCCGGCGAGATCGTGGGCATCGCCGGCGTTGAAGGCAATGGGCAAACTGAGTTGATTGAGGCGCTCGCTGGTTTGATTCCTTCGTCGCACATTTCCGGCTCAATCGCTTTCGAAGGGCACGACATTACCCGCACTGACGCGCGACAGCGAAAAGAGTTGGGCATCGCCCACATTCCCGAAGATCGGCACCGCCGCGGTCTGCTGCTGGATTTCAGTTTGGCTGAGAACACGATTCTCGGCGTGCACTATCGCAAGCCCGCCGTTTCCGCCGGCGGCATCTTCCTCGACGAGAAGGGGATTCAGCGACGCACTGCGCAGGTGATTAGCGACTTTGACGTGCGTCCGCCGAATGCTGCTTTGCCGGCGCGGGCATTGTCCGGCGGCAATCAACAGAAATTGATCATCGGCCGTGAATTCGGACTGCCGCCGAAGTTTTTGTTGGTATCGCAACCGACACGTGGTGTCGATATCGGCGCGATTGAATTCATCCATCGAAAGATTGTCGCCCTGCGCGATGCAGGTTGCGCCGTACTTCTGGTGTCCGCGGAGTTGGAAGAAGTCACCGCGTTATCGGATCGTTTGCTGGTGATTCACAACGGCGCCATTGCCGGCCAGGTCGATCCGAAGAAGACCAGCAACGAAGATATCGGATTGATGATGACAGGCGGTCATCGATAAATGAAATACGTTCGCGAAATTCTGTTTCCACTCATCGCCGTCCTGGCAGCGTTTGTCATTGGCGGTATCGTCGTTTGGATTATTGGGGACAGCCCATGGCAGACGTACAAGCTTCTGATCGGCAGCGCGTTCTCGTGGCCCGACGGAATTGGCTACACGCTCTTCAATGCGACGCCTTTAATCTTCACGGGGCTCGCGGTGGCGGTCGCTTTTCGCTGCGGTCTGCTGAACATTGGCGCCGAAGGCCAGCTTTACGTCGCGGCGTTCGCGGCCGCCTGGGTCGGCTTCAAATTTGGCGCACAGGATCCGGGCAACACGGCCATCACTCCCTTCATGCATCTCCCGATTTTCCTGCTGGTGCCTTTGTGCTGCATCGCGGCAATTGCGGCCGGCGCGATCTGGGGCGGGATCCCGGGCGTGCTCAAGGCGAAATTTGGATCGCATGAAGTCATCAACACGATCATGTTGAACTTCATCGCCGTCGCGCTGCTCAGTTACTTCACGCAGTATCGGTACAAGATCCCCGGCGATCCTATCCTGCAGACGGCGCCGGTCAGCCCGCAGGCACACTTGCCGACGCTGGGCCGATACATTCCCGGTTTTCCTGAACGCATCCCGCTGAACTTTGCTTTCATCCTGGCCGTGCTGGCCTGCGTTCTGGTTTACATCTTCCTGTGGAAGACAAAGTGGGGTTACGAGCTGCGCGCCACCGGCGCGAACCCCTCGGCGGCGGAGTACGGCGGAGTTTCAATTCGCAAGCAGATTGTTTTGGCGATGGCCATTTCCGGCGGTCTGGCGGGCATGGTCGGCATCAACGAAGTACTCGGTTACCGGCACAGTTACTACGACGGCTTCTCTGCGAATTATGGATTTGTCGGGATCGCGGTGGCGCTGCTCGGGCGCAATCATCCGGTGGGAGTTTTTCTCGCCGCGATCTTGTTCGCGATCCTTTTGCGCGGCGGAATTTTTGTTGACGCCTTCACCCTGCACGTGTCGAAGGACATCGTCGACATGCTTCAGGGAATCGTGATTATTCTCGTGGCCCTGCGGCCCGAAGCGATCTTCGGATCCGGCAAGAAGTTTGGATTAATGAAGAAAGCCAAAGTCTGAGATCGCATTTGATTCTGATTTAGATTTTGTCCGCGCAGCGGACGATTGAAATTAGCCCAGCGATTCATCGCTGGGAAACGGGTAGCGGGGCTGTTTCAAGTCCGCGAAGCGGACGGCAGAAGCTGGACAAGTCGTCTGTCGCCCGCTTCGCGGGCTCGGATAATTCTTGATCGTGGAACCCCAGCACTAAAGTGCTGGGCTATTGTCAGTTGTCCGCTGCGCGGACAGAAAACTGTGCGGCAAATCTTTACATTCTCGCTGCTGTTCTCGACGATTCGGCTGTCGACCCCTTTGGTGTTGGCGGCGCTCGGCGGTCTGTATTCCGAAAGATCCGGAGTCATCAACATCGCGCTCGAAGGACTTTTGTTGGCCGGCGCTTTCACGGCGGCCTCGGTCACTTTTTATGCGCATAATCCGTGGGTGGGATTGGCCGCCGCGATGCTGGCGGCCGCAGTGGTGGCCGGAATCCACGCGCTCGCCTGCATCCGCTTCAAAGCGGATCAAGTCGTGGTCGGGACCGGCATCAACATCCTTTTCATCGGCCTGCCCGCCGTGTTGAGCGGCGCTCTGTTCCTCTCATCGGGTTCGACGCCGCAAATTCCGAGAGAGAATCTGCTGCCGGTGCTGTCGCGCTTCGTACCGTTTATGCCGGCGTGGCGCATCTTCACCGACGTGTCGATCATTTCGCTGCTCGCGCTGATCGTGGTTTTGTTGACCCGTTACGTTTTATATCAGACGCCTTTTGGGTTGCGGCTGCGCGCAGTTGGAGAGAACCCCGAAGCGGCTGACGCCGCCGGCGTGGGGGTGACTCGCTTGCGCTACGTTGGCGTGATTCTCTCGGGCGCTTTGGCCGGCATTGGCGGGGCGTATCTTTCGATCGGACAGTCATCGCTGTTCACCCGGAACATGGCCGCCGGTCGCGGCTTCATCGCTTTGGCGGCGCTGATCTTTGGAAAGTGGCGGCCGGTGCAAACCATGCTCGCCTGTCTGCTGTTTGGTTTTGCTGATGCGCTCACGATTCAAATGCAGGGCGTAGCGAAACTTCCCTGGAATCCTGCCGAAGACATTCCCGTGCAATTCATTCAGATGATTCCTTACATCGTTACCATCATCGTGCTGGCCGGCTTCATCGGTCAATCACGCGCGCCGAAGGCACTCGGAACTCCATACCAAAAGGAAAGATAGTCAATGAGAGAAGCTCTCACTGACTTCATCATGAATGCCGGTCTCTTCACGGTTCTCAATTTTTTCATTACCACATTGATGTTAGTCGTTGGCTTGGCGATGATGTTGGTTAGGGGTCGAGTAGGCGGGATCTGGTTTTTAGTAATTGGGTTTATTGCAGCCCTTTCTGGCATACTAGCTTGGTATTTTGAGAACGATATCGCGGACCACAGATTGGCAATGTTCGGGCGCCTTAGTGACGCGGGAGTCGCTGCGGTGCGTCGCGAGGCGTTAATCGATCTGATTGTTGGGTTGGCGGGGGCCGGCGTTCTTGTCGGTTTACGAATGTGGCGACAGCAAAACGATCGCAAAAACATCGGCAAATGACGACAGCAGAAGCGTACTCATCTTTACTCTACGAACGCGCGCAACGCGCCGCGGAGCAGATTCGTTCGCACGCAAAGACAACGCCCACGGTTGCGGTCGTGCTGGGCAGCGGTCTCGGCGCGTTTGCGGATGAACTGACCGATGCGACCGCCATTGCTTACAAAGAAATTCACGGCTTTGCGCAGGCCACCGTCGAAGGACACGCGGGCAAACTGGTGATTGGTAAGGCCGGCGACGTGCCGATCGCCGCAATGCAGGGGCGCTTTCATTTTTATGAAGGTTACTCGCTCGACGAGGTCACGTTCCCGGTGCGCGTGCTGAAATTGCTCGGCGTGCGGACCTTGATTCTGACAAACGCTGCGGGTTCGCTGAATACCGAGTTGACGCCCGGTTCGTTGATGATCATCAGCGACCATATCAACCTGATGGGCGCAAATCCGTTGATTGGACCGAACGAAGATCGATTCGGCCCGCGCTTTCCTGATCTTACTTCGACCTACGATCCTGGTTTACAGAGCGTCGTGATCGAGGAAGCGAACGCCATGGATATCGAGTTGCGGCGCGGCGTGTATGCCGCGCTCTCGGGGCCCAGTTACGAAACTCCGGCCGAGATTCACATGGTCAGAACGCTGGGGGCCGACGCGGTGGGCATGAGCACGGTGCCCGAAGCGATCGTTGCGCGGCACATGGACATGTCGGTGATAGGAATTTCGTGCATCACGAATCTGGCCGCCGGAGTTTCCAATCGGCCGATTGATCACAGTCAGGTAATGGAAATTGGGAAGCGCGTGCGGGCGCAGTTTACCGAGTTGCTGCGAAGAGTTATCGCGAGACTGGGATAGTGGCCACCGGCCACTGATCACCGACCACCATGATCATCGGCATCTGCGGCGGCACAGGTTCAGGCAAGACCACGGTAGCGAATCGGATCCTCGAAACGGTGCGCGCCGATGAAGTCGTTTTCATTCAGCAGGACCTTTACTACCGCGATCTGAAGGACATGCCGCTCGACTATCGCAACGCGGCAAATTTCGATCACCCCGACGCGGTCGACAACGAACTGCTGATCAATCACCTGAAGAAACTGAATGCAGGTGAGCCGGTTGAGCTGCCGATTTACGATTTCAGGACCCATTCGCGTCTGCCGGCGACGACGCGCGTCCAGCCGAAGGCCATCGTAATCGTCGAAGGCATTCTGATTTTTTCCGAGCCGCGTCTGCTCGAGCAGATGGACATTAAAATTTTCGTCGATACGCCGGACGATCTGCGTTTCATTCGCCGTTTGCGGCGTGATATCGCCGAGCGCGGACGAACGCTTGATTCGGTGATCGATCAATACACGGCGACGGTGCGGCCGATGCATATGCAATTCGTCGAACCGTCAAAACGATTTGCCGACGTAATTATTCCCGAGGGTGGTCATAATCTTGTGAGCATTGATTTGATAAGCGGAAAAATACGCGAGAGGCTGGCCCGCGACATTAAAGTTGGAGGCCAGATTTGAGTGACACTGATCTTTTGATCGACATAGCGAAGAAGGCGCGTAACTGTTCGCTCGCGCCTTTCTCGAATTTTCTGGTGGGCGCGGCGCTGCGCACGCCGGCCGGAAAGATCTATACCGGATGTAATATCGAAAGTGCGAGTTACGGCCTAACCGTCTGCGCCGAGCGGGTGGCGATTTGGAAAGCCCTGTCGGAATGTGAACGCGATTTCACCGATCTGGTGATTGTCGTCGACACCGAACAGTTGACTCCGCCGTGCGGCACTTGCCGCCAGATTATCTGGGAATACACCAAGGACGCCAAGATCACGTTGGCGAATTTGAAGGGGCAGAGTGAAGTCGTCGATATCAGAGAGCTTTTGCCGAAGGCGTTCGACGCCAGGTTTTTGCAGGGCGGCGCCCAGTGAGAGTGCGATGAACAAATTCGCATCCGCGAAATTCGTTGTTGCTGCCTTCGTGATTTGTGCGTCGATTATTCCGACCGTGGCCCAACGCAGAGAGATACCTGTGGACCTGATCATCCGAGGCGGGACTGTAGTGACGATGGACGGTTCCCGCCGTGTGATTGAAAACGGCGGCATCGCGATCAAAGACGGCCGCATCGTGGCCGTCGACACAGCGGCGCTCATGGATCTCAACTACAGCTCGCGGCAGGTAATCGAAGCGCAGGGCAAGGTTGTCATTCCGGGGTTAATCAACGGCCACACCCACGTGCCGATGACGCTGTTTCGCGGCATCGCCGACGATCTCGATCTGCAGGAGTGGTTGACGAAATACATCTTTCCGGCGGAAGCGAAGAACGTCACCGAGGATTTCGTGCGCGTCGGCACGCGGCTGGGTCTGGCTGAGATGATTCGCAGTGGCACCACGACCTACTGCGACATGTATTACTTCGAAGATGCCATCGCTGATGAAACCTTCAAGGCCGGCATGCGTGGAGTACTCGGCGAGACGGTCATCGACTTTCCGGTTGCTGATAACAAGACAAATGCGGAAGCGATGGCTTATGTCGATCGCTTTGTGAAGCATTGGAAAAGTAACGCGCTCATCATTCCGGCCATCGCGCCGCATGCGCCTTACACTGTTTCACAGGATCATCTGAAAGCTGTGCGCGAGTTCTCAGATCGCACCGGCGCGCCGATCGTCATTCATATTTCCGAAACCAAACGCGAAGTCGATGACAGCATCAAAGACAAAGGCGCCAGCCCGATCGATTATCTGAACCGCTTCGGCTTCCTCAACGGTC
>Ga0105242_10001858_pt1 | contig 16563 bp, 17 predicted proteins | sample KBSM24metaG_FD_81521 | JGI IMG/M metagenome (GOLD analysis project Ga0105242, IMG submission 81521) | Miscanthus rhizosphere microbial communities from Kellogg Biological Station, Michigan, USA - KBS M2-4 metaG | ecosystem: Host-associated > Plants > Roots > Rhizosphere > Soil | place... | reverse complement strand
GGATTCTGGTCGACCAGGATGGGCGTGGCCGATCTGCAATATCAGGGCAATACCTTCGTCAGCGAGTGGCCCGGCTGTCCAGCCCACGCGCTCCGCAAACTCGGCGTCAGCTACGGCACGGACTGAATCACGCCGCATGGCGGTGATTCTCGAGGCCGCGCCAGAGCAGGAGCGCGCCCACGACGGCCATGACCGCGGGCAGCAAGGCGCCTGGGGGTCGGTAGACCGCGAAAAAGTACTGCGAGGCGAGGGCGAGCGCCAGCGACAGCGACCCCGACACGATCAACGCGCGGAGCCCGCTTCGGCACAGCGACGATACGTAGAGGCTGCCGGCGGCCAGGAAGAGGATCGCTGCCGCGTGCCCGGGGTTGAAGGACACGCTGCCGGACGCGAGCAAAGCCGGAATCGCGAACGACAGCACCGCGGCCAGCACGAGCACCGTTCCCGCCTTGACCGACCATTGCTTCCACGCCGCCATCGGCAACATCGTCTGCCACTCGAGCGTGCCGATCTCGCGCTCTTCCGCGCTGGCGAGCGCTCCGATCAACAGCGCCAGCAGCCCGCCGTACGAGACGGCGACGACGGAGACCGGAAAGCCGCGGAGCCCCGGAATGATCCGCGTCGATACCGCGATCCCGACCCAGAGCAGCGTGCAGACCACCGTGGCGGCAAACGTCATCTGCTGCAGATGGAGCTCTTTCTTCACCAACAGCCACAGCGGCGGTTGCCGGCGAGACACGGCAGCCGGCTGGAATCGCGGCAGGCTCAGCGCGGCGCCACGTCCGCCGGCCATCTCGAGACGCATGAACATCCGCCAGGCGGTCACGCCGGCTGCGGCAAACAACGTGAGCGCGACGCTCCACAGAACGGTGCCGTTCACGTACCGGCCGATCGCCTGAAACCAGAACGGCGCCGCCCCCGTGAACACGACGCCCGCGATCGGCGTCCGGCACGCCATCGTCAACAGCGGCGCCAGGAAGAGGCCGTTGAGCAGACTCAGCAACAACCAGGCGGAATCGTCCGGCGTCAGCAGCGTCAGCCAGGCGAACACTGCGAGCGCGAACAGCATCACCGTCAGCACGGCGAGCTTCAGGATCAGCAGACGCTGGCGGCTCCTGGGTTGCGCCAGCAGCAGCGTCAGCGTGCCGCCGGTGTACTCGTGACCGATCGACTGCGAGCCGAGCGTCACCGATCCGAAGCCATACGCGAGCAGGCCGAGCTCGTGATTGCGTGGACCGCTCAGAACCGCCGCCGCAATCGCGAGCGCCGACGCGATCCAGACCGGCAGCAGCGCGCGGATCTCCTTGGCGACCGGCGGCCGCGTCTGGCCGGCCGTCATGCGACGGCGCCCTGCGGTTGAAGCGTCGCGACGAAGATCTCCTCGAGCGTCAGCGCCTCGGTCGAGATCGCTTCGGGCGAGCGCGCCCGCAGCCGATCGATCGCGTCGCCGGCGTCGCCGTTGACCAGCACCTCGATGTCGCGTCCGCGCCGCAGCACGCGCGCGCCGGCCAGATCGAGACCGACGGGCTCGACGGCAAAGCGGGCGTGCACTTTCTGGTAGCGCTCGCGCGCGGCGTCGGCGTCGAGTGTGAGCACGTCGCGCCCGCCGTCGATGATCGTGAACTCGTCGATCAGCCCCTCGAACTCCGAGATCAGGTGCGTCGAGACGAACACCGTCCTTCGTCCCGGGTCGCCTTCCTGGTAGGCGCCGATCACCGTCTGGATGAACTCACGGCGGACGATCGGATCGAGCCCGGACGTCGGCTCGTCGAGCACGAGCAGTTCGGGTTCCGGACAGATCGCCGTGATCAGGGCCAGCTGCGTACGCTGCCCTTTCGACAGGTGGCTCGTCTTCTGCCGCGCATCGAGACGAAAGCGATCGAGCAGCGATCGCTCGGTCGCCTGATTCCAGGTCGCGCGGAACGACGCGAAGTAGTCCAGCGTATCGCGCACGGTCATCCACGGATAGAACGCCACCTGATCCGGCACGTAGGCGATCCGCGACTTGACCGCGACCTCGTCGCGCGCCGGATCCATCCCGAACACCCTCACCGCGCCGCTCGTCGGGCGCAGCAGGTTCAGCAGGCACTTAATCGTCGTCGTCTTGCCGGCGCCGTTGCGGCCGAAGAAGCCATAGCAGCGGCCTGGCTGCACGCGCAGGTTCAGGCCGTTGACGGCGTCGGTGCGGCCGTAGCGGCGAACGAGGTGATCGAGGTCGATGACCGGCGCTTCCTGATTCATGGGCGTGATCACTGCTCCGCCCGCGATCGCTTCTGCGCAAACGCGTCGAAGCGATCGTCGGCGAGACTGAGGAACTCGGACTTGGCGATCTGCAGGTGGTGCGCCTGGACGACGGCGCCGTCGATCTCCTGGGCGAGCAGTTTGAGCCGGACGTCTTTCTTGAACGGCGAGCTGGCGGCGCGGACGAAACAGCCCTTGCCCGCGACCGTCTCGATGACGTGCTGGCCTTCGAGATCGGCGTACGCCTTGGCAACGGTATTGCGGTTGACGCGCAGTTCTTCGGCCAGCGTGCGCACCGACGGCAGGGGGTCGCCGGCATGGACGGCGCCCGACGCCGCGGCCGCTTTGACCTGGTCGACCAGCTGCAGGTAGACCGGCTTGCCGGACTTAAAGTTGAGTTGAAAGCGCACCGGCCGTCACCATCTGTCATATGACAGTAGGACAGTTGGCGGCGATTGTCAAGACCCTCAGGCGGTGCGCTTGGCGTACTGCCGGATCGCCAGCGCCAACGTCACCGCGCCGAAAGCGGTCAGCGTCAGCAGCGGCCGGGCGATATCGGCCAGGCCGGCGCCCTTCATCAGAATCGCGCGCGAGATCGTGACGAAGTGCCGCACCGGGTTCAACTGCGACACCACCTGGACCCACGGCGCCATGCTGTCGATCGGCGTGAACAGGCCGCTCATCAGCAGGTAGACGTTCATCACGAAAAAGGTGACGAACATCGCCTGCTGCTGGGTGTCGACGACGCTCGAAATCCACAAGCCGATCGCCAGCGCCGCCACCAGGTAGACCGCCGCCGATCCGAACAGCAGCAGCAGGCTCCCCCGCATCGGCACGCCGAACACCACGCCGGCGACCAGCAGCCCGATCGCCAGGTTGATCATGCCGAGGGTCCAGAACGGCAGCAGCTTGGCGGCCATGAACTGGCCGCGCGTGATCGGCGTGACGTTCAACTGCTCCAGCGTGCCCAGTTCCTTCTCGCGCGCGATGTTCTGCGCGCTCAACAGCGTGCCGATGAGCGTCACCAGCGCGACCAGGATCCCGGGCACCATGTAGTGCTGATAGTTGAGATCGGGGTTGTACCAGCTCCGCAGGCGGACGTCGATCCGCGGCGCGCCGCGGCGGGGAGAACGCTCGGCCCCGCTGCCGGCCGTCCCGCGAGCCGACGCCTCGAGCTCCGACGCGTACGCGGCGGTGATGCTCGACGCGTAGGCCTGGACGATCCCTGCCGCCGATCCCTTCTCCGCGTTGACCGTGAGCTGGATCGGCGCGGCGCCGGTGCGCACGATCGCGGCCTCGAAGTCGTGCGGGATCGTCAGCACCATGGTCACGTCGCCGCGGAGCAGCGCTTCGTTGGCCCGCTCCGGCGACTCCGACTGCTCCTCCACCTGGAACTGTCCCGACGCGCGGAACCTCGTGATCAGCCCGCGCGACAGGCTCGACCGATCGAAGTCGACGACGTAGGTCGGGGTGTTGCTGACCTGAAAGGTGGCGGCGTTCGAGAGCACGAGCAGCTGCAGGATCGGCAACACCAGCACCTGCGCGAGGGTGGCGCGATCCCGCACCACGTGCAGCACTTCGGCGCGCGCCAGGAACAGGATGCGGCGCATGGCTCTAGCCGTCCAGCCGTTCGTGGAACGCGCGGGTGCTCGCCGTCAGCAGCACGAGCGCCATCGCCAGCAGCACGAGCGTCGGCTGCCACAGATACGAGAGGCCGACGCCCTTGAGCATGATGCTGCGCGCGACCAGCACGAACCAGCGCGCCGGCACGACGACGGAAATCGCGCGCAGCGGCCACGGCATGCTTTCGATCGGAAAGATGAAACCGGACAGCAGCATCGTCGGCAGCATCGTGCCGACCAGCGCGCCCATCATCGCCACCCGCTGCGAGGACGTCCGCGCGGAGATCAGGATCCCGAGCGATAACGAGACGAGGATGAACAGCAGACCCTCGACGAGCAGAAGCGTGAGGCTGCCGCGCAGCGGCACGTGGAACACCAGGCGCGCTTCCAGGATCACGCCCACCACGCTTGCGAAGCCGACCACGAGATACGGCGCGACCTTGCCGAGGATGATCTGCCACGGCCGCAGCGGCGACACCAGCAGCGCTTCCATGGTCCCGGTTTCCTTTTCACGGGTCAGCGAGATCGCGGTCATCAGCGACGAGATGATCGTCAGCACGAACGCCATCAGCCCGGGCACGAACAGGTTCGAGCTCTCGCGCGTCGGGTTGAAGCGCATGCGCACGCTGGGAACAATGCGAACCGCCGGGTTCCGCGGCATGGTCTCCTGCTCGTAGCCCTGCACCACCGCCGTCGCGTAGGCGGTGACGATGCTGCCGGTATTCGGTTCGGTCGCGTCGGCGATGATCAGAAGACCCGCCGGCAGCCCGCGGGCCAGGCGCTCGGCGAAGCCGGCTTCGAACACCACCGCGCCCTGCGCGGTGCCGCGCCGGAAGAGATCCTCCAGCTGATCGATGCGGGGCACTACCGCCACGGTCTCGAACACGCCCGCCGCGCCGAAGCGCGCGCGGATGGCGAGCGTCACCGGGTCCGGGGCCGGATCGACGATCGCGAGCCGCACGTGGTCCACGTCGGTGCGAATCGCATAGCCGAAGATGATCACCTGCAGGACCGGCAGCGCGACAATCACGACGAGCGTCCGGCGATCGCGCAGGATGTGGTAGACCTCCTTGCGCAGGAGACCGAGGAGCGCTTTCACTGCGGACGCTCCGGTGACTGCGGCCCCGCCGCCGGACGCGCGAGCTGGACGAAGAGGTCGTCGATCGATTCGGCGCCGAACGTCTGCTTGAGCTCGGCCGGCGAGCCGATCGCGCCGATGCGCCCGGCCACCATGATGGAGATGCGATCGCAGTACTCGGCTTCATCCATGTAGTGGGTGGTGACCAGGACCGTGGTGCCCGAAGCGGCCGCTTCGTAGATCAATTCCCAGAACTGGCGGCGGGTGATCGGATCGACGCCGCTGGTCGGCTCGTCGAGGAAGACGACGCGGGGCTCGTGCAGCAGCGCGACCGAGAACGCCAGCTTCTGACGCCAGCCGAGGGGGATCGCGCGGACGAACTGATCGGCGGCGTGCTCGAGCCCGAGACGCGCGAGCATGCGGGCGGTTCGGTCGCGAATGTCGCGGTCGCTCAGATCGTAGATGCCGCCGTACAGCGTGATGTTCTCGCGAACGGTGAGGTCTTCGTACAGCGAGAACCGCTGGCTCATGTAGCCGATGTCGCGCTTGACGCGCTCGGCTTCGCGCGCCACGTCGTGCCCCGCCACGGTCGCCCGGCCCGAGGTCGGCGCCAGCAGTCCCGTCAGCATGCGGATCGCCGTCGTCTTGCCGGCGCCGTTCGCGCCGAGAAACCCGAACACTTCGCCGGCGCGCACGTCGAACGTGATGCGGTCCACGGCGGTGAAGGCGCCGAACCGGCGCGTGAGATCGGCGACGTCGATCGCGAGCGCGGCGCTCATGCCGCCCGCGTGCCTTCCGGCACACCCATCCGCGCGATGAAACTGTCTTCGACGGTCGGCGGCGTCGGCTCGACGCGGACGTCGGCGAATCCGCGCGCGGTGAGGAACGCGCGGAGCTCGGAGGCGATCGGGGCTGCCGCCTCGCCGGTCCGGGCATCGACATAGTGCAGCGTGTCGCCGAACGGGTAGACCGTGTGGACGTGCGGAAACTCGCGCAGCGCGAGCAGCGCGGGATAGCGGCTCGCGGCGCGGACCGCCAGCAGCGGCCGCTCGAACGACTGCGCGATCGCCGACGGCGTATCGACGGCGAGCAGGCGGCCGCCCTGCACCAGCGCGACGCGGTCGCAGCGATCGGCTTCGTCCATGTACGGGGTCGAGACCAGGATCGTCATGCCGGAGGTCTTGAGCGTGCCCAGCAGATCCCAGAACTCCCGCCTCGACACCGCATCGACGCCGGTCGTCGGCTCGTCGAGAAACAGAATCTCCGGCCGATGGACCAGGGCGCAGCAGAGCGCCAGCTTCTGTTTCATGCCGCCCGACAGCGCGGCGGCGCGGCGATCCTTGAACGGTTCGAGCTGGCTGTAGATCGGCGCGATGTGCGGACGCTCGCGCTCGACGGTCGTGCCGAACACCGAGGCAAAGAAGCCCAGGTTCTCGTAGACGCTGAGGTCGGGATACAGAGAGAAGCGTCCGGGCATGTAGCCGATCCGCCGCCGCAGCTGCCACAGGTCCTTCACCACGTCCTGGCCGAGGACGCGCGCGCTCCCCTTCTCGGGCACGAGCAGCGTCGCGAGGATGCGGAACAGCGTGGTCTTGCCGCCCCCATCGGGGCCGACGAAGCCGAAGAGCTCGGCGGGCGCGACCGAGAACGACAGGCCGGCAAGCGCCACGGTCGTGCCGAATCGCTTCTCGAGCCCGTCGGCGACCACGGCGTCGGTGGACGCCGCCGTCATTTCGCCGCCTGGTTCTGGACGAACTGCACGTCAACCGGCATCCCGATCTTCAGCACGCCGTTCTCGTTGGCGACTCGAATCTTGATCGCGTAGACCATGTCGACGCGCTCCTCGCGCGTCTGAATCGGGGTCGGGGTGAACTCCGCGCGCGACGAGATCCAGGCGATCGATCCCGACACGGTGTGCCGCCCGCCGGCGCCGGCGTCGATCGACACGCGCGCTTCCTGACCGAGCCTGATCGCCGCCAGCTGCGGCTCGGTGACGTAGGCGCGCACCTCCATCGACGCGAGGTTGGCGATGCGGTACAGCGGCTGGCCCGCCTGCACCACCTCGCCGGCTTTCGCATACGTCGTCAGCACGGTGCCCTCGATCGGGTTGCGCACTTCTGTTTTCCGGATGCGCTCACCGGCCTGGCTCACCTGCGCCTCGGCGCCGGCCACCTGCGCCGCGACCGTCTGTTCCTGCGCGCGCGCGCCGCGCACCATCTCGCCCTGCGCCGCGATCTGCCGCTCCTGGGCCTTGATCTGCTCGTCCTGCGCGCCGATCTGGTCGTTCAGGACCCGTTCGTCGCGCTCGGCCTGATCCAGCTGCTGTGCGGTGGCGGCCTGCTGGTCGAAGAGACGGCGGGTGCGGGCATGCGCGCGTTTGGCGATCTCGAGCTGCGACGCCAGCGCGTTGCGCTGCGCCCTGGCCGCGTCGCGCTGCGCGGTGGCGGCGCTGCGCTGCGCCTCGAGCGTGGCAATCTGCTGCCGCACTTCGGTGACGCGCGATCTCGCCGCCGACTGCTGCGCGGCGAGCTGGTCGCGCTCGAACCCGAGTTGCGCCGCGTCGATCGTGCCGACTACTGCGCCGGCTTTGACCAGCGCGCCTTCGGCGACCGTGTACGTCACCAGCCGGCCGGTCGCCTCCGCGCCGACCACGACCTCCGTCGCTTCGACGTTGCCATAGGCGTCGGGCTCGGGTGCCTTGGCGCAGCCGACCTGTATCGTCAGCGCGACGATCAGGGCGCCGGCCGTCGAGTAGTCCATCCGTCGCATCACTGCACCTCCAGCCCGAGCGTCGTCAACACCCGGGCGCGCGCCTGCGCCAACTCGACGCGATGGCGCGCCCGATCGAACTGCGCGGTCAGCCACTCGGTATGCCGATCGAGATACTCGGACGCCGTGATCACACCTTCGTCCAGCCGCACCCGCGCGGTGCGGTCGATGCTTTCCCGCAGCGAGACGATCCGCTCGTCGGCCGGGAGCGAGGCCTCGAGCTGATCGATGCCGGCAAGATCGGACTCGATCGCCCGGCGAAGCCCGCTGGTGAACGCGGCTTCCTCGGCCGACACGATTCGCTGCTGCAGCGCGATTGCCTCCCGTTCGCGATCCGACGTGCCCCAATTCCAGGCCTTCCACTGGAGCTGCACACCCGCGAGCGCGTAGACCTCGGGTTGATCGCTGATGAAATTCAGCCCCGGCCGGCCGAATCCGGCGCGGCCAAATGCCAGGATCTGCGGTCGGTCCGTCGCCTTCGTCACCACCTGCTGAGTAGCCGCGCGGTCGCGCGCGCGGTCGAACTGTTCGTATTCCGGGCGGCCGCGCTGACTGGACAGGGTGCTGCGGACCTGCGCGAGGCGATCGGCCATCTCCGGAAGCACGGTCACTGCGTCGGCGGCGATCGAGCGGTCGGTGAGCGTCGCGAGCCGCGCGAGCGCGGCCCGGCGAGCGGACCGCAGCGCGTCGGCCTGCTGACGCTGCTGGAGCAGGGTCGCTTCGATCGCGGCCGCGTCGCCCGGCAGCGCGGCGCCCTCGCGCACGCGGGCCGTGGTCTCCTGCAGCCGCTTGTCGAGATCGTCCAGGGTTGCGGTGAGCGCACCCAGTTGCTCCTGAAGCAGCGCGGCGGCGAAAAACGCGTCGTTGACCTCCTGCCGCAGCGCGAACAGCGCCGTCCGCACGCGCGCCCGCGACTCGGCGAGATCGGCGCGGAGCAGATCGCGACGCGGCTGAATCGCGGCGTCGTACACCCGCTGATCGACGCGCAGCGAGGCGTCGTACGTGAACTTCGGCGCGCCGAACAACGGCGAGCCGTCGGGAGCGGTGATCGGCGACTTGGGCACGTCGGACTGGTACTGCGATTGTCCGAGGACGTTGACCGACGGCCGCTGTTCGACGTCGATGTTGTGCAGGCGCAGGTCGGTCTGCTGGGCGAGCAGATCGAGCTCGCGCGTGCGCGCATCGGCCTCGCGCGCCGCCTGCTGCAGCGCGGCCAGCTGGAGCGGTTCGCGCCCGGCGGCCGGGGTCTGCGCGAACGCCGGCTTGGCCGCGCCGATCGCCGTGGCGGCCAGGCAGCCGATGAAGAGACGCGTCATGGCCGCAGCGCTCCCAGGAAGAACGCCGGCAGGTCGCGGCGCCGGCGCGTGATGAACTGCCCGAAGCGGCGATCGTCCAGGCCGAGCATCGCCTGGATCATCGGCCGCACCGCGAAGGGAAAGATGCACAGCGCCATCAGGTTGACGATGAACGACTCGGGCGCGATCGGCCGCATCTTCCCGGCCTCGACCCGCTGTTCGATCTGGCGGCGCAGGGCGCCGAGCACCCTCGGCCCCAGTTCCTGCGGCGCGAGCCCGGTGACGGCGGCGATCAGCTGGGCGGCCCGCTCCGGGTGATGCGTCACCTCGCCGATGATGTAGCCGGGCAGATAGGGCGCGCGCGCCAGGTGCTCCAGTTCCAGGTCGACGATGCGCCGGACTTTGTCCTCGAGATCGCCGCCGGAGGCGATCACCCCGACCACCGCCGGCATGAACCCCTTCGCCGCGCGCTCGAACGCCGCCTGGGCGAGCTGCTCCTTGTTGCGGAAGTAGTAGTGCAGCAGCGCCTGGTTGACGCCGGCCTCGGCCGCAATCTCCTGCATGCGGGTGCCGGCCGTGCCGCGCCGGACGAACACCGCGTGCGCCGCATCGAGGATGCGCTGCTCGGTGTCGCCGTCCTTCTTGTCCTTGATCTTCTTTAATCGTTTCATTTAATCGTTTAGTTAAAATACACGATGGTCGTGCGCCTGGCAAGCGCAAACACCCGAACGGATATTCTCGGCGGTTGTCGATTCCGGTGTCGTCGTAGTGCAGGCCTTCAGGCCTGCCGTCACGGCGGGCCTGAAGGCCCGCACTACTACTTCAGCGGGTTGAGCGCACTAGACAATATGGGCGGAACGGCCGAGGAAGCGGCCGTAGCGGTTGGCGGCGGCGGCGACCGCGCGCGCCGATGCAGCTGGTAGTTTGGCGAACGGCTTCAGCGCAACGGTGACCGAATCGCCCGTCAGCTGCCGCGTCCAGAGGCCCATGATCCGGCCGTCCACCAGGATCGTCTGGCTGAAGATGCCGTTGCGCGCCGCTGCCGCGTGTTTCGGATCGAGCGCCGCTGCGCGCTCCTTATAGGCGACGGTGTATTCGTCGTACGGCGGCAGCAGCACCGCGTGCCCCGGAGCGACTGAGCCGCGCGTGGGCTCCGCGTGCCAGTGCGCCACCCCTTCAATCGTCGACGTGTGCAGCCGCGGCCCGTTCAGCTCCAGCCCCAGGCGGGCATCGCCGACCGAGAGCCCCGACCACCAGACGAAATCCTTCAGGGTCGCCGGGCCGTGGCTGGAGAAGTACCGGCGCGTGAGCTCCGCCAGCGCTTCTTCGCGGGTCAGCTTCTTCGCCGGCGGGAGCCACTCGTCCAGCAGCGCGAACGTGTGCTGGTTCCCTTCGCGCGTGGCGAAACAGATCAAGCCCCCGTGCGCGCAGTGCCAGAGGATGTGCGCGCCGCGGCCTCCGACGGTGCTGATGCCGGCGCGCTCGAGGCGCGCGTACAGGTTCGGCCGGGAGAGCCGCCGATCGCCTTGCAGCGCCCTGCCCAAGACCGCGGCGCTGCGGGAGAGCGTGCGCTCATCGAGCTCGAGCTGCTTGAGGCGCGGCACGGCGCGCGCGATGATCCGCGGCGCGAAGCACGCCAGCATCCAGCGGAGATCTTCCGGCGCGGTGAAATGGAGCGTGGCCCGCAGCGGCCAGGAACGCACAATCGTCCGCTCGGCCACTGCTCGTTCGACGTCGGCCTGGACCGCGCCGCGCGTCCGCATGCCGACGGCCCACAGCGCGCCGGCATAGTCCTGCGCCTGCACCGCACCGAACCAGCGCACGGCATCGGCCGGGGTGCTGAAGCCCTCGCCGGCGAGCCGCTGGGTGCGGAGGCGGCGCTGCGCGATGCTGTCGCCTGCGCGCCGGGGGCGCTTCGACGCGTCAGGCATTACGGCCAGATGCCGAGCAATCGGCGGACGGCGACGATCTGCCCGATGTGATACGCCGCATGATCGGCGGCCAGCAAAATCTCGCGCAGGTAAGTCTGTCCCGTGCCGTGCGGAATCGTCGCGAACAGATCGCGCTTCGTGTCTGCGGCGAGGCGTTGAAACGCCTTACGATCGCGGCGATAGGCGGCAATCGCCTTCGTCCACGCCGAGGCGCTGCGCGGCGCCGGCGACGCCGGCCAGTAGTCGTCCGGCCACTTCTTCTCTTTGTACTTGGCGGTCCGGCAGAACTCGAGGATGTCGTCCTGCGCGATCCGCAGGTGCTCGACCAGCTGCCACAGGGAATGCTCCGCGCCCGCGGGCACTTTACCGCGGAGCCGCGCCGGAATCCCCTTCACCGCGCGATCGAACCCGACGTGCGCCTCCTCGAAATCGAGCAGCTTCACCAGTTGCCCACGCAAGGCTTTGTCATCGATCATCGGTTCACCGCCGGCAGGCCTGAAGGCCTGCACTACATTCAAATCCTTAGATCCTCAAATCCTCAGATCCACAAATCCATAGATTTCAGAGCACCCGTATGAGATCTGACCTGGTGATGATGAACGTCTTGTCCGTCTTGAAATCGCGGACCAGCACCGCCGGGTTCTGCGGCGTGATCATCGTCTGCAGCAGGTCGACCGGGGTGGAGACGTCGACGAACGGAAATGCCGGCTGCATGATGGTGTCGACCGGATGCGACTTGATGTCGGCGTTCTTCACCAGCTCGTTGTAGAGGTGCGCCTCGTTGAGCGAACCGACCAGGCGGTTGTCACGCATCACCGAAATCTGCGAGAAGTCGTGCTCGCTCATCAGGCGGATGGCGTGCTCGATCGGTTCTTCCGATTCGAGCGAGCAGAGCTCGCCGGACAGCTTCATCGCCACCAGATCGCGCGCCCGCATGCCGTGCTTCTCGATGAACCCCTTCTCGCGCATCCACTCGTCGTTGAACATCTTGCCGAGATACCGCGTGCCGTGGTCGTGGAAGATCACCACGATCACGTCCTCGTCATTGAAATGTTCGCGGAGCTGGAGCAGGCCGGCCATCGCCGACCCGGCGGAGTTCCCGGCGAAGATGCCCTCCTCCCGCGAAATCCGGCGGGTCATCATCGCCGCGTCCTTGTCGGTCACCTTTTCGAACGCGTCGATCACGTCGAAGTCGACGTTCTTCGGCAGGAAGTCCTCGCCGATCCCCTCGGTGATGTACGGGTAGATCTCGTGCTTGTCGAAGATCCCGGTCTCCTTGTACTTCTTGAAGACCGAGCCGTAGGTGTCGATGCCCCATGTCTTGATCTTCGGGTTCTTTTCCTTGAGGAAGCGGCCGGTCCCCGAGATCGTCCCGCCGGTGCCGACACCGCAGACCAGCTGGGTGATGCGGCCCTCGGTCTGCTCCCAGATCTCAGGCCCGGTCTGCTCGTAGTGGGCCTTCGAGTTCGAGAGGTTGTCGTACTGGTTCGCCTTCCACGAATTCGGCACCTCGCGTTCGAGGCGCGACGACACCGAGTAGTACGACCGTGGATCCTCGGGCTCGACGTTGGTCGGACAGACAATCACTTCCGCGCCGAACGCCTTGAGCGCGTCGACTTTCTCCTTCGACTGCTTGTCGGTCGTCGTGAAGATGCACTTGTAGCCCTTGACGACGGCGGCCATGGCGAGGCCCATGCCGGTGTTGCCCGAGGTGCCTTCGATGATCGTGCCGCCGGGCTTCAGCTTCCCCGCGCGTTCGGCATCCTCGATCATCTGGATCGCCATGCGGTCCTTGATCGAGTTGCCGGGGTTGAATGTTTCCACCTTGGCGTAGACGGTGCCCTTCACCACGCCCCTGGTGATGTGGTTGATCCGGACCAGCGGCGTGTCGCCGACGGCATCGAGAATGGTGTCGCAGACTTTCTTCTTCACGAATTAAGTCTATACTGCGTGGCAGATGCCGCGTCTCATTGCAGCGCCGGCGGTCGTCGCGGCCGCGGGCACGAAGCCGAAAAAAATCGAAGAATTCGCGGGACGGGTGAACTCCGGCCACGCGGATGTCAGCATCGCGCGGATGACCTCGCCGTCGGGCTGGCTCGAACCTGGACAACGCCCGGCCTTCGAGGAGATCACGGTCGTGCTCCGCGGCATGGTCCGCGTCGAACACGAGGCCGGTGTCCTCGAGGTGCAGGCCGGGCAGGCCGTCGTCACCTCGCCGGGAGAGTGGGTGCGCTACAGCACGCCTGGCCCCGAGGGCGCCGAATACATCGCGGTCTGCCTGCCGGCGTTTTCGCCCGCCACCGTCCACCGCGACGAGTAGCGGAAAAATTCATCGGACCGGCCGTCTCCACTTCTGAAGGGAGACACATATGACACGCCGATCCTCGTTCCTCACGGCTCTCGTCGTCCTTCTCGGCCTGGCGGGGGGTGCGACCTCCATCCATGCGACCCCGGCCAACCGCCTGACCTACCTGACCTTCAGCGAGCCGGTGGCGTTACCCGGCGTGACCCTCGCGGCTGGCGTCTACGCCTTCCAGCTCGCGGATCCGACGAACAGCGCGACCGTGGTGTCGGTGCTCGACAAGTCCCGCACCAAGCCGTACTTCATGGGCTTCACGCGGCGTATCGATCGTCCGCGCGGGATGGCCGATAGCGCGTCGGTGTCCTTCGGCGAGGCGCCACGAGGTCAGGCCCGGCCGATCCTGGCGTGGTACCCGCCCGACTCGGACACCGGTCTGAAGTTCATCTATCGGTGACCTTTACCGTCCGCCGGCCACGTCGATGAACGACGCCGTGGAGTACGACGCCTCGTCCGACAGCAGCCAGAGGATCGCCCGGGCGACTTCGATCGCATCGCCGCCGCGCCGCATCGGCAGCGTCGGACCGAGCCGATCGACGCGCCCGGGCTCGCCGCCGTCAGCATGGATCTCCGAATAGATAATCCCGGGCCGGACGCCGTTGACCCGGATCCCCTCGCCGGCGACTTCGCGAGCCAGGCCGATCGTGAGCGCCTCGACGGCCGCCTTCGACGCCGCATAGTCCACGTATTCGCCCGGCGCGCCGAGTTGCGCCGCCCGCGACGAAAGGTTCACGATCGCCCCGCCGGCGCCGCCGTGTGAGGTCGACATCCGCCGGACCGCTTCACGCGCGCACAGAAAGGCGCCGCGCACGTTGGTCGCGAACACGCGATCGATTCGCGCCGTGTCCATCTGCTCGACCCGCGCCTGCTTCTCGAGGATGCCGGCGTTGTTGACGAGCGCGGTCAGCACGCCGAGCTGGGCGTCGACGGTCTCGAAGAGCCGGATGACGTCCGGTTCCGACGCCACGTCGGCGCCGACCGCCAGCGCCTTCCCTCCTGCCGCCTGAATCTCAGAGACGACTGCGTCGGCCGCCGCCCGATTTTTGCGATAGTTGACACACACGGCGTAGCCGCGCTCGCCGGCCAGCCGCGCCGTGGCGGCGCCGATCCCGCGGCTGCCGCCGGTCACGATGATTACCTTCTCCACGACGAGATCCTAATTCCGAACAGGAACAATCCCAAACGCGCACACGTCTGACATACGTGACGCTCGGCTGAAGCCTTCGCGCCACCGATGAACCCATCCGTCCACGTTCGCGGCCTGACCAAGAGCTACGGCAGCTTCCAGGCGGTCAAAGGCATCGACTTCGAGATCTTTCCGGGCGAAGTGTTCGGTCTGCTCGGACCGAACGGCGCCGGCAAGACCAGCACCGTCGAAATCCTCGAAGGGCTGCGGCCACGCAACGGCGGCGACGTCACGGTCCTCGGGTTCGATCCCGGCCGCGACACCAAACGCCTCAAGGATCGGATCGGCGTCTGCCTCCAGGCGACCAACCTCCCCGAACGCATCACCGTCCGCGAGGCGCTGCGGCTGTTTGCGAGCCTCTACTCCAGGACCGTTGACGGCGATGCGCTCCTCAAACGGCTGATGCTCTGGGAGAAGCGCGACGACGCCTACGGCAAGCTGTCGGGCGGACAGAAGCAGCGGCTCGCGCTCGCGCTGGCCCTCATCAACGACCCACAGCTGCTGTTTCTCGATGAGCCGTCAGCCGGCCTCGACCCGCAGGCCCGCCTCGAAATCCACTCGCTGACCCAGGAGCTGCGGCGCGAGCAGCGGACCATCCTGCTGACGACGCACTACATCGAAGAGGCCGAGAAGCTCTGCGACCGCGTCGCCATCGTCGACGAGGGACGGATCGTCGCGATGGGAACGCCGGACGAGATCCGATCGCGGACGCTGGGCCAGGCGCGCGTCGAGGTGCGCTGCGAGCGGCCGCTGGGGGCCGTCGATCCGCCGCACTGGCCGGATGCCGATCCCGCGCAGATCAGCGCGGACCGGCTGACCGTCGTCGTCACCACGCGGAAGCCGGCGCGCACGCTTGTGGACCTGGTGCGCTGGATCGATCAGCTCGGCATCGAGCTCGCCGACGTCCAGCTCCGCCGCCCGTCGCTCGAGGACGTGTTCATCGAGCTCACCGGAAAGAGCCTCCGCGAATGAAGGCCTACCTCGCCCTCACGACCAACGAGCTGCGCCTCGCGTTCCGCGACAAGCAGGTGCTGTTCTTCAACTACGCGTTTCCGCTGATCTTCTTCTTCCTGCTGTCGGCGATGCTGCACGCCGAGCGCGGCGGTTCGACCATCGCCGTCATCGTCACCAACGTGCTGGTGATCGGCATCCTCGGCAACGGCTTCTTCGGCGCCGGGATCCGCGCGGTCCAGGAGCGGGAGCAGAACATCCTCCGGCGCTTCAAGGTCGCGCCGATTTCGCCGCTGCCGATCCTCTGCGCCTCGCTGACCACCGGCTTGCTGCTGTTCATCCCCGCCATCGTCCTCACCTTCAGCCTGGCGCGCGGGATTTACGGCATGCCCGTGCCAGACCGGCCCATCTCTCTGGTGCTGTTTCTCGCCGTCGGCGCGCTGGCGTTCCGCAGCATCGGCCTCATCGTCGCCGCGGTGTCGAACTCGATGGCGGAGAGCAACGTGCTGGTGCAGCTGCTCTACATGCCGATGATGTTCCTCAGCGGCGCGTCGATTCCGGCGTCGCTGCTGCCGCTGTGGACCCAGACGGTCTCGCAGTTCATGCCTGCGGCATACCTCGTCAGCGGGATGCAGGGGATCATCACGCAGCACGAGTCGCTGTACGCCAACTGGAAGTCGGCCTGCGCGCTCGTGATCACGCTGGTGCTCGCCATCTTCGTCGCGATGCGCCTCTTCCGCTGGGAGAAGGACGAGAAGCTCAAAGCCTCGGCCAAGCTGTGGGTCGCCGGCGTGATGGTGCCGTTCCTCGCGCTCGGCGTCTACCAGTTCCGCACCAGCGAGCAGACGATGAAGAACCGCATGCTGTGGCGCCAGCTGCAGCGCGGCGACGCGTTCCTGATCCGCAACGCCCGCGTCTTCGTCGGTGACGGCCGCGTCATCGAGAACGGATCGGTGCTCGTCCGAAAAGGGACCATCGAGGCGGTCTACGAAGGCGCCGGGCCGGACGCCTCGATCGTGAAGGCGGAAGTCGTCGAGGCGTCGGGCAAGACGATCATGCCCGGGCTGATCGACGTGCACGTGCACATGGGCGCACCCGGCGGCATCTACCCCGACGTGAAGGACTTCGCGG
>Ga0105242_10001854_pt1 | contig 16577 bp, 12 predicted proteins | sample KBSM24metaG_FD_81521 | JGI IMG/M metagenome (GOLD analysis project Ga0105242, IMG submission 81521) | Miscanthus rhizosphere microbial communities from Kellogg Biological Station, Michigan, USA - KBS M2-4 metaG | ecosystem: Host-associated > Plants > Roots > Rhizosphere > Soil | place... | reverse complement strand
CGTAGCGGTTTGCCCGCCTGGATCGCCGCGGAAAAACTTGCCACGTGGGTAGCCTCAACCGCGATGATTCGGGCCTGCGGCCGCAGACTCTTCACCGCTTGCGCCACGCCGGCGAGCAATCCTCCGCCGCCAACCGGAATGACCACGGCGTCGAGGTCCGGCACCTGTTCGAGGATCTCCAAGCCCATCGTCCCCTGGCCGGCAATGATAGCCGGATCGTCGTAGCCATCGATGTAAGCGAGCCCGCGTTCCTTCGCGATCTCGTCGGCGCGTTCCTTCGCTTCAGTGAAATCCTTCCCGTGCAAAACGACGGTGGCGCCGAGCTTCTGGCAGTTGCCGATTTTAATCAACGGCGCGTACTTCGGCATGACGACAGTCGCCGGAACACCGAGCAATTTTCCCTGGTAGGCGAGCGCCTGGGCATGATTGCCGGCCGAGGCCGCGATCACGCCGCGCTTTTGCTGTTCCGTCGGCAATTGCGCGAGCGCATTACGCGCCCCGCGTTCCTTGAAACTTCCCGTGCGCTGCAAGTAATCGAGCTTGCAGAAGATCGTCATGCCCGTGACCTCGCTGAGCGGGATCGAGTGTGAGCAAGGGGTGTATTGGACGGCGCCTTCGACCCGTTTTCGCGCTGCCTGGATTTCCTCCAACGTGATTACGCGAGGCATACCAGGTCATATAAGACCTATCTGACCTAGGCGTCGAGAGCCGCGCGAATTTTTGTGGCGAGTTGCTCCGGATTGAACGGCTTGGGCAGGAAGAACATTTCCTTTTCGCCGCGTTCCGCCGGGTTCAGGGATTCCTGAAGATAACCGGAAATGAAAACCACCTTTGTGCCGGGACTAGTTTTCCGCATCCAGTCGGCGAAACAGCGTCCGCTCATCTGGGGCATGACCACATCGGTCAGCAGCAAGTCGATCTGTTTATCTTTGCGCTGGCCGATCAGGCGCTGCGCGTCGTCGCCGTTGGCAGCTTCGAGCACCTGGTAACCGAGGCTGCGCAGGACCCGCACGGAGAGGTGCCGCACGCTGATGTCGTCTTCCAGGACGAGAATGGTTTCCGCGCCAACGGGCATTTTGTTCGCGCCCGGCCGCCGATAGGATGGAGGCGTCGGCGCCTGTACTTTCGGGAGTAAAATCTTCACCGTCGTGCCACATCCAAGCTCGCTCTCGATCGTGATGTGGCCGCCGCTTTGGCGAACAATGCCGTAGGTCGTGGCGAGTCCGAGACCGCTCCCGCCGTTTTCATCCTTGGTGGTGAAGAACGGTTCGAAGAGATGGTCCTTCACTTCGTCGGTCATGCCGGTCCCGTTGTCGACGATGCTGATGCAGACGTATTCGCCGGCGCGCAATTCGTCCGCGCCGATGTCCGGATTCTCAGGCGCGTCGATATCGATCTCGCCGGTTTCGAGTCTGAGAGTGCCGCCGTTGGGCATGGCATCGCGAGCATTGACGACGAGGTTCAAGATGATCTGGGTGAGCTGGCCCGGATCCACCTTGATGTGGAGCCCTTCGGAGCCGCGCTCCAATTCACATTGCACAGAAATATTTTCGCCAATCAATCGGAGGACCGAACGCTCGAGATTTCCAACCAGCGCGTTCACATCGACGACGCAGGGAGCGAGCGGATGTTTCCGGCTAAAGGCGAGGAGCTGAGCCGTGAGATCGGAAGCGCGTCCCGCTGCGCCTCGAATTTCCGAGATATGATCGGCGATGGCGCCTTTCATCCCCAGTTCGTTGAGGAGCAGATCGCTGTAGCCGAGAATCGTGGTGAGGAAATTGTTGAAGTCGTGCGCGAGTCCGCCCGCGAGCTGGCCGAATGCCTCCATTTTCTGGGAGCGGACAAGCTGATCCTGCAATTGTTTGCGGGCCGTGATGTCCATGAGCGAGCCGACGAAGTGGGTCGCTTTGCCGGTGCGATCCCGAACGATATAGGCGCGCTCGAGCAGATCGAGATAGGAACCGTCGAGGTTACGGAAACGATATTCGCCGTTCCAATGATCGACCTCGCCTTCGAGGGCGTCGCGAATGCTGGCGGCGGCGCGGGCCCTATCCTGGGGGTGAAGTTGTCTCTGCCAAAAACCGATGGTTTCGGTAGCGGGCGACGCGGCGTAGCCGAGAAGACTTTCGAGTCCCTGCGGCCAGGTGAGCTCGCCGGTGCCTACAGTCCAAACCCGAACAGCATCATTCGTAGCTTTGGCAGCGAGCGCAAAATGTTGCGAGATTTCAGCCGGGCCGCGCGATAAGTCTGCAGAAGTTTCATGGGATTGGTTGCCTGTTCGGCTTTGGTTGTTTTGGGATACCTCATCTCCCTGAATTTGGGTCGCTAATCGCATCTTCAGGGTTGGTTGGGAACCCGGCTTGGAAGAGAGCTAATTCCGTGCCTCTGCAAATTCACTCCGGGAGGACAATTTTGAGGTTACGGAACCGTTTACGGCATCGCCGAATCGGCCGTGGCGACGCTCTTCATCGCATTGTTCGAATCGTACTGGAGCAGCTTGCGCGTCGCCGCGGTGAGGAGCTGCTGTTCTTCGGGAAGCAGTTGCGCCTTGTTGGCCTCGGAAAGAAAAAGATGGGCCCGTTCCATCTTGCCGTTTTCCACGAGCATGACGAAGTAATAGGCCGCGATGGCGGGGTGACGCAGCTGCGTTTCCTTCAAAGTTTCCATCGTGCGCAACGCGTCGGTCGTCTTGCCCTCCGTAAACAACCCGAAGGCGTAAGTTGCGTTGAAAGCAGCGTTCTCCGGATTGGCGGCGTGGAGTTTTGTGGCCAGCCGCCGGGCCGCGTTGTCGCCCGTGAGGAGCAGGCCAAGGCTCGCGCAGTTGTTCGCCGCGACGAGATCTGCCGGATTCAATTCCAGCGCTCGCTTCGCCACTCGGAGCAAACCGTGACTGTTCGACTTTGCCTTGTAGAGATGTTGAAGCGCGGTCAGCGCTTCCTTCGCGTTATCGTTACCATTTGCGATCAGCCACCACGCCTCGGCTGCCTCGTCGGCGTAACCCCAGCCTTCCGCGAGTTGAGCGATCATCGCCAGGTGGTCCGTACGGGATTTCGTCGCCTTCAGCGCCGCGCTCCAGGCAGTTTGCGATTCCATCGACGAACGGTCAGGCGAGGTGAGATGATGCAAAGCGTGGCATTCCACGGCAAGGCGCAGGAATTCTTCGGCGCCCCAGTCCTTTTCATTCACCCAGGCGTGCAACGCTTTCCAGTCCTGGAGAAAGCTGTAGCCCTCGGCGACGGCGAGGGGAACGGGATGTGAGTTTAGCGTTTCCTTCGGCAAAGACAGGCCCCATGCGACGGCCGCTTCGGCCATTCCGTGGCGGTTCATCCAGGTGATCAGCGCGGCGGCGGCCACCGGTGAACGAGCCGCATTGACTTGTACGTCACGCAACGCCTCCCCGGCAGCGGTACTCTTCTGGGTCGCCTCGAGGTAGAGCAGCGCGTCGCTAAAGGTCGCCGCTTTTTCGGACCGCAAACGGGCCGCCCAGTTTTCCGCCGATTCACGCTCATTGTGCGCCAGAGCGTCAGCGGCGAGCGCCCGAAGCGCCTCGAGTCTGAAGTCAGTTTGCTCCGCGAGACGAGCCAGCTCCGTCCGTGCTTTTTCTCGCGTCGCGGTGTCGGCCGAAGCCAGTTGGATCGAGGCGAGATTAAGGATGAGCTGCTGGTTTTTCGGTTCGAACCCGAGTGCTTTCGCAAATTCCTCCTCAGCCTGAGTCGTTTTCTTCTCGGCGATCGCGAGGGCACCGACGAGTTGATGATATTTCACATTGGCCTGGCCGGCTTCGTCAACTCGTTCAAGCGCGCGATGGGCCAGGGCGAGCTGACCGAATTTGAGGGCCGCATTCGCGAGGGCGATCTGGTCTTTGGCGACAACGGGTTGATGCGCGGCAACCTGTTCGCGCCACGAGAGAGCTTCACGACGTCCCGCTGCCTCGGCGGTCTCAGCCATGATCCGAGCCGCGTTGATGTTGCTCGGCTCGAGCCGCAAAAGCTGGCGGGCAACCAGAACGGCACTTTGATAGTCGGCGCGCGCGAAGAAGTCTTCAGCCTGCTGGGCCAGACGATGTTTGCGCCAGACGCCGTAGCCTCGATAGGCGCCAAAGGCCAAGGCCAGCAAGAGCGCGGTCGCGGCCAGGCGGCGGCCCCATCGCTGGTAAAATTCGCGGCGCTCGAGCGCGCGAACATTGCCGAAGCAATCGTTATTTCCGGAATTTCGCACTGTGACGAAGGATGAGCGCGGCGGCCACAAGACAGGACCCCACAGCGCTCCAGCCGGGATTGATTTCAGGAACCGTGGCGAACGTAATCTTCTGAGGGTCGCCCGGGTGAATACCGTTTCCGGCTTCGGCAGGCTCGACGACGTAAGGACTGGTCATTAGGGGCGCAGCCGAATCCGCTTCCTGCCAGTCCAAGGTCACGCCGTTCGCGAAGGGCGCGAAGGCAAAAACGAAGAGGAAAGCCGGGAAATATCGACGGGTCAGACGCATAGAGTGAGGCCAGCTCTGGAACTAGCACTCGCTATGCCCCCACTCGTTCAGACTACTTAATGCCCGCGGCACGGAACGCAGCTGCGCCGGCACGTCAGTCTCTCCTTGGTTTTTGTGCCCTTTGCCGCAACTCTTCCGCGATGCGGTTACAATCCAGGGTGGGATGGATTTTCCCAGCGCTTCTTTGGCTCTGGCTCTTCCTGCACCTCCGGCACGAGTGGACCCTCAATTCCCAGTATAACTACGGCTGGGCTGTCCCTTTCCTGGGCGCGCTGATCCTTTATCTGCGATGGCAACGACGTCCGGTGCCCGCGCCCCGGCCGGCCAAGTCGCGCGCATTGCTCGCCCTGCTTTGGTTGCTTCTTCTCCTGCTGTTGCCTTTTCGCGTGATTGAAGAAGCGAACCCGGATTGGCGGTTGCTGAGCTGGCTGCTGGCGCTCGCTGTGTCCATGCTTTCGCTCATCTGGGCGTTTCAGGCGGGTGGCACCCCGTGGGTGAGGCACTTCGCGTTTCCGTTTTTCTTCCCGCTCGTCGCGGTGCCGTGGCCGGTCGCGTTAGAGAACGGCGTGGTCCAAGCGATGATGCGCGCCGTTGCTTCGGTGGCAGTTGAAATTGCGGGCTTGTCCGGCATTGCCGCGTATCAGCTCGGCAATGTGATCCAGCTTCGAAACGGATTTGTCGGCGTTGACGAAGCGTGCAGTGGAGTCAAAACGTTGCAGGCCGGGATCATGGTTGCTTTGGTCCTGGGCGAACTGCTGCTCCTGGGATCGCGGAGGCGGATCGCACTGCTCGTTTTGGGATGCGCCTGGGTATTTTTCTGCAACGTGATTCGCGCCACGGCGTTGGTGTTCGTGGCTGCAACGAAAGGCCTCGAGGCCCTCGTGCGATGGCACGATGCAATCGGCACGGGTGCCTTGATCGCCGGCATGGCTGGACTCTTTGTTCTGGCGTGGTGCTGGAAACGCGAGCCGGTGACTGCGGCCGGCGCCGATCGTGCGCCCCGGCCAGTCGTGGCCTTTCCCAACCAAGGTTTCGCGCTCGCGTGGATAGTGGTCGCCTTTGCGGGAACGGAAATTTGGTACCGTGCCCACGAGCAACAACTGATCGAACGGCCCCCCTGGGAGGTGGCCCTCCCAACGGAAAACGCAGGCTTCAAGCCGCTGGCAATCGCCGAATCCACCCGGGTTACTTTGCGCTACGACGAAGCGGCCAGCGCGCAATGGGAAGACCCGCCCGGAACGCGATGGTGGACTTTTTTTGCGCACTGGAACCCGAAACGCGCCGCCCTCCAGCTCGTGCGCAGCCATTCCCCTGAAATTTGTCTGCCCGCGATCGGTCATACCTTTCGCGGGACGCAGCCCGACGTGACCGTCACGAGCGGTTCGATAGCTCTCGATTTTCGCTCCTACGAATTCGAGCAGGATGGCCAGCCGCTCTTTGTTTTCGTGTGTATCCAGGAAGATAAACGGGTCGCGTCAGGGCCGGCCGATTCGGGCGAGTGGAATTTGCGTGGGCGGTTGCGGGCCGCCTGGCAAGGCAAGCGCAATCTGGGTCAACGGCTTCTCGAGATCGCGATCTTCGGCGCGGATAGTTTCGCCAAAGCGAACGACGCCCTTGCGAGCACGACCCGGGCAATCGTGCGCCCGAACGTTAAGGACTAACCGGCGGGAGAATCGGCGGCTGGATGACGAGCGGCGGGCTCATCTGGCCAAGCGAATTATCGGCGTAAACATCCGGCGTTTCGACCGTGCTGAGCATGGACAACGGCATTTCGCCGAACGCACTCAGCTCGGCCACTTCGAAACCGTGTTCGGTCTGCCCGTCTGCCGGGGTCCAGCGCAGCGCGATGTAGCGCGCGCCTTTGGGATCGAAATCGACCGCTGCTTTTCCGCCGCCGGTCTCATCGACCACGGAGGCGGCTGGGGTGGCTCCTTTGAGGTCCGCCGGGTTGGTGCCAAGGGTTTCGAGCAAAAACACGTCAAGTCTGCCGCGCTGCATTTTGTAGACGGCGCTTACGCGATGAAGTCTCTCGCGCTCTGCCAGCTCGACAATCACGGTCGGCTGCCGGTCGGTCGGCGCGAATTCAAACGAGGTAATCACGTCGTCATCGATCATCCGCTTCGCCAGGTCAGCCCCGCCCGAGCTGACGAACACGACACGCGCCCGCGCATACAGATTCGCGAAGTTAAAGTTCAGCATGTCTTCCAGGCGCCGGGTTGCCGCCGTATTGGTGATGCGCGTCGCGCCGCGCTGGCGCGCCGAAAATTTTTGCAACGATTGGGCGCCGTAGAGACCGAGCGCCGCAATCTGGCCGCCTTTCGCGACGCGGAAAGAAATCTTCACGTAACGGGCTTCGATTCCGAGCAGCGACAAGTCGACGAGCCGTTTGCCAGTAAAGGCGGTGCCGCTGTTGACCTCGTTCCATTTCGCACTCCGCGATGGCAAACGATAATTGGAAACCGCGACGTTAAACTCGCCGGTCGCCGTGGCATTTTCATTTACAAAGGTGAGCCGATCGAGAGATGAAATTCGCGGAAACGAGATAACGAAGGCCGTTTCACCCTCAGGAAGGGGAAAGCTGAGCGTGTCGTCATCGAGCAGCAAATTAGAGGCGCTCGCCGTCTTGTTATTCGTGGTCGAGGAGACGATGCGACCATCCGCGCCGACGACATCGATGGTCGCGCCGCAATTCATTCGGGCCAGGTTCTTCGCTGGGTTGCTGGCATCGTCGATCTGCGAGTTCGGCAGTTCACCGGCTTTGCTAAAGGGGATGGCGGCGACCGCAGCGAGCAACACGAGCATGCGAGCCGCACGGAAAGATCGGGGACGATAAAAGAACGCCATAAACGTTTCAGGGAAAAGCTAGGAGCGAGCCAACTTCCAATTTTCTTGCAAGCCGCTGCCCCAGAAGCGCTTTATACCCCGTTCCAGTAAATCAATCGGCGGTCGTCATTTTTTCCGATCCACCGAGGGGCCCCCGGGCGATTTTCCTTGCTCTGCGGTTCTTCTCATTGAAGAATCGCCGTCTAATCGCCTAACCTTGAAACAACAAATTTGGAATCCCAACCGGACTTCCGCCGTGCCGGTGCGAAGTCGTCAGGACGCCGATAGGCGCTCTCAAACGCTTGGTATCACTTCTGCTAACCTTCACCGGACTGACACCCACATGAGTCAATCATCTTCACTTTCTTCCTTTGTCCGCCGCGTCTGTCTCGCGATGATTGCATCGCTCGTTTTCGCCGGTGTCGCCGCGCGTGCCCAGGATGCGATCCGACCCTCGCTGGCCGGTGAAGCGGCCGCCGAAGCGCGCCGCCAGTCCATCGATAAGATTCCGTACAATCTCGAAGTAGGGCCAATCAAGTTCCGCTTCAGCGCGACGATGGGCTTTGAATACAATGACAATGTCAATTTGGCCGAAGATGGGACCTACACTTTTTTCACGCCAGCGGGGACGCCGTTTCCGGTCACTACCGAGGCGCAGAGCGATTGGATTCTGCATCCCCAGGTAAATTTGAACGCGCTTTGGCCGATTACCCAGCTCAACACCCTCCGGCTCGACCTCGGCATCGGTTATTCGATTTACATGGATCACTCGGACTACAACACCAGTTCCATTCTCCTTTCGCCGGGCTCCCAGCTCGCTTTCGACATTTTCGTCGGCGATTTTCGGATCAATTTGCACGATCGATTTTCCATCCAGCAGGATCCGATTTCCGAAGCGCAGCTGAGCAACGTGGCCGACTACGGCCGGTTTGAGAACCTCGCCGGCATTGCCGTTCTTTGGGACTTAAACCAGGCGGTGGTCACTTTTGGCTACGACCACTATAACTTCGTCGCGCTCGAGGATCGCTTCGAGTATCTCGATCGTAACGCCGATATCTTCGCCGGCTCGATTGGCTTTACGCCAACCGCCACGATGACCATTGGGGCGGAAGGCTCGATCACGGACACCTACTACGACCAAAATGTTTTGAATGATTCTCTCGCCTACTCGGCGGGATTGTTCCTCGAGACTCAGCTTACGCCCAATCTCCGGGTTCGGGTCGCGGGCGGCTATCAACTAATCGATTTCGACAATACTGGCCTGGTGAACGACAACCAGAATTCGGACGATTATTACGCGAACCTGGTCCTCTCCCATCGCGTGAACTCCGTCTTCTCGCACAACCTCTCGATTGGCCACGAGAACACCATTGGTGTGAATTCAAACTACGTGACGCTCAATTACATCCGCCACACCGGCACTTGGAACGTCTTTTATCACACCCTGCTCACGACCGAGCTCTTCTATGAAGATGCCGCGGATTCTGGTGGACAAGGGACAACGCTGCTCCCGGGCCCGGGCCTGCCACTTTTCAATCCGTTCGTGGCCGAAAGTTTCCACCGATACGGCGGAGCGATCAGTCTCGGTTACCAGCTCACGCCGCACGTGACCCTGGGATTTCGTTACCAATACACCCAAAAAGACTCCGACCAGCCCCTGCGCGATTATCGCCAGAACCGCGTCTCATTCGATGGCACCTACAGCTTCTAACATAGGATAACCTTGCAACTGGATGAAAACCTGGACCTTCACTTTGCTCGCCGCGTGTCTCGCCGCGCCTCTTGCTCTGTTTGCCCAGGACTCCAGTCCCATGCCGACCATTCCCAAGGCGACCACCGTCGAACCGCCTACCACGAGCACCGTGATGCGGACCAATTCGATGACGGTGCTCGACGACAAGAAGCGGCTCGGGCCTAACGACTTCGTCAGTTTCCGCGTTGTCGAAGATCGCGACAACGAATCACAGCATCTCCGCGTAAACGACAGCGGCGAGCTTGAGGTTCCCTACATCGGGCTGGTCCCAGCGGCCGGCCGCAGTTGCAAGGAGCTCGCTTATTCGGTTAAGGCTGCGCTCGAGCGCGAGTATTACTATCACGCCACGGTGATCATCGCCGTCGATCACATCAGCGAGAAGTCGCGTGGCAAAGTTTACGTTTACGGGTCGGTCAAAGGCCAGGGACCGCAGGAAATCCCGCCCGATGAATCCTACACCGTGAGCAAGGCCATCATTCGGGCCGGCGGTTTCGGCGATTTTGCCAATAAACGCAAGGTCCGCGTGACCCGCAAAGATGGAAAGAATTTCGTCGTCGATCTCAAGCGCGTGATCGAGGAAGGGCACACTGAGGAAGACCTGGTACTCCAGCCCGATGACCAGATCCATGTGCCGCAGCGCTTGATCAACATGTAATCATGCACGCACCTGCTCCGGCCACCACCGATCGTCCAGCCTCCGCTCCCTGGAGCACGGCATTTGTTACGCGTCTCCATCGCTACAAGGCCCTCCTTCAGCGCCGCTGGTGGATCCCCGTCCTGACCATTTGCCTCGGGCTCTTCGTGCAGGCATGGCTTATTTATCAAACGCCGCCCTCCTTTGAGTCGCGCAGCAAAATGATGCTGGCCGGCAAGCTCAACATCAGCCAGAGCGCAGTTTACAGCGAAGACAACGTCAATTTCTACGGCACGCAGATCCAACTGATGCAGAGTCAGGAAGTTCGGCGCAGCGCCGAACAGCTGGTTCGATCGACTCATCCGGAAATGCAGCCGGTCTACGTCGAGATCACGGTCGTGCAAAAACCGCGCACCTCCATGTTCGATCTCGTCGCCGTCGGCAGCACGCCGGATTACACCCAGGCCTACCTGAATGCGGTGATGCAGAAGTATCTCGATTTCAAAAAGAACATGCGCGAGAACCAGGGATCGACCGTGACCACGGCGATCACGGAACAGCTCATCCAGGTGGAGAAAGATCTGCGCGGGGCCGAGGATGAGATGATCGAGTTCCAGAAACAGAACAACATCGGGTTCATCCAGGAAGAGGGGAACAGCGCCGCGGCCTATCTGGTGCGGTTGAATCAGCAATATGCGCAGCTCAAGACCGAATACGACCTGCTCAGTCTCCTCGATCTCGATCAAAACCTTGACCGGATGCCGTCGAAAACCGAAGGCAGCGCTCCGAACACGGCCGGTGATGATAAGGGACCGGGCATGGCTTTCGCGGATGTCGGCCCAGAAGCCGATTACCTGAAAGCCAAACAGAGCCTGCAGTTATTGAAGGCGGAGCGGGAGACGCTCTCCAAGGATTTGCGGCCCAAGCATCCCAAGATTCTCAAGCTGAACGACGAGATCACAAAGCAGGAGAAACTGATCGATCTCTATCGCCAGGACACGGTCGAGAAGCTCGATACCCGCCGCAAATCCATCGGCAAACAGATGGAGAACCTGCAGGCCAACATCAAGGAATGGGAAGCCAAGGCGCTCGATTTGAGCCAGCGGCTCGCACAGTTCAATCGCATCAAGGGCAAGGCCGAACGGTTGAAGACGCTTTACGATCGTCTGACGAACAGCCTCAAGGATATCAACGTTTCGCAGAGTGTGGACAGCGGCGACCAGGTTTCGATCATGGAAATGGCCGGTGCCCCGATCTCAGTGCGGCCCGGACTGCTCAAGAGCTTGCTGATTGGTCTCGGTTGCGGCGCCCTCGCCGGCATCGGCATTCTTTTGCTCCTCGATCGGATCGACGATCGCATGGCTTCGTTCGGCGAATTCCAGCACCATTTTTCGGAAAACGTTCTTGGGCAGATTCCAAAGGAAAAGACCAAGGGCCGCGTCACACTCCTGCAGCCGGACGATGCGCGACACGTTTTTGCGGAATCGTATCGCAACATCCGATCCTCGCTCTTCTTCATGCCCTATGACGGGCCTCGTCCGAAGACCATGCTGATTACCAGCTCGGTGCCTAACGAAGGCAAGTCGACCATCTCGTCGAACCTGGCGATCACGATGGCGCTTTCCGGCGCTCGCACCCTGTTAATTGACGGCGATCTGCGCCGGGGCGCCCTGCGCGAGGCGTTCGGTGTTTCGTCCAAGATCGGTTTCTCGGAGGTGCTCAAACAGGAAGTAAACTGGCAGGAGGTTGTTGTCCCGACTTCGTATCCGAACCTGTTCATCATCCCGCGCGGCAAGACCCTCGGTCAGCCCAGCGAACATCTCTTGCGCGAATCGACCGATGCGCTCCTGCGCGAGATGTATGATCACTACGATTATATCATCATCGACAGCTCGCCGGTCCTGGCTGCCGATGATTCGACCAGTCTCGCGCCGAAAATTGACGCTACTCTCTTCGTGGTTCGCCTTTCTTACACCTCGGCCCGCCTGACCCGCAAATCGCTCGAGCTGCTTTATAATCGCCAGGTCAACGTCCCGGGCGTCATTCTCAACTACGTCGACACCTCGTTGCCCGAATACTATTACTATCAGTACTCGGAGTACTACAACACGCCGGCAGTAGTCGAGGAGCATGACGATGTCGCCGCCGCGCATCGTCATCATCAGCCCAGACAGATTCAGTCGTCGTAGTGCGCCTGGCACTTACGGATCGCGAGTTCGGGCGATCCCGCGCGGCCGAGTAATCCGATGAGCTTCTTCGGGCCGATTTCGCCGCCGGTTCTCAACGAAACTTCGACCCCGCTCATTCGTCGCGCTCTGCATCGGGCGCGGATCGTCGGCAACTTCGCCCTCGTCCAGGCGGCGGTCCAGATTGTCGGGTTTCTGAGCGGGATTCTCGTGATTCGCTATCTCGATCCGCGCGAATACGCCTACTTCACGATCGCCAATACCATGCAGGGAACGTTGAACGTCCTGGCCGACATTGGCATAAGCATCGGCCTTGTTTCGATCGGCGGGCGGATTTGGCAGGACGGCCATCGGTTCGGGCAACTCGTCAACACCGCGCTCAAGCTGCGGCGCAAGATGGGCTTGTTCGCCGTCGTCTCGATCGTTCCGGTGCTGGCGTGGCTGCTCTTGAAAAACGGTGCGTCGCCGGGCTACGTGGCGTTGCTCGTGGCCGCCGTCCTTGCCGGACTCGTCGTCCAGCTCTCGATCGGAGTTCTCAGCGTCGTTCCGCGCCTGCGTTCCGATATCGGCCGCATCCAGACAATCGACCTCACCGGCGCCCTCGCGCGCCTCGTCGCCTTGGGGGGCCTGATCTTTTTGTTTTTCAATGGCGCCGTCGCCCTCGCGGTCGGGTCTGCCACGTTGCTTTTGCAGTATTGGATGCTGCGACAATACGTTGCGAAAACAATCGATCTCAGCGCGCCCGAGAACAGCGAGGACCGCGCAGCCATGGTGCGCTTCGTTCGAAGCCAGGCGGCGAACGCCATCTTCTTTTGTTTCCAAGGCCAGATCACCGTTTTCCTGATCAGCATTTTCGGGCGGCAGGTATCCTCGATCGCTGAGGTGGGCGCGCTCGGCCGGCTGGCTATGATTTTCGCGGTGCTGAGCAATCTTCTGGCAAATGTGTTCGCGCCAGCTTTCGCCCGGTGCCAAACGACGGCGAAAATGCGGCTGCAATATTTTGCCATTGTGGGCGCCGTGAGCGGTTTTAGTATCGCGATCATTGCCGCGGCCGCTTTTTTCCCTCATCAATTCCTTTTCGTTCTCGGCGGCAAATATGCCCATCTCGAGCGCGAGCTGTTGTTGATGGTTTCCGGAGCAGTCCTTACCGCGATCGCGAGTACCCTCTGGTCGTTGAACGCCGCCAAGGCCTGGATCACCGGGTCCTGGCTCTATATTCCGCTGACGCTCGGAACCCAGCTCGCGTTGATTCCGTTCACCGATTTCTCGAGCGTGGCCGGCGTTCTCACATTCAACCTGTTCTCCGCGCTGCCGAGTTTGTTGCTGAATATTATTCTCAGTTTGCGCGGTTTTCGGAGCTGGCAGCCGGCCACCGCCTAACGTATGCCGAACTACGGCTATCATCTCGCTCGCGCGAAAGGCCGGGTCGTCCGCTCGCTTTATCGCGCTTCGCTTCGAGCTTTGCCTGCGATCGAACCGCCCGGCTCATTTCCGCTCGAAGTATTTTCCTATTCCGGTGAGGCGGCTCTGCCTGAACAGGTCGCGTCAATACGTTCTTTCCTTCGCTGGGTCGGGCGGCCGATTCGGTTTAACGTCGTTTCCGATGGAACCTATTCGGAACCCAGCAGGCGGCTCCTCCGAAACCTGGATGCGTGCGTTGCAGTTGGCGATTTCCGCGATTGGATCCCGAAAAATCTGCCGGATAAATTGTCTTCTTACCTGACGAGTCATCCTACCGGTCGCCAGCTTGCGCTCATCATGTCTCTGCCGGTCAGTGCCCCGGTCCTGTATCTCGACTCTGACGTTCTCTTTTTTGCCGGCGCAAATGACCTTCTTTCGTATACGACGGCGGTCGACGTCCCCGCCTTCTATCAGGCTGATTGCCGCTTCTCCGGAGATGAACGTCTTCTCCGCGACACGACTGAAACCCGGGATCCGGTTAACACCGGTTTCCTGATGCTGTTCCGACGCCTCGATTGGTCGATCAGCATCCAACGTTTCCTCGAGCTCGACGACGCGCCGATTTTTTTTACGAACCAGACCATGACGCATTTGGCGATGCACGCGAACAAGGCGGCTCCGTTCGATCCTGCCAAGTACGTGCTCCAGCTCGACGATCAATTCGTTTACCCGGATCGCTACGCCAGTACGCACATCGCTCTGCGGCACTATGTGAATCCTGTCCGGCACAAATTTTGGACGAGCCTCTGCGTTTGATCGCGCCCGATGGATAAACCGCTTCGCATTCTGGCCGTCATAAATGTTCCGTGGGATCCGCGGCTGGGCGCTGCTCGTGTCTGGATTGAGCTCTGCGAGGAGTGGCGGAAAGCCGGTCACACCGTCGAAAAATTTTGCCTCACGGATGCGTTCCCCGAACCGGCGCCCACCCCAGCCTTTGCCGCGATTCGGACGCTGATGTTTCCGTCTATCGCCGCCAAATTTATTCGGAACAATGCCGGCCGTTTCGATGTCGTTGACGCATTGATCGGCACCGTGCCGTACTCGAAGCGGTCGCTCGGATTCAACGGCCTGCTCGTCGCTCGTTCCGTCGGTCTCTATCACCTCTACGAAAAATTCGAGCAGTTCGCCGCGCAACAGTGGCCTCGCCCGAAGGGAAGCCTGCTCGGCCGGCCTTTTTATTCGTTTTTCGCCTGGCGCTCTCGCGCGCTTTCGGATGCCTCCGTCCGGCACTGCGACCTGCTGAACGTTCCCAATTCCGACGAAGTCACCTGCGTCCGGGATGAGCTTCGATTGCAAACGCCAGTGCTCATGGAGCCTTACGGGGTGACGCCCGCTCGGGCCGAGGGACTGGCGAAGGCGGCAGCGCCCGTCGAGATCAGGTCGAGAAAAAAGAAGGTCGTCTTTATCGGCATGTGGAGTCCTCGAAAGGGAGCGAAGGACTGGCGCGACATCATCGGCCAGATTCGCCGCGACTTGCCGGACGCCTCATTTCTCTTTTTAGGAACGATGATCGCCAACGAAGCGGTCTGGGCTGATCTCGAGATGGAGCCTGCGGATTACATCGAGATCGTTCCGCAGTTTGCTCCGGACGATTTGCCGGGGCTGTTGGCCGACTGCGCGGTCGGCGCGTTCCCCAGCTACATCGAAGGGTTTGGAATGGCGATCGTCGAGCAATTGGCCGCCGGATTGCCGACCGTCGCCTACGATGTTCCCGGTCCGCGCGATATACTGCGGGATATGTCTGGGTCACTGGTTGCTCCCGGCGACACCCGGGCATTTGCCGAAGCCGTCACTGAAATTTTAACTGCCTCGGTCGAGCGATATGGCGAGCGCAGCCGGCAAAGCATTGAAACAGCACGGCGATTTTCCTGGCAGGACATCGCGCGCGACACCGCCTTGAAGTATCAGGAACACCTGACCCATGCCCTCCGGTGACCGAGTTTTACAGATCGTTCCTCATTTACCGGGGACGTTTGATGGGGTCGGCGATTATGCGCTGAACCTCGCCCGGGGGCTGTCCGACGAACATGGGATTGCCACGACCTTTCTGGTCGCGGCGCAGACCGCGATTGATTCGCGGGATGGTTTCCCGGTGGTTTCCGGATTCGATGCGAAGTCGCCGGCGGAATTCGCCCGCGATCATCGGCACGTGATTTTGCACTACGTCAATTACGGCTACCAATCCCGAGGGGTGCCTTTCTCACTGCGGCGTTTTGCCCAGGGTTTGCGCCGCGAGTTGAGCGGCCATTGGGCGACCACGTTTCATGAGCTTTATGCTTCGGGGCCGCCCTGGAAGAGCGCATTTTGGTTGCGTCCATTCCAGGTCGGCATCGCCCGCAGTTTGATCGATGTTTCTGATGCCTGCGTCGTCAGCAATCTGCCGATCGAGAAAGAGATTCACGCTTACGCTCCAGAAAAGCGGATCCATCTTCTGCCGGTCATGTCCAACTTTGGCGAACCGGATTTTGCCGCTCTGGATGCTACGTCGCCCCGGCGGTGGGTGATCTGCGGCGGGACCGCTTTAATCGAGCGTTCGCTGATGCTCTTCGAGAAACGGTTCGGCCAGATTCCCGATCCCTTCACGCCCGAACATCTCGACGTCGTCGGCGGAAGAGTGAACGCACCGATCACCGCCGCGCTCGATCGTTTGAAACAGCACGCCGGGTTATCGGTTCATCATTACCCGGAAGTGAGCGTCGACCTGGCTTCGGAAGTTTTGCGGAGATCTTCCTTTGGATGGATCGATTATTTCGGCAGCGGCCGGATGTGGCCCGGCATGCTGCTGAAATCGACCGCCTTCGCGGCTCTTTGCGCGCATGGGGTGGTTCCGGTGCTTTCCCACAGCGAGGAACCAATCGTAGTGGATGGCGATCCCGCGCCCGGTCCTTACTTCCTCACCTCGCAAGCCGCGCAACTGCCCACCCTCGACGAACTCGCGCCCGTCCGGCGGCGCTATTATGGGTGGTATCAGGCGCACGCCCATTCGCGGCGTGCGGCAGGCCTTTACGCGGAGATTTTGAAGTGAGCCATTTTGCGGATTTGACCCTCGCCACCACGATTCATAACAACGCGCAGATGTCCGCAGACATGTTGCGCTCGTTTGAAGCGAACCTCGGCACCGCCGACAAGATCGTGATTATCGACGATGGATCGAGCAAACCCTTCCCGCTCCCACCGGTCAGCAGCGGAGTGCGCTTGATCCGTAACGAGATCGCCCATGGATTTTGCCACGCT
>Ga0105242_10001848_pt1 | contig 16609 bp, 12 predicted proteins | sample KBSM24metaG_FD_81521 | JGI IMG/M metagenome (GOLD analysis project Ga0105242, IMG submission 81521) | Miscanthus rhizosphere microbial communities from Kellogg Biological Station, Michigan, USA - KBS M2-4 metaG | ecosystem: Host-associated > Plants > Roots > Rhizosphere > Soil | place... | reverse complement strand
TCGGCCTGATGAAGGCGGTGGACAAGTTCGAATACCGCCGCGGCTACAAGTTCTCGACCTACGCCACGTGGTGGATCCGCCAGGCCATCACCCGCTCGATCGCCGACCAGGCGCGGACCATCCGCATCCCGGTCCACATGATCGAGACCATCAACAAGATGAACCGCATCTCGCGCCAGCATCTGCAGGAATTCGGCTTCGAGCCGGACGCCTCCATCCTGGCCGCGAAGATGGAGATCCCCGAGGACAAGATCCGCAAGATCATGAAGATCGCCAAGGAGCCGATCTCCATGGAAACGCCGATCGGCGACGACGACGACAGCCACCTGGGCGACTTCATCGAGGACGGCGCCAACACCGCCCCCATCGATGCAGCCATGCAGGCCGGCCTGCGCGACGTGGTGAAGGACATCCTGGACGGCCTCACGCCGCGCGAAGCCAAGGTGCTGCGCATGCGCTTCGGCATCGAGATGTCCACCGACCACACGCTGGAAGAAGTGGGCAAGCAGTTCGACGTGACCCGCGAACGCATCCGCCAGATCGAAGCCAAGGCGCTGCGCAAGCTCAAGCACCCCAGCCGCAGCGACAAGCTGCGCAGTTTCATCGACTCGCTCTGATCGACCGATCGGTCCAGCCTGCGGCAGGCGCTGACCTGCCCCTGAAGCCCTGTGCCCACCGGCCCGGGGCTTTTTTCATGTCGGCGCGGCTCCGGCACCCCATGCCGCGCCCGGCAACCAGCTGCCTCTCACTTCTTGCGTTTGTTCTTGGCGCCGCCCTGGCGTGCCTTGAAACGCGGGTTGGACTTGCAGATCACATACGTGCGTCCACGGCGCGTGACGACCTGGCAATCACGGTGGCGGTTCTTGGCTTCCTTCAAGGAGGAGAGGACTTGCATAAGGCAATACGCAGCAGGCTGCGGGTAGGTGAAAAGGGAGCGTGAGTCTAGCATCAAATGAGATTGATTATCATTTGCATAGAATCAAGGGCGACCCAGAGGCATCTCAAGGAAATCCATGAACGTCCTTCCCAACCCATCTTCATCCCCTCTCTCTTCATCTCCTTTGCCGACGGCAGGCACATTCAGCATGAAGCCGCTGATGTTCGAGACGCTCGTCTGCACGCTGGCCATGATGTCCTTCGTCGCCCTGATCGGTCCGATCTCGCGGGTGCTGGGCCTGGCGCCCTGGCAGGCCGGGCTGACCGTGACGATGGGCGGCCTTGCCTGGGTGCTGCTGGCACGCCGTTGGGGTGCCGCCAGCGACCGGTACGGGCGGCGCCGCATCATGCTGCAGGGGCTCGGCGGCTTCGTGGTGTCCTATGCATTGATGTGCGCCGTCATCGTGATCGCGCTGCGCAATCCGCCGCCCGTGTGGCTGGCCGTTGCAGGGCTGGTCGCTCTGCGATGCCTTTCCAGCGGTTTCTATGCCGCAGTGCCGGCGACCGCGGCAGCCTTGATCGCGGACCACGTGCCACCGCAGAAGCGGGCGGGTGCCATGGCGACTCTGGGTGCTGCCAGCGGCATGGGCATGGTCGCAGGCCCTGGCGTGGCGGGAGCGCTCGCCGTTCACAGCCTGCACTTGCCGCTCGTCATCACGGCGGTGCTGCCGCTCATCGCGCTCGTGGTCCTTTGGCGCCGGCTACCACGCACCGAGCTTCACGCGAAGCCGGATGCAACCCCCTTGAAGATCGGCGACAGGCGCTTGCGCCGTCCGATGGCGGTGGCGTTCGTCGCGATGTTCAGCGTCATGGTGGCGCAGGTGGTGGTGGGTTTCTTCGCGCTGGACCGGCTGCACCTGGAGACGACGGCCGCAGCACGCGCCGCGGGCATCGCCTTGACCGTGGTCGGCGTGGCGCTGATCCTGGCGCAGGTGGTGGTACGCAGCCTGGAATGGCCACCGGAACGTTTGATCCGCATCGGCGGGGTGGTCTCCGCCCTGGGGTTTGGATCGGTCCTTTTGGCTACATCGCAGGCAGCGCTCTGGACCGGCTATTTCTTCGCAGCGGCGGGCATGGGCTGGGTGTTTCCGTCCGTGACTGCCCTGGCGGCCAACGCGGTGAAAGCGCATGAGCAGGGAGCGACCGCAGGCACCGTGGGAGCCGCCCACGGCTTTGGAATGATCGCCGGACCGCTGGCGGGCACTGCGATCTACCACATCGATCCCCGCGCGCCCTATGCGCTGATCGCGATCCTGTTGATGCTCGCTGCGCTCTGGCCAGGACGGTCGCCGAAAGCCGCACCTCCCGCGACTTCCCAATGATCCCGCTCGAGGGCGTCAGGTGGCGTTGAGGCCCGCTCCGCAGCGATCGCCCGACGCGCCTCCGCCCGCAAGAAGGCGGGCATTTTTTACGCCCTATCGCTGATTGACATCAAATCTACGGGCATTGCGGGAAAATACCACTTGCAACAAAAAAAAAGAGGAATATTCCATGAACGTTGAACAACGGCCTCATTCCGGCGAGCGATCCCGCTGGGCCGCAAGGCTGGTCGGCGCCCTGAGCGTCATTTTCGGCCTCGCCTTCCTCGGCGGCGGCCTCTATCTGGCACGGCTCGGTGGCAGTCTGTACTTCGCGCCGGCAGGCCTGGCCATGCTGGTGGCCGGCGTGCTGCTGTGGCGCGGCCGCACGGCCGGCGCCTGGCTCTACGCCCTGACGCTGGCCGCCAGCGTGGTGTGGGCGCTCGTCGATGCAGGCTGGTCGTTCTGGCCACTCTTCTCGCGCCTCTTCGCGCTGGGCGTGCTCGGCCTGCTGGTGGCGCTGGTCTATCCCGGCCTCGCCGCACCGCGCGGCCGCCGTGCCTATGGCGTGGCCGGCGTGCTGGCCCTGGTGCTGGTGGCGGCCTTCGGCGGCATGTTCGTGCCGCACCCCTCCGTGGCCGCCAACGGCCAGGGCCCGGGCCTCACGCCCGTGGACCCGGCCCAGGCCCAGAAGAATTGGGAAAACTACGGCAACACCAACGGCGGCAGCCGCTTCGCCGCACTGGACCAGATCAACCGCAGCAACGTGGGCCAGCTCGAAGTGGCCTGGACGTACCGCACCGGCGACATCGCCATCAGCAACGGCAACGGCGCCGAAGACCAGACCACGCCGCTGCAGATCGGTGACCGGATCTATCTCTGCACGCCGCACAACGACCTGATCGCGCTGGAGGCCGATACCGGCCGCGAAGTCTGGAAGCGCGAGATCAACGCCAAGTCGTCCGTCTGGCAGCGCTGCCGGGGCCTGGCCTATTTCGACGCCGCGGCTGCCCTGCCTCCCGTCACCACGGCTGGCGCCACGCCCGTGCAGCCGGTGACCCTGCCCGCCGGCACCAACTGCCAGCGCCGCATCCTCACCAACACCATCGACGCCCGCCTGATCGCCGTCGATGCCGACACGGGCGAGTTCTGCCAGGGCTTCGGCACCAACGGCCAGGTGGACCTGAAGGCCGGCCTGGGCGCTGCGCCCGATCCGTTCTACCAGCTCACTTCGCCGCCCCTGATGGCCGGCACCACGGTGGTGGTGGGCGGCCGCGTGGCCGACAACGTGCAGGCCGACATGCCCGGCGGCGTGATCCGCGGCTTCGACGTCATCACCGGCCAGATGCGCTGGGCGTTCGACCCCGGCAACCCGGAAGACAAGAAGGCGCCCGCCGACGGCAAGAGCTACGTGCGCAGCACGCCGAACTCGTGGGCGCCGATGTCCTACGACGCAGCCATGAACACCGTCTTCCTGCCCATGGGCAGTTCCTCGACCGACCTGTACGGTGCCGAACGCACCAGGCTCGACCACAAGTACGGCGCCTCCATCCTCGCGGTGGACGCCACCACGGGCGCCGAGAAGTGGGTCTATCAGACGGTCCACAACGACCTCTGGGACTTCGACCTGCCGATGCAGCCGAGCTTCGTCGACTTCCCCGTGGACGGCGGCCGCACCGTGCCGGCCCTCGCCATCGGCACCAAGGCCGGCCAGATCTACGTGCTGGACCGCGCCACCGGCAAGCCGCTGACCGAAGTGAAGGAAACGCCGGTCAAGACGGCCGACATCCCCGGCGAGCAGTACTCCACCACCCAGCCGCGCTCGGTGGGCATGCCGCAGATCGGCGCGCAGACGCTGACCGAGTCCGACATGTGGGGCGCCACGCCGTTCGACCAGCTGCTGTGCCGCATCGCCTTCAAGAAGATGCGCTATGAAGGCCTCTACACCGCGCCGGGCACGGACGTGTCCCTCAGCTTCCCCGGCTCGCTGGGCGGCATGAACTGGGGCGGTCTGTCGGTGGACCCGGTGCATGGCTTCCTGTTCGCCAACGACATGCGCCTGGGCCTGTGGGTGCAGATGATCCCGTCGGCCAACCGCGGCGGCACCGCCGGCGGCGGCGAAGCCGTCAACACCGGCATGGGCGCCGTACCGCTCAAGGGCACGCCGTATGCGGTCAACAAGAACCGCTTCCTGTCGGTGGCCGGCATTCCCTGCCAGGCACCGCCCTACGGCACGCTCACCGCCATCGACCTCAAGACCCGCCAGGTCGCCTGGCAGGTGCCGGTGGGCACGGTGGAAGACACCGGCCCCATGGGCGTGAAGATGCACATGCCCATCCCCATCGGCATGCCCACGTTGGGCGGCACGCTGGCCACGCAAGGCGGCCTGGTGTTCATCGCCGGCACGCAGGACTACTACCTGCGTGCGTTCGACAGCAGCAACGGCAAGGAAGCCTGGAAGGGCCGCCTGCCCGTGGGCAGCCAGGGCGGCCCGATGACCTACCAGTCGGCCAAGACCGGCCGCCAGTACGTGGTGATCACCGCCGGCGGCGCACGCCAGTCGCCCGATCGCGGCGACTACGTGATCGCCTACGCGCTGCCCGCCAAGCGCTGAGGCACAGAAGACGCCAAGGCGCGGCCCGGGCCGCGCCCGGACGCCTGCAAGAAGGCCTGCCGTCCGGCAACGACGGCAGGCCTTTTTTTCGTCCGCGCCCGGCTGCGCCTGCACGCCCGCGCCGCCCGCCGAGCAGCCACCCCATCAGCAAAACGCATCGCTCGGGCATCCATCGGCATTGGTGCGGCACGCGCATCGCCGCAATACTGCATTCGGCGCTGCGGCGTGGGCCCCTGGGGTTCACGGCCCCGGCAGAGCCAAGCACCGGAAAGCCGAGAAGAGCCCCCACAACGACCTGGCGCAGCCGACAGGCGCAGCGGACCCATGCGCCCTGCAACTGCGGCCCCGGGCACAGAGACAACCTGATCCGACGAGGACTTGTATGACAGACATCCGAAAGAACATGGATGAAGGCGCGATGACGTCCTTCCAGTGGCTGGCCGTCGCCATCTGCATCCTGCTCATCATGCTGGACGGCTTCGACGTGCTGGTCATGGCCTTCACGGCCTCGTCCGTCGCGGCTGAATGGCAACTCAACGGAGCGGCGCTGGGCGTGCTGTTCAGCGCAGGGCTGATCGGTATGGCCATCGGCTCTCTGCTGCTCGCGCCGCTGGCCGACCGTTATGGCCGCCAGCCCGTCATCCTGATGTGCCTGACCATCGTGTCGCTGGGCATGCTGCTGTCGGCCGCCGCGCGTAACCATGCCGAACTGGCGGCGCTGCGTGGCATCACCGGCCTGGGCATCGGCGGCATGCTGGCCAGCGTGGGCGTGATCACGGCGGAATACTCGTCAGCCAAGTGGCGCAGCACGTCCATTGCGCTGCAGGCCACGGGCTACCCGATCGGCGCCACGCTGGGCGGGCTCATGGCGGCCTGGCTGCTGAGCCACCACGGCTGGCGCTCGGTCTTCGTGTTCGGCGGGCTCGTCACGGCGCTGATGGTGCCCATCGTGCTGTGGCGCCTGCCCGAGTCGGTGGACTTCCTCATCAGCCGCCGGCCGGCCCGCGCGCTGGACAAGCTCAACCGGCTGCTGGCGCTCATGGGCCGCCCCGCCCTGCAGCAGCTGCCGGCGCCCGCACGCGGCAGCCAGGCCGCGCAGGGGGGCAACACCGTGGCGGCGCTCTTTCGCAACGGGCTGGCCCGCCCCACGCTGATGCTGTGGATCGGCTTCTTCCTGCTGATGTTCAACGTCTATTTCTCGCTGAGCTGGACGCCCAAGCTGCTGGTGCAGGCGGGCCTCTCGGCCCAGCAGGGCGTGACCGGCGGCGTGCTGCTGAACCTGGGCGGCATCGCGGGCGGCAGCCTCTTCGGCCTGCTGGCGCTCAAGGCCCAGCTGCGGCATCTGGCCATCGGTAGCCTGCTGCTCAATGCCCTCTTCACCGCGCTGTTCGGCATGGCATCGGCCAGCCTGGGCTGGGCCTTCGCCGCAGCCGTCGGCATGGGAGTCTTCCTGTTCGCCTGCATGGCGGGGCTCTATGGGCTGGTGCCCTCCACCTACCCGGCCGACGTGCGCGCCACCGGCATGGGCTGGGCCATCGGCGTCGGCCGCCTGGGCGCCATCCTCGCGCCCGCCATGGCCGGCCTGCTGCTGGACCGTGGATGGCAGCCCGCATCGCTCTACTACGTGTTCGCCCTGCCGCTCATCGCCGCCGCGATGGCGGTGATGGCCACGGGTGCCGGCCGCAGCGCGCTCCCGCGCGGCCAGGTGGCCGGGGCGCACTGATGACCGAGGCCCCATTCTCTGACTGACCCGAATCTGGAGAACCCTGCATGAGCTTCCCCTGCCTGGTGCTGCTGCCCGGCCTGCTGTGCGACGCTGCCGTCTGGCGCGAGCAGGCCCAAGCCCTCGATTTCGCCGACTGCATCGTGCCCTCGTATGGCGACTGTTCGAGCATCGAGGCCATGGCCCGCCGGGTGCTGGCCGGCGTGTCAGCGCCTCGCTTCTCGCTCGCAGGCCACTCCATGGGCGGCCGCGTGGCGCTGGCGATCGCCGGCATGGCGCCGGAACGCATCGAACGACTGGCGCTGCTCGATACCGGCATGGAGCCCATCGCGCCGGGCGAGGCGGGCACCGCCGAACGCGACAAGCGCATGGCGCTGCTGCAGACCGCGCGCGCGCACGGCATGCGCGCCATGGGCACGCAGTGGGCGCGGGGCATGGTCCACCCGGACCGGCTGGACACGCCGCTCTTCGGCGAGGTACTGGACATGGTGGCGCGCTTCACCCCCGACCTGTTCGCCGCGCAGATCGAGGCCCTGCTGAACCGCCCCGACGCGAGTCCCGTGCTGCAGCGCCTGCGGTGCCCCACGCTACTGGCCTGCGGCCGGCAGGACAGCTGGAGCCCCCTGGCGCGCCACGAGCGCATGCAGGCCCTCTGCCCCGGGTCGGAACTGGTGGTGATCGAAGACAGCGGCCACATGAGCACCATGGAGCAGCCCGAGCAGGTCAGCCGCGCCCTCGCCGCGTGGATGCAGCGCTGAAGGCCCCCACTGAACAGCGCCAGCGCCCGTCCTAGGCAGGCCGGTTGCCCGCAGCCTCGCGGCAGGCCTGCATGAACAGTTCCAGATCGGGCGAGGCCACGCTCAAGGCGCGCGTCGCCAGCCCGATGCGCCGGCGTGTGCAAGGCAGCGCCACCGGAACGATCGCCAGCTGCCCGCCGTGGTCGTGCTGCAGCGATTCGCCGTGCGAAGCCAGGGCCAGCCGGCCGGTCTGCAGCACGAAGGCCTGCGTCATCACCGGACTGCTGGCGCGCAGGTCGCCACGCGGGGGCGCCAGCCCCTGGCTGGCGAAGAGCCGCTCCAGGGCCTGATCGGCCGGTGTGCCGGGCAGCGGCGTGACCCAGGGCCACTGCAGCAGATCGGCCAGCTGCAGGCGCTTGCAGCGCAATGCCGCATGGCCTGCGGGTGCCACCACCACCAGATCGTCCTCGAACAGGTGCAGTTGCCGCACCTCGCCGGCCGGCGAATCCGCGCGCAGGGCCCCGGCGATGGCGTCGATGTCCGCGCCCAGCAGCTGTTGCATGAGGCTTTCGTAGGTGCCATCCACGATAGCGACCTCGATGTCGGGGTGGCGCGCCGCGAGATCCTCCACCGCACGCGGCAGGAAGATGCCTACCGAGAGGGGCAGCACGCCCACCACCACGCGGCCCCGGACGGTGCCGCGCCAGGCGGAAAGGTCGCTGTCCATGCCGCGCAGCTCGGCCAGCGCCAGCTTGACGCGGCGCAGCAGCGCCTCGCCCGCAGGCGTCAGACGGGTACCGAAGGCGAGCTTGTAGAAAAGCGGCAGGGCCAGGGCATCTTCCAGCCCCGCCAGCGCCGCATGCACTGCAGGCTGGCCGAGGCCCAGCTGCCGAGCAGCCAGGGATTCGCTGCCGCAGCCGGCGATCGCCACCAGCGCGCGCAACTGCCCGGCGGGCACGATGTCGGCGAACCGCGGCGGCACCGGTACGCGGCGGCGGCTGCTGCCCGGCGCGGCCACGGCGGCGGCATGCGCTTCGGCAGCGCCGCTGGCCAGGTGCGCCAGCAGGGCCTCGGTACGCGCGGCCAGCTGGCTGCCGGGGGCCGTCGGCATCATGCCGCGCGCGCCGCGCTGGAAGAGCGGCACGCCACAGGCGGCCTCCAGCTGCTGCACTGCCCGCGCCACGGCCGGCTGCGACAGATGCATGGCCCGGGCGGCCTGCGTGGTGCTGCCGTGGCGGACCACGCCCAGCAAGGCCCGCAGCGGGCGCAGCTGCGCCGCCAGCGCCGGAAAGCCCTGGGCATCGCCGATCGCCGAAGCGGGCCGCGGGGCAGGAGACGGAGTCATGGCGTCGTGGAGGAGCGGGAGGAATCGAGGGGCGGCCGTGCGAGGGGCATGAGCCCCCTGGGGAATTCTTCCATAAGCCCGGCGCATCGCTCGCAGGGGCGCACCCGATGGCACCACGCCCCCCGCCGCCCAGCAATGCGCCCCGCTCCGTCGTACGATCCTCGCCGCCCTTGAGGAGAAGAGCCCCATGACCGCACCGCAGTCCACCGCCACAACCACCTTCATCGCAGCCTCCACCACCCCAGCCCCGCTGCTGCGCATCGCCGTGATGGGCGCCGGCGCCGTCGGCTGCTACTTCGGTGCCTTGCTGGCGCGTGCCGGCCACGTGGTCACCCTGATCGGCCGGCAGGCGCACGTCGAAGCCATCCGCGCGCACGGCCTGCGGCTGCAGACCGCCGCGCTGGACGAATACGTGCCCATGGCGGCCGACACCGCCCCCGCCGCGGTGCGCGGCGCCGACGTGGTGCTGTTCTGCGTCAAATCCACCGACACCGAAGACGCCGCCCGCCAGATCCGCCCGCACCTCGCGCCCGGCGCACTGGTGCTCACCCTGCAGAATGGCGTGGACAACGACGAGCGCGTGCGCGCCGTTCTGGGCGATGTGCACCCCGTGGCCGCAGCCGTGGTCTACGTGGCCACCGAGATGGCCGGCCCCGGCCACGTGCGCCACCACGGCCGGGGCGAACTGGTAATCGCGCCCTCGCCCGCCAGCGCCACCGCCGTGCAGCAATTCAGCGCGGCCGGCATCGCCACGGAAGCGTCGGACAACGTGCGCGGCGCGCTCTGGGCCAAGCTGGTCATCAACTGCGCCTACAACGCCCTGTCGGCCCTCTCGCAGCAGCCCTACGGCAGGCTGGTGCAGACGCCCGGCGTGGCCGATGTGATCGAAGACGTGGTGGCCGAATGCCTGGCCGTGGCGGAGGCGGACGGCATCCGCATTCCGGGCGACGTGCGCGCCGCCGTGCGCGGCATCGTGGCCACCATGCCGGGGCAGCTGTCATCCACCGCGCAGGACCTGGCCCGGGGCAGGCCCAGCGAGATCGACCACCTCAACGGCTATGTGGTGCAGCGCGGCAAGGTGCTGGGGGTGGCGACGCCGGTGAACCAGGCGCTCCGGGTACTGGTGAAGATGGTGGAAGCGGGCAAGCAGGCCTAGCAGCCGGCGGCTCCGGACGATTCGCCGCCATTCACCCACATCGGAAGGGCGATGGCAGTGCTATACATTGACCGGATCAACACATCAATCATCATCCAGGAGGACTGCATGCCGATCAAAACCGTTCTGAAATCCGCCGTGGCGGCGCTGGCGATTGCGGGCAGTGGATCGCTCTTCGCACAGGGCGCGCCCATCGATGCCGCCGCCTTCGATGCTCTGGTGGCGAAAGGCCCCGTCGCCAGTGCCGAAACCATCGCGGCCAGCCCCTGGGCCAGCAAGATCAAGCAGGCCGGCACGCTGCGCCTGGGCGGCACGCAGACCTCGAACCTGTTCTCGCTGCTCAACGAGAAGGACGGCAAGATCCGCGGCTTCGACGCAGGCATTTCGCAGCTCCTCGCGCGCTACATCCTGGGCGACGGCGCCAAGATCCAGTTCACGCAGGTGAACTCGTCCACGCGCGAGCAGGTGCTCATCAACGACCAGGTGGACATGGTCGTGGCCACCTACTCCATCACGCCCGCCCGCGCCGAGAAGATCTCGTTCGCAGGCCCCTACTACACCTCGCAGGCCGGGGTGCTGGTCAAGGCGAACAACAAGACGATCCAGTCGTACAACGATCTGGCCGGCAAGAAGGTCGCCACGCAGGCCGGCTCCACGGGGCCCGCGATCCTCGCGCAGTTCGCGCCCAAGAGCACCGTGCAGGAATTCCAGACGCACCAGGAAGCGCTCGACTCGCTGCGCCAGGGTCGCGTGGATGCCTACGTGACCGACTACACCCTGCTGCTCAACACCCTGAGCCTGGGCACCGGCGACGCCAAGCTCGCGGGCGCGCCCTTCGGTGCGCAAGACCCCTACGGCATCGGCCTGCGCAAGGGCTCCGACGGCGTGGCCTTCGTCAACGCCTTCCTGAAGAAGATCGAAGCCGACGGCACCTGGGCCAGGCTCTGGACCATCTCCATCGGCCAGCGTACCGGCAGCACGGCCATCCCGACGCCGCCCGCCCTGCCCTGACCGAACGGAACGATGGGCGACAACATCTCCAGGCTCCTCGCCGACCATGGGCCTGCCTTCTGGCAGGCCCTTTTGCTGACGTGGAAGCTCACCGCACTGTCGTTCGTGCCGGGCGTCGTGCTGGGCGCGGCCGTGGCGGCGCTGCGGCTCTTTCCCCTGCCTCCGCTGCGCGGCTTCCTCACGTTCTACGTGGAGGTCTTCCGCAACATCCCCAGCGTGGCGCTGCTGATCTTCATCGTGTTCGCGCTGCCCGATCTCGAATTCGTGATCGACTACGAGCCCAGCGTCGTCCTCACGCTGATCCTGGTCTGCTCCGCCTTCACGGCCGACTACCTGCGCTCGGGCATCAACACCATTCCCAGCGGCCAGATCGAGGCCGCGCTCAGCCTCGGCATGCGGCCCGCGCGGATCATCTATTCGGTCGTGCTGCCGCAGGCGCTGCGCTCGGTGGTGCAGCCGATGACCTCGCTGCTCATCGCGCTGATGCTGTCCACCTCGCTCGCATCGCAGGTGCCCATGCCAGGCCGGGAACTGACCGCGCTCGTCTCCAAGCTCGCCAATGATTCCGCCGCCGGCATGGCCGCGTTCGCCGTGGCCGCCGCGATGTACGTGGCGACCGGCCTGCTCATCGCCTGGGCCGGCGCCGCGCTGGACAAGAAAGTGCGCATACTGCGATGAGCCGCTCCCTGGAAGACACCTTGTTCGGCGCGCCCAGCCCCCGGGCGCGCACCATCACCCAGGTGGTCAGCGTGATCGCGGCGGGCCTGCTGCTCCTGCTGGCCGCCGGCATCGCCTACCGCTTTCACTCCGCCGGGCAGCTGGAAGGCCGGCTCTGGCAATTCTTCGCCTGGCCCACGACCTGGGCCTTCCTCGCCAAGGGCCTGCTCGGCACGCTGCAGTCGGCGGCGATGGGCGCCGCCATCGCGCTGGCCCTGGGCCTGGTAATGATGGCCGGGCGCCTGGCGCGGCCCCGCATCCTGCGCTGGCCCAGCATCGCGGCCATCGAATTCCTGCGGGGCACTCCGACGCTGCTGCTCATCTACCTGTGCTTTCTGGTGCTGCCCTCGGCCGGCATCAAGCTCAGCACCTACTGGATGCTGACGCTGCCCATCGCCCTGAGCACCGCCGCCGTGGTGGCCGAGGTCTATCGCGCCGGCGTGCTCGCCGTCCCCCGCGGCCAGACCGAGGCCGCACGCAGCCTGGGGCTCACCGAAACCCAGGTCTTCTTCACCATCGTCTTTCCCCAGGCCCTGCGCTACATCGTCCCGGCCCTGGTCGCGCAACTGGTCATCGTCGTGAAGGACACCACCTTCGGCTATGTCGTGACCTATGGCGAGCTGATGCAGAACGCCAAGGTGCTGATCGCCAACTACCACTCGCTGGTGCCGGTGTATCTCGTCGTGGCGGCGGTGTATTGCCTGGTGAATTACGGGATCTCGCGGGCGAGCCGGTGGCTGGGGCGGCCGGTGCATTGATTGCCACGGGGCATGCAGCGGTGAAACGGCACATGGCGAAACGGAGCATGGGATAGCCAGGCACTCCCGGGCGGTAATGCGGACGCCGGCGAAGCGGGTGCTGCCAGCATCCACAGGCGGCCGAGCCCTTCACCATGCTTTTGATTCTCGGCAGGACTCCTGGGCAGGGGGAAGGCTCAGTTACGATCGCCCCAATGAATCGTGACCAGCTAAAACAACTCGAAAAAGACCTGTGGTCCGCAGCTGACAAGCTCCGCGCCAACTCCGATCTGAAGGCCAGCGAATACAGCACCCCCGTGCTGGGCCTGATCTTTCTGAAATTCGCCGACAACAAGTACCGCCAGCACGAAGCAGCCATTGAGCAGGAATACCAGAAGCTGAAAGGCACCCGCCGGGAGCGCAGCGAGCAGGACATCGCCATCGAAAAATGCGGCTTCTACCTCAAGCCTTACGCCCGGTACGACTATCTGCTGAACCTGCCCGAGAAGGAAAACATCGCAGCGGCCATTCGCTCGGCGATGGCCAGCATCGCAAACAACAAGCCTGAGTTGCTGGGAGTGCTGCCGCAGGAGGAGTACGACCGCTTCACCCGCAGCCCCAAGAACCAGCACATCCCCAAGGACCTGCTCAAGCTGTTCTCGGACATTCCCGTGGATGCCTCGGGCGACGTATTCGGCCAGATCTACGAATACTTTCTAGCCAACTTCGCGCTCAGCGAGGGCCAGGGCGGCGGGGAGTTCTTCACGCCGCGCTCCGTCGTCAAGCTGATGACCGAGATCATCGAGCCCCACGGCGGCAAGGTCTTCGACCCCGCCTGTGGCTCCGGCGGCATGTTCGTGCAGTCGGCCGACTTCATCCACCAGCACCAAACCGACAAGGCAGCCGACCTGGACGTGTTCGTCTGCGGCACCGAGAAGACCTTGGAGACGGTCAAGCTCGCCAAGATGAACCTTGCCGTGAACAACCTGCGCGGCGACATCAAGCAGGCCAACAGCTACTACGAAGACCCCTTCAACGCCTTCGGCGCCTTCGACTATGTGATGGCCAACCCGCCGTTCAACGTGGATGACGTGGCGCTGGACGGCGTGAAGAAGGACCGCCGCTTCAACACCTACGGGGTGCCGCAAAACAAGACCAAGGCCAAGGCGGCGGCAGGGAAAGACGGCAAGGAGAAGGCCGTCGAGACCGTACCCAACGGCAACTACCTCTGGATCAACCTCTTCGCCACTTCGCTGAAGCCCGGCGGTCGCGCGGCGCTGGTTATGGCTAACTCGGCCAGCGATGCTCGCCACTCCGAGGCCGACATCCGCCGCACGCTCATCGAGCACAACCTCATATACGGCATGCTCACGCTGCCGTCCAACCTGTTCTACACCGTCACGCTGCCGGCCACGCTGTGGTTCTTCGACAAGGGTAAGACGGATGAAAAGGTGCTGTTCATCGACGCCCGCAACATCTTCACCCAGGTGGACCGCGCCCACCGCGAGCTGAGCGACGAACAGATCCAGAACATCGCCCTCATCCCCCGCTTGCACAAAGGCCGCCGCCAGGAGTTCGTGGACCAGGTGGACCGCTACCTGCGCCAAGGCATGGCGCAACTCAAGGAGGCCGCAGAGCACCTGCCGGGTTTGAGCGACCGCCTACTGGCCGTGCTGGCTGAAGAAGCAGCTGATGCCCAAACCAGCCAGGCCGCGCGCTCCGCCATCGGCGCGCTGCAGGCCCAATGGGGCCAGCTTTCCGCGCTGGCGCAGGCCCAAGACCAACACGAACGCACCCGCGGCCAGAAGCGCAGCGTGGACGAGCGCAACAATGCACAGCACCTGCTACGCGCCCAGTTCACGCCCTTCTTCACCGGCCTGCACGCGGCGGTCAAGGCACTTGACAAGGCAATCCGCGAGATGGACAAGCGCAAGGCCGAGGCCGCCAAGGCAGACGGCAAGCGCGCCACCGCCAACCGCCAGACCAAGGAGGTGAAGACGGCGGTGCAGGCCCTGCACGACGAGCTGAAGGCTGCCGAGCTGTACTACCAACATGTGAGCTGGCTGCAGGAGCGCTTCCCCCAGGCCGCCTACGAGGACGTCACCGGCCTGTGCAAGCTGGCCAGCCGCAAGGAAATTGCCGAGCAGGATTGGTCACTCAACCCAGGGCGGTATGTGGGCGTGGTGATTGAGGAGGACGGGAAGACGGAGGAGGAGTTCCTTGCGGACCTCACCGAGGCTGCTGATGAGCTCGCAGAGCTTCAGAGTGAGGCGCATGTGCTCGAAGCCGTCATCGCCCGGAACCTCGCAGCGCTGACGGGGCTCTAAGCGTGAAGCTGTTTCCCGATCACTGGAAGACGGATTCCGTCAGTGCGCTCTGCAGCGATGTCGTGGACTGCGTGAACAAGACAGCGCCTGTCGTTGACGGTCCGACCGAGTACAAGATGATCCGCACAACGAACGTGAAGGCGGGGCGAATCAATCTGGACGATTGCCGCTACGTTGACGAGGCGACGTTCGTGAAATGGACGCGGCGCATCCAGCCGAAGCGCAATGACATCATCTTGACGCGCGAGGCACCTCTTGGCGAAGTGGGCCTGCTGCGCAGTGATGAATCTGTTTTCCTCGGGCAGCGCACGATGCTCTATCGAGCCAATCCCGAGAAGCTGGATCAGCGCTTCCTGTACTACTCGATGCTGGGACCGCTCGTTCAGGGCCAGATCACGTCGCAGGGCTCGGGCGCCACCGTCGAACACCTGAGGGTGCCCGACGCCGAGTCATTCCTGGTCGCCTATCCGCCGTTGGATGAGCAGCGTCGCATCGCCGCGCTGCTGTCGGCCTACGACGACCTGATCGCCAACAACCAGCGCCGCATCGCCTTGCTGGAGTCCATGGCCGAAGAAATCTACCGCGAGTGGTTCGTGCGGATGCGGTTTCCCGGTGCAGATCGAAGGCCGTCGTCGAATGGCGTGCCTGCAGGCTGGGAGACCAGGTCACTTCGGAGCCTTATCGCGCACTACATCGGTGGCGGGTGGGGCGAGGAGCAGGCCTCGACCACGTGCCCCGAAGGGGCGTTTGTCTTCCGCGGCACTGACCTCCCGGCAGTTCAAGATGGTGACTGGGGCGAGTTCGTGTATCGCTTCCACAAGACATCAGCGCTAGCTTCCAGAACGCTGGTCCCGGGTGATTTTGTCTTTGAGGTCTCTGGTGGCAGCACCAATCAATTGCTAGGCAGAAACCTGATGGTTTCGGGTCAACTTCTTGAACAGCTTGAGGCGCCCGCCATCTGCGCCAGCTTCTGCAAGCTCATCCGCTTCGACCATTCGGTCATGGCGCCGCTGTGGATGAAGTACTTTCTGAAGCTGTACTACGACAGCGGCCTCGTCGGGTTGTACCAAGTGCAATCAACGGGCATCAGCAACTACCAGTTTGAGGCGTTCATAACGAGACAGACGGTGCTTGTTCCGGACACGCGCCTGCAAGTTGAATTCTGCAAACTCGTTGAGCCATTGAATGAGCAGCGCGATTCGCTGGCCAGAGCCAACCTGCGCTTAAAGAAGACACGCGACGCACTGCTCCCCCGCCTGATCTCCGGCAAACTCCGCATCGAGGCGCTAGATATCCAGTTCCCGCCCAGCATGCAGCCGCCGCCCGCAGAGGCAGCGCCACATGAAGCAATAGCCCGTTAGCAGGTCTTCTTCTCCACAACCGGCAACACCAGGGAGGTGCCGTGGCCGCCGCGAAGAATTTCATCAGCGAGGACGACATCGAGCAGGCCCTGCTGCAGCGGCTGCAGCACCTGTGCGGCTTCGATGCGCTGAACTGCTTCACGGCCCAGCCGGACGACCTGACTGACGGCTCCGGCCGCGCGGACAAGCGCGAGGTGATCCTGGCCGACCGCGTGCGCGCCGCGCTGGAGCGGCTGAACCCGCAGGCCCCGGCACACGCGGTGGAGCAAGCCCTGGCCCAACTGGTGCAGCCGCGCACGGCGATGAGCCTGGTGGCGGCCAACCGCGAGATGGACGGCCTGATCCGCGACGGCGTGCCGGTGACCTACAAGCCGGAGGCCGGGCCGCAGGCGGGGCAGACGGTGACCGAGCGGCTGAAGGTCATCGACTTCGACGCGCACGACCCGCGCACAGGCCGCAACCACTACCTGGCGGTGAGCCAGTTGTGGGTGCGCGGCGAGCATGGCTACCGCCGGCCCGACGTACTGCTGTACGTGAACGGCCTGCCGATGGTGTTCATCGAGCTGAAGAACAGCAACGTGAAGCTGCGCGCGGCCTTTGACGACAACCTCACCACCTACAAGGCCGAGATCCCGCAGCTCTTCACG
>Ga0105242_10001847_pt1 | contig 16621 bp, 16 predicted proteins | sample KBSM24metaG_FD_81521 | JGI IMG/M metagenome (GOLD analysis project Ga0105242, IMG submission 81521) | Miscanthus rhizosphere microbial communities from Kellogg Biological Station, Michigan, USA - KBS M2-4 metaG | ecosystem: Host-associated > Plants > Roots > Rhizosphere > Soil | place... | reverse complement strand
GAGGTCGAACCACGGAAGCGGCGCGAGGTGCTTCAATCGACCGGCGATCAACGCGGCATAGGCGCCGATGATCCCGAGACCGACACCGAGCAGGGCAAGACCTCCCGACGTCGTCGCCGTGATCGCCCGACGGGCGAAGCTCGATGCACCAGTGGCAGTGAGCGTGCGAAGGTCGCCGGATGCCTCGCTGCGGATGAGCCCGACGGTCATTGCAAGAACGCCCAGGGCCAGCAACATCCCGACAGCCAACGCGCCGTGCCGGAGATTCGTGAGGCCTTCGTGCTGGTCGCGGGTTTCGATGTTCAATCCGAACCGAGCTGCGGTGGCACGGGCCGCCTTCAGTTGCGCGGCTGTGAATGGCTTCGTCGACTGCACCAGCCATCGTCCTGATGGAACCGCCGACCAACCGTGGTCGCGCAGGCCCAGCTGTGAGATGAGTGCAGCGGGCAGCGACGAATACTTCGTGTGGAGCGTCCCCGGGACATCGATCTTCTCGTTGGCGTCGAGCCCCCGCTCGGCTTTCGGCGAACCGCTGAGCAGACGAAGATCCCCGGTCGCCGAAGTGACGACGTTGCTGTTCTGCTCGAACTCGGTCGAGTCCAGTCCCAGCGCCTGCAGCAGCTCGGGGGAAGCGACGTACACGTTGCTGACATCGCGAAGTCCTTGATCGACTCGCTCGCCGACCGTCACCGCGGGGATCCCCCCGAACTGCGGATCCGCAGTGGCATCGGGTGCCATGGCGACGTCGAGTGAGATCACCTTGGCATTAGCCAACGCCTCGGTCAGCGCATCGACACCTTGTTGCATGGTGCCGACGTCGGCGGCCTCAGGAACGAAGGGTCCGTCGAAATCGGCGGCGCGCACGATCATCTGCGTCGGCGCCAAGTTCCCCGCGCCCGTCTGGTTCTCGGCCGCAGTTGCGATGCCGACGATCGCGACAGGGATCCCCAACGCGAGGCTGATCGCCGCGAGCGCAGCACCTGAGCGGGCCTGGTACCGGCCGAGGTCGCGCAACGCCAATCTCGGCGCGATCGGCACGCGCCCGGCGCACTTCGCCAGGAGGCGCACGGCCAATGGGGCCAACAGCAGGACGCCGGTGACAACGGCGAGCGTGCCGAACAACACGAGCAACAACGTGCTCAGCGGCACGCCGTCGGTCGTGTTGGAGTGGCTGGCGAGCGTGAGGCAAACAGCTCCCGCAACGACGAAGCCGAGGGACAGCAACGCCGATCGGTGAACCGGTGTCGGCCGTGGTGGCCTGCCCGACAACGCGGCGACCGGAGGGATGCGCGAGGTGCTGCGGGCCGGCCACCAGGCCGCGCCCGTCGCCGCGGCGACCGCGAGCAACATGCCGGTCAGCACCAACCACCACGGCACGTTGAAGGCGTCGATGCGCGACCCCACCGGGCCCTCCATTGCCGGGGCGAGTGCGACCCACGCGCCGAGACCGATGACCGCACCCAGCACCGCCGACGTCACGCCGGCGGCCGCGCCGTTGGCCAACATCGTCAGCCGAACCTGCTTCTGATTGGCGCCGACGGCGGCCAGCATGCCGAGTTGGGGCATCCGTCGCTGGGCGATGACCACGAAGCTGGCCGCGGCGACGAGCGCGACGAAGAACATCGCCACGCCTCCGACCACCAGGGTGAACAAGGTCGCGGCGACGTCCTCGGGGACCTGCGAACGCGACGACAGTTCGCGCGAGTGGTCGCCAGGAGGTCGGAAGTCGGTGGCCCGTTGCTCGCTGGAGTCGACGAACATCGTCACGGATTCGGAGTTGGTGAAGTTCCCGGGGGCGAGCAGCGCGAACTCGTCGTCCAACTTGCTCGGGTTCTCGACGAGGCCGACCACCGTTCGCGGCACCCCGTCGAGATCGAGCGTCGACCCGATGCCGATCGACAGCGTGTCGGCAACCCAGTTCGTGATCGCGACTTCGGCGGCGGTAGTGGGATAGCGACCGGAACGGAGGTCCAACATCGGTCCGCCGAACGGCCCATGGGGATCCTGGACGCGATAGTCGATCTTCTTGGTGGTGCCCGGCACCTGCACCGCGCTGTGGCCGACGGCATCGATCTTGCCGAACCACTGCGTCGCCGCGTCCAACTTCGCTTGGAGCGCGGCCTGGTCGGAGTTGCCGAACACGAAGAAGTGATTCGCACTGCCGAACTGCCCGTCGAGACGCGCTCCGGCGATGTTGTAGGCGGCGGAGGCGAAGCCGATGCTGGCCGCAACGGCGAACGTCAACAAGCTGAGTATCAACAGCTGCTGGCGCCACTCGCGACGGAAGAGCCGCCATCCCCACCGCACCACGGCACGACGCGCGGCGATACCGCCGCCCGAGCGGTTGACGAGAGCGACGGTGCTCATCGGCTCGGAGTCGGTGACAGCAACGACTCGGGACCGGCGGCGGGCGCGGTCTGATCGACAACTGCACCGTCGCGCAGGAACACCACCCTGTCCGCCCACGAGGCGAGTTGCGCATCGTGGGTCACGATCACGCCACCCACGCCGCGCTTGCACGCCGCGCGAACAAGGCGCATGACACCCTCGCCATTGACGGAGTCGAGCGCACCGGTCGGCTCGTCGGCCAACAGGAGGCCACGATCACCGACGACCGCTCGGGCGATGGCGACGCGTTGGCGTTCGCCGCCGGAGAGCTCGTCGGGAAATCGATCGGCACGATCGGCCATGCCGAGCTCCTCGAGCGCGGCCATCGCGACGATGCGTGCCGGCTTGCTGCGCGTACCGTCGAGCTCGAGGGGCAGCGACACGTTCTCGGCGGCGGTGAGGCCGGCCAGCAGGTTGAAATCCTGGAACACGTAACCGATGGCTCGTCGGCGCAGCGACGCCCTGTCGTTGCGTGACATCGTCGACGTCTGTTGACCGAGCACGACCACCTCACCGTCGGTCGCCGTCTCGAGGGTACCGGCGATCGTCAACAGGGTGCTCTTCCCGGAACCGCTCGGACCCATGATCGCCACCAACTCACCGGCCTCGACGACGAGGTCGACGCCACGAAGGGCATGGACCATCGCAGCACCCTCGCCGTATGTCTTCGACACACACCGAACCTCGAGCGCCGGGCTCATCGCCGCGCTCCCACGGTGCGACGGGCCCGCGGACGAGCCCGCACAGGCGCGGCCGGCATCGCCGGTGCATCCGGCAGCCGTTTGATCCGCGCATCGGCCGCATCGAGCCAGCGCACGACCGCGTCGAGGCGATATATCTCGGCGTCGGCGACCAGCAGCAGACCGATGTCGTCGTCACCGGCGTCCTCTTTCAGCCGCGTGTACTGATGCATCGCCTCGATCACGTGGCGGCGGTGCGTCTGCACCAGTTCCGACACGTCGACGCCCGGCATCCGCAGTGCGACCAAGACCTTGATGACCAACTCGTCGCGCGGAGGCGAGGAGCTGTCGGGCGGGGTCAGCAACCACTCGTGCAACTCGCGTTGGCCGGCCTCGGTGATGCGAAAGCCCTTCTGCGGGCCTTCGTCGGCGGAGTCGTCGGACTCGACGAAGCCGTCGCGCTCCAGCCGTTGCAGGGTCGTGTACACCTGCCCGGTGTTGAGCGGCCAGACCTCGCCGGTTCCGGCCTCGAACTCCTGGCCGAGTTGCAGACCGTACTTGGGACCTTCGCTGAGCAGGGCAAGGAGGGCGTGACGAACGCTCATTGCCGCGCTCCAGCGTTCTGAATTCCGAGTATCATACTCAGTATACTACTCGATAGCGGCCTCACATGCAAGCCAGGACACAACCCTCGTGCGACAAGCTCAGGCGTCGACGGTCACTGCGTGGTAGGCGTAGTTGTAGCCCTCGCGGAAGTTGGAGTGGTTGTCGACGTCGACCCACAGCTCGATCGAGTACCCGATGCCCTCCTGGCTCGGGGCCGACAGGTCGGTCGTGCGATACGCCGATGTGTTGTGCGCCAACGGGGCACAGTCGACCAGCTTGTCATCGATGACCTGATCATCGACCTTCCAGATGACGCGGGCGTGATAGGTGTCGGCGTGCTGGCCGCCGTTGTTGGCCTCCGACCAGTAGTACGTCATGGGTTCACCCACTTTGGGGAAGACCGGCGTGAAGCCTGCCTCTCCCACCAGGTAGACCTCGGCCGGAAGTGGTTGGGCGTGCTGTGCAGCGTCGTCGCTCATGGCCACATTCTCCTACGCCGTCGGTCGGCGTTGAAGGGTGAACCGTTCGCACGACGGGGAACGATTCGGTGCCCGTTCGAGCGTGATGCTCAGCGTCCGGAGAGGATTCGGGTCTTCTCGTTGTCGAACTCGGCGTCGGTCAGCTTCCCGGCATCGTGGAGGTCGGACAGGACACGCAGCTGTGTGGCGTTGTCGGTCGGTGAGCCGTATCGCATCGCGCCGGACGTGTCGGTGGCCTCCCTGATCATGCGCTGGTCGCTCGTCGCGGCCGGGCGGAACAGCATGTAGATCAACGTGCCGACGAACGGGAGGAAGATCACGATGACCACCCACAACGTCTTGCCCGCGCCCGACATGTCGTCGCGCCGGAAGATGTCGACGAGCGCGAATGTCCACAGCAGCACGAGCGGCAGGTAGATCAGCAACAACCAGAAGAAGTCCCAGAAGTCCATGGTCGCCTTTCGCTCGGTCGGACGCGACTATAGGGAACGACCGAGGCCCAACGACACACCCTCCGATTCTGGACACCGGCTCTGGTGGGGGCTGGTCGATCCGATGTGTTCGGTGATGGACCGAAGCTGTTCTCGGTCGGGTCAAGTGTCGTTGGGCCCGGTGAGTACAACTGTGGCCCGTCCGCCGCCGAGTTGAATCACCCGCAGCGGTTAGATGTGCACATTTGTGTGCCGAGCCGCGAGCGCGCGGTGGTCACAACCAGTCGCGTTTGCGGAACGACCAGAACAGGCCGCCCGAAATCGCCACCATGAGGACGAACGACGTGATGACGCCCCAGGTCTTCCCCGACCCGGGATAGGGCACGTTCATGCCGTAGAGGCCGCTGATCAAGGTCGGCACGGCCACGATCGCGGCCCAACTCGTCACCCGCTTCATCACCAGGTTCTGCCGGAAGTCGCGCAGGCTGAGGCTGGTCTCGACGATGCTGGTTGCAAGATCTCGCAAGGTGTCGGTCGACTCCACGACGCGCAACAGATGGTCGTAGACGTCCTGGTAGTAGGGAAACACGATCGACTCGACGGGGATGGTGTCGCGGCGCATCACCCCGCCGACCACCTCGCGCATCGGCACGACGAGACGGTGGAACCGCACGAGCGCCCGGCGCATCTCGAACCAATGACGCTGCCGGCTGAGATCGCTGACCTGCTCGTTGAAAATCACGTCGGCGACGTCGTCGAAGTAGGTGTCGAACGCCTCGATCGTGTCGAAGTAGCCGTCGACCACCAAGTCGAGGATCGCGTAGACGAGGAAGCTGACGCCGGCCACGGCCACGTCGGGCGATCGATCCCACCGCTGCTCCACATCGGCCATCGGAAAGCTCTCGTCGCCGCGAACCGTCACCAACCATCGCGGATTGATGAAGCAGTCGATCTCCGACGACACCAGGTTCGCCGACGCAGGGTCGAGCTTCACTGCATGCGTGGCCAGGAACAGGTACGTCTCGTACCGATCCACCTTCGGCCGCTGGTGTTCGACGAGCGCGTCCTCCACTGCCAGTTCGTGAAGGCCGAGCTCGGCGGCGATCTCGTCCAGGACCGCTTCCTCCGGCTCGCACAGGTCGATCCAGATGACCAAGCCGTCGTCCGCCAGCAGTTCGGAAACGTCTGCGAGAGGAAAGTCGCGGCTCTCGAGCACACCCTTGCGATACGCACGTGTCTGGATGGTCATGGACAACCGTCCACCTCGCTTCTGTCGACTTCAGTCACCCCTGCGGGGTGACGTGCAATTCTCGCGTCAGTTCCACACTCCTTCTCCATTCGATCGAAGAGGTTGCAGTGACGCCGAGGTACGAGATTCGGGTGCGGGGTCGGTTGAGCCCGTCGTTGGCCGCGGAGTTCGAGCGGCTCGACCTGTCCGTCAGCGAGCAACCGATCGAGACGGTGCTGAACGGTTCGTTCGACGATCAGTCGTCGTTGTACGGGATCCTGCGCCAGATCGAAGGCCTCGGCCTGGAGCTGATCGACGTGCACCGACTGCCGGCGCGCAGTGACGCGGACAAGAAGCCCGGCAAGACGTGAGGCCGAACGTCTGAACGTCAGTTGCGGCGGTTCCCTCGGAGAACGATCATCTGCGCGATGGTGCTGAACAGGCTGATCAGCAACGTCGCCGCGAGCGCGGTGAGGAAGCCGTCGACATCGAGGCGATCGAGCCACCAGGCCGTCAGCAGCAGCATCAAGGCGTTGATGACGAGCGAGAACAGACCGAGGGTCATCAACGTCAACGGCAGTGTCAGCAGCTTGAGGATCCTGCCGATCACGGCGTTCACCAAGCCGAAGACCGCGGCGATCAAGAGGAGCGCGAAGAAGCCGCCGTTGACCTTCACTCCGGGTAGCAGCCACGCGGTCAGGCCGATGGCGATGGCGATGGCCAGCCAGGTCCAGAGGAACTTGCGCACGCCGACATCCTGCGAACGGTCGGCGCGTGGGGCTTCACCCCTCACGGGTGACTCGCATCCTGCCCCTCGGTGGTTCGTTGTGCTGATGGCCGGTGAGAGCGTGCCCATCGAGACGACATCGGAGTCATTCGGCGACCGTGTGATCCCGGTATTGCTGAAGATCGGCAAGGTGCTCGTCTACATCCTGTACGTCATCGTGGTGATCGACGTGGTGTTGTTGCTGATGACCTTCTTCCTGGAGTTGTTCGGTGCCAGCACCGACGCCTCGTTCACCCAGTGGGTCTATCGCAGCAGCGCGCGGGCGATGGAGCCGTTCCGGGGCATCTTCCCATCGCACCCGATCAGCGACACCTCGGTGTGGGACACCTCGGTGCTCTTCGCAGCGATGATCTATTCGTTCGTCGCACTCGGTTTCCACATCGCCTACGAGTGGTTCGGCCACCAGATCACGCGACGGGACGTGGTTCGCCCGCTGGCGAGAATCGAGCCCCCACCCGCAGCTCCGCCTGTCAATCCGACACTCACACCGTGAGACGGGGGACCGCCCACCGTGGATGAAGCCGTCGGCGACTGGAATCCTCCGCCATGGTTCGCGATCTCGTCGAGTGTGGCGTGGCGGTTCCTGGTCGTCGTCGCCGCGATCGGAGTCTTCGTCGCCGCCACGGTCGCGCTCGGCGTGATCGTCCTGCCGATGATCTTCGGATTCTTCTTCGCGTCGGTGCTGTCACCGGTGTACGACAAGCTCCGACAACATCGTTGGCGGCCGGCACTGGCCTCGTTCGCCTGCCTGCTGATCGTCGCGTTGACGATCGGACTGTTGGTGTACGCCGCGCTGAAAGCAGTCGTCGGGCCGTGGGGCGAGCTGTCGACGAAGCTCACCGCGGGGGCCGACACGTTGCAGCAGAAGTTCGACGCACGGTTCGGGTCGGGCGCGTCCAGCACGCCGACGATCATCCGCGACGACTTCGGCGGCCTCGCCCATCTGCTGCTCAACGGTGCGCTCAGCCTGCTGTCGGTCGTCACGTCGATCGCTTCGACGTTGCTCGTGTCGTTGCTCGTGCTCTTCTTCTATTTGAAGGACGGCGACAGGATGTGGCGGGCCATCGCATCACTCGGCGGCAGTCGCGCCGCTCTCGTCGATCGCATCGGGGTGCGGATGTGGATCGCAGTCCGCTCGTTCATCGTCGGCACGGCGTGCGTCGCCATTGTCGACGCGATCGGCATCGGCCTCGGAGCGCTCGTGCTCGGAGTTCCTTCGGTGCTGTCGATCGCGATGATCACGTTCTTCCTCGCGTTCATCCCATACTTCGGGGCGATCTTCGGTGGTGTGATCGCTTGCTTGATCGCCGTCGCCGACGGCGGACTGCAGAAAGGGATCGCGATGGCGATCGTCGTGCTGATCGTTCAGCAGCTCGAGTCGAATCTGCTGCAGCCGGTCCTGGTCGGCCGGCAGACGAAGCTGCACCCGCTGGTGGTGGCCCTCGGTGTGATTGCCGGCGGCGCGATCGCCGGCGTGCTGGGCATGTTCCTGGCCATCCCGCTGATCGCTGCGGGTGTCGCCGGCATCGACGAGCTCAGACGTTCCGGCGGAGCACCCCGACTGAACTCGCTGAGGCCGGTCACCCCCGACGGGTGAGCATTCCGCGGTCACGCTGGTGATATGTGTGATCATGTTCGAGCCAGTGACATCCCATTGACACCAACAAGGAGCACGCTCATGGCACAGCCCCAGCGGAACATCGACTCTCCGACATCGAGCGGTTGGTACGGCTGGATCGTCTTCGCCGGCACGATGATGATCATCGCCGGCGCGTTCAACGTCATCCAGGGCCTCGTCGCGATCGCCGACGACGAGTTCGTCATCGCCGGTCCGAACCGCCTCGTCACATTCGACCTGACCCAATGGGGATGGGTCCACCTGATTCTCGGCATCATCCTCGTGCTGGTCGGGATTGCGTTGTTCAAGGAATCGATGTGGGCGGTCATCGCCGGGATCATCATCGTGTCCATCAACATGATCACCCAGTTCGCGTTCATGTCGGCCTACCCGGTGTGGTCGATCGTCGCGATAGCCGTCGATCTCATGGTCCTGTGGGCTCTGATCGTGCACGGTGGCGAGGCCGCTGATTGATGGCAACCCTGAGCGCTTGGCGGTTCGACAGCGCTGACGGGGCCGCCGATGCCACCGACAAACTCGAGCATCTGATCGAGGCCGGCCAGATCGAGGTTCACGACGCCGCGATCGTCGTTTGGCCGGCGGGCAAGAAGAAGCCGAAGACACACCATCTGAACCATCTCGCTGCTCGCGGCTCGCTCAGCGGCGGCTTCTGGGGTCTGCTCTTCGGCCTCGTCTTCTTCGTGCCGTTGATCGGCGTGGCAATCGGCGCGGCTCTCGGCGCGATGAGCGGCGCCTTGGTCGACACCGGTGTCGGCGAGGACTTCATCGATGCCGTTCGCGAGAAGGTCACACCCGGCACGTCGGCGCTGTTCGTGCTGTCGGACAACGCCGTCGTCGACAAGGTGTCGGAGGCCTTCAAGGAACTGCACCCGCACTTGGTCTCCACCAACCTGTCGGTAGAGCAGGAAGCCAAGCTCCGCGCGGCATTCGAGGATGACGACGACGACGAGTGAGCCGGTCAGCTGTCAGTGGCCGAGCAGGAAGTTCTTGATGACCACGACCAGGTTGGCAACGACCATCACCGCGAGCGCGTACAGGAACGAGCGCACACGATCCGCCCCGCTGCTGCGGGCAACCTCGTACCCGACGACGCTGATCACGAAGGCGAGCACGAAGCGGACGACGTCGAACTCGATCGACGTCGGCAGCAACACGACCGGAATCGTCGCGATGACCGCCACTGCCGCCGCCCCGGCGAGCTGGGCGAACACGACATCGCTCTCCCGCTTTCGTTCCTGTCCCACGGACACGAGTCGAGACGACACGTTGAACGCGAACCAATGGGCCAGTGACAGTCCGAGCGTCGTACCCCACACGATCTCGAACACCTGCAGTTCATTGGTGTGGTCGTCCGACACGGCAGTGAGTGCCGCGAGCAGACAGATGGCGACGTACAGCGCCATCTCGAACGCCTCTCGCCGAAGCTCTGTGCGCGTCTCTGCCAACTCGACGGCGCCGGCGTCGATCTGCTCGGACATGCGTCGATTGTTCCACCCGCGGCCATGACGCGACGAGACCGTTCAATCGACCAGCCCGCGTGGCAGAGCGTCGTGTGGCGCAGCCTTGTCGTGATCACGGTCACGGGGCTGACACTGTGGTTGTTGGCGGCGATCCTGCCCGGCTTCGCGATCGACACGTTTTGGCATGCGATCGTCGCCGGCGCCGTCGTCGGTCTGGTGAACGCGGTCGTGTGGCCGGCGCTCGCGTTCCTTGTCGTGCCGATCTCCGTGCTGACCCTCGGCCTGGGTGCGATCGTCCTCAACGCCCTGTTCACGTTCGTCGTGCTCGACGTCCTGCCGGGAATCGACATCGACGGGTTCTGGCCGGCGTTCTGGGTCGCAGTCGGACTGGTGGTGGTGTCGACGGCGATCAGTGGCCTGCTGGCCGTCGACGACACGTCGTGGGTCGATCAACGAGTCGCCCGGCAAGCTCGCAAGCGGGCCAAGGGGGCAAACGTCACCGACGTGCCCGGCATCGTGTTCATCCAACTCGACGGCGTTGCTCATTCGGTGCTGATGCGGGCCCTGCACTCCGGCGACGCCCCCAACCTGCGTCGCTGGCTGCGCGACGGGAGTCACGAGTTGGTCGGGTGGGAGACCGGCTGGTCGTCGCAGACCGGAGTCAGTCAGTGCGGCATCCTGCACGGCTCGACCACCGACATGCCCGCCTTCCGGTGGCTCGACAAGACGACCGGTCAGATCGTGGTGTCGAACCATCCGAAGTACGCGGCGCTCATCGAGCGAGCGCACTCCGATGGCGCGGGGTTGCTCGCCGTCGACGGCTCGAGCTACGGCAACCTGTTCTCGGGCGATGCCGAACGCGCCGTGTTGACGATGAGCGGCGCGGGTCGCCGCAAGGAGGGCCGCACGGGCGCCGGCTACTTCGGCTACTTCTCCCGTCCCGGTCAGGCGATCAGAACGTTGATGGCTGCGGTGGTGGAGATCGGCCGTGAGCGCCTCGCGGCGAGCCGGCAGCGGAGATGGGGCGTCGTGCCGCGAGTCGAACGAGGCTGGGTGTATGCGTTGCTGCGGACGTTCACGACCGTCATCACACGCGACGTGTCCGTGCAAGGCGTCATCAACGACATGTGCGAGGGACGCGCGGCGATCTATGTGGACATGCTCGGCTACGACGAGGTCGCCCACCACTCGGGTCCTGAACGAGTCGATGCGCTGGCCGTGCTGCGCGACCTCGACCGCCAGGTCGGGCGGATCGAACGCACCCGCATGTGGACGCCGCGGCCGTACAAGATCGTCGTGCTGTCCGATCACGGTCAGACGCAGGGTTCGACGTTCCAGCAGCGCAGCGGTCAGACGCTCGCCGAGCTCGTCGCCGCGTTGTGCGGTGGGGCGATGTCGGGCGACGCCGACGCCGAGGCCGGTCGCACCGAGTCGACGGCGTGGTTGCGCCAAGCGCGCCACACCGAAGGTTCCACCGACAAGGTCGCCGACAGCGTACCGGTGGTGTTGGGCTCAGGGAGTCTCGGACTGATCTCGTTCCCGGGAACGGATCGACGCCTGACCCGTGAGGAGATCGACCGCCGATATCCGCAACTCATCTCGGGTCTGTGCGCCCACCCGGAGATCGGTTTCGTACTGATGCGCCAGGAGAGCGGCACATCGGTGGTGCTCGGCCGGAACGGCAGCCTCGACCTGGCGACCGGCGAAGTCGATGGCGAGGATCCGCTGCAACCGTTCGGACCACGGGCGAGGGATCAGGTCGCCGAGGTCGACGGCTACGCGACCGTCGCCGACCTGATGGTCAACAGCCGCTACGACCCCGATCTCGAAGAGGTGTGCGCGTTCGAGGATCAGGTCAGTTCGCACGGCGGGCTCGGTGGGCCGCAGACCCATCCGTTCCTGCTGTACCCGCGGGAGCTGACCCGGCCGGCCGAGGACATCTTCACCTCACCGGCGATGTACCGGGTGCTGAAGGGTTGGTTGACCGAGGTCGGCCAGTAGCGATCAGCCGTCGGGCCCGGCGAACGCGGATTGGACGATCTCACGCGGCACACGCTCGCCCGTGATGACCTCTCCGCCGCAGGCGATCACGGCGGCTTGGAAGTCCGATGCCCAGAGGTCCTCCCAGACCATCAGCAGTGCGGATGAGTCGGGAGTCAACGCCTCTGCGGCCATCTCCAGATCTTCGGCGCGGAGCAGTCCGTCAGCGTGACCGTCGATGTCGTCGAAGCCGACGACCTCCTCCAGCTCGTCGTACTCGAACGCGGCGGTGGTGCCGTCGGGGTCCTTGATGATGAAGGTCAGGTCGAGGATGCGAATGGTGCCGCTCTCAACGAGATCGCCGAGGGCCTTGGAGATCTGGCCGTTGAACTTGTTCCCAGGGAAGGTGAGCATGAGGTATTCGACAGGTCCGAGATCCATCGGACCTCCTTTCGGGTGGGGGGTTCAGAGCAGTTCGAGTTGGTGTGCCCTCACGACTGCATCTCTGCGTCGTTCGACCCCGAACTTGCGATAGATCGCCTTGAGGTGCGACTTCACGGTGTTGGTCGACAGGTGCATCGCCGCAGCGATTTCGCTGTTGGAACGCAGCGTCGGCAGGAACATCAGGACCGCCAACTCCTGTGTCGTCAACGGCTGGATGAACGCCGGGGACTCGAGGTGCTGCGACTCGTCGATCAGCGACATGGCGGCGGACTGATGGGGGCCGGGCTCCCTCGCGATCGTGGCGAGTGGGGCGGAGATCGTCGGCCCGTAAGCGACGAGCGGTGCCCAGATCTGGTCCGGTGCGGCGTGGCTCAGCGCGTTGGCGAGATGTGCGAGCGCCTGGTCGTGATCGCCGCGCGACCAGGCGGCGATGGTGGCGAGCACGGACAGTTCGACCAACGTGCGCGGGTGCGTGCGGACTTGGGCCGCCGGCTCGAGCCACTCGTCGACCTCGCTGAGGATCGTCGTGAACATGTTGGCGTCGAGTGCCCGACGGGCGCGGCGCAAAGCTTCTTCGGCCGCGCCCCCTAACGTCACCGATGCACCCGAGGCGTCGACGATCTCGAGAACACCGAGCGCGATGAGTGTCTTGGCGACGAGTGGATGCCGCGCCGTCGAACGGTCGAAGTGACCGATGAACGAGGTGTTGGACAATCCGGCGCTGACGGCGTGTTCGACAGCGCGCAACGATCGCAGCGCCGCGGTCGAGCTGGTGTCACCCACCGCGACGGCCGCGGCCCGCAACAGCCCGCGCTCGCCCTGCGAGATCGCCAGCGCCAGGCTCGATGCCCGCATCACGACGAGCCGGTCCGAACCACTCGGCCGGGCGAGCGCCGCGCGCGCCAAGGTCTCGGCAGCGCGGACGCGGCCATCGATCGCGTGGACGAGCGCCAACAATGCGTGCGCGGTTCCCGACACCCATCCGGAGTCGTCGTCGGCGAGCTCCGCCAACCCGGAACAGGCGGCGTCGAGGTTGCCCTCGTCGAGGTCGAACTCGGCCATGCACAGCGCGCAGAACCGAGCGAGACGCGGGTCCGTGGACGCTGCAGGCTGCAGACGTTCCACAGCCCGGCGCCCGGATGAACAGCTCCCGAAGACACGCGCCTCCAACAACTCCTGCACGAGGGCGGCGATGGACAGGTGGTCGAGTGATGTGGAATTGCCGGGATCCTCGACGGTGCCGATCAAGCCCTTGTACTGCTCGAGAAGTTCGCGCTTGCCCATTTCGCAGGCGGCGGCCGAGGCGACGATCGCGAGCGACGGTGATGCCTTCGCGGCCTCGATCGAGATCACATCGGCATCGTCCGCCGACGTTTCGAACCCGTGCAGCACGGAGTCGAGCCATCGCTTGCGGACGTACTCACCGAGCAGTTCCCAGTTCTCGCCGGCGCGGGCGTGCGTCTCGGCGAACAGCGGCATCGACCGCTCGGCGTACCATCTCGCCGCTCGCGAATGCAGGGCGTGGTAGAGGCCGAGGTCGTGCTGTCGCAATCGTGCTCGCAACAGCGACGCGAACAACGCGTGATAGCGATAGACCCCGGTGCCCCTCAGCTCGGACAGGAAGACGCCGCCGCGTTCGAGATCTTCGAGGAGGGCGCCGGCGTCGGCGTCGCCCGACAGTGTCACTGCCAACTCCGGCGTCACGTAGTCGACGATGCTGGTGCGCATCAAGAAGTCCTGCACGCGTTCCTTCTGTCGGACGAGCACCTCGCGCAGGAGATAGTCCGACACGGCTGCTTCGGCCGGCGCATCGTCGAGCGCGAACCGCTTTGGCTCCGCACCCTGTTCCAGTGCAAAGGCGATGAGCTGCAACCCCGCCGCCCAACCTTCGGTGCGCTCGTGAATCGACATGATCTCCTGATGCGTCATGCGAATCCCGCGTGACGCGAAGAGCTCCGCTGCCTCGGCAGGGCTGAACGCCAGGTCCGAGTTGCGGATCTCGCCCAGCCAACCGTTGACCCGGAGGCGTCCGAGGCGAAGCGGCGGATCGGCGCGCGTCGCCATGATGATCTCCAACGCGGACCCGGCGTGGTCGACCAGCAACTCGAGGGACTTGATCGCCGGGCCGGATGTCAGTTCCTGCACATCGTCGAGAATGAGCACGACGGGCTCACCGCGGACGTTCAGCTCGTGGAGCGCGTCGCCCAACATCGCCGGCCCGTCCCGCCCGTCGACATCGGCCGTGAGACTCGACGACACGGCTCCGATCTCCGCGAGCGCGTTGACCACGTTTCGCGCAAACGACCCGGATCGATTGTCGGTCCGGTCGACCGCCAGCCAGGCGATCCGCTGATCCGGGTTTCGATTGACCCAGCCGGCGAGAAGCGTCGTCTTCCCGGCTCCCGGAGGAGCGGACAGAACGGTGAGCCGGCGGCGGACGCCACCTGCCAGCAACGCCTCGAGGTGCGACCGCCGCACCAACGCATCCGGCAGCCGCAGCACGTAGGACTTCGTCCGCTGAAGCTCAGGTAGCAAGGTCAAGCGCGTTTCCTCCGTCACCCTTCAGAGCTCACCCTACGAGTGGGTGAGGAAATTCACCCGTTCACTGAATCAGAGCCCGCGCGACTCGTCATCACCTGTCAGGGTGAGTTGCACCAGGCCGCTCTCGTACGCGGCAATCACGGCTTGGGCACGATCGCGAGCGTTGCACTTCATGTACACGTGCTTCACGTGAGTGCGAACTGTCTCGAGCGAGACGCCCAACCGCTGCCCGATCTCCGGATTCGACAGACCCCGCGCCATCAGGGCGAGCACGTCGGCCTCGCGTACGGTGAGAGGTGGCATGAAGATGTCGGCGTGGCGCTGCCTCGGAACGGCGTGCGACCCGATCAGTTGTGTGGTTCGTTGCGGGGCGAGCAGTTCGTCACCCTTGGCCACCCGGTGGACGGCGGCGATGAGCTCCTCTGCGGGAGCCCGCTTCAGCATGAATCCGCTCGCTCCCGCCCGTAGCGACCCGTACACGTATTCGTCGACGTCGAAGGTGGTCAACACGATGACCTTCGGCGACGTAGGGCCGAGGCCGGTCACCCGTCGCGTGGTCTCGATCCCGTCGATGCCCGGAATCTGCACGTCGACCACCATCAGATCTGGCGTTAGCTCGACCGCCATCGTGCAGGCGTCGAGCCCGTTGTCGGCCTCGCCGATCACCACGATGCCCGGGTCCGACGAAAGGATCGTGGAGATCCCGACCCTCGTCGGAACATCGTCGTCGACGATCAGAACACGGATCGGCGGCGTCACAGCGCGGCTTCACCCGCTGGGATCGTCGTCCGAACGGCGAAGCCCGACTCGACCGGCCCGGCGTCGAACGTGCCGCCCAACCGTGTGACCCGTTCGCGCATTCCGGCCAAGCCTCGGCCCGGACGCACGGGCGCCGGAGCGACAACACTCGTGCAACCGTTCACCACCGAGATTTCGACAGCGCACTCCTCGAACCGAACATCGACGCGGACCGCCGCACCCGGAGCGTGCTTGGCGACGTTCGTCAACGCCTCTTGGATGATCCGGTAGCAGGCGCTGTCCAGCTCTGCGGTGATGCCGCGCGGTTCGCCGCTCATCGTCAGCTCGACGTCGACTCCGACCCTGCGCATCACGTCGATGAGGTAGTGCGCATTGTTGAGGCCGGGCTCGGTCGATGTGCCGTTCCGGTCGGTCAGTCGCAACGCTGCATCCAGGTCGACGAACGCGGCCCGGCCGATCGTCTCGATCGACTCCAGCAGCCGGCGAGCGCCTTCGGGATCGTCGTCGACGAGCCGGCGGGCCGCTCCGGCGTGCAGCAGCATCACGTTCAGCGCGTTGCCGACGATGTCGTGGGTCTCGCGGCCGATACGGCGTCGTTCCTCTGCGGCTTGTTCGACGGAACGAAGCTCGGCTTCTGCCCGCTCCGCTTCGGCCCGACGTGCGAGGTACTCACTTCGCTGCCGTTCGACGACCTCGACGCCGAGCATCAACGCACCGAGCAGACAGATCGCCAGGAACACCTGGATCATCACCAGGTTCTCGCTGGCCTCGGGCAGCATCACGGCGTCGGCGCGACCGGTGATGACGACCCAGTCGGCGGCGAACGCCACGGCGACGCCGACCTGGGCGACCGTGCGGGGCCCGCCGCGCAGCGCCGCCCACGTCAGCACCAGCGGAACCAGGTAGATCATCGGATGGTGCCAAAGCAGCCCGGGAACCAGGGTCACGCCGGTGGCCACGATCATGAGGATCGCCAGCTCCATGCGCGACACCTTCGGCTCGTGTGGCCGGCGGCGTGCCCACTCGAGGATCGGCGTGGCGACGACGAGCACGCCGAGGGCATCGCCCAGCCACCACTTGCCGGCGATGCTCGACCAGCCGACCGGGATGTCGCCGAACATCGTCGCGGTGGTGGCGCCGATGGCAGCCCCGATCGCCGGGCCGATGACGAGCCCGCAGAGCACGAAGTTGAGGAGTTG
>Ga0105242_10001843_pt1 | contig 16640 bp, 18 predicted proteins | sample KBSM24metaG_FD_81521 | JGI IMG/M metagenome (GOLD analysis project Ga0105242, IMG submission 81521) | Miscanthus rhizosphere microbial communities from Kellogg Biological Station, Michigan, USA - KBS M2-4 metaG | ecosystem: Host-associated > Plants > Roots > Rhizosphere > Soil | place... | reverse complement strand
TAGGAACACCAGCCACGGCGGAACGCCGAAGAGCGGCAACAGCGCCCGCAGGAACACGTCGCCGCTGATGTTCCACTTCTGCCGTAGCGCGGTGGCGAAGTTGAAGTACTGGCTCGAGTGATGCGCCTGGTGGGTGGCCCAGAAGATGCGCACACGGTGTGCCATCCGGTGGTAGAGGTAGTAGAGCAGGTCGACGCCGACGATGGCGATCACCCACGTGTACCACTCCGAAGCGGGCAGGTGCCACGGTGCGACGTAGACGTAGAGCGCCGCGTAGCCAACCAGCGCGATCCCGTTCAGCAGCCCGCTGGTCCCAACGGACACCAGGCCCATCCAGACGCTGGCCCACGCATCGGGCTTCAGATACGCACCCGAGGGTGGGCGCTCGCCCTCGTCGTGGGCGAGCTTGCGCGCCGCGGCCCACTCGATGATCAGGAGCAGGAGGAAGAAAGGCACCGCGAACATCACGGGATCGTGCATCAGCGGCGGAAGCACATCCGAGAATGCCTTTGCCAAGTTCACGACGACACCTCCGCCGCGATTTTAGCTGGCCCGCCGCTACCGGAACGTGAGCACGTCACTTCCCCAGGCCGACCGGATGTGCAGGTCGACGTCGTTGACGACGGAATCTTCGCGATCGATCACCAGGCACGCCCGATCGGCCTCCTGGTACGGCAGCCATTCGGGCTGACCGTCCAGCCCGAGCGGCTTGCCCTGGGTGGCGAAGTTTCGCCAGCGGGCCTGAATTCGCGCCGACACCACCTTGCCGGTCTTCAACCCGCCGAGCCTGAACGTCGGGTCTTTCGGACCGGCCACCAGGTTGCCCCACACGAACGGCAGTTCGGTGGCGTGCGCCCCTCCGAGCCGCAGTAGCCTCAACATCGGTGTGGCCCAGTCGAATCGGTACAGATAAACCGGCGCGACGGCGCTGTGCCCCTCTGCCAGCCATACCGAGGGCATCCGGAAGCCGACGTCGCGCGCCACTCCCATGCCGCGGGCCTTTCCCCGCAGTCCTGGATACGCCGTGCCGAGCTGATCGTCGGTAGGCAACACGAGATTCGGCTGTTCGGCCGCGATCTGGCTGAACATCGCGTTGATCGCCTCAGGTGTGATGGGCATCAGCGGCGACTTCATGAACCGGAACAACGCGGCCTCGTGTTTGTTCGTGCCGATGATCAGCGGCACGGGATGCGACCGGCCCTCGCGCGCCATCTTGACCGGGTTGTCGGGCACCAGGTCTCCGTCGACGATCGGCACGAAGGCCAGCGTGCCCGGGTTCTGCAGCGGCACATCGTTGAACAACGCCCGCGACGCGGCGATCAGCGCGCCGACCGGCGCATCCTGCAACCTGTCTATTTCGTTGTGCGCCAGACCAAGCTTGGTGAGGAACTGCTCGGCCAGCCGACGGGCCCGGGCGGCGTCGTACACCGAGGTGGCCGGCGAGCTCTGCGCGACTGCGCCGGCGAACAGTCCGTCGGCTGCCGGGCTGCTCAACAAGGTGGTGACGATGCCTGCGCCTGCCGACTCGCCGAACAGCGTGACGCGGTCGGGGTCGCCACCGAAGGCGGCGATGTTGTCGCGGATCCAATGCAGGGCGTGCAGCATGTCGCGCAGCCCCAAGTTGCTGTCGAACCGGCGCCCTGGGGTGCTGAATGACGACAGATCCAGGAATCCGAAGGCGCCGAGGCGGTAGTTCACGGTGACGACGACGACGTCGCCTCCGTCGGCCAGCACCCGCCCGTCGTACAGCGGCTGGTTCGCCGAACCGAGGACGTAGGCGCCGCCGTGAATCCACACCATCACCGGCTTGCGGTCACCGCCGGCGATAGCCGATGACGCCCAGATGTTGAGCGTCAGGCAGTCGTCGCCCTGCGGCGCCCCGAGGTCGATGGGGATCCTCGGCTCGACCGGCTGCGGACAGACCGGCCCGAAGGCGCCGGCGTCGGCGACCTCGCTCCATTTTTTGGGCGGCTCCGGCGCGCGCCACCGCAGGTCGTCGACCGGCGGGGCGGCGTAGCGCACCCCTTTCCACGAGGTGACCACGCCGTCGTCGACGCCACGGACCGGGCCGTCGGCGGTTTCCACGACGGTGCTCATCCCAAGAGGCTACCCAGGGGTAGCTAAGGCAGCCGGGAGATTCGCGTCACGTGTCCTGGTAGACTTGGTATGGTGTTTGTAACATTTCTCTCGTAGGAGCTCCGATGGACCTACGCCGGCGAATCGTCGCCGAGTTCGAGAAGGGCGCCGGACGTCACGACGATCCGGCGGTCTACGGAGGCACGCCGGGTGACCCGGGGCTGATCGGGCCTGACAGCGTGTCGTGGGAGGTCAACGCCGACCTGGCTTCGGTGTCCCAGGCCGGCCTTCCCGCGATCGTGCTCGAGATCCTGCATCCGTCCGTCGTCGCTGGCGTGCAGGATCTGTCCAATTACCGTGAGGATCCGTTCCAGCGCGCCCGCGCCACCCTGGGCTATGTGCTGACCACGACGTTCGGCAACACCGAGGCGGCGACCCGGCTCATCGAGCGCGTCAAGGGCGTGCATGCCTGCGTCGAGGGGACGCGCCCCGATGGCGTGCCGTATCGCGCGCTGGACCCCGAGTTGATCGCCTGGGTGCACACGTGCATTCCGTGGATGATCATGCGTGCCTACGAACACACGAAACGGCCACTGTCACAACAGGAACGGGACCGCTACCTGGCCGAGCAGGCGGTGATCGGCCGGATGGGCGGCGCCGAGTGGGTGCCGACGACCATCGCCGAACTCGACGAGTACGTCGAAAACATGCGGGCACGACTGAGCGTGAACGCACAGACGCGGGAGTTCGTCGACTTCCTGATGACATCTCCGTTCTTCCCCAACCTTCCCGGCCCGGTCGACCGCCGGCTGCACCGCTTCGCGATCTACGCGGGCATGAGCCGCGCCCCGCGGTGGGCGCGCGAGCTGATCGGCTTCGACCAGCCTTCTGCGCTGACCCGCACGCTGATCGAGCCGGCACTGCAAATGGACGCGCGCAGGTTGCGCTGGGCGTTCGGCACACCGCGCTACGTCCAACTGGCACGTGCACGCGTAGCGGGCGCCGCGCTGCCGAAGGCCGCCGCGCGATGATCGACGGCCAGCTGATCGACGTGGTCGGCGGCGCCACCGCGGGTGGCCGAGTGGATGAGTCGGCCGACCGAACCAGCCAACGCATACTCGACGCTGCCTTGCAGGAGGCCGCGGCCGTTGGGCTGCAACGGATTACGGTCGAGGATGTGGTCCGCCGCGCCGGCGTGTCCCGGATGACGGCCTACCGCCGTTACCCGCGCCGCGACAACTTGGTCGAAGCACTGGTGCGGCGCGAGACCCAGCGCTTCCTCGCCGCGGTCGCCGACGCGATCGACGCGGTCGGCGATCCGCATGAGGGCGTGGCGGAGGCCTTCATCGCGGCGGTCACGTTCGCCAGGGAACACCCGATGCTGCGCCGCGCCGGACAGCTCGAACCGGCCCCCGTCGCCGACTCAGCCGCACTGCTGGCGATGGGATCGGCGTTCATTGCCAACTACATCCACGGCGACGGGCCGGGCGCCCCGTCGCAGCAGGTGCGTTGGGTGGCCGACGTATTCGCCCGGTTGTTCCTCACCTACATCTCGATGCCGCCCGCGGATCCCAACTTCGGTGACGACGCCGAGCTGCGGCGGTTCGCGCATGAGGTGCTGACACCGATGGTGGGGCGGGCCGGCCAGAAGGGCATGGCCTAGGTTGATCGCGTGCGGAAGTGGGTGCTGCTGATCGCGGCGATCGCCGTCGAGGTCGCGGCAACGCTGTCTTTGCGGGCGTCGCAAGACCATTCGGCGTGGCTGGTGGTGGTCGTTGCCGGCTACCTCGCTTCGTTCATCCTGCTGACGCTGGTGCTGCGAACCGGTATGCCGGTCGGCGTCGCATACGGCATCTGGGGCGCTTGCGGCACCGCGGCGACGGCGGTGCTCGCCGCGGCGATCTACGGCGACCCGTTCACCTGGCCGATCGCGGCGGGGATCGGGCTGATCATCGCCGGCGTGCTGCTTGTCGAGTTCGGCTCTCAGCGAGCCGCGGCGGACGAATCGTGATGTGGCTGGCGCTGGCGGGCGCGATCATCGTCGAGGTCTTCGCGACGCTTTCGCTGCGCGCCTCGGACGGATTCCGCAAGAAGGCGTGGATCGTGCCCGTGGTCGCGGGGTATCTCGCGTGCTTCTATCTGCTGTGGCTGACGCTGTCGCTGGGCATGCCGGTCGGCATCGCCTACGGCGTGTGGACGGCGTGCGGCGTCGCGCTGGTCGCCGTGATTGCGCGATACCTGTTCGCCGAACCGCTCACCTGGGTGATGGTGCTGGGCATCGGCTTCATCGTGGCGGGTGTGCTCACGATCGAGATGGCAGGCGCCGTCCATTGAGCGCCCCCGCCAGGGCCATCACCACCACACCGGAAAGCGGAACGAAAAGCAGGCCGACGCGCAGGCTGGCCGCGTCGGCGACGACGCCGACAAGCAGCGGCGCACCGAAGAAGCCCACCCGCATCAACCACGTCACCACCGTCAGCCCTGTGCCAGGGCGCATGCCCGGCAGCTGGTCGGCGCCGTGCATGGCCGCGGGTATCAGAGTGGCGACGCCAAGACCCGCGGCCGCGAACCCCGCGATCGTGCCGGGCACGCTGGGAAAAGCCAGCGCCCCGGCCATCCCCGCGGCGGTGACGAACCCGCCTGCGCGCACCACGATGCGCTCGCCGAACCGGTCCACCAACCGATCGCCGATCAGCCTCCCGAGGAACATGAACCCGACAAGCGCGACGTAGCCGAACACCGCAATCGCTCCCGGCGCGCCCAGACTGTCGCGCAAATACAGTGTGGCCCAGGAACTTCCGGCATCTTCAACCGTCGCGCCCGCGATCGCCATCACCACAAGGGCCGCCAGCGTCGTGTACACCGCGATCCCCGCGGATGGCGCGCCTGCCGCCCGCGCTGACGGATGATCGTCGTGATCGGGGCCGCGGAGCAGGTACGGGTATGCGATGACGACAACGGCGCTGAACAGCGCCGCCGCGATCAACAGATGTGTCGTCCTCGGCAGGTGGATGGCGATCGCGCCCGCACCCATCAAGCCGCCGAGGATCGCGCCGACCGCCCACACCGCGTGGAACGAATTGATGATCGACCGGCCGTAACTGCGTTGTACACGCAGGCCGTGCGCGTTTTGTGCCACGTCGGTGATCGCATCCGAGGCGCCGGCGATGAACAGCGCGGCGGCGAGCACAAGCGGCGACCTGGCGAATCCCGCGACGACCACGAACGTCGCGATGCCGATCGTGCCGATCACCGCGACCCGGGACGAGTAGAAGCGCCGGATCAGCGCCGCCGCGGCCAACCCGGCGACCAGGGCGCCGCCGGAGAACGCTGCGATCGCGGCGCCGTAGACCGCGTTGGACAGGTGCAGGTCCGCCTTGATCTCCGGATAGCGCGGCAGCAGGTTGGCGAAGATCGCCCCGTTGGTCAGGAACAGCGCCGCGACCGCGACCCGGGCCCGCCGGTCCTGCGCCATTGACCCGACATTACCGAAATGCGCTGTGTCACTTCGCGGCGTGGGTCAGCAGCCGTTCGCTGGTCTCCCAGAGGTCGAGCGCCTTGTCGCGATCGTAGGACTCGGCCGACGACTTGATCGGTCGCAACCCGTCGAAGTACTGACCGCTGACGCCTTCGAACCGGGCGTCGTTCACCAGCTGGGCCAGATACCGGCCCGAGGTCCGGGTGCTGCGTACTCCTGGCAACACTCTCAACGCCGGGAGCAGGTAGCGCCATGCGAGCCGCTGCAGCGGCGGATAGTCGCGGGCCAGCCCCGAGCCCGGCATCAGACCTGGGTCGAAAGCGTTGACGGTCACGCCCTCGCCCACCCTGCGGTCGAGTTCGTAGGCGAACAGGACATTGCACAGCTTCGAGGTCGTGTAGCGGCGACGGCCGTCGTCCGCCGCCTGCTCGACGCGTGGATGCGCGAGCTCGGCGGCCGAGGTGTAGCGCGGGTCGGGCATCCCGGTGTGCTTGGCCGGATCGTGGGTGCCGCTGCTGACGACCACAATGCGTGTCGGGCGTGCGAGCGCGCCGAGAAGACCCTGCGCGAGCGCGAAATGGCCGAGATGGTTGACGCCGAAGGTCAACTCGACACCGTCGTTCGTCCACTCTGTGCCCGACACCACTTGGACGCCCGCGTTGCACACGATGGCGTGCAGCGGTGGAAGCGCGGCCGCGCGAACGTCTTCGACGAAGCTGTGCACCGACTTCAGCGATGCCAGGTCCATCGACATCACCGCGCAGCGCTGCGGTTCACCCAATTGCTCGACCGCCTCCGTGCCGCGACCGATGTCACGGACGGCCAGCACGATGTGCCACGACGGGTCGCCGGCCAGCAGTGCCCGTGCGCACTCCAGCCCGAGCCCCGAGCTGGCACCGGTGATGATCGTTGTCTTCGTGTTCACTTCTCCTCCAAGAGAATCGGAACGAGCGCCGTCACCGCCTGGAACAGCCTGCGGTACATCCGTTCGACGTCGGTGCCGCCGGGTTCGAGATGCTCGGCGAAGAACACCCCGTCCGACAGCGCGACGGCCAAGGCGGCGAGTTCGGCGACGACGCGTTCGGCCTTCGCCGGCGCGGCGTCGGCAGGCAGCAGTTGGGTGATGGCGTCGCGGAATCGGGCGATCGCGGTGTCGCGGACGCGGCGGATCACCGCGGCGACCGCGGGATCGTTGTTGCGTTCCAGCGACAGCATGTAGAACAGCCGCAGAAAATCTGGGTGCTGCGACTGCAGGCTCGACAACACGGCCAGCTGTCCCTCGACCTCCGCTGACGTCGGGATCGCCGCGAAGAACCGGTCGGCGCCGCGCTGCATCACCGCCGCGAGCACACCCTCCTTGGAACCGAAATGCCAATAGATCGAGCTGGGCGGCAGCCCGCAGGCCTTGCGGATGTCATTGATCGCGGTCGCGGCATATCCGCGAGTGGCCATCAGCCGCTCGGTGGCGTCGAGGATCAGCTCGCGCGACTGCTCGCCCTGCTGCTGTTTCTTCGTCGGTCGCTCATCTGTAGGGATCATTACAGACAGACTACCCGGCGAAAGTGAGGCCACTGCGAATTTCGCGGACTTTCTGCACAGTGAGTCCACGCTCGCCGTGCTGGTGGGACGCTGAGGCAGTGACAGTCCATACCGATGTGACCACCGACGAGTTGCTCGGCCTCTTCCCGCCGGGAACCGGCCTCGACAGCGACGGCACCCTGACCGTCGGGGGGTGCCGCCTCGATGAGGCGGCCCAGAAGTTCGGCACCCCGGCCATCCTCGTGTCCGAAGACGCCCTGCGTCAGCGCGCCCGCGACTATCTCGCCGCGTTCCGCGGCAGATGGCCGCGCTGCGATGTGGCGTTCGCGTCAAAGTCGTTCCCGTGCACCGCCGTTCAGCGGGTGATGGTTGAAGAGGGCCTGCACCTCGACGTCGCGGGCGGTGGCGAGATCCTCACCGCTCTGAAGGCAGGTGCGGATCCGGCCAAGCTCGTCCTGCACGGCAACGCCAAGAGCGACGAGGAACTCGAGCTGGCGGTGAAGAACGGCGTCGGACTGGTGGTGGTGGACAACTTCGACGACATCGACCGGCTCGAGCGCATCGTGCCAGCGGGGCATCAGCAACCGTGCCTTGTCCGGGTCATCCCCGGCGTCGAGGCGGCGACCCACGCGTCTCAAGCCACCGGCCACGCCGGCTCGAAGTTCGGCCTCCTGCCTGACGACGCCCGTGACGCGATCGGCAGGATCGAACGCAGTGGCAAGATGCGGCTCGACGGGGTGCACACCCATGTCGGATCGCAGCTGCTCAACGTCGAACAGCTGGCACAGGCGGTCGAACCGATCGCGAAGCTCGGCACCTTCGACGTCTACGATCTCGGAGGCGGGCTGGGGGTCCGCTACACCTACGACGAACACCCGCCAAGCCTCGACGAATACGCCGACGCGATGGTGACGCAGGCCAAGGCGCTACTACCGGCCGGTGCCCGCATCATCGTCGAGCCGGGCCGCAGCATGGTCGCCAACAGTGCGTGCACGGTCTACCGCGTCACGACGATCAAGCGCGGGGTGGTCACCCACGTGGCGGTGGACGGCGGGATGGGCGACAACCTGGAGGTGTCGCTGACAGGACAACGGTTCGAGGCGACGATCGTCAACCGTGTCGGCGGTGGCGAGATGGTCAGCGTGGTCGGCAGGCACTGCGAATCCGGCGACCAACTCGTTGACGGCGTCCCGCTGCAACGACCAGCGATCGGCGATCTGCTTGCCGTTCCTGTCACCGGCGCCTACTGCTACACGATGTCCAACCAGTACAACGGCGCCCGCCGGGTCCCGGTTGTCTTCGCCCGCAACGGGAATGCGCGGCTCGTCGTCCGGCGGGATACCTGGGATGACTTGTTGATCCGCGATATCGACTGACACCGGGTTAGATAGGCGGCATGACTGAGCTGCCCGCCTCACTTGTCGAGTTGGCCCGCCGTTACGGTGTGGCAACCGAATACGAGGACTGGACGGGCAGGCACACGACCGTCGCCGATACGACGTTGATCGCCGTGCTCGATGCCCTCGGTGTGTCCGCTTCGACCGAGGGCGAGCGAACCGCCGCGCTTCGCGCACACGACCGCGACCACTGGGCCCGGTCGCTGCCGCCGGCCATCGTCGGCCGGTCCGGCGTCGCGTCGTCGTTCTGGGTGCATGTCACGCACGGCGATCCCGCGGGCCTGTGGCTCCGGCTGGAGGACGGCTCGGTCCGCACCGGCCTGCGGCAGCTCGAAAACAACAGGGCCCCTTATGATCTCGATGGCCGACTGGTCGGCGAGGCGACCTTCGAACTGCCCGCCGACCTGCCGCTCGGATATCACCAGCTGCATCTTCAGGTCGGCGCGTCCGACGTCAGCACGCTGGTGATCGTCTCCCCCGCGTCACTGGGCCTGCCCGCCAGGCTGGGCCCGAGCCGGGCATGGGGCCTGGCCACCCAGCTCTACAGCGTGCGTTCGAAACGTTCTTGGGGCATCGGCGATTTGACTGATCTCGCCGACCTGGCGGTGTGGTCGGCCTCGCAGCACGGCGCGGGTTTTATTCTCGTCAACCCGCTGCACGCGGCGGCTCCCACCCCACCGATGGAGCCGTCGCCGTACCTGCCGACATCGCGCAGGTTCATCAATCCGCTGTATCTGCGCGTCGAGGCGATCGACGAGTTCGCATACGTCCGGCAGCGCGGCGGCATCCGCAAGGCGCGTGTCGAGGCGCAGGCGTCGGCGAAGAAGGCCAAGCGGATCGATCGCGACGCCGCGTGGAAGGCGAAACGTGCCGCGCTGGAAAGCGCGTACGGCGTGAAACGGTCGGCGGGGCGGGAACTGGCGTACGCCGCGTATCGCCAGCGGGAGGGCCGCAGCCTCGACGACTTCGCCACGTGGTGTGCGCTCGCCGAGAAGTACGGCAACGACTGGCACCAGTGGCCGGAGGAACTGCAACATCCGGCCGGTCCAGCGGTCGCGTCCTTCGCCGCCGGGCACGCCAAGGCCGTCGACTTTCACCGCTGGCTGCAGTGGCAGCTCGACGACCAGCTCACCGCCGCGCAGGCCACCGCCGTCCAGGCGGGCATGCACCTCGGCGTCATGCACGATCTCGCGGTCGGCGTCGATCCCAACGGCGCCGACGCGTGGGCCCTGCAGGATGTGCTTGCGCTCGGCGTCACGGCAGGCGCACCGCCCGATGAGTTCAACCAGCTCGGCCAGGACTGGTCGCAGCCGCCGTGGCGGCCCGATCGATTGGTCCAGCACACGTACGAGCCGTTCCGCGCCCTCGTCAACGCGGTGCTGCGGCACGCGGGCGGCGTTCGGATCGACCACATCATCGGGCTGTTCCGGCTGTGGTGGATCCCGAAGGGTGCCCTGCCGACCGACGGCACTTACGTGCGCTACGACCACGAAGCGATGATCGGGATCGTCGCGCTCGAAGCGCACCGCGCCGGCGCCGTCGTGGTCGGCGAGGATCTCGGCACCGTGGAGCCCTGGGTGCGCGACTACCTGCGCGAACGCGGCCTGTTCGGCACATCGATCCTGTGGTTCGAGGCCGACCGCGACGGCGGACCGCTACCCGCCGAGAAGTGGCGAGAGCACTGCCTGTCGTCGGTGACGACGCACGACCTGCCGCCGACGGCGGGGTACCTCGCGGGCGAGCACGTGCGGCTTCGCGAAAAACTCGGCCTGCTGACTCGTCCCGTCGCCGAGGAACTGGCCGCCGACCAGGCCCACCAGGCGGCCTGGCTGGCCGAGCTGCGCCGGGTGGGGCTGCTCGGCGCCGCGCCGAGCGTCGAGGAGGTCGTCCTCGCGCTCTACCGGTACCTGGGCCGCACACCCTGCAAGCTGCTGGCGCTGTCACTCGCCGACGCGGTCGGCGATGTGTGCACCCAGAACCAGCCCGGCACCACGGACGAATACCCGAACTGGCGGGTCCCGCTGAGGGGCCCCGACGGGCGAAGACTGCTGCTGGAGGACGTGTTCACCGACCCGATGGCGGACGCCCTCGCCGAGGCGATGAACCAGATCGTGCACCCGCCGGTGTAACGCTGCGCCGCCTGTCACCGGTTTCACATTTGTCACCGCTGCGATATGTTCGCACCGCACCGACTTAGGGAGAGATGACGTGAAGAAGCTCGTTGTGCTCAGCGGTGGCCTCGTCGTCGCCGGCTCGGCCGCGCTGATCGGCGCTGGTGTGGCCCTCTCGCAGCCAGGACCGGACATGAGCTCCTACAACGTGGTCGGCGAGCCGTACCAGAAGGCGTTGCAGATCCTGAAGAGCCAGAACGTCAAGGCGTACTTCGGCGGCTCGTTCGGCAGTGTGCTGCCGCAGGCGCAATGCCTGGTCGACCAGCAGAAGGTCACCGCGGCGGGCCGGATGCTGCTGATGCTTGACTGCAGCCAGAAGGCCGCGGACGAGCTCGCGGCGATGGGCCCCTCCGGCGGGCCGACTGTCGGCTCCAACGGGATCACGACGGTCACCCCGACCCCGGTGGTGCCGATCGGGGGTGCGCCAGGTGCGGGGACTCCTCCGATGCCGGCCGGCTAGGGGTTCGACCATCTGTTGCAGGTTCTTCGGCGTCTCTGACATGTTGCGGCCGACCTGACGCGCGGCCACGCGATCGGCGATCAGGCCGAGCAGGTTCCCCGCCGATTCGTAGGCCAGCCCGAAGATGACCTTGGTCTGACTGTCCGTCCGCCGAAGTCGACCTTGTGCCGCTCTCACCGGGCCCACAGGCCACCGGTACGGAGAGGCGACGGCGTCTCCGAGAACACGGCGGAAGTGTAAGCCGAGGAGCGGGTCGAGCGGAGCGTGTCGGCAGCGTTTGCGCTGCTCATGAGGGGTCCGCTTGAGTATGCTTCAACGCAGTCGTTGTCACGATGGCCGGAACACCTCGTAGTCCCCGCCGGGATATACCAACAGCGCTGCACCGGACTCCAGCGCCATAAGCGCGTTCTCGTGGTTGGCGGCGACGGTGCCGAACTTGCGCAGCCAGCCCAGCGGCGGCGCGGAGGCGACGAGGTTGTGGGCGAAAGCGACGCCAGCAACCACGTGCCGGGTAGCTGCTGACGAATGTAGTCGTGAAGCGACCTGCTGCCTGGCCCAATCGAGCACGTCACCGAACCCAACCACCCAAGTCATATCGACACAGCGAAAGAACCTGAAACCCGCGTTCCCACCTACTTCGTTAACTTCCGAGGCATGCTGCGACCGCGCCGATTCGACAAGGAAATCGATCCGGGCCCGGTACAGATCCAGGCCCGCAAAGTGCACTTCGATCTGTCCGACATCCCATTGGAGTGGATTCCTGGCCACCCTGTGGCATCGACGATGATCAACCTCTTCAACGTCGTGCTGCCCCCGGCCGAGCATTGGTTCGTCAAGACGTTCAACGAGGCTCTGCCGCTGGTGAAGGATCCCAGGCTCGCCGACGAGATGCGCGGTTTCATCGGCCAGGAAGCTACCCATGCGGCCGCCCACGACGAGGTGATCCGCGAATTCCTCGTCGGCAACGGTGTCGACCCCGCACCGATGCTCGAAATGGTCGGGTACATGTTCGAAAAGGTCTTGGCGCCAACGACTTCAACGGACCCGAAACGGCAGCTGAACAACCTCTGCGAACGGCTCTGGCTAATCGCGGCTGTCGAGCATTACACCGCGGTGTTGGGCGATTTCGCGCTCAACTCCACCTGGGACGAGTACAGCGCCGACCCCACCATGGTCGACCTGTTCCGCTGGCACGGCAGCGAGGAAGTCGAGCACCGAAGCGTCGCCCACAACGTAGCCGTCTACTTCCACAAGAGCTACCCCGACCGCATCAGGGCCATGACCGTGGCGGCGACGGCGATGTTCGTCTTCTTCCAACGCGGGACGTGGTACCTGCTCAAGTCCGACCCGGCGAATGACATCGGATGGTGGGAGATGCAGCGATTGCGCATGCGCGACTCCCAACTCGGCTTGCTGCCCGAATTTCGCACGCTGTTCGGTGCTAACACCCTCACCTACTTCCGGCGCGGGTACACGCCCGAAGAGATGGGATCCACCGCGCAGGCCGTCGCCTACCTGGCCACCTCGCCCGCGGCCCGTGCAGCACACCTTTGATGGGACTGCGAGAGCGTTACCGGCAGCTGCCGCCGAACCCGCTGCGGCCCAAGCGCGGTGACGTGTTCATTGGTGTGGCGGGAGCGCTGATCTCAGGGATGGGAGCGGTCGCGGACGCCAGCAAGCGGGTGAGGATGCCCGGCGAGGTGGACCGCATGATCGGCCTGACGGTGGCGGATCGTCGCGTGGTCGCCCATGACCAGGATGTCATCGCGCTGACACTGGTCGGCGAGCAGCTGCCGCGCTGGCATCCGGGCGCGCACATCGACGTTCACCTGCCCAGCGGGCTGGTGCGGCAGTACTCGCTGTGCGGAGATCCCGCAATACCGGACACCTACCGCATCGCGGTACGCCGGATAGCGCAAGGTGGCGGCGGTTCCATCGAGATGCACGACCTGAGGGTCGGTGCGACGGTGACGACGAACGGCCCGCGCAACGCCTTCCCACTCACCGTGCCCGGGTACGGATCACCTGCGCGCCGGTTCCGCTTCATCGCGGGCGGCATCGGGATCACGCCGATCCTGCCGATGCTCGGTCTGGCGCAGCGCCTCGGCGTCGACTGGTCGATGGTGTACGTCGGCCGCAGCCGCGACAGTCTGCCGTTCGTCGACGAGGTGGCGCGGTTCGGCAAGCGGATCACGCTCCGGACCGACGACATCGGTGGTCTTCCGACAGCAGCGGAGTTGCTCGGCGACTGTCCCGCTGGCACCGCGGTGTACGCGTGCGGGCCCGCGCCGATGCTGACGGCGATCCGGTCTGCGCTCGTCGGCAGGGACGACGTCGAACTGCACTTCGAGCGGTTCGCCGCGCCGCCTGTCGTCGACGGCACGGAGTTCTCGGTGTCGGTTGCGTCGACCGGTGAGACAGTGCGGGTCGGCGCCGACGAGACGCTGCTCTCGGCGCTGAATCGCGCGGGGGTGCATGCGCCGTACTCGTGCCAGCAGGGTTTCTGCGGCACCTGCCGCACCGGGGTGCTCAGCGTTCTTGGAGGCACCGTCGACCATCGAGACACGTTGCTCACCGATCCCGAGCGCGACAGCGGCACGATGCTGATCTGCATCTCACGGGCGGCCGGCGGCTCGCATCTCACGCTCGACCTCTAGCCCGTCTGTACTATTCGCCCATGCCGTTGGCCGATGGTGCGACGTTCGCCGGGTACACCATCGTGCGGCTGCTCGGCTCGGGCGGCATGGGTGAGGTCTATCTGGCCCAGCATCCACGGCTGCCCCGCCGCGACGCGCTCAAGGTGCTGCCCACGGCCGTGTCGGCGGACACCGCGTATCGGCAGCGGTTCAACCGCGAGGCCGACATCGCGGCCACGCTGTGGCACCCGCATATCGTCGGTGTGCACGATCGCGGCGAGTACGAGGGCCAGATCTGGATCTCGATGGACTATGTGGACGGCACCGACGCCGGCCGGCTGTTGCGCGAGCGCTACCCCAACGGGATGCCGAAGGCCGAGGTCGTCGACATCGTGACCGCTGTCGCCGAGGCACTGGACTACGCGCATGAGCGCGGCCTTCTGCACCGCGACGTCAAGCCCGCCAACATCCTGCTCTCTCACCCGGAATCGGGCGATCAGCGAATTCTGTTGGCGGACTTCGGCATCGCGCGCTGGGCGAACGACATCAGCGGGCTCACGGCCACCAACATGACGGTGGGCACGCTGTCGTACGCGGCACCCGAGCAGCTGATGGGCGGACAGCTCGATGGGCGGGCCGACCAATACGCGTTGGCGGCCACCGCCTTTCACCTGCTGACCGGTGCTCCCCCGTTTCAGAACTCCAATCCGGCAGTCGTCATCAGCCAGCACCTGTCCGCGTCGCCGCCTGCCATCGGCGCACACCGCCCCGAGTTGTCCGCACTCGATCCGGTGCTGGCCAAGGCGCTGTCCAAGGAGCCGAAGGATCGTTTCGAGCGGTGCGCGGACTTCGCCCGTGCGCTGGCCCACCGGATTGACGGAGCGCCGACGGGTGAGGCCGAAACCACCCTCGCCCCCGCCGCGCCACCGCCGCGACGTTCCCTGCTGCGGGCAGGCGTCGTCGTGCCGGCAATCCTGGCGGTGCTGTTGATCGCCGCAATCACGGTGGCGCTCATGGAGTTTCGCCGTGTCGACCGGCCAGAGGTGCCCAGTACGGTGACGGCGAAGCCGCCGACCGCCACCAGCCCGACGTTCACGCCGCCGCCACCGCCGCCGCCGGAACCGGCGCAGCCGCCGCCCACGTCGGTGTCGGAGGCATCGCCAACAACAGCGGCAACGACCCCCGCTGCACCGCCCACCGTGGTCATCGGCGCCAATTGTTCACCGGTCGGCAGCACGGCCACGACCGCCCAGGGGACCACCGCATACTGCGCGACGCTGCAACCGAGCGGCACCACGGTTTGGTCGTTGCAACCTGGGACCATCCAGAGCCCAACGGTGACAACCGAACCGACCGACACGCCACTGCCCACCGAGGACGAGTCGCCGACACGGATGTGTATGCAGCAGACGGGGATGGACCGGCTGCAATGCTGGGAGGCGATCCGACGCAGCAATGGTCGTCGGCTGCCATGAAATTCGCCGTCATCGCGCCCGGGGTCACCGCGGACCCCGAATGGATGTCCGCCTTCGCCCGGCACGTCGAGGCCTGCGGCTTCGAGTCGATCGTCGTCGTCGAGCACTCGGTGCTGATGACCGAATACAACAGCGTCTACCCCTACGACGTCTCCGGCCGTGTCGGGCTGACCGCGGACTGCGTGGTGCCGGATCCCCTTGACCTGCTGGTGTTTCTGGCCGCGCACACCGAACGGCTGGGGTTGGCCACCGGTGTGCTGGTGCTTCCGAACCACCACCCGGTGGTGCTGGCCAAGCGGGTGGCAACCGTCGATGCGCTATCAGGTGGCAGGCTGCGACTGTGCGTGGGGACGGGCTGGCTGAAGGAGGAGATCGAGGCGTGCGGCACCGACTTCGGCAGCCGTGGCCGCCGCGCTGACGAACAGCTCGAGGTGATGCGGCTGCTTTGGGACGACCATCCCGACGGCGCGAGCTTTCACGGTGAGTTCTTCGACTTCGACCACGCCATGTGCTACCCGAAACCCGCCCGGCGCGTGCCCATCCACATCGGCGGGCACAGCCGGGCGGCGGCGCGGCGGGCGGGCCGAATCGGTGACGGCTTTCAACCGCTCGTCGGCTCCGAGCTTCCCGATCTCGTTGCGCTGATGCGCAACGAGGCGATCGAGTTCGGGCGTGCTCCCGGCGCGCTGGAACTGTCCCTCGGCCACATGGTGGCCAAAGTCGATCTTGATCGGGCGGAGAAGCTGGCGGCGATGGGGGCGGATCGTGTGGTGCTCGCGATGCCCCCGACCGCCGACCTCAACGAAGCCTGCGATGCGCTGTCGGCGTGCGCGGCACGGCTGCAGCTGAGTTCATGAACCTCACCGTCCACGACCGGCTCGCAGTGGCCGACCTCGTGCACCTGTACGCCTCGGCCGTCGATGACCGGCGCTTCGACGACGTGGTCGAGTTGTTCACGGAGACAGCGGAACTGCGGCTGCCCGACCCGCCCCGATCGCTGGTTCCGGTGCGCCGCCACCACGGGCGCGACGGCGTGCGGGCGACGATGTCCGCGCTCGCCTCGGTGACCCGAACCGAACACGCGATCGTCGGTGAGGTCTATGCACCGGGGGACGATGCCGACTATGCGTTGGGCCGCATCACGTGCATCGCCCACCACTGGTCGGTCACCGATGGACAAATAAGCGATGTGGTGTGGCATCTGCGCTACGACGACGAGTACCTGCGCACGCGGGCCGGGTGGCGGATTCACGGCCGCGCGCTGACCATCAACGCTATCGAGACCCGCCCGGTTCGCCGCGTTCGAGGGCAGCCGTGAGTCGGTCGAGCAGCCGCTGACCCTTCAGTAGTTTCAAGCTGGCCTCCTCCCACGGAAAACCAACCCATACAATCGATTTCGAGATACTCG
>Ga0105242_10001842_pt1 | contig 16643 bp, 16 predicted proteins | sample KBSM24metaG_FD_81521 | JGI IMG/M metagenome (GOLD analysis project Ga0105242, IMG submission 81521) | Miscanthus rhizosphere microbial communities from Kellogg Biological Station, Michigan, USA - KBS M2-4 metaG | ecosystem: Host-associated > Plants > Roots > Rhizosphere > Soil | place... | reverse complement strand
GGCGAAGCGCGAGCATGCCGCGAGCCACAACAAAAGCGCCAAAGGCAGCAGCCCGCCCACGGATGCGAAGGTGTTCACGTGATCCGTCCAGGTGGCTGCCTGCGTCGCGCCGTACGCAGGCGGGAGACGCGACTGGATTTCGAACAACAGGCCCACTGATGCTGCACATGCAAGGGCCAGCAGCGTCAACTTGAGCGTGTTCTCGGTCATCCAGCCAGGCCGCCGACGTTCCGCGGTGGCCAAGGCGAGCGCCAGAGCTGCAAGCACGGCGGAAACAGGTAATTCAGCACGCCCGAAGCAGCAGCTGGCGGCAATGCAGGCAGCGGCGGCACGTCCGGAATTTCCGGAGCGCCACAGGCCTGCGATGGCCACGGGCACGAGCACGATCGCGAAAAAATGCATGAGCCAGTGCGCACGCCATAGCTGGAGACCGGCGGCAAGTGCATCATTGAAAACGTCCACCGCGATCCAGCTTGCCGCGATTCCGGCCAGACCGAGGGCGGCGACGCAAAGCACCAACCGGCGCACGGGTGCGCCGACGTAGCGCATTGCGATCCATATCACGCCCAGGCCCCAAAGGATGCGCGACCAGTCGGGCAGCATCCATTGCGAAACGAGCAGATGAGGCGACCGTTCCACAACCGCCGCCAGCCACGGCGCATCGAAACGCAGCGTGGCTGCGGGCCACGAAAGCGCAGCGGCCGACAGCAATGCCGCGAGAACCGGAATCGACCAAAGCATGCGCGGCCGCGTTGCCGTGTGCCAGAAAAACACAGCGCCAATGCCAGGCGCAGCGACCAGGGGGTGCAAAATGGCCGCGGCAGCGAGCGCAATCACCGCCGCGAAATGTCGCGACGCAAGGGTGCAGGCGAGCGCGGCCAGGACCAGCGGTTCGGCCAGGGTGCGCGCGGTGGCGAAGGGCTCCGCGAGCCGAAATACGCCGACCCCGCCGTAGTAGCCGGAGGCCGTTGCGAGCAGCGCGAGGGACCACCACCGCACGTGCCCGGCGGACGTCCGCAGGACCAGCGCCGCGGCCGCGGCGAAAAACGCCACCTGTCCCGCGATCGTGACTGCGACGGCGGCGTTTCCCGGGCCCAAAGTACCGATCAGCAGCGCATAGATCCGCGGGAAGAACGTGTAGGCATCCTGGGCGCCGTGCGCGAAGAAAAGGTCCCGCGCGAAGGGTACGGGATCGAGCACGCGCAATCCCTGCACGATGTAGAGCGACGCATCGTGGGTGATACCGCCATAGCGGCGGCCCAGGAGCCAGAGCGCGGCCAAGGCGAGCGCCAGTGCGACCCAGGCCAAGGGAGGAGGACGATCGAAGCGCAGGCCCAGAACATCCTGCGCGCGTGCGCCCTTCATCCGCGCAGCAGCCGCTTCTCCGCGGCGGCCAGGCGCTCGGGCACGCCCAGCAGCACGACGACATCCCCTTGCTGCAAGGCGCCCGCGTCTGCCGGCGCCAGGCGCTTGGCCGCACCCGGTCGGCGCACCGCCCGCACCTGCACGCCAAGCGCTTCCAGCCCGACCTGCGCGAGCGACTTGCCGAGGGCGCGCGCATCGCCCGCGAGCGTCACCGCGTGAAGCCGGGGCTGCGCCGATTCGATCGTCTCGGCCTCGTCGCCCGCGCCGTGGAACAGGCCGCGCAGCATTCCATACTGCTCATCGCGCACCGCGCGCACACGGCGCACCACGCGATTGAGCGGCACGCCGATCCAGACCAGGGTATGCGAGGCGAGCATCAGGCCCGATTCGAGCGCCTCGGGCACGATCTCGGAAGCACCGGCGGCGGACAGCCTGACGATGTCGTCATCCGTCCTGGCCCGGGCGATGACGGGAACCGATTCATTCAGCGAATGGATGTGCGCGAGCACGCGCACCGCCGCCGCCGAATCGCCAAAGGTGATCACCACGGCCGCGGCTCGCAGGACTCCGGCGGCAATCAGTGCCTCGCGCCGCGCGCAATCGGCGAACACGACCGCGTCGCCGGCGCGCGCCGCCTCGCGCACGCGCTCCGTGTCCAGGTCGAGCGCGACGTAGCGCACGCCCTCGGCATCCAGCAGCCGGGCAATGTGCTGGCCGTTGCGGCCATAGCCCAGGATGATGACGTGGCGCTCCGTCTCCAGCGATTCCACCGCCACCCGGTGCATTTCGAGAGACCGCAGCATCCATTCCGATGTCGCGAATCGCAATACGATGCGATTGCTCGCACCGATCAGGAACGGCGTAGCGACCATCGACAGGATCATGGCCGCGAGCAGCGGCTGGCCGATGGCGCCCGTCACGACGCCCGCCCCACCAGCCTGCGCCAGCAGCACGAAGCCGAATTCACCACCTTGCGCGAGCGACAGCGCCGTGCGCAAGGCCGCGCCGGGTGTGCCGCCGAACGCCCGCGCGAGGACCGCGATAAGCGCGAACTTGAATCCCACCAGGAGGACCAGCAGCAAGCCCACCAGCAAGGCCTGCTCCGCCACCAGGCGCAGGTCAAGCATCATGCCGACAGTCACGAAGAACAGGCCCAGCAGCACATCCCTGAACGGCTTGATTTCGTCTTCGACCTGATAGCGGTATTCGGTCTCCGATATCAGCATCCCGGCCAGAAATGCCCCGAGCGCGAGCGACAGGCCGGCCAATTCGGTGAGGAACGCCATCGCGAGGATCACGAGAAGCACGTTCAGGACGAACAGCTCGGTGGATTTGCGGCGCGCCACGACGCCGAACCAGGCGCGCATGATTCCCGGGCCGGCAAGCAGCAGCACCGCCAGCACGAACACGGCCTTGGCGAGCGCGATCGCGATGGCCACCCCGATGCCGCCCGCGGGCTGCCCCAGTACCGGCACCACGATGAGCAGCGGCACCACGGCCAGGTCCTGGAACAGCAGCACCCCGACAATCGACCGGCCATGCGGCGTATCGAGTTCCAGCCGCTCCGCGAGCAGCCTGGAAACCACCGCGGTCGAGGACATTGCCACCACGCCGCCGATAGCGAGTCCCGCCTGCCAGCCCGCGCCGCCGGATATCGCCCATGCCACGCCCACGCAAGCCAGAATCGTGATCGCCACCTGCGCCGAGCCAAGTCCGAACACTTCGCGGCGCATGACGCGCAGCTTTGCCAGGCTGAACTCCAGCCCGATCGAGAACATGAGAAACACGACGCCAAACTCGGCGAGGTGACGGGTCTGCGCATCGTCGTGCACGGCGCCGAGGGCATGCGGCCCGAGCGCGAGGCCGACCGCGAGATATCCGATGATCGGCGGCAGCTCGAGGATCCGGCACGCAACCACGGCCAGCACCGCCGCGGCGAGCAGGATCAGGATCGGTTGCAGCGAAGCGTCGGTGACGTCCATATGCCAGAAAAATTAAGGGGTTGGGCTATACTTTCCTGCATGATACCGAAGGACGCCACGGCCTCAGCGCTGGAACTCGCGCGCCGCGTGCTGGTGATCGAGGCCGATGCGGTGCGCGCGTTGATCACGCGTCTGGATGAACGATTTCTCGCCGCAGTATCGCTGATCCTCGGGTGCCAGGGTCGAGTCATCGTGAGCGGAATCGGCAAGTCGGGCCATATCGCGCGCAAGATCGCATCGACGCTCTCCAGCACGGGCACGCCGGCGTATTTCGTGCATCCGGCCGAAGCGAGCCACGGCGATCTGGGCATGGTCAAACGCGATGACGTATTCATCGCCATATCCAATTCCGGCGAAAGCGCGGAATTGGTGGAGATACTTCCGGTGGTAAAGCGGCTCGGCGCAAAGCTGATCGCGATCACCGGCAATGCTGGTTCGACGCTTGCCCGGGAGGCGAACGTCAACCTGGACGCCGCCGTGAAAGAGGAAGCCTGTCCGCACAACCTGGCGCCGACCGCGAGCACCACTGCCGCTCTCGCCCTTGGCGATGCGCTGGCCGTCACGTTGCTCGACGCGCGCGGCTTCTCGGCGACCGACTTCGCGCTGCACCATCCTCGGGGCCAGTTGCCCCGCCAGGCGCTCGCCAACCAGGCCCTGATGCATGTCACGGATGTAATGCGCGCCGGCGCCGACGTGCCAAAAGTTCCCGACGGCGCGACCCTCAGGGAGGCGATCCTGGAGATGACGCGCGGCGGCATCGGCATGACGGCGGTGCTCGATTCCGCCGGGCGCATCCGCGGCATTTTTACCGACGGCGACCTGCGGCGCGCGTTCGAGCGCATCACGGATTTTGGCGCCACGCGCGTTGCCGAGGTGATGTCGGCCGGCCCGCGCACCATCCGGCCCGAGGCGCTGGCCGTCGAGGCGGTCGAAATCATGGAGCGCCACAAGGTCAACCAGCTGCTGGTGGTGGACGCGGGCGGCGGGTTGGTCGGCGCGCTCAACATGCACGACCTGTTCCGGGCCAAAGTCATCTGACGTGGACGGCAACGTGAGCAACGCGCCGGAGCGCGATGCCCTGGCCCGCGCCAGGCGGGTGCGTTTGATGTTCTTCGACGTCGATGGCGTTCTCACGGACGGGCGCTTGTGGTACGGCCCGTCGGGCGAGGCGCTGAAGGCATTCAGCGCGCTCGACGGCCACGGCATGAAGCAGGCGATGCAGTCCGGCATAGCGATCGCTTTGCTGAGCGGCCGGAGTTCCCCGGCGGTCGCGGCGCGCGCAGCGGAACTCGGCATCCCCCACGTGCTCCAAGGAACCGATGACAAGCTGGCCTCGTTTGAATTGCTGCGCACTACGCTCGGGATTGCCGCCGACGAAACCGGCTTCGCGGGCGACGAGCTGGTCGATCTCCCGGTGCTCAGGCGTTGCGGCTTCGCCTGCGCGCCGCCGGACGCGCACGAACTGGTTCGCGGCCACGTGCATTACGTCACACGCGCGCCCGGCGGTGGCGGCGCCGCGCGCGAGATATGCGATTTGCTCATGAAGGCGCAAGGCAGCCTTGACGCCGCTCACGCAAGGTACCTCGCATGAGATTGTCAACGACGCGCATGTTCCCGCTATTGCTGATGCTGGCGCTTGCCGGCCTGACGTTCTGGCTCGAAAGGACCGTGCGGGAGGAAGAAGGCGTGCACCCGTCCCAGCGCCGGCACGATCCGGATTATGTCGTCGATAACCTGAAGCACACGAAATTCGGCGCGACGGGCCTCGTCGAAGCCACGCTCGTGGCGGCGAAAATGATACATTACCCGGACGACGACTCGACCGACCTGGTTGCGCCGCACGTGGTGCAGACCAAGCCGAACGAGCCGCGCATGACGGTGACCGCGGACCGCGGCGCGCTGTCGCAGGATGGAGAGGAAGTCTTCCTCTACGACAACGTGCTGGTCGTGCGTGACGCCTGGCAGAATCGAAGCGAAACACGCATGCGCACCAGCTTCATGCACGTGATCCAGGCGCACTCGGTGTTTCGCACGGATCGCGACATCGTGATCTCTGAGGAAGACCGCGTCCTGTCGGGCCGTGGCATGGAGTACCGCAACGATACGAAGGAACTGTTCCTGCGAGAGCGGGTGCGCGGCCGCTTCGAACCAAAGAAAAGAGCGAACCCGGAAAGTGATGCAACCGAATAACTCGCCCTTAGTGTTCGCTTTTGTCGCGACAATCCTCGTGCTGTCGGCTTTTCCGGCCGGTGCTGAAAAAGCCGACAAGGACAAGCCGACCAATATCGAGGCGAACAAGATGAGCTCCGACGACGCGAAGCGCATGAGCATCTTCGAGGGCAGCGTGGTGCTCACAAAGGGAACCATCGTCGTGCGCGCCGACCGCATCGTGGTGCACCAGGACGCCGAGGGCTTCCAGCTCACCACCGCGACCGGCAAGCCGGTGCGCTTTCGCCAGAAGGGCGACCGGAAGGACGACAAGGAAGGCGTCTGGACCGAGGGCGAGGCGCTGCGCATCGAGATTGACGACCGCAACGAGAACATCGAGCTGTTCGAGCGGGCCCGCGTGACGCGCGACCAGGACGTGGTAAACGGCGAATACATTTTTCTCGACCAGCGGACCGAGTTCTTTTCGGTCAGCACGGCGAAAGGCGCAACACCGGCCGCGCCCGCCAAGCCGGGGGGCCGCGTGAAAGCGGTGATCCAGCCCAAGCTGAAGCCCGAAGCGAAATGAGCGTTCTGCGCGCGGAGAACCTGCGCAAGCGATTCAAGTCGCGCACCGTGGTCGAAGGCGTTTCGCTCGAAGTCACGAGCGGCGAGGTCGTCGGCCTGCTCGGCCCGAATGGCGCCGGCAAGACCACCTGCTTCTACATGATCGTCGGGCTGGTTCCCGCGGACGCGGGCCGCATCCACCTGGACGAGCGCGACCTGACCGAACTGCCGATCCATCGCCGGGCGAGGCTCGGCATTTCATACCTGCCGCAGGAGAATTCGGTTTTCCGCAAGCTTTCGGTGGAGGAGAACGTGCAGGCGGTGCTCGAACTGCAGGGGCTCCCGGAATCGGAAATACAGCCGCGCCTCGCCGAGCTGCTGGATGAACTGAGCATCTCGCACCTTCGCAAGCACACCGCCCTGTCGCTGTCGGGCGGCGAGCGCCGGCGACTGGAAATTGCGCGCGCGCTGGGCACCAAGCCCGCCTTCATCCTGCTCGACGAGCCCTTTGCCGGCGTCGATCCGATCGCGGTGCTCGACATCCAGCGCATCATCGGGTATCTCAAGGAACGCGGCATCGGCGTGCTGATCACGGATCACAACGTGCGCGAAACGCTCGGCATCTGCGACCATGCGTACATCATCAACGAAGGCGCGGTACTCGCCAACGGACGGCCGGAGGAGATTGTCCAGAACGACAATGTCCGCCGCGTCTACCTCGGCGAGCACTTCCGCATGTAGCCCCCGCGTCCGTTTCCGCGCGCCGCCGACATGAAGCCAACCCTGCAGTTCCGGCTCTCGCAACACCTCACGCTGACGCCGCAGCTGCAGCAATCGATCCGCCTGCTGCAGCTCTCGACGGTCGAACTGAACCAGGAAATCGAACGCCTGCTGATCGAGAACCCGATCCTCGAGCGCGAGGACGGCGAAAGCGATGCGGCAGCCGCGGCCGGCCCGCCCAGCGCGGAACGCGAAGCGCCCTCGGGAACCTCGGCCGACGAGGCCCAGCCCGCCAATACGGAACGCAATGAAGAGCTGCCGGCCGACTTCGCCGCGCCCTGGCGCGGCGTCGAGGACAGCGGCACGGACGACGACGGCGACCGCAGCCATCCCGCGCCCGACCTGCCGACGCTGCGCGACCACCTCAACGGCGAACTTGCGCTGACCAACCTCGGCGCGCGCGACCGCGCCCTGGTCGGCCTGCTCATTGATGCGCTGGACGAGGATGGTTATCTGACGCAGTCGCTGGAGGACATTGCCGCGCTCATGTCGGCGGAGGCGGACGTCAACGTCGAAGAGCTTGCGATCGCCCTGCGGCATTTGCAGAACTTCGAGCCGGCCGGCGTGGGCGCGCGCAACCCCGGCGAGTGTCTGGCGCTGCAACTGCGCGCAATGAAGGAAAACGACGCCGGCGCCGGTGCCGATATCGCCCTCGCCCTGGCGATCTGCGAACAGCACCTGGATCTACTCGCGAGCAGGGATTACGTGCGGCTGAAAAACCTCACCGGCGCCAATGACGAGGCGCTGCGCGCCGCGCAGGCGCTGATCCGCGGGCTGAATCCGCACCCCGGGGCCGCATTCGCGAGGATCGAAGCACGCTATGTGATTCCAGACGTCGTGGTGCGCAAGGTGAAGGGCGTCTGGCGCGCCAGCCTCAATCAGGAAGCCATGCCGCGCTTGCGGGTCAACCGCCTGTACGCGGAGCTTGCAGCGCGCCCGCGCAACAGCGGCGGCAATGCGCTCGCCACCCAGTTGCAGGAAGCGCGCTGGCTGATCAAGAACGTGCTGCAGCGCTTCGATACCATCCTGCGCGTGTCGCAGGCGATTGTCGACCGGCAGCGTAACTTCCTCGAACACGGCGAAGTCGCGATGCGGCCGATGGTGCTGCGCGAAATCGCCGACGTGCTCGGGGTACATGAAAGCACGATCTCGCGCGTGACCACGCAGAAGTACATGGCGACGCCGCGCGGCACCTACGAGCTCAAGTACTTTTTCGGCAGCCACGTCGCCACCGACACGGGCGGCGCAGCTTCCTCGACTGCGATCCGCGCGCTGATCAAGCAACTGGTGTCGGCCGAGGACACGAAAGCGCCGCTCTCGGATTCGCGCATCTCGAAGATCCTCGCGGAGCAGGGCATCGTGGTGGCGCGCCGTACCATCGCGAAGTACCGGGAATCATTGCAGATTCCGCCGGTCAATCAACGCAAGAGCCTGTAGCCGGGCCGCCGCCCGGCCTAGGCTATAATCCGCGCCCTTCGCGCATCTGCCAATGTCCATCGTCGCCAAACTTCTCCCCCTGGCCAACGTCCTGCCCGACCTTGCCGCTTCGAGCAAGAAACGGCTGTTCGAACAGGTCGGCCTGCTGTTTGAAAACCAGCACGGCATCGCCAAGGGCGTGGTGTTCGAAAGCCTCTTCGCCCGCGAGCGCCTGGGCTCGACCGGCCTGGGCCAGGGTATCGCGATCCCGCACGGCCGCATCAAGGGCCTGAAGGACGCCGTAGGGGCGTTGGTGCGCCTTGCCCAGCCGGTGCCTTTCGACGCGCCCGACGGCAAGCCGGTCAACCTCGTGTTCACACTGCTCGTGCCCGAGCACGCCACCGAAAAGCACCTCGAGATCCTTTCCGAACTGGCGCAGATGTTCAGCGATCGCGCGCTACGCGAGGCCCTGACGCAAGCGCCGGACGCCGCGGCGCTCCACCAGATCATTTCCGCATGGCAGCCGGATGCTGCAGGTCAACGTCGCGCAGTTGCATGAAGACAACCGCGAGGCGCTTTCGCTAGCCTGGGTCGCCGGGCGCGCAGGGCGCACCGCGGTGCGCCGCGAATCGGCCGCGGCCGCCGCGCTGATCGGCCATCTGAACGTCACGCACCCGAACAGCGTGCAGGTCATCGGCGCCTACGAAGCGGGCACCAGCGCGGAGCTTGCCGACCGGCTGTTCGAACCGGCTCCCGCGGCGGTGATTTTCGCCGACGGCGTGGTGCCGCCGCCGCTGCTGATGCAGGGAGCGGAACGCACGCAAACGCCGCTCTTCACCTCGCCCCTGCCTGCGGCGCGGGTCATCGAAAAACTGGCGAACTACCTTGCCAAGCGGCTCGCCGACACCACCGAACGCCATGGCGTGCTGATGGACGTGCTCGGCGTGGGCGTGCTGATCACCGGCGATTCGGGCGTCGGCAAGAGCGAACTCGCGCTGGAGCTCATCAGCCGCGGCCAGGGCCTGGTGGCCGACGATGTGGTCGAAATATCACGCATCGCGGCGACCACGCTCGAAGGACGCTGTCCGCCGCTGCTCAAGGACTTCCTCGAAGTGCGCGGCTTGGGCCTGATCAACATTCGCGCCATCTACGGCGAAACCGCGGTACGGCCGAAGATGAAGCTCAAGCTGGTGGCGCACCTCGAGAAGCCCGCCAAGGGCAGCGCGCGCGACACCACCGAGCGCCTGCCGCTGTCCGAGCTGTCGGAGGAAATCCTCGGCGTGACCGTGCGCAAAGTGGTGATTCCGGTTGCTGCGGGACGCAATCTTGCGGTGCTGCTGGAAGCGGCCGTCCGGAACTACATTCTGCAGCTGCGCGGCAAGGATTCGGCGGCCGAGTTCCTCGCGCGCCAGAAGCTGGCCATGGAGGGTGATAACTAGCCGTGCAGCTCGTCCTGGTCAGCGGCCTGTCGGGTTCGGGCAAGAGCATCGCCCTTGGGGTGCTCGAGGACGGCGGCTACTACTGCGTCGACAACCTGCCGGCAACGCTGCTCCTCGACGTCGTGCGGTTCCTCGACGACGGAGGCCAGAGCCGCATCGCGGTCAGCGTGGATGCGCGCAGCGTGGCGCTGTCTTCGCTGCTGCAACAGCTCGCCGCGCTCAAGGCGTTGGGCACGGAAACCACGGTGCTTTTCCTCGAGGCCACCTCCGATACGCTGCTGCGCCGGTTCTCGGAAACGCGGCGCAGCCATCCCCTGGCAGGAGCGGGCCTTACGCTGGGCGAGGCAATCGAGCGCGAGCGCTCGCTGCTTGCCGGCGTATCGGAACTCGGGCACCACATCGATACGAGCGGACTGCAACCCAAGGTGCTGCGCAACTGGATCAAGGAACTGCTCGGCCTGGGCGAAGGCTCGCTCACGCTGCTGTTCGAGTCCTTCGCCTTTCGCAATGGAATTCCGCTGGATGCCGACTGGGTCGTGGATGCGCGCATGTTGCCCAATCCACACTACGAACCGGAACTCGCGGCGCTCACCGGCCACGATGCGCCGGTGATCGAATTCCTGCGGCGCCAGGAGAAGGTCGGCGCCTTTCTCGAGGACGTGCGCGCGCTCCTGGCGCGCTGGCTGCCCGACGTGCGCCGCGACAATCGCAACTATGTGACCGTCGCAATCGGCTGCACCGGCGGCCGCCACCGCTCGGTGTATCTGGCCGAGCAGCTCGCACGCGCATTTGGCGCCGACGCGCGAGTGCTGGTGCGCCATCGCGGCCTCGCCGCGGCAGCCGCCGCAGTCGCCGCAGTCGCCGAGTGACGGACCCCAGCAAGGACGTTCCGCTCTTTCCGCTCGGCACCGTGCTCTTCCCCGGCGGCCTGCTGCCGCTGAAGATCTTCGAGCAGCGTTACCTGGAAATGGCCAAGGGTTGCCTGCGCGCCGGGACTCCCTTCGGCGTGTGCCTGATCCGCGAGGGCTCCGAGGTCGGGACGCCGGCCACGCATGAAACCCTTGGATGTCTCGCGCGCATCACGCAATGGGACATGCAGCAGCTCGGTCTCCTGCAGCTCGTCGCGCAGGGCGGTGAACGCTTCCGCGTGCTCGAAAGGCGCGTCCGGGCCGACGGTCTGATCATCGCCGACATCGAAATACTTGAGGAACGGCCGGATGCGCCGCTGCCGGAAAAATTCCGCCCCTGCAGGCAGCTGCTCGAGCGGATCGTGGCCGAGCATGGCGAGCGGCTTTTCGCCAGGCCCTTCCTGCTCGATTCGAGCACCTGGGTGGGCGCGCGCCTGGCCGAGGTGCTGCCCCTGCCCGCCGCCGTGCGGCAGAAGCTGCTCGAGCTCGACGATAGCCTGCAGCGCCTTGAAATACTGCAACGGCTGCTGGTGGAGAGCGCCCATGCGGCCGAGGGTTCAGGCGAGCCCTAGCAGCAGCTTTCGCACCGGCGCAGGCACCGCCGCACGCGCAGCGTCCGCGACTTCCAGCCAGATCCTGCCAGGCGCCTCGGCGCGCGGCAGTTTTTTCGTCACGCTGCAGCGCAGCGGCCGAATGTTCAACCGGAAATGCGTGAAGCCGTGCTCGATCACCGGCAACTTTTGCGGGCCGGCGATCTCGCAGGAAAAATTCCGCCGGCAAAATGCGGCGGCGTCCTTGCTGCGCCCTTCCGGGAAGACCCAGAGCCCGCCCCAGATGCCGGCGCCGGGCCGCCGCTCCAGAAGGACCGAGCCCTTGTGCAGCAGTACCAGCCAGGTCGCGTGCTTCAACTTCAAGGTTTTACGCTTGCGCGGCGCCGGCAGTTCGTCGATCCGGCCGTCGCGCAGCGCGACGCAGTCCCGCGCGACTGGGCAAAGGCTGCAGGCCGGACGCGTTCGCGTGCAGACGGTCGCCCCCAGATCCATGAGCGCCTGGGTATAGGTTTCAATGCCGCGCGCCGGAAGCAGTTCGCGCGCCAGCGTCCATTGCGCCTTCTCGCCCTCGACGCCGAAGCAGCGTGCCAGCACCCGCTTGACGTTGCCGTCGAGTATCGCGGCGCGGCGGCCAAACGCAAACGCAGCTATTGCAGCGGCGGTCGAGGGTCCCACACCCGGCAAGAAACGAATGTCCTCATACGTATCGGGAAACCGCCCTGCCCTGGCGACATCCCGGGCGGCACGCAGCAGGTTGCGCCCGCGAGCGTAGTAGCCCAGCCCGCTCCAAAGGCGCAATACCTCGTCTTCGGATGCCCCCGCCAGGGAGGCAATGTCGGGAAAGCGGGCCAGAAAACGCTCGTAATAGGGAATGACCGCCGCGACCTGCGTCTGCTGCAGCATGATTTCCGACAACCAGATCCGGTAAGGGTCGCGCGTGCCCTGCCACGGCAGCCCGCGGCGGCCATGGCGCCGCTGCCACACGACAAGCTTTTGCGCAAATTCCGGCACGCGCCGATTCTATGGCAAGGTAGCGGCCACGTTCCCGCCCACAGATGCTCGCCTTCATTCTCCGCCGCCTGGCCCAGGCCGTACTTGTCATGCTGACGGTGGGACTGATCGCGTTTTCGCTGTTCCGGTTTGTCGGCGACCCGGTGCTGTTCATGCTCGGCCAGGATGCGACGCCCGAGGACCGCGTGCGGATCACACAGCTGCTCGGCCTCGACCAGCCGTTCTACGTGCAGTACGCGAAATTCGTCGGGCAGGCAGTGCAGGGAAATTTCGGCCTCAGCCTGCGCCAGGCGCAACCGGTGTCGAAGCTGATCGCCGAGCGGCTGCCGGCGACGCTCGAGCTGTCCATGGTCGCGGCGCTTTTCGCGCTCGCCGGCGGCATCTCGATGGGCGTGTACACCGCGTTGCGGAAAAACACCTGGCTGTCGCAGGCGATGCTCGCGGTCTCGCTCATCGGCGTATCGCTGCCCACGTTCCTGATCGGCATCCTGCTGATTCTTGTATTCGCGGTACTGCTCGGCTGGCTGCCGTCCTTCGGGCGCGGCGACACGGTATCGCTGGGCTGGTGGAGCACCGGTTTCCTGACCAGGTCGGGCCTGACCTCGCTCATCCTTCCCGCGATCACGCTGGGACTGTTCCAGATGACCCTCATCCAGCGGCTGGTGCGCGCGGAAATGCTGGAGGTACTGCGCACCGACTACATCAAGTTCGCGCGCGCCCGGGGACTTTCCGACCGCGCGGTGAACTTCGGCCACGCGCTGAAAAACACGCTGGTGCCCGTCATTACGATCACGGGGCTGCAGCTGGGCGCCATCATCGCGTTCGCCATCATTACCGAGACCGTGTTCCAGTGGCCTGGAATGGGGCTGCTGTTCATCCAGGCGGTCGGCTTTGCGGACGTGCCGGTGATGGCGGCCTATCTTTGCCTGATCGCCCTTTTTTTCGTCATCATCAACCTCGTGGTCGACTTGCTCTACTATGCGGTTGACCCGCGTCTGCGGATAGACAGGACCATCGCCGCAGGCTGAATCCGCCGCCCCACGAGCGCCAGAGGAACCCCATGAACGCACCCGCCGAGAAAATGACCTCCCCCGTTGAACGGATCCGCTCCTATCACGCCGAACTGCGCGGCATCCGGCGCGACATCCATGCGCATCCCGAACTCGCATTCCAGGAAAGCCGCACTTCGCAGGTGGTGGCCGATCAGCTTGCATCCTGGGGCGTCGAAGTGCACCGCGGGCTGGCGAAGACCGGCCTCGTGGGCGTCGTCAAGGGGAAGAAGTCCACCAGCGGCCGGGCCATTGGCCTGCGCGCGGACATGGACTGCCTGCCGATGCACGAAACGAGCAACATCCCGCACAAGTCGACGCACGCGGGGCGCATGCACGCCTGCGGCCACGACGGCCACACCACCATGCTGCTGGGCACCGCGCGCTACCTGGCGGAAACCCGGAACTTCGACGGCACCGCGTACCTCATCTTCCAGCCGGCGGAGGAAGGCGGCGGCGGCGGCAAAGTCATGGTCGAGGAGGGTCTCTTCGACCGCTTCCCCGCGAACGAGATCTATGCGTTGCACAACTGGCCCGGGCTGCCGCCGGGGCAGATGGCGGTCCGGCCGGGCCCTGTCATGGCGGCCACCGATGAGATCGTGGTCACGGTGCGCGGCAAGGGCGGACACGCCGCCATGCCGCACCTCACCGTGGACCCGGTCGTGATCACCGCGCAGGTGATCTCCGCGCTGCAATCCATCGCCAGCCGCAACACTAGTCCGCTCGACTCGATCGTCGTGACGGTGGCTTCGATGGAAACCAGCCAGACCAACGTGTTCAACGTGATCCCGGATTTCGTCAAACTGATCGGCACGGTGCGCACATTCCGTCCCGGGACGCGCGACATGGCCGAAGTCCGCATCGCCGAAATCGTCGCCGGCATTTCGAAGGCGATGGGCGGCAGCGCCGAGATCTCCTACCGGCGCGGCTATCCCTCGACGATCAATTCCGAGCGCGAGGCGCTTTTCGCGGCCAAGGTCGGCGAACGCGTATTCGGCGCGAAAAACGTGTTTACCGACGCCGAGCCGACCATGGGTGGCGAGGACTTCTCGTACATGCTGCAGGCGCGCCCTGGCGCGTACATTTTTCTCGGCCAGGGCGGCGGACCGAACAACTGTTTCCTGCACAACCCCGGCTACGACTTCAACGACGAAGTGATACCCCTCGGTGCCGGCTACCTCGCTGCGCTGGTCGAGGAATCGCTGCCCCTGAAGTAACCGCGGACCTTCGAGGGTGAACCTGCGCGCCCTCCTGGGCCACGATCTGGCGTACAGCTTTCGCCGCTCGCCGGTCGCGATCGCGGCGGCCGTGCTGACGGCGATCTGCGTCGGCGGCGCCCTGCTCGCGCCCTGGCTTGCGCCGCACAACCCTTTCGACTCGGCCTCGCTCGACCTGAACAGTGCGTTTTCACCGCCCGCATGGACGCCGCATGGTGCGGCGAACTATCCGCTTGGTACCGATGACCAGGGCCGCGACGTGCTCTCCACCATCATGTACGGGGCGCGCATTTCGCTAGGCGTCGGGGCGGCCGCGGTGCTGTTCGCGCTGGTGGTCGGCGTCACGCTGGGGCTGGTCTCGGGATATCTCGGCGGGCGCATCGACGCATTCATCATGCGGGTCGCCGACATCCAGCTGTCCTTTCCCGCGATCCTGATCGCTTTGCTGGTGGATGGCGTCGCGCGCGTCGCCATGCCGGCAGACTCGCACGACCAGATCGCGATCCCCGTGCTGATCCTCGCCATCGGGGTTTCCGGCTGGGTGCAGTACGCGCGCACGGTGCGCGGCTCCACGCTGGTCGAGAAAAACAAGGAATACGTGCAGGCGGCGCGCGTCATTGGCCGGCCGCCGCTCGCGATCATGCTGCGGCACGTGCTGCCGAACGTGACCGGGCCGGTGCTCGTCATCGCGACCATCCATATCGCCACCGCGATCATCACCGAGGCGACGCTCTCCTTCCTGGGGGTCGGCGTTCCGCCCACCCGTCCATCCCTCGGCACGCTGATTCGCATCGGCAACGAATTCCTGCTCTCCGGGGAATGGTGGATCACGGTTTTCCCCGGCATTGCGCTCGTGACGCTCGTGCTTGCGGTGAATCTGCTCGGCGACTGGCTGCGCGACGCCCTGAACCCGAAGCTGCGTTGACGAGGCGGCGGCTGAACGCATGATCCGAGTGAACTCATGATCCTTGAGGTAAAGGACCTGAGCATCGAATTCCGCACGCGCCATGGCACGCTGGTGGCGGTGGACGGAATCTCCTTCTCCATCGCACCGGGCGAAGTGCTCGGCGTGGTCGGGGAGTCAGGCGCCGGAAAATCGCTCACCGGCACGGCCATCATCGGCCTGCTCGAGCCCCCCGGCTGCATCGCCTCGGGCGAGATCCGGCTCGAGGGCGAACGTATCGACAACCTGCCCTACGAGGCCATGCGCCGCATCCGCGGGCGGCGCATCGGCGCGATATTCCAGGACCCCCTCACCTCGCTCAACCCGCTTTATACGGTCGGGGCGCAGCTCGTGGAGACCATCCGCACGCATCTCGATATCGGCGCGACCGAGGCGAAACTGCGGGCGGTGGCGCTGCTGCGTGAAGTGGGCATTCCAGCGCCCGAGGCGCGCATCGATCACTATCCCCACCAGTTCTCCGGCGGCATGCGCCAGCGCGTCGTGATCGCGCTCGCGCTGTGCGCCGAGCCCCGCCTGATCATCGCCGACGAGCCCACTACGGCGCTCGACGTGTCGATCCAGGCGCAGATCATCCAGCTGTTGAAACGGCTTGCGCGCGATCACGGTACGGCGGTGATGCTGATCACGCACGACATGGGCGTGATCGCCGAGACGGCGGACCGCGTCGCAGTGATGTATGCGGGCCGCATCGCGGAGATCGGCCCGGTGCGCGAAGTGCTTCGCGCGGCGCGGCACCCCTATACCGCCGGGCTGATGGGCTCGATACCAAAAATCCGGATTGCCTCCGACCGGAGGCGCGCCCCGCTGGTGCAGATAAACGGCGCGATGCCGCGCCTGAACGCGATCCCCACGGGCTGCGCGTTCAATCCGCGCTGCGACAGGAGTTTCGACCGCTGCAGGGTCGAGCGTCCCGAGCTGCGCCCGGTGGGCGCCAATCTCACCTCCTGCTGGCTCTATGAGTAGCGCGGAACTACTCCGGCTCGAAAACGTGGGGCGCGACTTCGACGTGTCGCGGCCGTGGCTCAACCGCGTCATCGAGGGCGTTCCGCGGCAGCTGCTGCACGCGGTGGATGACGTATCGTTCGCGGTGCGCAAGGGCGAGACACTCGCGCTGGTGGGCGAATCCGGCTGCGGAAAATCCACCATCGCACGCCTCATCGTCGGCCTGTACGCGCCGTCGCGCGGCCGGATCGAATTCGACGGCGTGGAAATCTCGGACCCATCGGCAAGCGCCGCGACCACGGGCGTG
>Ga0105242_10001839_pt1 | contig 16663 bp, 14 predicted proteins | sample KBSM24metaG_FD_81521 | JGI IMG/M metagenome (GOLD analysis project Ga0105242, IMG submission 81521) | Miscanthus rhizosphere microbial communities from Kellogg Biological Station, Michigan, USA - KBS M2-4 metaG | ecosystem: Host-associated > Plants > Roots > Rhizosphere > Soil | place... | reverse complement strand
GGCCTGGAGGCGGCCGACCGTGAGATCAGAAACCTGACCGGTCATCAGTTACTAGTCAGAACGCTTGGAGCGTTGGGCTCTGACCACAATACACTCGGGCTGACACCGTTTGTACAGGATACGGGTGTAGGTGGGGATCTATACCGCCCGGTCTTTAGTGACGCTGATCGGTATGCATACGAGCCACGATCGTCTTGGGAGCTAGACGGCACAAGAGTAGTGTATTGTCATGGCTATGGCCTACGCCGTGTTCGTGGCGAAGTTGTGTATGTTACGGTGGGAGAATCAGGTGACGCTACTGCGGTAGGCGGATTTGTCGAAGTAACCCCAGCCGATCAGATAGGCTACGTATCTCTAGCCGTTTGGGCGCCGAATATGCTCAGAACATCCATGACCGAGGTTACGGGCGGTGATGGACTTTTTGTCCGGGCACGTACACAAAGCGAAGTGAGTAGGGACGGATTCCGTGGTTCGGGTTTGGCCTTTACGATTGGTACAGATACCGAGTTATTGTTCGATGGCGTGCGGTCAACTGACTCATCCTCGCCCTACAAGAAGACCGCTAGACTATTTGGCACAATTACCGCCAGGCCGCTCCCTAGAGGCTACAGGCAGGTAAAAGATGATGGGGTGTTTAGTACTGCGAACGGCTGTGCGCCGGTGCCACTGACGTTGCCAGAAGGTGGTATGCTGTTTGACGAACAGGTTCCAAATGACATCCGTGATCCATGGGCAACCGAAAATCCGGCCTTCCACTTGCTTGTGGCCGAGCAGCTAGGCGTGGATGACGACGTAACACACGACTGTTTCAACTCCTATAAAGCTCGACTTGGGTCGTATGGTCCTAGATTTGACAAAGCGCAGGTTGTAAGTGGCCTTGTACGGGCAATTGAGCGTAAGTACTTGCACGGAGAAGAGCCCTTCGAGGTCTTAGCCGTGGGGGCACGGGACGTGGTGCAGTTTCTGGCGCATCGTGCTGCCGAAATAGATCATACTGTCAAAGTTACGCCGCGCAACTAAAATGCTTGACAACTAAGCATAAGCGGTAGTAGCATAGAGGTATTAAGTAGTAAATCCAAAAGAAATACGCTTAAAAAGGTTCCATTCTATTTTCTGTCTTGCAAGAGGAAAAACAAAAATACTGGTCTGATCAACCAGTATTTTTGTTTTTGTGTCAAAAATCACTGCGACGCCCTTCTTTAAACTGTAAAATTTCTTACAGAACCGATTGAAGGTTGCAGGGTAACAAACATGGCATGGGATGAACGAAGAATAGGACCCGGGAGACCGGATGAAGATCCAGAGGAGCTACGCAGAGTTTTACGTGAGTTACACGCAGAGAGAGCTCTCGAGCATACTGATGTGGCCGAGCGTGAGGCGCTAGGAGCATTTGATGGCATTTTAGGCCTTCACACCCTGGCAGATAGAGCGGCCGATGAAATTCGGGCACGCCAAACTGTGGGAGTGCCCATTATTGGTCTCGCAGACACGCATGGGCCCACTACTCGGCTGAAAGGGTGAAGCTAACAGTTTACAAACCCCACCCTATCTGTTAGACTAACAGGGTTATGGCGAAAAAAGGCGAAAAGCGCAAACTGGTTGGACTCGTATGCGAAGAAACTGGTGAGCGTATATATTACACTAGCAAAAACACTCAGAATACTCCTGCAAAATTGGAGCTTCTAAAGTACAGCCCAAAGCGGCGCAAGCATCTACTGTTTGTTGAAACCAAGAAAAACCTTGGTCGCAACGAAGTAAAGCCACGCAAGCACTAGGCAGCTATCTTGCTAGCAAATACCGACCCACCGTGGTCGGTATTTTGATGCCTTTCACTCTGCTACAGCTCTGGATTGGCAAGAATAGGAATTATTTCCAAGAGATTTTGAACTTGTTTCCATGAAGCAGCGAGCAAATTCTGGCTTTTTGAATCTACCGCAATGCCGTGCTTGGTTTGTCGAAAGGTTTCCAGGTCATTATCACCATCGCCAACTACGACACAGTCCTCCACTGAAACACCGATCTGCTGGGCAAATTCGTGCAAGTGTTGGAGCTTTTGGGCCTTTTGGTCGCGCACGTAGATAAAGCTGGTTAGGTTATCGTGCTCATCCCACAGCAGCGTGGCATTAGCGTACCAATAAGGAATATGTAGTCGCGCGGCAATGGTCTGAGCGAACAAATCAACAGATCCAGTAATAAGCGCAAGATCATACCCCTGCTCCAGCAAGTACGTGATTAGTTCCGGGGCACCCTGTTTCAAGGGCCAATCGTTAAATATCTGTTGCCACGTGGCTTTATCGGTCCGGCCAGTAGATTGCCATAGCTCGGTAACTTGACGTACGGCATCGTCATATGACAGCTCATCAGCTAAAAAACGTCGAAGAATATCCTGCAAGGTTTTTGACGAAGCGCCAAGCAAATCAGTCAGTGCTAACCACGAAACATTGTCTGTGAGTGTATTGTCGATGTCGAAGGCAGCTGCTTTGAGCATCCCTATAGCGTACCACAAACAACTGTGAGCTAGGTCTGTAAATCTAACAGCGTATTGATGGTTTCTGCGTGACTCCAGACTAATGGAGTGACAGACAGGGGTGAGCCATCGGTAGGGTTGATTTGTTCACTGAGGACGCCGGAAGGCAAGGTATGGGAGAGTGTCCATTCCATAAGTTGTGCAGCATCGGGGTTGCGGGCAAGTTGCAAATAGTACTGCGCAAGCCACAGAGTTGTCACGAACCAAGGATTACCAAGATACTGTGGTTGGCTGGCAAAGTAGTTGTCGTGTTCATAGCGGGGAACGCCGCCCGACGGAGACTTATTCAGCAGCTCGTCTTCTATGACCTTAAACGTACTGCGGATGGTCTTACTGCCAAACGCCGGAGCGGCAAACATTAGGGCTCCATATGCGCTAGATACATCAAGTGTGCCGTCAAACTCTAACGAACCGTCCTCCTGCAGTAAGAAGCCTTTGCGAAGCGTGCCGCGCTGTTCGTCGAATAATACATGGCAATTTTTGGCAATTTCGGCGGCAGCGTCACGCCATTTTACGGCGTCATCGGGGAATTCAAACAGTTCGGCTAAGTCGGCCGCGGTGAGCAGTGCACGGTACGTAATAGCAGTGGTGTAGGTGCTGGTGCTGAACTTCTCTTCCCACAAGTCGTAGCTGGCATGGGGCAGCCCGGTGGATTCATCGCGGAACTCAGTCATGAAGTTAGCTGCCGGCTGGATGAAAGTGCTGTACATGCTTTCTACAAATTCGGCGTCTTTGCTGGTTTCGTAGTATTCACCCAGCATGTAGACCACAATGGCAGTTTCGTCTTCCTGAATAGCTAGTTCGCTGTGCTTGCCATGCAACAAGGGGTGCCAGGTGCTACCAATGGCGCGGTCTGGCTGGTATTTGTGCATCAGGTAGCCATCTGGGTGGATGATGTCGCGGCAGAAACTAAAGAAATGCTTGGGCTCAGTGCTATAACCCAGGCGAATGAGCGGCCACATGGCATAGGCGCCGTCGCGCGGCCAGACGTAGCTATAGTAATCACGGCCGTAGTTATAAATTGATGAGTCGCAGCTGGCGATGATGCCACCGCGGTTGTCGGTATGAGCCTTTATGACCATGAGTGACTTCTTAACGGCTATTTGGTGAGCTGGGTCCATGTCTTTTATGTGAGGCGCAGCAGTCTTTAGCCAATCATGCCAGTGGTGTTTTACCTTTTCTAGGCGGTCGTTCAGGCCGGAACTGAGCAATTGTTCGTGGATCCTTTCGGCGCTATATTGGGCATCGGCTGCAACTACCCAATAATCTACAAGCTCGCTAGACTGGGCTCCTAGGCTAAGCGTACAGCGCACGGTGGAGTCTACGCCGCCATGTTCTACGGGGTTGCCAGACAATTCACCGTCTTCGGCATCACGCCAGGTCCCTTCTTTGCCTTCTATGCCACAGTTTCCCACTGAAAACTGATCCATGCCACCCCCGGCCGATACTTGAGCATATACCAGCAAGGAACAACGACCCTTATAGTCGAGGATGTAATTGCCCTCAGGGACGTATAGGGCCGTGTCGCCGCGACCACTGCGCGATATCTGGAACACCTGATGGAAAAACAATCGTACCTCGCGGCTGCTAGTAGCACGATTGCGAACGGTTACCTGGCGGCAAAAGGCGTTGAATTCGTTATCTACAAAATCGCGAAGTGCAAGCTCTAGTTGCAACTTCTCATTTTGCATATATACCGTACTAATGAGTGCGTCGGCTTCAAAATCTACGGTGGTGTCCCAATCGTCACTGTCTACCCAAGAAAAGGCACCGTCTACCCAGACACCGATTTTATGTGGCAGGCTGCGGGCAGTGGTAAGGTTATCTAACCCTACATAAGGGTAGTAAAAGTCATGTACTAGACCGTGCTCGTCAAGGCCTACGGTTAGACTGCCATTACCGAGTATTGTTGGCCGACCCACTAGTAAGCCACCCTTTTTTCTGTGCCCACCACGGCTTGCATGGCTAAACTGCCACGCCTTTCTCGGCCAGCCGGAATTTTAGGTCGTGGTAGGCGTTCATGAAGTTTATGTAAGCTTCGTACGGTGTTTCGTAGGGGCTAAAATAGGCGTGGATGTCGCCGTCGTTAAAATATTTGGTGCACATGTAGTAAAAATGGTCGCTAGTGGTCATACGGCGCCAGTCTTCTATTAGTTGCAGGTCGCCGGTACCTAAAATGCGCTGCCGCAGATCGTACAGCGCCTGTATAGAGCCAGTTTGCATGCTATTTCCCAGCCAAGCACTTAGATCGCGTTCAGTGTCGGCCCAGGTTATGGTGTTCGGAACGTCTACGTAGTCGACTGGTTCGAAGTTATCGGCCGCTTCGCTAACCGTCATAAAGGTGTGATGTTCGTTTTTGAGCCACTCGGTGGGCAGATGGCTTAAGAACTCAAAGATACCGGTTTCGTGCCATTGGTGCTCACCAAAGGTTTCGTAGTCCATGAACAGGTCAAAGTTGGTGGCGTTCTGTTCGTCGCCCAGCCACTTGGTGAATTTGTCGGCTGTTAGGGGCCACTCGCTCCAAGCCTGGTCGCCAAAGCGGAAGGCAATGTCATCGCTGAGCTTGTAGTTTTTCATGAGCAGCTTGATGTTTTCAGTGTAGGCTGGGCGGTAAACAAAGTTAGGGCTGCGCCACTTTAAGATTGGATCCCAACCTTCGGCCAACACAGCTTTGTAGCCAGCTTTGTCGGCCCAGTAGGCGACGTCGTTGTTGTAGCAGAGCTCGGTATTGCGAAAAACTTTTGGTTCCTGGCCGAAGACTTCGCGAATTTTGTCGGCGTGCATTTTAACCTGGGTTTCGAATTCTTCGCGGTTATAAAAAAAGGCTAGGCTGTGGTGATAGGTTTCGGCTACGATTTCTACTCGGCCGGTAGCGGTTAACTCCTGGAAGGACCGTAGTGCTTCGGGTGCCCATTTTTCCAGCTGCTCTATAACGGTGCCGGTTATAGACAAGCTCAGTTTAAATTCGGGGTTGTCCCGCAGTAATTGCAGCAGGCGAGCGTTAGTAGGCAAGTAGGATTTTTGAGCTACTTTGTGGGCAATTTTTTCGTTGCTGGTGCGGTCGTCGTAAGGCGGGTCGAAGTAATTGTGGTTGATGCCACTATCAAACACCGTGTAGTGACGGATACGGAAGGGTTGGTGAACGTGCATGTAGAGCACGATGGCTTTTTTAGACACCACAAACTCCAGCTATACACGCGATTACGCCGCTTTGTACTTTGGCCCCAACCATTAGCTCTATTGTACTAGGAAACCCTGCAAAAGTAGTGAACTTTGCAAAGATTTTTACAGGCCTGCTCATACCGTTGCTCCGGCCGTGTGTTGTCGGTACAGATCCATGATCTTGTCGCTGGCTTTTTCCCATGACATGCTGCTGTATTCGGCTTGGGCGTTCTGCACTAAGGTGATTCGCAAATCGTCGTTCTGCACGGCGGCAGTTATTTGATTGGCCATTTCGTTGATGTCCCAGCAGTCAACCTTCAGGCTGTTCTTAAATACTTCGCTAACCCCTGACTGTCGAGTGACCAAAGAGGGCGTGCCGTAGCCAATGGCCTCCAGTGGAGTTAGGCCAAACGGTTCGGATACCGAGGGTAGCACAAACAGATCGCCAGCTGCAAAGGCGTCGCGCAGGCGTTTGCCACGCTGGAAATCGGTAAACAACACATTGGCACCAATGCCCAGGTCCGCTGCCAGGGTGATGAGTTCGTAGTACTGCTCGCCGCTCCCGACTAGTAAAAATAGTGTCTTTGGAAAGCGGTAAACCACTTCTTTAGCGGCTCGGAGCAATTGTGGCAAACCTTTTTGGACCGTAAGCCGACCAACACTGACGACGACTTTGTAGCCGTTGGCGCGCATAGCGTTCAGGTATTTGTAGGTGTTGTCGGTGTCTAGTGGTACAATATCGCCCACCTCTATGCTGTTGTGCACTACCTCTACCTTATCGGCAGGGATGCCATAGTCACGGACAATGCAGTTTTTGGTGTGCTGACTAACGGCAATAACGCGGTCTGCCAGATGTACACCCAATTCTTCTATTTCACGGACCAGGGGGTTACCACCTTGGCCTCCGGCTCGGTCAGATTCTATAGAGTGCAAGTGCAGTATGAGTGGACAACCGCGCTTTTCCTTAACACGCATGGCGGCGCGGGCGGTTAACCAGTCATGGGCGTGGACAATGTCGAACTCACGGCCATCGACCAGACGTTCCACGGACTTTTCATACAAGAGCTGCTGCTCGTAAATGGTCAGCCACTCTTCAGTGCCATCTTCTTTGATGTACTTGTAGCTGTCGTAAGCAATACCGGAGCGAATAACGTCAACGACCCCTTGAGGAGTAGCGGCAGTAATGGCCATAAAGTCGATGCCGTGTTCTGCCTGGTAGGGCAATATGAACTCAATGTCGACATCGCGCCTAGAAAGCGACTTACAGAGCTGGAGACATGCTGTCCCCAGACCCCCGCTGTTGTGAGGTGGTAACTCCCACCCGAGCATCAGTATCTTCATCGCCCTCGATTATTTGTAAATTGACTTAAGGTTAGTCTGTCTGTACACAAGTATAAGTAAAAACCACCACAAGCACAACCGTATTCAGATGTGATCTCAGTCTTTGACTTCGATGGGGCCGCTTGAACCCTTTGGGTACATCACTAGAGTACTGTCATCGTGCGACCATTGCTCTAACACGTTCTCTACAATTTCCCACGACCGAACCACTTCTGCAGAGGTAGCAAACAGGGTTTGATCACCGCGAATAGCATCGACAATGACTCGTTCGTAGGCTTCAGCTGGTCGTTGATTAAACGACCGAGCGTAGTCAAACTCCATGTCGGCACCCTCTACGATGTTTTGAATGCCCGGTTGCTTAGTTTGCAGACGTAGCGTAATGCCTTCTTGAGGCTGAATCCGAAACACTAGTTTATTCTGTTCCTGCACGGCGTCTTCAGGCTGTCGGAAACAGACGCTGATTTCGGTAAGTTTTTCACCGAGCGCCTTACCCGATTCCAGGGTAACGGGTACGCCTGTCCACTGTTCGTTGTCGATCCAGAGTTTTATGCGGGCAAAGGTTTCGGTGTGTGAGTCTGGATTACCCACTTCTTCCCGGTAGCCGTCATACTGGCCTCGAAAGGTTTGACTGCTAACCTGGTTTGGTTGGATCGTCTCTATAGCTTGCATGAGCTTGAGCTTTTCGGCGTGAATGTCCTCACTTTCCAGTTGAGCAGGGCGGGCCATGGTAGTTATAGCCAGTAGTTGCAACAGGTGATTCTGGACAAAGTCACGCAGCGCGCCAGTTTGTTCGTAGAAGTTAGCACGACCCTCTATGTCTAGTTTTTCGTGCGCCACTACCGATATGTGGTCAATGTGCCGGTTGTTCCAAATACTTTCAAATAGTGGGTTTTTAAAACGGAAGGTTAAAATGTTCTGCACCGTTTCTTTGGCCACATAGTGGTCTATGCGGTACACCTGGCCATCACCAAAATGCTCTTCTAGTACGCCGATCAGTTCACGCGCCGAAGCTAGATCATAGCCAAAGGGTTTTTCTATGAGCAGCCGCGGTGCATCTTTGCCGCCGCTAAGTGGAGCATTATGACCCGTTTCGCCCAGCAGTTTGATGATAGGCGTAAAAGCTTGGGAGGGGATGGAAAGATAATACAACCGACTACCATCGTCTCCAATTTCATGCTCGATCTCTTGCAGTCGCCCCAGTAATGCCTCATAGGCTGATTTGTCTAGCAGATCCATCTGTCGCATTTCAGTGTGGTCTTTCAGGTGTTGCTCCACGGCCGGGTCGTAGTCGCTCTGACCAACGAAGTTCGCCAGTTGCTCGAACACCTCATCTTTGGCAACTTCTCGGCGACTGACGCCCACAATACATAGTTGCTCGGGTAGTTCACTGGCTTTGGCCAATTGATAGAGTGCCGGCAAGAGCTTGCGCTGCGCCAGGTCTCCGGTGATACCGAAGATGACGAGCACTAAGGGTTGTTTAAGGCGTTCGTAGTTCACTAGTTGCTCTCGGTCCCTGGGTTAGGGTTTTCTGACTTTTCGTGGGCAATTTGTTCGCGGACGCCAGCTTCGGCACCTTCGCCGTTTAGGTTGTGTCCGCCGAATTTGTTGCGCTGTGCAGCTACAGTTTTGGTAGCAAAGTTGACCTCGCCCTTTTGACTGGCCAGGCGTACATCGAACGCAGCTTGGATAGACGGCAAATCAATTCCCAGGTCTTTAGCGGCTTCCAGTGTCCAGCGAGCTTCGCCACTTTCCGCAACGTAGCCAGAAATGCCTTCTAGCTCTGGATTTTCACGGAAGGCATCACGACTTAGTTCGGTCAGCCAAGAGGTAATGACACTATGGTGTTGCCACAAATCAGCCGCTTCTGCCAGGTTCAGGTTTTTATAAGGGCCATCGTGCAACATGCGAAAACCCTCGGCCAGGGACTCCATCATGCCGTATTCGATGGCGTTGTGAACCATCTTTACGAAGTGGCCGGCACCACTGGGACCAAAGTGGTTGTACATGCCGCCCGGCTGCACCAGTGTTTTTAGGACGGGCTTAATCACGGCAAAGGCTTGTTCGCTGTCGCCGCCACACATTAGCGGAAAGCCGTTTTGATAACCCCAAACGCCGCCACTTACACCGATGTCTAGTAAGTAGCTACCGGCGTCGGAAACACGTTCATTTTGTTGCATGGTGATACGAAAGTCAGAATTGCCCCCATCAATCAAAATTGAACCCTTGGGCACCAAGGTTAGCCATTCATCAATCTGCGCATCCACAATATTGTCGGGCAGCATAATCCAAATTACCACTTGGTCACTACCAAACTCACGAATAACATCCGCCTTTTCGTAAGCCTTTACAGCGCCAAACGCCGCCGCTTCGTCAATAGGTTCGTGGCTGCGATTATGTGCGATAACGGTGTGTTCGCCACTTTCGGCAAGTTTGCGAGCAATTTGCATGCCCATGCGGCCTAGACCTTGAATCGCGATTTTCATTCTGCTACTCCTTATTTTCTAATTGGTCATTATAAACGTAAACCTCTGGAATTTCGTACAGCAGTTTGGCTGGCAGTTCGGCCAGGGTTTCGGTGTTTTTTTGCAGGCGTTGCAAAGCAATCTTTTTACTGACTCCGTATGCCGGGACATAGGCGGCTGTAATGGACCTGAGCGCGGTTGGCGTAAGTGTCATGCGAGTGTAATCATCCCATTCGTAACCCGCCACGGTAGAAGCATCCACCTCTGTGGCGGGCGAACCGGGTAATACGCCAGCCACATGACCGTCGTTTCCAATCCCAAATTGACCAATCACTACGCTGGCGTTGGCTAAAGCTGCAGCTGCAACATCGTTATAAAAACTGATCGTCTGGTCGAAGGGTACATCGTGCAATAGCACATCCACCCAAGTCGCGGCACCAGGGTCAAAGCCGGCTTTGCGGAGCTGTTCGGTGTTACTGTCTTTGTGGCCCGGTTTGCCGTAACGCTCGTCCATGGGCATGATGGCTAGACCTTCCAACCGGTCTGGGCAGTCCGCTCGCAACTGGCTCATAATTTCTACCTGTAGCCCCACATTACTACCGCCACTCGTCAACCACAGCACTCGCTTGCCACTCTTTAGCGAGCCGCCGAGTCGTTTAGTTATGGCCTGCACGGCCGCCCCAGAATCTTCCCTCAAGAACTGCATATATGGTTAGTATACCACCCTAGTAAACTGAAATTTGCTGGAATTATGTTGTACTTAGGTCAACTTCGGCAACGATGCCCCGGAGGCTCAAGTTTCACTGTGCTAACGAAGCGCCAGAGCTGCCACAAGAATGGAGCCATGAGACAAGAAAATAAATGGTAGCTCGTAAAAAATAAAGCGACGTCTATCGGTAGCCATTAGGATGACCAGCATAGTCATAGCCAGACTGAACACTAGTTCTAAACCGCCGTAAACCCCAGGCAGACCAATCCAGAAAAGATATGCTAGCGATAGCATGCCGACGGCCATAACTTGCGCAAAAACCGTGTGCCAGCTCATTGTTTTGCCACGCGCTGGGATGACGGCCAGGGTTAGGTTACCGACATATTCAAGACTCCAGGCAACCGCGATTAGTACTGGGTGAGCAATCCGGGGGACAACGAACCAATACATAGTAATGGCAAACAGTGTGCCGCACAGCCACAGCACAATACGGAAATATTTTAGCAGTGACAACTCAGTGGCCGCTAACTCGCTAAGGGTATGTGGCTGCTGTTTGTCGTGTGTTCGCCAAGCCAAGCGGCTTAAACATGTAACAGATAGCAATGTAGCTATAAAAGCAGGGTAAAAGGTAAGTGGTATCATGGTTTAAAGACTCTGAAATTGAGTATAGCGTGTAATGGGATTTTCTAGGTTTGTGCCTGCCATTTCACTAACAAAATAGGTAGGTTCAACCGAAGTACCAGAGCTTCTGACCTTACGTTTCCAGGTTCCAATAATCTGGCCGTCCTGGACAATGGTAGGCAAGAAGATGCCATTACCGCCAGGGCAGACTTTGCTAGCGTGCTCCAGAGGTAGTACGGCACTGCGGTTTTTATAGCCCAGCACAAATTCATCAAAACCAGGTAATAGGAACGTGCCAGGGCTCTCTAGGGGCTCTAGGCCACGCGCAAGGTAGTAAGTAGTATCCGATACTACTATGGCCTCCAGGCTAGTTTTAGCCATTTCTAGGCCTTTTTTGACATCGGCCACAGTTAATCCGCTCCACCAGGCTAGATCGTGCAGGGGGGCTGGACCGTGGCTTACGAAGTATTTTTCTACTAGACGATGCAGGGCTTCATCCCGTGAGATTTCGGGCACTGCTGGAACCCAGTCATCAAGCAGCGCAAAGGTGACCTGTTTACCTTCTAGCGGACCGAAGCAAAGGTGGCCGGTCTGGGCCAAATACCACAATATGTGGTAGCCACGTTGTCCGGCGGCGGGAATGCCATTGGTGTCTAGCAGCTGCATCAGGGCTGAGCGACTGAGTTGTTTGTCGCCCTGCAATGCTCTGTAGAATAGATCGCGGGCTTTGTCGAAATCTGCCTGAGTTAGATCTAGATTTTCGTGGCGGCGTTTGGCAGCAGCTAAAATACGCGGCGTGGAAAGCTGCAGCCGCCAGCGAAGTTCCTCTGGCACTACAAAGTGGATGGTGCCACGCTGTGGCCAGGTGCGGACAATTTTACGGTCTGCCACCGCCTGTTCCACATCTGTTGCCGTACAGTTTTTAGTGCGCAAACCAATAGACCACTTGGCACCGGCGTAATCTTGAGCCTGCATGGCTCCCATGTGACGCACTACATCTTCCGGGCTAGCGAAGTCTGCTTGGACTACGTGCTGGGCGGTTAGACGGGACGTCCCAATATTGCTATGGTTCATGACATCTAGGCTCACTTAGATCAGCTTGGCTATGGTTGCGTTGGGGATCATATCATGGGGACGATTGGTGGTGTATTCATCGGTGTAGGGGATGCCCAAAACAGTGCGTCGAAACGCTCGTCCAAATGCACCGTGGCTTACTACCAATATGGCTGATTCAGGGTGGGCTTTGATGGTCGCCAACGCCTCGGCCGCGCGTTGCTGCATTGCTTCGACTGTCTCGACGCCCGGCACATCGTCTAGGTCTTTGTAAACCTTGCCCTCGGTAAAGAAGTCGTCGTACAGCACATTGTCTAACTTCCCCATGCGTCGCTCTACTAGTGTATCCATCTGATCAATCGCATCCTTTGGGTAGCCTAGTTCGGCGGCGATGAGCTCTGCCGTTTCAAGGGCTCGGGGCTGCGGCGACGCTATAATGAGGTCAAAGTGTAAACCCTCTGTCTTGGCAGCACGTCCCGCAGCCGTTGCTTGGCTGCGACCCACGTCACTCAACGGTGTGTCATAGTTACCCCAACGCCCACTAGTATTATCGGTTGTCTCGCCGTGACGTATAAAGTAGAGCGTTTGCATGGGGCAATTATAGCAGCTGCGGTGGCTAGGTAGCCTATACCCAAGCGCCACCCTTCAGGTCATACACCTGTGCACCCTGCCAAGAACCACTTTTTAGGACAAATTCGGTGGCACTCGCCACGACAACGTTTACGGTGGCAGCGATAGAGCCCGTTCCTGAGTTATCCGTAACAGTTAGGCTAAAGGTGAGGGTACTACCACCATCTACGCCTGGAGAGGTAAAGGTGGGTTGTGCTACGGTGGTACTGGAAAGCGTTACTGTAGTGCCGGCGGTTTGCGACCACAAATAGCTACTTACCACGCCGTCTGGGTCGTATGAAGCAGAACCATCTAGCGTCACCGTTACAAAAGGCGCCACGCTTTGGTCGGTTCCGGCGCTCGCTACCGGTGGCAAGTTACCTAACGAAGTGGCGGTGTACGTGGCAACTGCGGTGGCCCAGGTAGAAGTACCAGACAATGAAGCACTCGCGTTAAAGGTGCTAGATGTCGAGAAATAGCGATACATACTAGCCATGGCTCGGTCGGTGGTGCCTGCACTGGTGTAGATAAATTTTGCCAGAGAATAGCTGCTATTCACTGTAACGTTCTGAGCGCTGCTGCGGGCAAAACCAGCTACACCGTAGATAACTTCGTAGGTGTTCTGCGTGGTGGCAGTGGAGCCACTAGCCGGGGAAGTTGAGTGGCCGGTGGCACTAGCAGCGACATCGAAACCGTTTTGGATGATGTTGTCGAACTCTGACGCGCTAACTGCCCAGCGACTGTGGGTATGAGTGCTGTCGGTAAGCGTTAGGGTGTCGCTGGTAGTTAACGGCGTAGTTATGTAGGCCGAGAAAATAGCCGTGCCAACGGTGGTAGAGTTAGTAATCGTGACATTACGGGTATAGGTGTTACCTTTGCTGTCGCTAGCGGTCACGGTACTTAGGTCGCCACCAAAGCTTTCTACGGCCGCCCCAATTAGCAGGGTGTGGCCACTACTGACCGTTTTATTAAAGGTAAGTGCAAAAGACAGGCCAGAGGTGGTTTTGGTGCCGAAAGCGGCCTCGGCTACGTAACCAGCGTGTGAACCGACCAAGACCGTTACGGTGTCTTCGGGAGAAACGCCGCCCAAGTTATCGGTAACAGTTAAACCAAATACTAAGGTTGCGGTGCTGCCCGGCGACGTAAAAGTGGGTTTCTGCACCGTGGTGCTAGATAGTGACACACTGGTGCCACTAATTTGCCGCCAGCTGTAACTGGCAATTGAACCGTCTGGGTCGGCCGAGGCAGAGCCGTCTAGGGTTACGCTGGTGCTGGTGGTAACGGATTGGTCGGCGCCGGCATTGGCTGTTGGTAGGGTGTTGCCACTAGTGTTTATACACTTGTAGGTAGCCATTAGGGCGCCGTAATTAGCGCTAGCAGTAATGGTGCCAGTCGCGGTTTGGGTGCCGGTAGAGTTTACATAGCGCCATTCATTGGTTACAGCACGGTCGGTTGTACCGTTGCTGGTAGCTTGCTGGGTGGATGCCGTATAGCCAGCGCCGACCGTAAAGGTTTGGGCGCTGGGCACCGCATAGCCAAAGCCGGCAAATATCAGCTCGCTCGACGAACTAGTAACGGCGCTGGTTGTGGTAGTTAGGCTGGTGGAGTGACCACTGTTGCTCAGCGTCTTATCAAGTGGGGTAGCGGTGGTGATGAGGTTGTCGTATTCTTCTACGCTAGCAATCCAGCGAGTACGCGTTGTAGCAGAATCGCTTACGGTCAATGTGTCGCTGGTAGTTAGCGCCGTGGTGAGTCGACCGGAAAATATTGCTACAAATAGGGTGCTGGTGACAGCTACATAGTTATCGATGGTGTAGGTGTTACTTTTAGAGTCAGTCACGGTTAGTACCGGTTGGGCGACACCGGTGTTAAAGTCGACCTCAACAGTACCCACTAGGCTGTGTCCGGCAACCACCGCTTGAGAAACAGTAAATGCTTTCGATGTCACGGCCGAAGTGGCAAAAGCGCCCACTATGGGTGTAGCTACGTGTCCTACGGCAGCGGCAACTGTAATAGTCACCGTGTCTTGTACAGAGTCATCGCCAGAGTTATCGGTAACCACCAGACCAAATACTAGCGTAGCGCCGGACCCAGATGCTGGCGATAGGAAGGTAGGCTGCGAGGCATTGGCATTGGAAAGCGTAACAGTAGTACCACTTATCTGTGTCCAGCTGTAAGCAACCACAGAACCATCACTGTCGCTTGAAGCGGTACCGTCTAAGGTTACGGTTTGCTGTGCCACCACACTTTGGTCGACACCGGCGTTGGCTGTGGGGATTGAGTTTGCGACAGCTTGTGATTTATAGGTAACGCAAACTGCACCCCACGTACTGTTCGAACTGAGCGTAGCGGTGGCTGTTTGCGTGCCGGTGGAGTTTATGTATTTCCATTCGTTGCAGACCGAACGAATTGTTGTTCCGGTGGTTGTTTGCAAGGTAGAGTTCGTAAAACCGGCGCCGGGCGTAAATGTTTGCGTTGGGCCGTTAGTAAAGCCAAAACCACCAAAAACCAGTTCGTTGGTGTTTGTGGTGGCTGCCGTAGTGCCACTGCTCATGCTGGAGGTGCCAGTAGCAACGCCTGTTGAGGTTTTGTCTTTGGGTGAAGCCAAAATATCGTCAAAGTCTTCAACGCTAATTGCCCAACGGTTATGGTTTCCGTCACTGAGCTGCACTGTAATGGTATCGCTGGTGGTCAATGCTACGGTAATAGGTGCGGAAAATACTGCCACAACGTCAGTCGTAGCAGACGTAACTTGGGCATCGACGCTATAGGTATTACCTTTGGAGTCGGTGACGGTAAATGTGGGAGAGCTGGTAAGTTCTGTGACGTTTACGGTGCCGATTAGTGTGTGTCCAGTAGACACTGCACTGCTAAATGTAAAGGTTTGTGAGGTGGCATTGGTAGTACTATTTCCAATTAATGGAGTGCCGATGTGTGCCATAGTTTAAGCCACCTTCGAATCTGCATTAATAGAACTGTAAGCGGCAATCGATTCCGGAGTAGAAAGCAGCGTGTTGCCAGTAGAGCCGTTTTCGTTAAAGTACAACATGGCGTACAAGTTGGCACTCTTGCCAAATTGGTAGGCATTTGTGATGTAGTTAGCCTTTTTAGTGGCATCGCCGCCTGGATCGTCAGCACAACCCCATTCCGGGAAGAATATTGGCTTGCTGTGAGATACTGCCCAGTCGTAGGCCTGCATAAAGTAGGTCTGGTTGTTTAGAGGGGTAAATACGCCACCTGACACGTAGGGGTCGAAGCCAATATAGTCGATGTTAGCGGTAAAGCCGCTGTCCCAAAATTCGGTGTTATGGCCAGGATTACTGGGTTTATAGTTCCAATCGCCGATAAGGCAAATGGCGGAGCGCAGTTCGGAGCGGCCCTTGGCATGTACCATGGCGCCCATGTGGTTGTTGGCAGCTTTCCAATCAGTTAAGGTAAACTGGCCACTGTTAATCTGACCTTCAGGTTCGTGCCACAACATAATGATGGTTTTGTGGTTGGCCGGAATAGAGTCTAAGAAAGAGCTGAACCAGGCGTCATTGGTGCCAGCCGCAAACACTGAAGGAATTGCCTTAAACGACCAGGCAGATTCACGGTGGCCGTCGTCTATGCCAGCTGTAGAAGCGGCGAAAGTTGCAGGCAAGACTGGCTGGTTTGGGTCGTTAGCAGTAAGCCCGGCATAGCTCCGCCGAATGTTAACCGTGCCGCTTACTTGCGTTTCAAATGTTTCCCAATCAACTTCTAGGTTGCTGGCAATAGCCGCACCAATGATGGGCTTACCGCTGGTTTGTCCCGGAGATATCGGGTTGCTGCCCAAACGACGCCACAGACCGTTCTGAGCATGCCACGCAGTATCGCTGCTCACGGCGTTTTCCACCACACATCAACGCCATCGACCGCACCACTGCCACCGATACTCGGGGCTATTGGTCCAATCCAAATAACGGTGCGGGCGGTGTCGGAAGTCGCGGTAGCGCGGGTGGGCCAGGTAGAGCTGCCGGTGTTGTAACGAACAAAAGCGGGGGCGGTGGCAATGGCTGTAGCGGCTGCGCCAGAAACATCGGCACTAACATCGGTAGCGGTTAACGCTACTACGCCAGTTTGGCCGTTTACGCTGCTAACTGCGCCAGTAGCGCCAGCCACAGCCGTGTCCACGTATGATTTGTTGACTGCAGAAGT
>Ga0105242_10001838_pt1 | contig 16663 bp, 10 predicted proteins | sample KBSM24metaG_FD_81521 | JGI IMG/M metagenome (GOLD analysis project Ga0105242, IMG submission 81521) | Miscanthus rhizosphere microbial communities from Kellogg Biological Station, Michigan, USA - KBS M2-4 metaG | ecosystem: Host-associated > Plants > Roots > Rhizosphere > Soil | place... | reverse complement strand
GAGAAGTTGAACGGGTCCATGCCCATGTCGAGCAGCCGGATGATCGATTCCGGCGCCGAGTTGGTGTGCAAGGTAGCGAACACCAGGTGGCCGGTGAGCGAGGCTTCGATGCCCGTTCCCGTGGTTTCCTTGTCGCGCATTTCGCCGACCATGATGATGTCCGGATCGGCGCGCAGGAACGCCTTCATCACCGCGGCGAAGTCCAGGCCCGCCTTCTTGTTCACCTGCACCTGGCGCAGGCCCTTCTGCGTGATTTCAACCGGATCTTCCGCGGTCCAGATTTTCGTATCCGGCGTGTTGAGGTACTTGAGCACCGAGTGCAGCGTGGTGGTCTTGCCCGAGCCGGTCGGGCCGCAAACGAAGAACAGGCCGTAGGGCTTGCCGACGGCCTTTTGCAGCTCATCGAGGTTGTAGGCGGTGAACCCCATCTTCTCCAGCGGAATCGGTTCGCCCGCGGCGAGGATCCGCATGACGACGTCTTCCACGCCGCCCGCGGTCGGTATCGTCGCCACCCGCAACTCGATGTCGAGCGGGCCGAATTTCTTGAACTTGATCTTGCCGTCCTGCGGCTTGCGCTTTTCCGAGATGTCCAGGTCACACATGATCTTGAGGCGCGCAGCCAGGGCCGCGCGGTAGCTCGCCGGCACTTCGATATAGGCCTGCAGGTTGCCGTCCCGGCGGAAGCGGATCTCGGTCTTGGCCTTGCCGGGATAGGGCTCGATATGGATATCCGAGACTCCCAGGTTGTAGGCGTCGATGATGATCTTGTTGACCAGCTTCACCAGTTCGTTGTCGGCTGCCGCGGAAACGTCGTCGGCCGCGGATCCTTCCGCGACTTCGGTGCCCTCCTCGTCGCCCAGCCCCGCCAGCATGTCCGCCACGTCGCCGCCGCCATCGGCCGCTTCGGCGCCGTAGAACTGGTTGACCGTTTCCTTGAAATCCTTCTGCGTCGCGACCTTGTAGACCAGCTTGGACTTGGGGAACACGTTCGAGGCGATGCGCGAGCTGCGGATCCGCTCCGGGTCCAGGCACAGCACCGACAGGCCTTCCTTCGATTCGTCGATCGGCAGCCACTGGTTCGCTTCGACATACTCGCGCTTGAGGTTCTTGAGCAGATCCGGCGGCTTGATCCGGTCGGCCTTGAACGGCTCATAGGGCACGCCGAAGAATTTGGAAAGCGCCGCGCCGATCGCCGGGACTTTCACCTGGAATTCGTCGGTCAGGACGGCCTCGATGTCGATCGCCTTCTTGCGCGCCTGCCGCGATGCGAGCTCGAACTCGCCCGCCGAGAGCACCGCGTCCGAGATCAGGTAGTCGTACTTGGTCTTGACGAGCTGCGGCTTCTGCCGCTGCTTGAAGGCGATCGCGAGCGTCTGCGCGAGCTCGTTCACGCCTTCCTCGGTCATCGGCCCGAACGGCGCGCCGGCCTTGTTGTTAATGATCTGGATCACGCCGATCAGCTCGGCCCCGCCCTGCTCGACGATCGGCGCCACCAGCTGCTGCTTGGTGCGGTAGCCGGTGCGCTTGTCGACCTCCTGCAGGAAGCGCAGGTTCGGGTTGAGCGCCTTCAGCTCCGCCTCGTCGTAAACGTCCTTGATGTTTGCGAGCTTGCGCGACATCGCGACGTAGCCGGCAATCGAGTGCTCGGCGATCGGCAGCTTCAGGTCCTTGAACGAATTCAGGCCGGTCTTGACCTTGGAGACGATGGACTGCTTGTCCTCGCCCACCGCGTAAATCGTCATGCGGTCCGCGTTGAACAGCTGCATGATGTCCGCGCTGACCTCCAGCATGATCTCGTCGATATTGCTGGTGGCGTGGATCTTGTTCGTGACCAGCTGCAACTGCTTCTGGAACGCCAACTTGACGTTGACGTCGGTCTGGGTTGACGCCGGATGACTGAGTACCGCACTCATTGGATTCTCCCGTACATGGGTAGCCTATCGTAGCCCCGGGTTGAAGGCCATTCTACCACCCACCTCCATGATTTTTAACATGCTTTTCCCAGGCCTATGCCGGCTCGCGGCCGCGTCCGGCGGCCCACAGGCCGCCCTCCAGAAGACTGACCTTGAAGCCGCGCTGGGCAAACAGGAAAGCGGCGGCGGAACTGCGCCGGCCGCTCTGGCAATAGACCACGTATTCGCGCGCCGGATCGAGCACCGGAAAGCTGTTGCGCACCTCGTTCAGCGGCACGTTCAGGGCGCCCGGCAACCGGTCGTAGCGGTACTCCGACGGGTAGCGCACATCCAGCCAGGCGGCGCCGCGCTGCACGCGGCCGAGCCCCTCCGCATAGGAGACCCGCTCCAGCAGCGGCTCCCCGAGATTGTCGCGGAAATCCTGCTTCCCAAGCCGCAGCAGCCGGCCGTCGGTCGCCATCGTCACCGTTGCATTGCGCCGCGCCTCCGAGGCGAGGGCTTCCTCGCCGAAGGCGTCGCCACTCTTCAGCTCCGCGAGCGCGACTCTTACGCCGCCGACCATGCGTTCCACCTGGCAGCGCCCGGACTCGATCACGTAGTAGTAGTCGCCTTCAGCGCCTTCGCGTATCACGACATCGCCGCGTTTCACGCGGATGCGCTCGAAGCGCGCGAACATCCCTTCAATGCGCGCCGCGGGCAGCCGCGAGAACACGCCATGCCGCAGATTGGAGAGGGAAAAGATCCCCGAGACGATGCCCGCGTCGCTGCGCACCGCCTCCGCCATGGCGCTGGCCGCGACGCCGCCGCCGGTGGCGACCTGATCGAAGGTCACGAGGATGTCCAGCGCCTCGTCCTCCACGGCGAGCAGTTCGACTTCGCTGATCGCTTTCGAGCGCCCGATATTCGCCCCGCCCCGGTTCAGCGGATGGCGGCCGTGACCCATGCTGCCCACGACCACGAGGGTGCCGCCGCCTTCATACATCAGAAGAAGTTCGCCGCGCAGGAGGAAGATCGAATGGCCGCTGCCCTTGAGCGCCGCAAGCGGATCGCTGCCGCGCGCGGCACGCTCGACCAGCGCGAGGTTCGCCAGTTCGTGCAGCCGGCCGGGCGACAGGGCGCAGAGCGGATCCAGGACCGAAAGCTGCTCCGGACTCGCCCGGCGCGCGCCGGCATCGGCTGTCGCCGTCATCGGGTCAGAACTCGAATACCTGGTCGTTTTGCAGCATTCGTGGCCGCAGGCTGCCGATGCTCGCCTCGATCTCTTCCATGATCAGTTCGACCTCGCCGGGCTTCAGGTGGGTAATCCAGATATCGGCGCGCCGCTCGAACTTGGCCAGTTCCTCGGCAAGCATCGACGGACACAGGTGCCTGGAGACTTCGGCAAGGTACTTTTCCTTGTTCGAAAACGCGGTTTCGATGATCAGAATCCTGAGGTTCGAAATCTGATTGACGATCTTCCACAGTTCGTCGTTCGGACCCGTGTCGCCGGTGAACACCAGGCTCCCCTGGCCGGAGTCCAGATGGTATCCAACGGCGGGCACCGCATGGATCGCGGGCAGCGCGGTGATCTTGCGCCCGCCGATGGCCACCGTGCGCCCGAGTTCGATCTCCTCGTAGCGCAGGAATGGCGCCTCCGCCGTCGGAATCTCGGTGAAATCCGGCCAGATCGCCCAGTTGAACAGGTGATTCTTCAGAATCTCGATGGTGGGGGCCGTCGCGTACACCGTGAGCGGGCGCTCGCGCATGCCGCCGACGGTATCCACCAGAAACGGAATCGAGGTCACGTGGTCGAGATGCGAATGCGTGACGAAGACATGGTCGATCTGCGTGAGTTCGGCGAGCGACAGGTCGCCGACGCCCGAACCGGCGTCAATGAGCACGTCGTGGTCGACGAGGAAGGAGGTCGTCCGCAGGTGACGCCCGCCGATCCCTCCCGAGCAGCCGAGAACGCGCAGGCGCATCTGCCGTCGCCTATTTCTCGTCGAACGAGGTGACGCCGTCCCAACCGGGCGGCGGCGGAGTGCGGCGCATTTCCGTCACTTTTTCGGAAAACTTCCTGTACAGCCCGCAGGCAGGGTTCATTCGCTGCAGGTTGAGCAGATGCACATCGGCCTGGTCCCACTGCTGTGCGCGATAGGCCCGCAGCGTCTGGTTCCAGAGGCGGAACTCCTCCTGCATCCGCGAACCGATTTCGGATTCGAGGCCGATCGGCTCATAGACCGTGACCGCGGCACCCTTGCCCTTTACCCGGATGCGGTCGACTTCGCGGAATACCACGTCGTTCACCGCGTTGCGCGTCGACTCGCCGACCAGGACGCCGACGCCGTAGTGCTTGGTGCGCCCCTCCAGCCGCGAGGCGACGTTCACCGCGTCCCCCATGGCGGTATAGGCGCGCCGCACGCGCGAGCCCATGTCGCCGACGCGGACGTTGCCCGTGTTCAGGCCGACTCCGATGCGCAGCGGCGGCCAGCCCCGCGCGGCGAACTTCGCATTCAATACCTCGCATTCCTTCTGCATCTGCAGCGCGGCGAGCACGCCGTTGCGCGCGTGTTTCTGATCGTCCATCGGCGCGCCCCAGAACGCCATCACCGCGTCGCCGATGTACTTGTCCAGCGTCCCGCGATGCTTTTCCCGGATGATACTGCTCATCGCGGTCAGGTACTCGTCGATGTAGTCGCGCAGCTCTTCAGGCTTGAGCGTTTCGGAAATACTCGTGAAATCCCGCACGTCGGCAAACAGGATCGTCAGTTCCGCCGCCTTCGGCTGCATGCTGTATTTGTCGGGATTGGCCACGATGTGGTCGACGACTTCCGGCGGCGCGTACTGGCCGAACTGGTCGGTCACGTGGCGCCGGGTCCGCCCCTCGACGAAGTAGCCGTACGCCATGTTCAGGATGTAAATCGCCACCACCATCAGGATGGACGACGCCAGCGGCAGAACCATGTCGGCTTTGGTCCAGACCAGGAGATCGATGCCTGTAACCACCGTCGCGCCGGCAAGCGCCGCCGCTGTCGCCCACAGGGCCGAGAGCCTCGGAATCAGAAACGAAAGCATCACGCCGCCGACGAACAGCAGCAGCACTTCGGCGCCGAGAATGTAGCCGGGCTTGCTCTTCAGAACCCGATCGACCATCCCGGCGATCAGGTTGGCGTGAATCTCGACGCCGGGGTAGTTGCTGGCGACCGGCGTCGAGCGCAGGTCGAGCAGCCCGGGCGCCGAAGTTCCGACGAGCACTACCTTGCCCTTGAGTTGCTCGGGCTTGACCCGATCGGCGAGTACGTCCGCGAGCGACAGGTACGTGAAACTGAATCTGGTTCCCGCATACGGCACCAGTGCCGCCGCCTGCTCGTCCACGGGCACCTTCAGGTGGCCCACCATCAGCCACTCCATGCCCGTATTGCCCTCCGCTGGAAAGCCCGGCTCGACGCTCGGCAGCTTGCCGCCATCCTGCAGCGCGAGCCAGTTGCGCACGACGGCGAGCGACAGGGCCTCGTAGTAGGCGCCGTCGACCTCTGCCAGCAGCGGGACGCGGCGCACCACGCCGTCCTCATCGAGGATCGGGTTTATGTGCCCGGCCCCTGCAGCGTTCGCCGCAAACACGGGAAGATTCCCGGTATAACCGGTCCAGCGCGTGGTGGGCGCGTAGCGCCCGGTGAAAGAACCTTTCGGCAGCACCGCGGCGGGAAGCAGGTTGGTGCGCACCGCCGAGCTCTCGCTGCTCAGGTAATAGCCAAGCACCACGCGCCTGTTCCTGAGGCTCGAGGCGAACATGCCGTCGTAGTCGAGGCCGCCGCGCAGCTGCTGGTACGCCGCCTGGAATCCGGGCGCGTCCTTCAGTTCCTTTTTCGCCAGCGCATCCAGCACCCCGACACCCGAACTGGTGTCCTGCTCGGCCCAGAAGACGTCGAATGCGACGAGCGCCACCCCGTACTGGTCGAACAGCTTGTCCATCAGCCGCGCCAGGATGTTGCGACTCCACGGCCAGCGCCCTATCTCGCCCAGGCTTTTCTCGTCGATGTCCAGGATGACGATGCGCGGATCGCCCTTGCCCGGCAGCGTCACTTTCAGCCGCGCGTCGAAGATGATGTTGTCGAGCTGGTTGATGAAGCCGACTTCGTAGATCCGGGCGGCGTGCCCGATGAAGAAAATCGTGATCGCGAGACCGAGGACGATCCGCACGAGGTGCTGCTTCACCTATTCCTCCGGCGGCAGGGTCGGGCCGGGGGACCAGCCAGGGTCATCAGCTCTTGAGGAAAAACTCCATCTTGATGCCTGCGATCTCGACCAGATCGTGATCCTTGAGAGCATGCGGCGCGGAGGCGATGGGCTGACCATTCACCGTGGGACGCTGTGCGCCTTCCACGTGCGTGATGAAATACCCCTGCGGGCGCCGCGTCAGGACGGCGACCTGCACGCCCGGCTTGCCAAGCGTGGTCAGCGGCTTGGCCAGTTCGAGTTCCTTGCCGGCATTGCCCCCCGACAGCAGCTGGATTGCCCCCAGCGGCTGCTTCACCGCGGCCACTGCGGGCGCGGCGGCCGGCGCAGGAGCTGGCGCCGCGGCCGGTGCCGGCGCGGCGGCGTGCACTGGGGCCGCGGGCTTCTCGGATATGCCCGCGGCCTGGGCAGCGGTTCCCACGGCCTGCAGCGCGGCCTGGCGCTGTGCCTGGGCAGCCGCGGCGCCGGTACCACCGGCCGCCTTGGCCTGCTCCGCGGCCGCCTTCATGGCAGACGGGCGCAGCACCATGGTTTTCTCGAAATCCGCGGCGGCGGCGGCCGGCTGGGCGCCCGCCTCCTGGATGAATTTCAGCTTGTACTTGCCAAGCTCGATGACGTCGTTGTTCTGCAGGAAGTGCTTCTTGACCGGGTTGCCGTTGACCAGGGTTCCGTTGGTGCTGCCGAGGTCTTCCATGAAGGAGTCGTTCAGGATCGTGACGATCACCGCGTGCTCGCCGCTGACCGCCAGGTTGTCGATCTGGATGTCATTGTGGGCCTTGCGGCCGATCGTGGTGCGCTCCTTGGAGAGCGGGATCTCCTTGAGCACCAGACCATCCATGCTGAGTATCAGTTTCGCCATCGCCGACCCCTGCCCTCTATTTTAACCAGGCAAAAACTTTGCCCATCACGCCGCGTGGGGCGGGATATTCCCGCAGGACCCGCACGAGTATAACCGATACGTTGTCTTTGCCCCCGTTGTCGTTCGCCATCTGCACCAGCTGCTGCGCGGCGAGCTTCAGGTTGCCTCCGAGGGCCTGCAACGTCATTCCCATGTCCTCGTCGTCCACCATGTCGCAGAGGCCGTCCGAGCAGAGCAGATAAACGTCGCCGGGCTTGGTGGAGTAGTCCCGGATTTCGGGCTCCACCGCCGGATCAATGCCGAGCGCCTTGGTCACCAGGTTCTTGTGCTGCGCGTGCTTTGCCTGTTCGGCCGTGATGATGCCGCTGTCGATCTGTTCCTGCAGCAGGGAGTGGTCGCGCGTCACCTGCGAGAACTTGCCGTCGCGCAGCATGTAGAGGCGCGAGTCGCCGAGGTGCCCCACGGTCATCTTGTTGTCGTAGAAGAGGCACACGACCAGCGTGGTGCCCATGCCCGCATACTGCGGCTGGCTCTGCGCCGCCTGGTAGATCGAGGTGTTCGCCTTGAGCACCTGGTCCCGGATCATGCGCCCGGCCACCGGCTCCTTGGTTTCCTCGTCGATCTGGAACGGCTGCACCTTGGTCAGAAGCTGCTGGATCTCGGTCGTGATCACCGTGGTCGCCATGCCGCTCGCGACTTCGCCGGCGTTGTATCCGCCCATGCCGTCGGCGAGCACCACCAGGCCATTGGCCGGATCGGACGCGATCGAGTCCTCGTTGTGCGAACGGACCATGCCCGGATCGGTGCAGCTGGCGACTTCGAGGATCTGGCTGTAGTTCATTTTTCCGTTCAGAGCTCTATGTCCACGCCGCCCGCGGTCGCCATGGCCGGCTCCGCGCTGGCGGCAGCACGCAGCGCCGCCGCAAATTCCGCGCCGCTCTGGAAGCGGTTGTCGGGGTTCTTCGCCAGCGCGCGCTCGAGGAATGCAACCAGCCCCGCCGGCACCGACGGATTGACCGCCAGGATATCGGCGGGCGGCTCGCTCGCGATCTTGAACATCAACTGGGCCATGGACTCCCCTTCGAACGGAAGCTTGCCCGAAAGTAGCTGGTAAAGGCTGACGGCGAGCGAAAAAAGGTCGCTCCGCCCCTCGATTTTCTTGCCCGCAAGCTGCTCGGGCGACATGAACGAGGGCGTGCCGAGCACCATGCCGGTCTTGGTCTTGGAGGAATCGGTGAGGCGGGCGATGCCAAAGTCGGTGACTTTCAGGGTATCTGTTTCCGGGTGGTACATGATATTCGCGGGCTTCACGTCGCGATGCACCACACCCTGCGTATGCGCGTAGCCCAGCGCTTCCGCGGCGCGCGCGACGATTGACACCACCTTGTCGGTGCCGAGAAGGTTCTGCGCCTTGCTGAACGGCACCAGGTCGCCGCCCTTGAGCAGTTCCATGGCGATGAAGCACAGGTCGTGCTCCTCGCCCGCATCGTAGATCGTGACGATGTTCGGGTGGGACAGGCGCCCGGCCGTCTCGGCCTCGCGGAAGAACCGCTCCTTGACCTCGGCCAGCTCATCCGCCTCGAACTCCTGCGACAGCGCCATGGTCTTGATCGCCACCACGCGCCCGATCTTCGGATCCTTGCCCAGGTAAACGACGCCCATCGCGCCCTTGCCGAGTTCCTTTTCGACCTGGTAGCGGCCAAGCATCGGCTTCTCGACCGTGTCGCCCGCCCCGAGAATAGACGTATTCGTGCGCCCCGCGCCCGAGCTGCCGCCGAGCATCACCGTCTCGGAGAGCTGCTTAGCGCGCGACAGGCGCTGCTCCAGGTCGCGGAATTTCGGATTGAACTCCGCCATGTGGCGGAACACCGACTCCGCCTTGTTGAATTGCCGCTTGCGTTCGAAATCGAGGGCAAGGTTGTAAAGGTTGTCCATCACTGCTTCCGACAGCGGCACCTGGCGGTACTTGTCCCAGGCCTGGTCGAGCAGGCCCTGGCCCTGGTAGGCGAGGCCGAGCATCCGGCTCGACTCGGCGGAGTCCTCGTCGGATTTCACCTTGGCGCGCTCGGTGACGATGAAACGCTTGGACACCAGCGCCGCATGTCCCACCAGCAGCAGGGTCGCGGGCAGCATCAGCTGCATCCACATGCCCGCCGACATCATGAGCGCGAAATGCAGCACCATGAAGGCGATGAAGGCGCCGCCGGAAATCGCAAGCGCAGTGCCCGCCTTGAGCCGCGGCAGCAGCGCAATCAGGTAGACCGCGACCAGCAGGAACGCGAGCAGCTCGGCGCCGTACATCCAGGTCGGCGAGATGAAGAAGTGCTCCTGCAGGATCGAAGACACCGAATGCGCGAGCAGCAGCACGGGCGACATCGAGGGCGAGATGGGGGTCGCCGGATTGTCGCCCAGCCCGACCGCAGTGGCGCCTATCAGAACGATCTTGTCGCGGAAGTTGTCGGCCTTGATCTTGCCCGACAGGACATCGTAGAACGAATCCACCGGAAACACCGATCTGCCGCCCCTGTCCTTGTAGAAGTAGGTGTACATGCGCAATTCCGGATCGGTTCCGATGCGCAGCTTCTGCAGCGTCACGCCCTGTCCCGGCGCCACCTTGATGTCCGCCGGACCGAGGTTGAGGAATTTCGCCACCAGCATCATCGACAGCGCCGGGTAGAGCTGGCCGAAATAGTCGATGGCCAGCGGCTCCGCGCGAATCGCGCCGTCCACGTCCTTGTATTGCGTCAGGCTGCCGAGGCCGGCGGCGGCCTTGGCGACCGGCTCGATCGGATAGCGGATCTCCATCGCCGGCAGCGGCCGGTCGGCGCTTGCCGGTGCGGCGAGCGCGTATTTCTGCACGTAATCGGGCAGCGGCTTGTCCGGCCTGCCCAGCGGCCTGCCGATGACGAAATCGAGCGGCACGAGGACGTTGCCCGCCCTGGCGTAGCTCTCCGACAGCCGGCGGTCGGTATTGAGCGCCGCCTCGGCTTCCTTGAGCTTTTCCGCGATCGGCGCAACTGCCTCGGCAGCGGGCGCACCGGGCTCGGCGGCCTTGGCTGCAAGTTCCTGCAGCTGCACGACGTACTGGTAGCCGGGATCGACCTGGGGTTCGGAGAGGAGGATGGTGCTGCCAATGACCTTGACCTTCGCCTGCGACAGCAGGTCGGTCATTTTTGCCTGCACGTCGCGCGGCCAGGGCCAGCGTCCGATGCTGCGAATGCTCGCCTCGTCGATCGCGATGACCGCAATCTTGTCCGACGGCGTGCGCGTGGTCGCGTTGACGCCCAGGTCATAGGCCTTGCGCTCGAGGCTCGGAACGAGATCGCTGAACCTGTTGAACAGGGCGACCACGATCACGACCGTCACCCCGAGAAACCAGTCGGTTTTCCAGAAATCGAACTTCCTCATGCGGCTGTCCGAGCTCTCCGAATTCTTTTGATTTTCAGGCAGTCCTGCGACGCAAAAATTCTACGCCAGCCGCCATGCCCGGCAGACGGGAGACGCAAGCCCACCCCGGACCCGCGCTTCTCCCATGGAAAACAGCTCCCTACCCCGCATTTTTGCAGCAAAATGTCAGCTACGTCAAATATTTGGGCGCGCCGGGGCCTCCCGGCGACAGGCGGTAGTTTCGGGCAATTCAGGGGCTTAGGAGCCCAGCAGTTGGCCGGGCTTGATGCTTCCGGAGCTCACGAGGTCCGCCGAGGCGACCTTTTTGCCGTCGCCGAGCTTGGCGCGCAGCACTTCGATGCGGCCGCCCTGGGCCGTCACCTGGAAGCTCGCGGGACCGCTCTCGACGACTTCACCAATCTTTCCCTTTACCGCGCCGAAGGTGCGCACGGGGAGCTTCTTGCAATCGAATATCTGGAGCTTTACGCCGTTCAGGGTCGTCCAGGCGCCCGGCGCCGGGTTGCAGCCGCGGATCAGGTTGTGGACCACGTCGACATGATTCGCCCAGCTGATGCGCGACTCGGCTTCCCGGAACCAGCCCTCGTAGGTCGCCTGCGATTCGTCCTGGACGATTTCCTTGTGCTTGCCGGAGACAACCAGATCCGCGGCTTCCAGCATGGCCTGCACGCCCATCGGGAACAGGCGGTCGAAATAGACCGTGCCAAGCGTGTCGTCGGGGCCGATGCGCGTTTCCTTCTGCAGGATGATCGGGCCCTCGTCCAGACCGTCCGTGGGCCGGAAGATCGTGAGGCCGGTCTTGGTCTCGCCGCGTGATATCGGCCAGTTGATCGAACTCGGGCCGCGATATTTCGGCAGCAGCGACGGGTGGTACTGGATGGTGCCGTGCTTAGGTATTTGCACGAAATCCTGCGGCGCGAATTGCAGCACGAAGGCCATGACGCCGATCTCCACGTCGAGCTTCTTGAGCGCATCCTTCGCTTCCTGCGTCTTCAGGCCCGGAAACTGGAACACCTGAACGCCTTTTTCCTGCGCCGCGACTTTCAGCACGTCGGGCTTCGCCCCGGGTTTCTCCGGCGCGCAGAACACGCCGGCAACCTTGTCGCCGCGCGCGAGGAACGCCTCGAGTACCGCCTTGCCGAAATCCTGCTGTCCGATGATGGCGAGTTTCATCAGGCGGCCTTCTTGGGCGGCAGGCTGAAGGCGCCGGCGCTTTTCAGCGCCGAGATTTTTTCTTTTTGATACCCCAGCACTTCCTGCAGGATTTCGTCGGTATGTTCGCCCAGCGTCGGCGAGCGCTTGATCGTCGCGGGACTAGCCGACAGCTTGATCGGCATGCCCACGTTCCACCACTTTCCGCGCTGCGGATGATCGAGTTCGACCCACATGTCGCGGCCGCGCACATGCTCGTCGGTGGCGAGGTCGGTGGTGCTCATGATCGGGCCGCAGGGAACGTCCAGCGGATTGAGGATCGCCATCAGCTCGCGCTTCGTGTACTTCTCGGCGAACTTGTTGATCAGTGTCCACATGAGGTTCTGATTCTTGCGCCGCTCCGCGATGGTGGCGAGCTGCGGATTGGCCGCCATGTCGGGCATGCCGACGTCCGGGCCGATGCGCTTGGCGAGGTCCTCCCACACCGCTTCCTGCACGACAACGTAGAGCCAGTCGTTCGGGCCGTGCGGCTTGCAGTGGATCGCGTTGCCGAGCTGGCCGCCGCCCGAATCGTTACCCGCGCGCGGCACGTCGCCCATGTTCTGGTAGGTCGGAACCGAGTACTCGGGCATCCCGCCGTGAATCAGGCGCTGGTGGTCGCGGAATTTCACGCGGCACAGGTTCATCACGCCGTCCATCATCGCGACTTCGACGTACTGCCCCTGCCCCGTCCTGTCCGCCTGGCGCAGCGCCGCGAGCAGGCCGATGGCCAGATGCAGGCCGGTGCCCGAATCGCCGATCTGTGCGCCCGTGACGAACGGCGGGCCATCGGGGACGCCTGTGGTGCTCATCGCGCCGCCCATGGCCTGCGCGACGTTCTCGTAGGCCTTGAACTCCGCGTAGGGGCCCGACGAACCGAAGCCCTTGATCGAGCCCATCACGATCTTCGGATTGATCTCGTGGATCTTCTCCCAGGTGAAGCCGAAGCGATCGAGCACGCCGGGGCCGAAATTCTCCATGATGATGTCGCACTTCTTCAGCAGATCGACGAACACCTGCTTGCCTTCGGCGCTCTTCATGTTCACGGTGATCGAGCGCTTGTTGCAGTTGAGCATCGTGAAGTAGAGGCTGTCGGCCTTCGGCACGTCGCGCAACTGGCCGCGCGTCGCGTCGCCCACCGGATTCTCGAACTTGATCACGTCCGCGCCCATCCACGCGAGCAGTTGCGAGCAGGTCGGGCCCGCCTGCACGTGCGTCATGTCGAGAATCCGCACACCCTTGAGAGCTTCCATGACTATTTTTTCTTTGCGGTTGGATTGAGACTGGTGATCCGGCCGCTTTCAGTGCCCGCGGTCTCGTCGATCACCGCGTTGATGAGCGTGGGCTTCTTCGAGCGGACGGCGTCTTCCATCGCCTTCCTCAGCTCGGCCGGCGTGGCGGCGTTCACGCCCACGCCGCCGAACGCCTCCATCAGCTTGTCGTAGCGCGCCCCCTTGACGAATACCGTGGGCGCCACGTCCGGGCCCCCGGTCGGGTTGACGTCGGTGCCCTTGTAGACGCCGTTATTGTTCATGATCACGATGCAGACCGGCAGGTTGTAGCGGCAGATGGTCTCGACCTCCATGCCGGAGAAGCCGAAGGCGCTGTCGCCCTCGACCGCGATCACCTGCTGCTTGGTCACCACTGCCGCGGCCACGCAGTAGCCCATGCCGACGCCCATGATGCCCCAGGTGCCGACATCGATGCGCTTTCTCGGCTTGTACATGTCGACGATGCTGCGCGTGAAGTCGAGCGCGTTTGCGCCCTCGTTGACCAGCACCGCGTCCGGGTTCGCCTTGATGATGTCGCGCACCACGTTCAGCGCACTGTGGAAATTCATCGGCGAGGGGTTCTTCGCCAGCGTCTCGCCCATCTTGGCGACGTTGGTCGTCCGCTTTTCGCTGATGGCGTTCAGCCACTCGGCCGGCGGCTTCGCCCAGCCGGATTTGATTTCATTCAGGAGAGCGGAAACGCAGGAGCCGATATCGCCCACCACCGGCGCCTCGACGCGCACGTTGCTGTCGGCCTCCTGCGGCGAAATGTCGATCTGGATGATCTTCTGGCCGCCCCAGTCCTTGTGGCCCTTGCCGCCCCAGGTCTTGCCCTTGCCGTGCGACAGCAGCCAGTTGAGGCGCGCGCCGATCAGCAGCACCACGTCGGCCGCCGGCAGCACGAAAGAGCGCGCCGCGGACGCGCACTGCTCGTGCGTATCGGGCAGCAGGCCCTTCGCCATCGACATCGGGAGGTATGGGATGCCGGACTTTTCAACCAGCGCCTTGATGTCGGCATCGGCCTGGGCGTACGCCGCGCCCTTGCCCAGAATGATCAACGGTTTCTGGGAAGAACGAAGCAGATCAAGCGCGCGCTTCACCGCTTCCGGCGCGGGAATCTGCCTAGGCGCCGGGTCCACGACCTTGATCAGCGATTTCCTGCCGGCCGCGGCGTCGATGCTCTGCGCGAACAGTTTCGCCGGCAGGTCGAGGTAGACGCCACCCGGGCGCCCGGAGACCGCGGCGCGGATGGCGCGCGCGATGCCGACGCCGATGTCCTCGGCGTGCAGCACGCGGAAGGCGGCCTTGGCCAGCGGCTTGGCGATGGCGAGCTGGTCCATCTCCTCGTAGTCGCCCTGCTGCAGGTCGACGATTTCGCGCTCGCTGGAGCCGCTGATCAGGATCATCGGAAAGCAGTTGACGGTGGCATGGGCCAGCGCGTTGAGGCCGTTCAGGAAACCCGGCGCCGAAACGGTGAGGCAGACGCCGGGCTTCTGCGTGAGAAAGCCCGCGATGGAGGCGGCATAGCCCGCGTTCTGCTCGTGGCGGAACGAAAGCACGCGCAGTCCCGCGGCCTGTGCCCGGCGCGTCAGATCGGTGATCGGAATGCCGGGCAGGCCGTAGACGGTATCGAGGCCGTTGAGCTTCAACGCATCGATGACCAGCTGGAAGCCGTCGGTCTGCTGCTGCACGTCAGTGGCGATTTGAGGTTCGACGGTGCCCATGAGGACGCCTCCGGGAAAGAGGCGAAAATGATAGTGATCCGGGCCCCACGCCAACCTTGACTGAGGTCAAGCTTTTTCAGTCTAATCAAGGGTTACCCATGACCACGATCGCCAATCACCCGCAGCGCAACACCCTGCGCATGCAATTGCGCGAAAACCTGCTCCTGAAGGCCATGCGCCCGGAGCAGTGGGAGGCGCTCGAGCCCCTGCTGACGGTCGGGGAATACCGCAAGGGCGACCGCCTGGCGCGCCAGGGCGACGAGGAAATGGTGCAGTTCTTCATCCTCGACGGCATGGTCAAGCGCGTGGTCTCCAATCCCGAGGGCCACGAGATGATCCTGCGCTTTGCCGCCGAAACCGAGATGGACACCTCGTTCGCGGCGTGGCGGCTGCGCACGCCGATCCCCTACTCGATTGTCGCAGTCACCGGCGCGCGCACTGCCGAGCTGCCGATGCCGCTATGGGTCGAGTTCCTCGAAAAGCACCCCGGGGTGATGGCGCGCTTCGAATACGAGGTGATGAAGCTGATGTCGGAGGTGATGGCGCATACCATCACCCTGCACCTGCTGGATGCGCCCGGGCGCCTGTCGCGCTTCCACCGCAAGCACCCGGACCTCGCCGCGCGGATCCCGAAAAAAGAACTCGCGGCCTACCTGAATCTCACGCCCGAGACGCTGTCCCGCCTCAAGCAGAAACTTGGCGGATCCTAGAAATCACCAGGGAGATCAGAGGCCAGAACAGGAGAAATAGCGCGAGGCCGGTCAGCGAACCGACCAGCGGGTTTGAAAAGAACACCGCCATGTCGCCCTGCGATCCGAGCATCGCCTGGCGGAACGCGGCCTCTGCGCGGTCACCCAGCACGATCGCCAGCACAAGCGGCGCCAGCGGATACTGCAGTTTCTTGAACACGTAGCCCGCGATGCCGAACACCACCATCATCCAGACGTCGAACATCGAGTTGTGCACGGTGTAGGCGCCGATCGCGCAGATCACGATGATGATCGGCGCGATCACCGAGAACGGCACGCGCAGGATGGCGGCGAAGAGCGGCACGCAGGTGAGCACCACGATCAGCCCGACGATGTTGCCGAGATACATGCTCGCGATCAGTCCCCAGACGAAATCCTTCTGCTCGACGAACAGCAGCGGTCCGGGCTGCAACCCCCAGATCAGCAAGCCGCCCAGCAGCACTGCCGCGGTCGGCGACCCTGGCACGCCCAGAGTGAGCATCGGCAGCAGCGCCGAGGTTCCCGCCGCATGCGCCGCGGTTTCCGGCGCGACCACGCCCTCGACCATGCCGGTGCCGAACTTGTCGCCATCCTTCGAAAACCGGCGCGCCACGCCGTAACTCATGAAGGACGCCGGCGTCGCGCCGCCCGGCACGATGCCCATGAAGCAGCCGACCACCGAGGAGCGGATCGAGGTCAGCCAGTATTTCGGCAGTTCCTTCCAGGTCTCCAGCACCACCTTCATGTTGAGCTTGGCGCTGGCGCCCTTGAACGCCAAGCCCTCCTCCAGCGTCAGCAGGATTTCCCCGATGCCGAACAGCCCGATGACCGCGATCAGGAAGTCGAAGCCCGTGAGCAGGTGCGTCGAGCCGAATGTCAGGCGCAGCGCGCCGGTCACCGGGTCGGTGCCTACGGCCGCGAGCGCGAAGCCGAGCATCATCGTGGCAAGCGTCTTGAACGGCGGCTCCTTCGACATGCCGATGAAGGCGCAGAAGGTGAGCAGGTAGACGGCAAAAAATTCGGGCGGACCGAACTCAAGGGCGAATTTCGCCACCACGGGCGAGAGGAACGTGATGAGGATCACCGCCACCAGTGCGCCGACGAATGACGACGTGAAGGCCGCGGTCAGCGCGGCGCCGGCACGCCCCTTCTGCGCCAGCGGATAGCCGTCGAAGGTGGTCGCCACCGACCAGGGCTCGCCGGGAATGTTGAACAGGATCGAGGTGATGGCGCCGCCGAACAGCGCGCCCCAGTAGATGCACGACAGCAGGATGATTGCCGAAGTCGTGCCGCCGGGCAGCTGCGCCATGCCGAAGGTGAGCGGCAGCAGGATGGCGACGCCGTTCGCGCCGCCCAG
>Ga0105242_10001836_pt1 | contig 16664 bp, 15 predicted proteins | sample KBSM24metaG_FD_81521 | JGI IMG/M metagenome (GOLD analysis project Ga0105242, IMG submission 81521) | Miscanthus rhizosphere microbial communities from Kellogg Biological Station, Michigan, USA - KBS M2-4 metaG | ecosystem: Host-associated > Plants > Roots > Rhizosphere > Soil | place... | reverse complement strand
GCTGCTCCTGTGGAAGCTGGGAGATCCCGACATCCCGAGGCCGTCGCCGCCGGCGCGACCGCTCCCGCCGGGCAGCGGCGCGGTGCGATGGATCCTCCCGCGCAAGGCGTTCCTCGACCGGATGCGCATCGTCTGGCAGGCGGCATCGTGGCTGGCCCTCCTCGCGATGGTGCTCATCATCTCGCGGGCGATGATCCAGCTGCCGGTGTTCACGTGGGTCGGCATCCGCACGCTCCTGCCGGTCCTCGGGACGTCCTTCTTCATGGCGTTGCTGATCTTCGTCACCTACCGGCTGGTGCCGCGGACATTCGCCGGGATGCGACTGGGCGCCATGCACGACTCGCTGCACTACGAGCTGCCGCGGCCGCCGTTCAGCCTTCGCCGGGGATCGGTGCCCTGGGACGAGGTCTACTTCGACGGCAAGCGGCGCATGCTCGTGGGCGGAAACCTCCTGCTTCTCTGGCAACCGCTGGGAGGATCGGTATTCGACGAGGCGGAGCTCAAGGCCGCGGTGCTCGACCGGATCGCGCCCGCGAACGTCGTCGACGGCGCGCGCTTCCTGCGCCTCGCCTGGCCGGCGCTGCGCAAGCCGATTCTCCTCGCCGTCGCCGCGGCGCTCGTCCTCACGCTGCTCCAGTCCGCGTTCAGGGGCCGCCTCTTATAATCGGCACACCATGAAAATCCTCGTCATCGGCTCCGGAGGCCGCGAGCACGCGCTGGCCTGGCGCCTCGCCCAATCGCCCAGGGTTTCACGCGTCTTCGTCGCGCCCGGCAACGCCGGCACCGCGCGCGAGGAAGGCTGCATGAACCTCGACCTCACCTCGATCCCGGAGCTGGTGCGCTACGCGAAGGAAGGCGGCATCCATGCCACGGTCGTCGGTCCCGAAGGGCCGCTCGCCGCGGGCGTCGTGGATGCGTTCCGCGACGAGGGGCTTCGCATCTACGGGCCGTCGAAGATGGCCGCGCAGCTCGAGGCGTCGAAGGATTTCGCCAAGCGCTTCATGGCGCGGCACGACATCCCGACGTCGGGCTATGCGACCTTCACCGACGCGAAAGCGGCGCACGCCCACGTGATGAAGCACGGCGCGCCGATCGTGATCAAGGCCGACGGGCTCGCCGCCGGAAAGGGCGTGGTGGTCGCGACGACGGTCGACGAGGCGCATGCGGCGATCGACATGATGCTCGCCGGCAACAAGCTCGGCGACGCCGGCCATCGCGTCGTCATCGAGGAATTCATGGAGGGCGAGGAGGCGAGCTTCATCGTGATGGTCGACGGCAAGAGCGTGCTGCCGCTCGCCTCGAGCCAGGACCACAAGCGCATCTTCGACGGCGACCAGGGCCCCAACACCGGCGGCATGGGCGCGTATTCGCCCGCGCCGGTGGTGACGCCCGAAGTCCATCATCGCGTGATGAGCGAGATCATCGACCCGGTCGTGAAGGGCATGGCGGCCGAGGGAGTTCCCTACACGGGCTTCCTTTACGCGGGCCTCATGATCGGCAAGGACGGCGCGCCGCGCGTGGTGGAGTTCAACTGCCGCCTCGGTGATCCCGAGACGCAACCGATCCTCATGCGCCTCAAGAGCGACCTCCTCACGCTCGTCGACCATGCCATCGACGGCACGCTCGGCGAGGTCGAGGCCGAGTGGGATCGCCGCGCCGCGCTCGGCGTCGTGATGGCGGCCCTCGGCTATCCCGACACGCCGCGCAAGGGCGACGAGATCCACGGCCTTTCCAGGGACGGCGACGACGTCCACGTCTTCCATGCAGGCACGGCGCTCGACGGAAAGCGCGTCGTGACGAGCGGCGGGCGCGTGCTCTGCGTCACGGCGCTGGGCGACAAGGTCAAGATGGCCGCGGAGCGCGCATACGAGGTGGCCGAGAAGATCCGCTTCGACGGCATGCAGTTCCGCCGCGATATCGGCCACCGGGCATTCGGCCGGCGATGAACCCCGGCGCCGTCCGCGCATACCTCACGGGCCTGCAGGAGACGATCGTCTCGCGGCTCGAGGCGCTCGACGGCGGGAAATTCATTCGCGACGAGTGGAAGCGTCCCGAGGGGGGCGGCGGAATCTCCCGCCTTCTCGAGGACGGCAACCTGCTCGAACGCGGCGGCGTGGGGTTCTCCGCGGTGACGGGCACCAAGCTTCCACCGTCGGCGACGGCGCATCGTCCCGAGATCGCGGGCCGTTCGTGGGAAGCGATGGGCGTGTCGCTGGTGCTCCATCCGCGCAATCCGTACGTGCCCACGGTGCACATGAACGTGCGCTTCTTCGTGGCGGGCGACGTGTGGTGGTTCGGCGGCGGCATGGACCTCACGCCCTACTATCCGTTCGAGGAAGATTGCGCGCATTTCCATCGCGTGCAGCGTGACGAGCTGGCGAAATTCCCCGGCCTGCACGCACGCTTCAAGAAACAATGCGACGAGTACTTCTTCCTCAAGCATCGTAACGAGCCGCGGGGCATCGGCGGCACCTTCTTCGACGACTTCAACGAGGGTGGATTCGAGAGCGCCTTTGGCGTGATGCGGGCGCTCGGCGACGCGTTCCTGCCGGCGTATGTCCCGATCGTCGAGCGCCGCCGCGACATGAAGTTCGAAGAGCGCGAGCGCGACTTCCAGGCGTATCGCCGTGGCCGCTACGTGGAGTTCAACCTGGTGTGGGATCGCGGCACGCTCTTCGGCCTGCAGTCGGGCGGGCGCGCGGAGTCGATCCTGATGTCGCTTCCGCCGATCGTGAAGTGGCGTTACGGCTGGAAGCCGGAACCCGGCTCGCCGGAAGCGCGTCTCTACGACATCCTCATGCCGCCGAGGGATTGGACATGACTCAGCAGGGACACGTACCACTGGCTTCGCGCGAGATCCATCGCCGGCGCCTCGTGAGCGCGGGAAAGGTGGGCATCGCGATGATCGTGGCGTCGCTCGCGATCGGCATCGTGGGCTACATGACGCTCGAGGGGTTGGGATTCATCGACGCGTTCCTCAATGCGTCGATGATCCTCTCGGGGATGGGCCCGCTGCACAACCCCACGAGCACCGCCGGCAAGGTCTTCGCCGGCCTTTACGCGCTGTACTCCGGCTTCGCGGTGCTGGCCATCGCGGCGATCATGTTCGCGCCGATCATCCACCGCATCTTCCATCGCCTGCACGTCGCCGACAGCGAGCTCGAGCAGAAGGCCGGCGAGCGGACCGACGCGAAGCCGGAAGCGAAGCGCCGCAAGAAGCGCTAGGCCGTTCCTTCCAGCAGGATGAGGCGCCCCTTGCTGTTCGCCTTGCGCATCGCCTTCGGCTTCTCGTATTCCGGCGAGTCCCACCACTTCCGCGCGGCTTCGACGCTCGGGAACTCGATCAGCACGCGGCGCCGCTCGGGCCACTCCCCTTCCAGCACCGACACCGGCCCGCCCCGGTGGATGAAGCGTCCGCCGTATTTCTCGATGGTGGCCGGCACCGCCTTGGTATATTCCTTGTAGCCTTCCGGATTGGTGATCTCGATCTCGGCGAGAACGTAGGCGGGCATCTTTTCGTCCTTTTGGAATCCAACGGGTATGAGCCGGAAATCGTACCGCATTCCATGATCGCGACCCGCATCGCGGCCCGCGTGCGCGACCTGGGCGACGGCTTCCAGGTGCGACGCGCCCTTCCGGTCGCGGAATGCCGCAGCGTCGGCCCCTTCGTGTTCTTCGACCAGATGGGGCCGGTGACGCTCGAGGCGGGCCAGGCGCTCGACGTGCGCCCGCATCCGCACATCGGCCTCGCGACGGTGACCTATCTCTTCGAAGGCGAGATCCTGCACCGCGACAGCCTCGGCAGCGTGCAGGCGATCCGCCCGCGCGAGGTGAACTGGATGACGGCCGGCCGCGGCATCGTCCACTCCGAGCGCACGCCCCAGGAGCTGCGCAGCAAGCCGCGGCGAATGTTCGGGCTGCAGACGTGGCTCGCGTTGCCGCTGGAGGCGGAGGAGGACGAGCCGTCGTTCTCGCACCACGCCAACCTGCCGACCTGGGAAGAGGGCGGGGTCGCCATGACGCTCATCCTCGGAGATCTCCTCGGCCTCGCCTCGCCCGTGCCGACGCTCTCGCCGACGATCTACGCCGACATCACCATCGAGGCGGCGCGCCGTTTCGCGGTGCCCGCGGCGCACGACGAGCGCGGCATCCACGTCGTCGACGGCCGCGTCGAGATCGACGGGCAATCCTTCGACGCGGGCGAGATGGCGGTTCTCGAGCCCGGCAGCGAGTCGATCGTGTCCGCGCGCTCGTCCGCGCGCTTCATGCTCTTCGGCGGCGCGGCCCTCGACGCGCCGCGCCACGTCTGGTGGAACTTCGTGTCCAGCCGCGAGGAGCGCATCGCCGAGGCCGCGGCGGACTGGGAAGCGGGACGCTTCCCGAAAGTCCCGGGCGAGACCGAATCCATTTCCCTTCCGGAGCGCGGGCGCCCCAAGCCCGTGGGCTATCCATGAGCGACACCGCGCAAGACGCGATCCAGCATTCCGAGGGCGGCGGCCACGGCGAGTTCTTCATCATGCGCGAGGGCAAGCGCGTCGCCGAGCTCACCTATTCACGCTCGGGCGAGTCGGCGGTCGTCGTCGGCCACACCTGGGTCGATCCGAAGCATCGCGGCGGCACGCTGGCACCCAGCCTCGTCGACGCGGTGGTCGCCTGGGCGCGCGAGGAGCACCAGAAGATCGTGCCCGCGTGCTCCTATGTGCGGCGCGTCTTCTCCAGCTCGAACAAGTTCGACGACGTCTGGAGCCGCTAGGCCTTCAGGTCTTCGTACGCGAGCCGCACGGGCTCCGCGCCGTGGATCTTCTCCAGGCGTCGCACGATGAAGTGGCCGCGCGCCATGTCCTGGTAGTGCCCGATGAAGAGCGTGTTGATCACGGCGCCGCCGGCCGCGCCCAGCACCGGGATCATCTGCGCGGCGGTCTTCTGCGTCACCACGATGCCGAAGCGCGAGGCGATGAGCGAGACCAGGCGCACGAGCGCGGGCGCCCCGCTCTTCGACAGGCCCTTCTCCGCGAGGTATTTCGACGCTTCGGTGACGGCGGTGGCGAGCGCCGAGCGCGCGGCGAAGTAGGCCGACTCCGCCGCGTCGTCGGCCTTGTCCTTGGTGCTGCCCAGCGCGAAAACCGTGAGGCACGCGAGCTTCGTCTCCAGGTGACGGGGATCCTCGCCCTCCGCCGCGGCGATGTCGGCGATGGATCGAAGGATGAGCGTCGTCGAGATCGGCAGCTCGATGCCGAGGGCCGCGATGCCGAAGGCGCCGCCCATCGCGCCCGAGGTGGCCGCGGCGAACTTGTGCAGGCGATCGCTGGAGGCGCTCGGCTTGCGCGCGCCCAGCGTGCGCACCGCCACGTCCAGGGCCTTCATCAGCGCGGCTTCGGTGGCGGTGTGGATGGTCTTCTGCCATCTCTTCGGAAGCATCTTCATGCCGGCCTCGACGGGAGAGCCGAGCACCGAGGAGAACTTCACGGCGAGCCCGGGATTCTCGAGCAATGTCTTGGCGCGCTTGAGGTCGGCGAGGTCCTGCTTGTCGAGCGTCGGCATCAGAGGGTGTAGCTGAAGGTGAGCCAGGTCTTGCGGATGTTCCCGGCCGTGTCGGCGCCCGGATCGTAGCGTGCGTGCTGCAATCGGAGGATCGCGTTCGGCAAGATCTCCCAGGTGATGCCGATGTCCTTCTCGCGGCCGAAGTCGAGGCCGCCGAAATCGCTCTTGAACTTGTGGATCTCGGCGAAGAACGTGAAGGCGCCGACGGCATAGCGTCCCGTGAGCCAGTCGTCGCGCAAACCCTGCCGCGGCGTGTTGAAGAAGTTGAGCGTCCAGCCGTTGAACGCGTAGTAGTCCGTGAGCGGGTTCTGCACGCCGTACGCGCCGCCGTTGCTGCCCTTGGTCTCGTGGTCGAAGCGCACGGTCCAGTTCGACGCGGAGAGTCCCAGGCCCGCGCGCCAGTAGGGCGCGTCGATGCGCTTGTCGCCGTCGGCGAATGGCTTCTGCTGCGCGTATTCGACGATGTAGGGGATGTCGATCGGGCACTGCGGCCTCAAGCCGCCCTCGAGCTTCACGCCCAGGACGCGATACGAGTTGTCCGCGAAGCCGGTGAAGTTCACCGTCTTCGCCTGGTCGTGGAAGACGCCGTACGCGCTGAGCGCCTGCGAAGGCAGGAAATTCCACGACGCGCTTGCGAGCATGAGCCGAAGCTTCGCGACATTGCCGGAGGTGTCGCGGAGGCGGTCGAAGTACGCCGCCGTGACCTCGGTGTTCGGCAGGCCCGCGTACGCCGTGCTCACGCCATCGAAAAGCTGCGGAATCTGCCGGAAGTCGTTGTCGCTCACCCAGCGCTGGTTGCCGAAGCGCACCAGCTGGCGCCCGAGCTTGAGCCGCAGCCCGCCATCGCCCGCGTATTCGACGTTCACCTGGTTCGGCCCCGTGTAACTGGGATCCGGGAGCAGCGGGTAGGGAGAGGTTGCGAAATCGGCGCCGTTGTCGTTGAAGTGCTGCGGCCCGATGCGGTCGGTGTGGATGACCTCGACGTTGGCGCGCCAGCCGCGCCACGCGCCGGTGCGATAGCCCGCGATCGCGCGAATGGTGCCGCCCTCGGTCCGGTCCGGGTATTCGCTCTCGGTGATGGTGTTGTAACGGGGGCGCAGCTCCAGCGTGAAGCGCCCCAGCGCGAGGGACTGCTCGAGGCTCATGAAGTCGTCGGCCCGGGCGCCGGACGCGGAAACCCCCGCCAGCAGCGCTACAATCAGGCACCCGGATTTGAATCCCATCGAACCAGTCTCCCGCAGCTCCATGACGATGTCCAGACTGGCGCTCGCCCTGGGGCTTGCGCTCGCGGCGAATGCTACACGCGCCGCGTCGATCGAGGTGCAGGTGCGCGACGCCGCGGGCAACCCGCTGGGCGATTCGGCGATCTACGCCGTGCCCGCGTCGGGCGGCACCGAGGCGCGCAACGGCCGCGCGGCCATCGAGCAGGTCGACCGGGAATTCGTGCCGTACGTGACGGTCATCCAGGTAGGCACCACCGTGACGTTTCCCAATCGCGACCCGATCCTCCACCACGTGTACTCGTTCTCGCCCGCGAAGCCGTTCGAGATCAAGCTCTACACCGGCAAGTCGCCGAGCGAGGTGGTGTTCGACAAGTCGGGCGTGGTGACGCTCGGCTGCAACATCCACGACTGGATGGTGGGATACGTGGTGATCGTTCCCACGCCGCACTTCGGCAAGACCGATGCGACGGGCAACGTCCGGCTGCGCGACTTGCCCGCCGGGGCCTACGAGGTCCGGGCGTGGCATCCGCAGCAGCGCGCGGCCGCGCAGGCGCAATCGCTGGTGCTCGACGCGACCGGGACGGCGCGCACGAGCTTCGAGATCGACTCGCCGGCGCGCAAGCCGCGGTTCAAGCCGCCGCTCGACCGCCTCAAGTACTGATGCCGGCCGGCGCGCACGGCTTTCCCCGGCTCTCGAGCCTCGGCTCGCGGCTGGTGATCTTCTTCGTGGCGTTGCTCCTGCTGGTGAACGGCATCGGCGCCTTCCTCGTGCTCGAGGCCAACTCGCAGATCGCGCGCCAGACCATCGACCAGGAGCTCGAGCGCGGCGAGCGTGTCTTCCGGCAGCTCCTCGCGCAGAACCAGGCGCGGCTGGAGCAGGGTGCCGCGATCCTCTCGGCGGACTTCGCCTTCCGCCAGGCCATCGCCACCAACAACACCGGCACGATCCTCTCGGTGCTTCGCAACCACGGCGCGCGCGTCGGCGCCACCGTGATGACGCTCATCGCCCTGGACAAGACAGTAGTCGCGGACACGCGCGACGACTCCCGCATCGGCAAGCCCTTTGCGTTCCCGGCGCTCGTGGATGCGGGCATCGCGGACGGCAAGGCGTCGTCCATCGTGCTCATCGGCGACCGCCTCCACCAGCTCGTGGTGGTGCCGGTTCTCGCGCCCGATCCCATCGCGTACGTGGGCCTCGCGTTCGAAGTCGACGACGCCGCGGCAAAGGAGCTCAACCAGACCACGGGCCTCGAGGTGTCATTCCTGAGCGGCATGGCCGATGGCGGCTGGCGCCTCCACGCCTCGACGCTGGACGCGTCGTTGCGCCAGGAGCTCGTGGCGTCGTTCGCATCGCGCGCGGGCGACAAGACGCAAGCCGAGGTGCAGCTGGAGGGCGAGGCCTACGAGACGCGCATCGTGCAGCTCGCGACGCAGCAGGGGGCGCGGGTGGCCGCGCTGCTGCAGAAGCCGCTCTCCGTGGGCCTGGCACCCTTCCGCCGCATCCGCAACGCCTACTTCTGGCTCGCGCTCGCCGGCCTCACGCTGCTGGTGGCGGGAAGCCTCGTCATCGCGCGCAGCATCACGCGGCCCGTGGCGCAGCTCGCCGAGGCCGCGCGCCGCGTCCAGGACGGCGACTACTCCCGCCACGCCGAGCCCGCGAACCGCGACGAGATCGGCGAGCTCGCGGTGAGCTTCAACCACATGCTGGACGGCATCCAGAGCCGCGAGCGCGAGATCCTGCGGCTCGCTTACGAGGACGGGCTCACGGCGCTGCCGAACCGGGCGATGTTCAACCAGCAGCTCGAGCAGGCGGTGCGCACCGCGCGGCGCGAGGCGCAGCCGGTGGGCGTGCTGCTGTTCGACATGGACCGGTTCAAGGCGATCAACGACACGCTGGGACACCCGGTCGGCGACCAGGCGCTGCGCGAGGTGGGGCTGCGCGTTCGCACGGCGCTACGCGATTCCGACATCGTGGCGCGGCTGGGCGGCGACGAGTTCGCGGTGCTCCTTCCCACGGGAAGCTCCGAGCACTCGGTGCAGGTCGTGGCCGAGAAGATCCAGGCGGCACTGGAAGCGCCGCTCGTGATCGACGGGCAGAGCATGGACATCGCGGCCTCGATCGGGATCGCGCGCTTCCCCGAGCATGGCGAGGATGCGGCGTCGCTCCTGCGCGCGGCCGACGTCGCGATGTACGTGGCCAAGCGGGACAAGAGCGGCTTCGCGGTCTACGACCCGGCGCACGACGAGCGCCGCCAGGAGTTCCTCACCCTGCTGGGCGAGTTGCGCCACGCCGTCGAGGCTGGCGAGCTGGTGCTGTACTACCAGCCCAAGGTCTCGCTCGCCGACAACCGCATGTCGTCGGTCGAGGCGCTGGTGCGCTGGCGCCATCCGCAGCGCGGCTTCGTGCCGCCCTCGGAGTTCATCCCGTTCGCCGAGCAGACCGGCTACATCAGCGCGATCACGCGCTGGGTGATCCGCACCGCCGTCGCGCAGGCGGGCGAGTGGCATCGCGCCGGCCTCGGCATCCGCATGGCGGTCAACGTCTCCGCGCGCGACCTGCGCAGCGAGGACTCGCTGGTGCAGTACGTGTGGGCGGCGCTGCTGGAAGCGGAGCTGCCGCCGGGCATGCTCTGCCTCGAGATCACAGAGAGCGGCCTCATGGACGATCCCAAGAGCGCGCAGTCGACCCTGCGGAAGCTGCGCGACCTGGGGATCGCCACGTCGATCGACGATTACGGCACCGGCTACTCGTCGCTCGCCTACATCAAGCAGCTCGCGGTGAACGAGCTCAAGATCGACCGCACGTTCGTGGCCGGCATGGAGGCGGATCGCCGCAACGCCGCCATCGTGCGCTCCACCATCGAGCTGGGGCACAACCTGGGGCTCACCGTCGTGGCCGAAGGCGTCGAGACCGACCACGAGCTCGAGCAGCTGCGCGGCTTCGGCTGCGACATGGCCCAGGGCTACCTGTATGCGCGGCCGATGGCCGCGGACGCGCTCGAGGGTTGGCTAGGCGCGGCGCGCGACCGCGCCGCCCTGCGCTCCAGCGTCGGCGGAGCCCTTCGCGGGGGCTGAGATCTTCCAGGCCGCGTAGCGGCGAAGCGCCTCCGCGACCTCGTGGCGCAGGTCCTTCGCGCTCACGGGCTTCGGCAGGAAGCGGAAGACGTGCGCCTTGTTCACGAGCTCGATGCCGAGCTCCGCGTCGGGCTCGTCGGCGAGCAGGATGGTGAGCACGCCCGGGCGTTTCGCCTTGATCTGCTTGAAGAGCGCGACCAGCCCGTCCATGCCGGCGCCGAGGTCGGCCACGACCGCCGCGATCTCGCGCTTGCCGAATTCCTTCGCGGCTTCCGCGGGCCCGGTGACCTGGACCACTTCGGCTTCGCCGGCGAGCAGGCGCTCGAGGCCTTTCCCGAGCCCTTCCTTGGGATCGATCACGAGCAGCGACCCGGCGGTGCGCGGCGAGCTCGCGACGACCGGCACGGCGCCGGCCTTGTCCATCGCGACCTTCATCGCGTCGCCGACATCCTTGCGCAGGTCGTCGTTGTCCCACGGCTTCTTCACGAAGCGGTAGATCTCGCCGTCGTTGATGGAGCCCACCAGCGCCGCGAGGTCGCTATAGCCGGTGAGGAGCATCCGGACCGTATTCGGGGAGGCGTCGCGGGCCTGGCGCAGCAGCTCCACGCCCGTCATGTTCGGCATGCGCTGGTCGCTCACGATCACGTGGACGCCACCGGTCTGCAGGTGCGCCATGGCCTCGTCGCCGGACCGTGCGGTGAGCACCTCGTATTCCTGGCGGAAGAGCGCCCGCACGCCGTTGAGGATGCGCTCGTCGTCGTCGACGAAGACGATGCGCGGCTTCGCAGGCGCCGCGGGCTTTGCGGGCGCGGGCGGCGCCGCGGGTTTCTCGGCCTCCGGTGCCGCGGGCTTGGTTGCCGCAAGGTCCTTCGCGAGCTGCGGCTGCGCCTTCATCGTCTGCGTGCGCGTGGGCTGGAAGCCGTGCTTCGGCGGGCCGTAGGAGGCGGCGGGCGCGTCGGTCGTGCTCGGGATGTCGAGCGGTCGTTCGATGGACGCGGGCTGGTCGCTTGCAGGCGGCGCGGCCATCTTCGTGGGCTCGGGGGCAGGCGCAGGCTCGGGCGCTTTCGCCGAAGCGGCTTCGTCTTCGTCGACGAGATCCACCAACTCGCCCGGAATGGCCTTCGTCGAGGGCGCGGGGGCGGGGGCCGGCGCGGCCGCCTTCCTCGCGATCGGCGTCACGTTCGGCGCGAGCTTCGTGCCCGGCGGCGCCACGGGCGCCAGCGGACGCGCAGCAGTGTCGGAAAGGCCCAGGCGCAAGCCATCGGCGAACTCGATCGCGTTGCCGAAGCGGTCGATGGGATCCTTCGACAACGCCTTCTGGATGACCCAGTCGAGCTGCCACGCGATCTTGTTGTCCACCGACGACGGGTCGGTCGGCCGGTCCTTGAGGACGTGCTGCTCGATCTCGGCGGGCGTGCCGCTGAAGGGCGTCTTGCCGGTGACGAGCTGGTAGATGATCGCGGCCGCCTGGTAGACGTCGGTGCGCGCCGTCGAGGGGTCCTTCTCGAACTGCTCGGGGGCGCGGTAGTTCACCTCCACCGGCGGGCTGGAGAGGAGCATCGCGTGCCCGAAATCGGTGATCTTGAGCCGGCCGTCGGGCCCGAGGATGAGGTTCGAGGGCTTGAGGTCGCCGTGGAAGCCGTGCTTCGCGTGCAGCCAGCCCAGCGATTCCAGCATCGGCTTGGCGAGGTCCCACACGTTGCGAAGCTCCGGGTGCGCGCCTTCCTTGAGCAGCGACGAGAGGGGCTTGCCCTCGCACAACTCGGAGACGATGCCGATCGCCTTCTCGTTCTCGACCACCTCGAAGCTCGGCGCGATCGCCGGATGCTCGAGGCGCATGACGGTGAGCGAGAGCTTGCGGAACTCCGCGAGCGCCTCGCCATGGAGCAGCGTGCGGGGCACGATCTTGATCGCGACCTGCTTCTTGCTGTCGGCGTCCTCGGCGCGATAGACGGCCGCGCGCGGCCCCTTCGCGATGAGGGTGATGATCTCGTACTTGCCGATGCGCTTGGAGGTGGCGTTGGCGCTCACGCGTACGCTCCCTCGCGGGTCTCGGCGGTGTCGGTTTCGGCGGGCGGGTTCATGGGCAGCACGACGGTGAACCGCGAGCCTACCCCGACCTCGGTACGCACGTCGATGCGTCCGCCGTGCTGGGCGACGATCTTGTAGGCGATGGTGAGGCCCAGGCCGGTGCCCTTGCCCACGTCCTTGGTGGTGAAGAACGGGTCGAAGATCTTCGGCAGGTCCTCGGGCCTGATGCCGCGGCCGTTGTCCTCGACCTCGATCGCGACGCGCTCCATGCCGTCGCGCCGCGTGTAGACGCTGATCACGCCGTGCGGCTTGTCCATCGCCTGCGCGGCGTTGGTGAGGAGGTTCAGCAGCACCTGGTTCACCTGCGACGGCGAGCACGTGATGGACGGGATCTCGCCCAGCTCCAGCTCGACCTCCAGATTCTTCAGGGTAGGCCGCGCGATGAGGAGCGTGGCGCGAACCCCCTCGTTCACGTTGAAGCTCGCGACCTTGCTGCGGTCGATGCGCGAGAAATTCTTGAGGTTCGACACCAGCTCGGCGATCTCGTCGATGCCGTGCAGGCCGTCGTTGGTGAGCGCCTCGAGGTCCTCGAGGTTCTCGTCGTTGGGGCCGACCTTGTCGCGCAGCGCCGGCAGTCGCTCGCGCACCACCGCCATGCTGTTCTTCACGTAAGCGAGCGGCGTGTTGATCTCGTGCGCCACGCCCGCCACCAGCTGGCCGAGCGAGGACATCTTCTCCGACTGGACCAGCGCCGCTTCCGATTCCTTGAGCTGCCGCAGCGCCTTCTCCAGGTCGGCGGTGCGGGCGGCGACGCGGCGCTCCAACTCCTCGTTGGCTTCCTGCAAGGCGGCCTGCGTGGCGGCGACGCGCGAGCCGAGGTAGCCCACGCCGAGGAGGAGGGCCGCGGCGTAGACGACGAGATAGATGCGCCAGCGGTCCTTCTCGTCGAGCGAGTCCTCGAGGGTGCGCGCGAGGTCGCGGGCCGCGAGGTCCACGCGGGCGCCCACGGTGAGGAACGAGAACTTGCTCCACGCGGCGGCCTCGTTGGCGCGCGCGGCAAGGAACGATCGCACGGCGGCGTCCACGCGTTGCACGCTTTCGGCGGCCTGGGGATCGCCCGCGGCGGCGGTGGAGAGGACGACGAGGCGCGGCTCGATCGAGCGCGCGGCATCGGCCTGGAACTCGATGTCGGCGGTGCGCAGGCCCGCGCGCAGGAACTCGACCTGCGTCGTGATGGTGTTCGAGCGCTCGACCGCACGCGCGTCGCGCGAGCGCAGCGCCGCTCCCTGGTTGGCGAGGGTCACCAGCGCTTCCCGCGCCGCTTCCAGCGCCTTGACCGAGCGGCCGTGCGCCTCCCGAAGCTGCACGAACGCGGACTGCTTGTCGCCGATGGCCGCCTGGATGGGCGCGACGTCGAGGCGAGCGGCGCGCGCCGGGCCCCGGTCGAGTGCGGAGAGGACGCGCGAGATCACTGCGCTGCGGTCCACGAGGGGCGCCGACGAGGGCGCGAAATCGTTGGCCACGCGCAGGGCGTCCATGTCCCAGCGCGAGTCGGCGTCGCGCAGCTCGCGCAGGAGGGTGAGGGCGTTGACCTGGTCCTTGTACCCCATGGACTGCGTCTTGGCGAACAGGAACGCGAGCAGGCCCAGCAGCGCGAGCGCGCCCAAAGCGACCATGGCGGTCCTGCGGGTATTACGGGGGGTCATGGCACCGATTCTCGCGGCAAATTGCAGCCCGCGGATGTGATCCAGGTCACTGCGGTAGTTACACGTGTAGCCCTGCCGGCAACCCGCTATTCCCCGAGATACGCCTCCCGGATCCGGGGATCTCCCAGGAGGGTACGCGCTTCGCCCGCGATCGACACGAGGCCGCCTTCCAGCACGTAGCCGCGGTGGCTGGTTTCCAGCGCGAGCCGCGCGTTCTGTTCCACCAGGAGAAGCGTCACGCCCTCGGCGGCGATGGTGCGGATGACCTCGAATATGCGCTCCACCATGAGCGGTGCGAGACCCATCGAAGGCTCGTCCAGCAGCAGCAGGCGCGGGCGGCTCATGAGCGCCCGGGCGATCGCGAGCATCTGCTGCTCGCCGCCGGAAAGGGTGCCGGCGGTCTGGGCGCGCCGCTCCTTGAGGCGGGGGAAGAGGCTGAAGGCGCGCTCCACGTCGGCGGCGACCCCGGCGCGGTCGTTGCGGGCGTAGGCCCCCATCGCCAGGTTCTCCTCGATGGTGAGCTGGGCGAAGACGCCGCGCCCCTCGGGAACGAGGGCGAGCCCGCGGCGGGCGATTTCCGGCACGCGCAGCCCGGTGATGTCCTGGCCGTCGTAGAGCACGCGTCCGCCCGCGGCGCGCACCAGGCCGGTGACCGCCTTGAGCGTCGTGGTCTTTCCCGCCCCGTTGGCGCCGATGAGGCACACGAGCTCGCCCTGCTTCACCTCCAGGTCGATGCCCTTCACGGCGCGGATTCCGCCGTATGAAACCTGCAGCTGCTCGAGGCGGAGGAGGCTCATTCGGGCGCAGGCGCGGGGGCGGGCGGCGGCGTGGCGTGGCCGGTGCCGAGGTAGGCCTCGATCACCTTGGGATCCTTCTGGATGTCGCGCGGCAGCCCCTCGGCGATGTTGCGGCCGTAGTCGAGCACCAGGACGCGGTCGCACAGGCCCATGACGAGCTTCACGTCGTGCTCGATGAGCAGCAGCGTGATGCCGTCCTTGCGGATCGACTCGAGGAGCTTGCGAAGGTCGAGCTTCTCCGTGGCGTTCATGCCGGCCGCGGGCTCGTCGAGCGCCAGCAGGCGCGGCTCGGTGGCGAGGGCGCGAGCGATCTCGAGGCGGCGCTGGTCGCCGTACGAGAGGTGCTTGGCGAGCTCGTTGCCGCGATGCGCGATGCCGACGTATTCGAGCAGCTCGCGGGCGCGCTTCTCGATCGCCGCTTCCTCCGCGCGCGTGCCGGGACCGCGCAGGACGGCGCCGATGATCGTGGCGTGCGTGCGCACGTGGCGTCCGATCATCACGTTCTCGAGGGCCGAGAGGTTGGCGAAGAGGCGGATGTTCTGGAAGGTCCGCGCGATGCCGAGCTTGGCGATGCGGTCGGGTGTCGCGTTGCGCAGCTCGCTCGCCTCGAAGCGGAACGATCCCTCGTCGTGGCGGTAGAGCCCCGTCAGCACGTTGAAGAGCGTCGTCTTGCCGGCGCCGTTCGGGCCGATGAGGCCGTAGATCTCGCCCTTGTTGATCGAGAAGCTCACCTCGGACAGCGCCGTGAGGCCGCCGAAGCGCTTGGTGACGCGCTCGACCTCGAGGATCTTGGTCGCGGGAGCGGGATCGGCGCTCATGCGCTAAGCCTCGTTCTTGGGCACGGCGAGCTCGCGCTTGCGCAGCGCCGAGGGCAGGATTCCCGCCGGTCGGAACAGCATCATCACCACCATCGCGAGCCCGAACAGCAGCATGCGGATCACCTCGGGGTCGATGAGCGAGCGCCCGAAGATGCGCTGCTGCACGTCCGCGCCCACGGTGTAGCGCAGGATCTCCGGCACGAAGGAGAGCAGGATCGCGCCCAGGATCACGCCCCAGATGTTGCCCATGCCGCCCAGCACCACCATCGAGAGCACCATCACGCTCTCGGTGAGGATGAAGCTCTCGGGGCTGATGAATCCCTGGATCGCCGAGAACATGCCGCCCGCCACGCCGCCGAACGACGCTCCCATGGCGAAGGCGAGGAGCTTCATGTTGCGCGTGTTGATGCCCATCGCGCGCGCGGCGAGCTCGTCCTCGCGGATCGCCTCCCACGCGCGGCCGATGCGCGAGTTCTGCAGCCGCAGGTTCACGACGATCACCAGCACCAGCACGGCGAGGAGGAAGTAGTAGTACTTGATCGTGCCCGACACGACGAGGCCCGCGACGTTGGTGTTGTTCGCGAAATCCAGGCCGAAGAGCTTGATCGAGTCGATCGTGGTGATGCCTTTCGGGCCGTTGGTGAGGTTGAACGGCTCCGAGAGGTTGTTGAGGAAGATGCGGATGATCTCGCCGAAGCCGAGGGTCACGATGGCGAGGTAGTCGCCTCGCAGCTTCAGTGTCGGGGTTCCCAGGAGCACGCCGAACAGGCAGGCGACCGCCGCGCCGATCGGCAGGATCATCCACCAGGGCAGGTGCAGGCCGAAGTGCGGCGAGGCGAGCAGCGCATAGACGTACGCGCCGACCGCGTAGAACGCGATGTAGCCCAAATCCAGCAGCCCCGCGAAGCCCACCACGATGTTGAGCCCCAGCGACAGCAGCACGAACAGGATCGCGAGGTTGGTGATGCGCACCCACGCGGTTCCCGCCATCGCGAGCACGAACGGCAGCGCGACGAGCGTCGCTGCGATCAGCGCGAGGCCGATCCACCTCGCCTGCGGATGCTTCCGGAGGGAGTCGGCGAAATTCACGCGCGGTCTCCCACGCGCTCGCCGAGCAGCCCCTGCGGCCGGAAGACCAGCACCAGGATCAGCACGATGAAGGCGTACACGTCCTTGTAGTTGGAGCCGAAGAGGCTCGCCTCCGGGCTCGCCGCGCAGACGTCCGCGAAGCCGGGCAGGTAGTCGTTCAGCACGCAGACGTTGGTCCAGTCGCCGACGTATCCCGCGCCGAGCGCCTCGATGAGGCCCATGAGGATGCCGCCAAGCACGGCGCCCGCGATGTTGCCGATGCCACCCAGCACCGCGGCGCTGAAGGCCTTGAGGCCCAGCAGGAATCCCATCTGGTAATGCGCGATGCCGTAGTAGCTGCCTACCATCACCCCCGCGACGGCGCCCAGCCCCGCGCCGATCACG
>Ga0105242_10001835_pt1 | contig 16665 bp, 9 predicted proteins | sample KBSM24metaG_FD_81521 | JGI IMG/M metagenome (GOLD analysis project Ga0105242, IMG submission 81521) | Miscanthus rhizosphere microbial communities from Kellogg Biological Station, Michigan, USA - KBS M2-4 metaG | ecosystem: Host-associated > Plants > Roots > Rhizosphere > Soil | place: Michigan... | reverse complement strand
CGATTTCGCCGTCTTCTCCAGTGAACCCGTCTATTGAATTAGCTGCTTTCACAGCATCAAATGTCGCATCCCAGACTCGATTCGGTTCGATCAGCAGCACTGCATTCGCGACTCCAAGCAACGCTTGTGGTAAAAACGGATCTGACACGTCTATTCGCCGAGCTTCTGTTGATGCTGTCTCAATCAACTCCAGTGCTTTGTCTTTATCCGTCTTCGCTAGCAGCTTGGCACATTGTGCAAGCACCCAGGCTCTTTGAAGATGAGTTAACTCACCTTTGCTGGCCATCTCCAACGCCTGATCCGTCAACTTCTTTTCAACTGAATAAGTAGCAATTGATTGATCAACGTAAGCCTGCATACCCTTACGCATTTCCGAGTCATCTATCTTGCTGACGTAGTCACGGGCTTTCATGTCTCCGCGCCGCAAGAAGAGGTATATGAGTTGAATATGGAGTGAGTCGCGTTCGGCGGATGTTTTGGCTCGGTCCACTCGATCGAGAAGCGTCTGCTCTTGGTCAGTTGTAGGCTTGTCGGGCTTAACTCCTTTTGTAATCCATTCATCCTCTCGCTTACGAATGTCTTCAGAGACCATGGAGTTCAGGGCATTCAATTGACCACGAAGTGACTCGACCATGTCTGCCGGAGCGAATTGTTCAAAGAGTGGAAGCAGTCGTTTGAGAACTAGATACTTTGGTTCAACCCCGCTTGAGTTTGTATCTGTACCGGGAGGTGGAAGCGGTCGCAGAAGAATTCCGGCTGCGGTTTGAAAGAAAGCCATGCGCAATTCGGGCGAGACATCGGCTGGTGCAGTGCTGTTCGAACTTTGCGACGAGGATGTTCCGCCAGTGCTAAAAGTGATGAAGAGATGAGGCGTAAAGATGTATGACGAAAGAAGCGAAACACTGTTTTCGTCAGACTGCGGATTGCCCGCAGCAATTGATAACAGTGCTGCGTAACGACTGTCTGCTAGTTTGGGTGCTTTCTCCCGAACGTCGGTCAGGAAATCGACACTCTCACGGCTGACAACGCTGAGCGCCGGGTCAGCAAACTCGAGAGCCCGATCTATTTCACCGCTTTGAAGCATCTCACGCGAAACACTCAATCGTTGGCTCAACGCTTCTGGTAGCCGTCCGGCATTCGTATTCTGATTCGTTGCCGAATTTGCCGCCTCCAGCTTTTGCGCTGTCAGCTTGTCGAGAAACTCGTTGCTGAGAACTCGATCATGTCGAGCCGCCAAGCCCAAAACCTCGCGACGAACGTTTGGGAATGAATTCAGTACGTAGCCTCCACCGGTTTTAGCTTTCTGCCGGTTGATATCTTCCTGTTTTTTTTGCTCGTTCTCCTGATCGGCTGACTCCGCCGCTTCCCACGCTTTTCGAAACATCACTCGTGCTTGATCAGTGTCTACCAGCCAGAGAGCGTCGGCGATGCGGGCTAACGATCGTGCGCGAAGGGTTGAGTCCCTAAAGGCGCGAGCGTCCGTAGACAGCGCGACCAACAACGACCGTGCTTGTTCGCGTCGTGCTCGTTCCTTTAGTTCGGCCTCGGTGTTTACCTTGGTCTTGGTAGCCGCGCTTTTGGAAGAAGCTACCGGCTTTGGTTCCGTAGTTTGGGCAAAAGCGACGACGGAAATACTGAGCAGGAGTAACGCAGAGAAGAGACGTGTGAGTTTCATGAACGCAGACTCCTAAACGGAACGTTCGGTAGATGTGGGGACCAAGAGTATTTCAGTTTGGTCCAGATGCCAATTGTTCCCGTCTTTCCAACACAGACTGTGCGATGGCGAGCGTTGCAACTGCACGCGGAGTTTCTCCCGTAAAACCTTTTGCGATTTGAATTGAACGCAGGAGGTCGGCGCGAGAAACCAGTCGAAAGACAGTAAGGAGATCAAAGTCTTCTGCCGTTGCGTTGGTAGCTACGACCATCTGTGCCGTTTGCAGTTGCGATGAGATTTGGCTGTCTTCGCCCGTGAATGATTCGGCGGAGTTCGCCGCCTTAACAACCTCGCTTAGAGTTTCCCAGCCGCGAACCGCATCGATGTCCGCGAAGCCTGCGGCAACAGCGGTCAGCGCGCGGGCACGATCCGGATCGCTACCACTGATTCGACGACTCTCGGTTAGGGCTTCTTCGAGCAAGTCACTTGCTCGTGAACGTTCAGCCGCAGCTACCAGACGAGCTGCGGTTGTAAAGGCCCAAACTTTCTGAATGCTGGTCAGCTCTCCAGTTCGAGCGAGACGCGTTACTTCGGTAACGTCCTTATTTCGCACAGCAAGTTGTGTCAGTTGAAAATCAGTGTAGGCTTTTACCTTTTTGCGCATTTCCGCATTCTCGATCTTGTCGACCAAATCGCGGGCGCGCGGATCGCCTTTTTCGGTTAGCGCAACAGCATAGTCCGCATAGATGGCATCACGAAGATCTGCACGCCCGGCACGATCGAGCCGGTTCTGCATTCGCTCGAGCGGATCACCTTCGGAAGCCTCAGGCTGGATTCCAACTGTAACCGCTCTATTTGGTCCCTGCTGAAATTCAGGGGGAACGTACGAGGCGAGCGCAGTCATCTGGGTACTTAAACCTGCTGCAAGATCCGGCTCGTATTGTTCATAGACGGGAAGCAGTCGCTTGATCATCAGGTACTTGCCGAGTCGTCCGGAAGATGTTTGGTCCTGCTCCGGAACGGGGGAGGGTTGCATCAATATCTGTGCTGCTACTCGCAGAAAATTTCGGCGCAGGCCCGGATCCGCTTCCGGTGCGGGCGTCGGACCGCGGCTCCGGCTTTGGTTTGCACCTCCATCAGGCGTGAAAGTCACATACAGAAATGGAGTCAACAGATACGACGACAGCCCGGAAACGGTGTTGGCGTCAGCAAGCGGATCACGCGCGACTCGCGCGAGAAGAGTGTTATAAGCACCGTCGGCGAGTTGTGCGTTTTTTTCTCGCAAAGCAGAGAGGAAAAAAATTGAGTCGATGCTTACCTGGTTTAAAGCAGGACCTGCAAACTCCATGGCCCTTTCGATTTCACCATCCTGAACCAGGCGTCTCGCGAGTTGTAATCGCTTCGAAGCGCCTAATTGTTGTTCAGCTCCACTTCGCCGCACAGCGGCTGACGCTTCGTCACGTTCCTTCTGATTTGCGTCATCGAGGATCTTTAAAAACTCCTCGCCGAGTTTCTTGTCACGCTTGGCAGCCAGTCTCAAAACTTCACTTCGCAAGTCCGGGCCACCACGAAAGAATACGGGGCCATCACCAGAAGAAGCCTTCTTCAGTTGTTCAGCACGCGTCTTCGTTGTTTCTTCGTCGACTATTGCTGCTGCATCCCAGGCACGTCGAAACAGTTCTCGCGATCGATCCGGATCAGTGTCCCACAATACATCCGCCGCTCGTGCCTGAACTCGGGCACGGCGTGTTTGATCTTTGAAGCTGCGAGCTTCGTCAGCGAGTGTCGTGACAAGCGAGATCGCCACAGCGCGACGCTGTGCAGCCTCGGCGTCGGCCTCAGCATTTGCCGGCTTCGAAGTTTTGGATTTTTTTGCCTGAGGTTGACCAAAAGCAGAACTAAGGCCGAGATTCATACAAGAAATGACAACGAGAACAGCAAGCAGTTGCCGAAACATTTGAAGCTCCTAAGTTGACGGAAAAAGCGGGATGGATGTAACCAGTTAGTACACGTTTTGCAAATCGTGAGGTTCCAGATCTTTTTGGTTGTAGGTCCTTTGGCCCATTGGTCTTGGGTGAGGCCAAAGACCAAAGACCTAAACAGCAATCACTTCCAAATCCGGATCCACTTCCTGTTTCAGCATTCCTTCAATCGCCATTAGTGTCCCGGTTAGTGAACTCGGACAGCTGCCACAGGCGCCCTGATATCGGATGCTGAGCGTGTGTTCCGACAGGCCCATGATTTCAAGGTAACCGCCATCGCCCATGAGCGCCGGACGGACTTTCTCATCCAAAATCTCGTTAATCTTTACGAGCCTCGGATCGTCGCTAGTCACTGCCGCAATCGATCCTCCCACTGCCGCCGCCGCTGCGGCTGCTGACGCTACAACTGGCTCAGTGGCCCGAATCGGAACCGCCAGGGTGGGCAGTAAATCGTCCCAATCCCCTTCGTCATCTTTCTCGACAGTAATCATCTGGTCCATGTAAAAGACGGACATAATGTGGCCCACGTCGAAAAGAGACTTGGCCAGCGGGTCATTCTCGGCTTGAGATGCGGAGCTAAATGAGCGCGCGACACCGTTGCTGACTGGTTCTCGCAGAATAAATTTCACCGCATTAGGGTTTGGAGTCTCTTGAATATCGCTAATCTTCGGCATCAAACTACTTTCCAGGCGGTTGGCCTTACCAATTTTTTCACTTGCATTATAGCGGTTTTCTGCGGGTTTCGCAGGGAGCCATGAAGTCGTAACATTGTGGGGTCTAACACCGCTAAGTACCTTGGAAAAAACATAAAAATGTGACTAGCAAGACCCGTTGCTAAAAACCGAATCCGCGCATATACTCCTCCGCCTCACTTGGACCCCCTTCACAAGGTGAGACAAGTTGAGATAGAGGCAGGCGATAGCGAGGGTCGCCTGCCTCTTGTTTTTTATTTGAACTTTGTCCTTCGTGCTTGGTACTTTGAACCGACTTTTACGAAGCACTAAGAACAAAGCTCAAAGCACGGTTTCTGATGAACATCGGCATCACCGTTTATCCAACTTACGGCGGCAGTGGGATTGTTGGCTCAGAACTTGGAAAAGAACTTGCCGAACGGGGCCATACAGTCCACTTCATAGCTTCGGCCTTGCCCACGCGACTCACGGAACTGAATGAGCGGGTCCGTTTCCATGAGGTTGAAATGATGTCGTACCCGCTCTTCGAACATCAACCTTATACACTCGCACTCGCCACGAAGATGGCCACGGTTGCGGAGGAAGAGAATCTCGATTTACTTCACGTTCATTACGCCATACCCCACTCTATCAGCGCGATTCTTGCTCGTGAGTCTCTGAAGCCAAAACGACGACTTCCAGTAGTCACCACGCTGCATGGCACTGACATTACATTGGTGGGTGCCGACCGGTCCTATCTACCAATTACGCGTTATGGAATTGAACAGTCAGACGGTGTGACGGCAATCTCTCATTACTTGAAAGAAGCGACCCGGGAAACATTTCACTTCGACGACATCGAGGTCATTCCAAACTTTGTCTGCCAACACGACTACAAGCGTCAACCGGTTGCTTCACTGAAGGAATCGTTGGCGCCGCACGGGGAGTTGTTGGTGGCCCACGTTTCAAATTTTCGTCCAGTCAAACGTCCAGTTGATTGCGTAGAGATTTTCGCCCGCATCCTGAAGAAGGGAATAAACGCTCGGCTGGTGATGGTTGGTGACGGCAGTGAGCGCACAAACGCCGAGCATCGTGCTCGTTGTCTCGGGATCTACGACAAATGTACATTCGTCGGAAAACAGCCAAGAATCGTCGACTATCTTTCGGTCTCTGATGTTTTACTGTTGCCTTCCGAGCAAGAATCATTTGGGCTGGCCGCATTAGAGGCAATGGCGTGCGAGGTGCCGGTGATTGCTTCGAGGGTTGGGGGCATTCCGGAAGTGATCACAGACGGTGAGACTGGTTTTCTAAGCGAGGTAGGAGACCTCGATAAGATGGCTGAAGACGCAGCTCGCTTGCTGGTTGACGAGACGTTTCGCCGTGAAACTGGAGAACGAGCTCGTGAGTCAGCAATCAGTCGGTATCGTACGGACGTAGTTATTCCGCAGTACATCAGCTTTTATGAAAAGGTAATAGCCAAATGATCTAATTAGCCCCGACGCGTGAGAAAAGTGCGGCGGATCCCTCCAATAAACGACAGATACAATTTGGAAGACTCTAATGAGACGCTCACTCATTGCATTGATTCTGTGCTTTCAATCCTTGGCGACTCTCGCTGCGCAGCAGCCATCTCCTTCGCCACCCCCTCCTCTACCGCAAACCAAAACTGAAACGCAGAAACCCCAGCCTCAGCAACGCAACGAGGATGTTGACGTCGTCAAGATCACTACCAATCTTGTTCAGGTCGATGCGGTGGTTACCGACAAGAACGGCAACAGGATTACTGATCTTCGTCCCGAAGAAGTCGAGATGCTTGAAGACGGCAGGAACCAAAAGATCACGAACTTCTCGTACATAGCTCTCGATTCAAAACCACCAGACACTTCTAACGCGAAGCCTCTGGATAAAAACGCTCCCCCAACGCCTCCAGTAAAACTTCGTCCCGAACAAGTTCGTCGGACAATGGCGCTCGTAGTTGACGATCTCGGGGTTTCATTTGAAAGCGCGAATTACGTCCGGCAGAGTTTGAAGAAGTTTGTCGATCAGCAAATGCAGCCGGATGATTTGGTAGCCATCATTCGAACCAGCGGTGGTATTGGTGCCCTCCAACAGTTCACTTCAGACAAGCGTCAGCTCTACGCGGCGATCGAGAAAGTAAAGTGGCAACCCAACGGGCGTGGAAACATTAGTGCCTTCGCCCCACTCGGAAGTGATCCAAACATTCAAAGCGAAGGACAAACGGACAGCGGGCAAACACGAGACGCGGACATCGAGCAATTTCGTGAAGACTACTTCGCGGTGGGTACATTGGGTGCGCTCAATTATGTCGTCCGAGGCTTGAGAGAACTGCCCGGCAGGAAAAGTATTGTGCTGTTCTCGGAAGGCTTTCAAATTATTAATTCAGAAGATTCATCGGTTAACGACCGAATTCTTTTCGGCTTACGTCGCTTAACTGACCTCGCAAACCGCGCCTCGGTTGTTATCTACACCATGGACCCACGTGGATTGCAGCCATTGGGACTGACTGCCGCTGATTCGACGGCGATGATGACTCCTGAGCAAGTCGAACAACAGTTGAGTAATCGCCGGAATGCTTTGTTTGAGTCGCAGAGTGGTCTCGATTACCTCGCAGCTCAAACTGGTGGTATGTCCATCAAAAACACCAACGATCTGAATGGTGGAATGAAACGGATCATTGCTGATCAAGAAGGCTACTACCTGATCGGTTACCGACCAGATGACTCGACTTTTGATAGGGTGAATGGTCGAACGAAGTTTCACCACATTTCTCTCAAAATAAAACGAGCCGGAAAATACAACATCCGAATGCGTAACGGCTTTTACGGCGTTAGCGATGAAGTGATTACTCCGACAGCGGGGCGAACTCCTCAGGAGCAAATCCTCAACGCCCTGACGTCTCCATTTGCGAGGTCAGGGATTCATCTTCATCTTACTTCGCTTTTTGTTAACGATGCTCAGACCGGATCGGCAATGCGCTCGATGCTGCATGTAGATCCTCGGGACATCGATTTCACACAAGAACCAGACGGAATGCATAAGGCTGTATTCGATATTCTGGCAGTGGCATTCGGCGACAACGGTCAGGTACTCGAACAGTTCAGCTATACGCAAACGCTTCGAATCAAGGATGAAAATTTCGCGCGCGTCTTGAACAATGGTTTCACTTATCACGTGACTGTGCCTGTCAAGAAAGCAGGCGCTTATCAACTACGAACGGCTTTGCGTGACAAGTCGTCGGAACGCCTTGGTTCTGCGTCCCAGTTCATTGAAGTTCCCGATATCAAGAAGAACAAACTTTTGCTTTCGGGGATTGTTTTACGCGGCATGACATTGGATGCTTACCTGAAAAATGCTGGTGTGAAAAACGAAGAGCAAACTACGAACGATATCGCAGTGGACGCTCTTCCCAAGGCTAGTCCGGCATTGCGACAGTTTCAAACGGGCATGGCGCTGGCTTACGGGGTCACTATTTACAACGCTCAGCTCGACAAGACGAGCGGCAAGCCAAATCTCAAGATACAAGTGCGCGTATTTAGAAATGGCGAGCAACTGTTTGCCGGAAACGAACTGGGCTACGATGCGACTCAGCAGGCCGATCTGAAACGGCTCAGTGTGGTAGGCGGTATTGAGCTTGGGAGTGCAATGGCGCCGGGCGAGTACGTGTTACAAATCATCGTTAAAGATCTGGTGAAAGAGAAACCGAGAGTTGCGACACAGTGGATGGATTTTGAGATAGTGAAGTGATGGACGGCTGAGCTTTGTACTTGGTGCTTTGTGCTTTGCTGTTTTAGTTTGCAATCCAATTCGCTAACACTAACTAAAGAACTAAGAACCAAGCTCAAAGCACTAAGTACAAAGTACAAAGTACAAAACACAAAGTTTCGACCATCCATGCCATCAATCATCATCGGCACCGCAGGCCACATCGATCACGGCAAAAGCGCACTTGTGCGTGCCTTGACGGGAACGGATCCGGATCGCCTACCAGAAGAAAAGAAACGCGGTATCACAATTGATCTTGGTTTTGCCGATCTTGAGATCGACAACGTTCGACTGGGTTTTGTTGATGTTCCAGGGCACGAACGCTTTGTGAAGAACATGCTGGCCGGCGCCCACGGCATCGACGTTCTTGCGCTCGTGATTGCAGCCGATGAAGGAGTAATGCCGCAAACGATCGAGCACTTCGATATTTGTCGTTTGCTCGGAGTCAACAAAGGCGTCGTGGTCATAACGAAGACTGATCTGGTCGACGAGGAAATGCTGTTGTTAGTTCAAGAGGATGCGAGAGAACTCGTTGCCGGATCATTTCTCGACGGTGCGCCAATTGTTCCGGTTAGTTCGCGGACAGGCGCCGGGCTTGAGAGACTGAGAAGTACTCTCAAAACGATCGCCGACGAAGTGCCGCCAAAGTCTTCCGATTTAGTAACCCGCCTACCAATCGATCGCGCATTCTCGATGAAAGGTTTTGGTGCTGTTGTTACCGGCACACTCATCTCTGGAGAAATTGCTGAAGGCGCTGCACTCGATTTGTTGCCGAAAGGTATAAGCGTCAGAGTACGTGGAGCTCAAGTTCATGGAAAGGCTGTCGAGAAAGCCCGGGCAGGCCAACGGACGGCTGTGAATCTCGCAGGTGTCGACGTCGAACAACTTGAGCGAGGCATGGTCCTGACCGAACCCAAAACTCTCCATCCGACTCAAATCATCGACGCGCGAATTGATGTGTTGGCAAACGCGAGTAGGGGCGTGAGGTCTCGATCACGCATTCGTTTGCATATTGGTGCGACTGAGGTATTGGGGCGGGTTCGAGTGCTGGATCAACCAGCCGAGATTTCTCCAGGACACTCAGCCCTGGCGCAGCTTCGACTTGAAGTTCCTATAGTCGCTGTGCACAACGATCGGTTCATTATTCGCTCCTATTCACCGGCAGAAACTATCGCTGGTGGCGTCGTGCTCGATCCGCTGGCCTCCAAACATCGTGGCAAAGAGATTGAAAAGACGCGACAGCGGCTCAATCGCTTATTGAGTACCAGCGCAACCGAAAAGCTAACTGCATTTGTTGAATCATCGTCGTTGCGCGGTTTGAGAATCGAGGATCTTGTTGCGGCCACGGGTTGGAAGCGTGAAGTCGTAACCCAAATTAATTCCCAGGCGCAGAAAGAAGGGACGATTGTTGAAGCTGGTGGCATTCTGTTGTTTCGCGAAAGCTTCGAGCGTTTGTCCAGAAATGTCTTGAACGAACTTGAGAGCTATCACAAGCGTGAGCCACTCGCCCGCGGGATGTTGCGCGAGACGCTGCGTGAGAAGGTTTTTGCGCATTCACACCCGGAGTTGTTTAGTGGAGTTCTCGGAAAACTCGAGTCGTCGGGTCAAGTCGTTTCTGAAAAAGATATTGTTCGAGTTTCAACTCATCGGGTGGACCTCTCGGATCACGACCTGCAATTGCGCGAGAAGCTTGAACAGACGTTCATAGATGCTGGTATTGAGTCGCCTTCCATCGACGAGGCAATGACACGCGCAGGCGTAACCGCGCCGATGCGTTTAGCAGGTCGAAAGATACTGCAACTACTCATTGACGATCACACATTGGTCCGAGTGCAGAACGAAATGTTTGTGCACAAGGAAGTGTTGGAAGAGTTGAAAGGGAAGTTGCTGGCTTACGCTGCTCGTAACGAACCTGAGCGCTTGATAGATGTCGCAGGCTTTAAGGATCTCGCCGGGGTGTCGCGTAAGTACGCCATTCCGCTGCTCGAATATTTCGACCGCGAACACATCACTCGACGAGCAGGTGACAAACGGTTGATCCTAAGACCACGTGAGCAGTAACCAGAGATTGATCAGGTGCCTGGCGAGACTCGACAAAATCCAAGCTTTTGAACCTGGGTGTGTCGTGTCTTCAACGTTTGAGCCAAAGCCCGTGAATCACACACTTGCTTTCCCACTCGGCGCGGCGTTAACATGCGGAATCATAAAGTAAACAGTGCGGCTTTTTCCTTAACCTTCATATTTGATTAGCGGGTCGGAGGTTCAAAATGAAAAGCCTGAAAGACATCTTGGCGATCCTTGTTGGATTGGTCGCTCTCCTGGGGGCGATCTTTTACTTCTACAAGTTTGTAACTGATCCCAATCCGGCAGGCGGACACACATCAGGTTGGATTGCGCTTGGTTTAGCGGCTGTTGCCTTTGTCTGTGGCCTTATCTATTTCCTGGGTCACGTGAACAAGGAAGAGGAGATTCACATTACTCAGTAGCCGGGCGTAGGTTGTGCCGATAGCAGAGTGTACCCCCGCCTCCGCTGTGAAGACTTGCGCTTGGGCCCGACACTATCTTGGACGCCGTTTGTGCACAAACTGAACTCGGCTCACGTGCGCAGGCGGCGCTCGTTTTTTGTCATCAATCCGTCAAAGGAGAACTTGTAGACAAATGTCCTTCCCGCTCCTAATGCTCTTTCAGCAACTTCGAGCTACTCAACCGACGTACTTTGTTCTGGTCACACTGGGCTTGTTAATCGCTGGGGGAATTGCCTGGTTGATCGCCGCGGTACTCGGCTTTGCCCGATCGGCTGCGTTTGGTCCGTCGACCCGTTGGTTTTCTTACGCTGCTGTTTGCATGGTGATTTATCACTTGCACTTTCTGTTGTTCGGCGTCTTTGTTTTTTTGGGAATGAGTCAGCCTGGTTCTGACATGTCGACTGCTTTGGCAGTGGGATCATTCTTCAACCTGTTTGTTGTCCTCGGCGCTTTCTGCGCAATTATGGGCTTCGTAAAAATGACGAGCACACGATAGTCGGCCCGTCGAGTTCCTTTGCTTAATTGTCTTGATGAATAAGAAACTGCTGGCGATCGCCGCGCTAGCCCTCAGCGGGAGCGCGGCGCTTCTGTTTTTACTTACCTCCTCGAATGGTGGCGCTTCCAGTCACAGTGTATTTGTTCGACTAAATCGCGGTCGCTTCACCCAAAATGGTCAGCCGTTTCGCTTCGTAGGAGCCAACGTTGCGGTGATGTATCGCGATGAAGATCGTGAGCGCATGCCAGAAACTTTGAAACAAGCTTCTGATGCTGGGATTAAGGTTGTTCGCGTCTGGGCCTTTGGTGAAGGCGGTCCAAACGATGTAAAGCCGATGGCCGACTTTGCGGATTGGCCGCGCACTCATCCATTTCGTTTCACTCCTGACCAGTGGAACGAAGAAGCTTTTATTCATCTCGACAAGGTCATCGCTGAAGCGGCAAAGAATAAGATTCTTGTACAGCTGTGTTTGACGAACTGGTGGCGCGACACTGGTGGCGTAACTCAGTACCTTCGCTGGGCTGGAGTTAACGATGCCGCGGATGACACTCGCCCATTCGGCATTAATAACGAGAAAGCAATTCTTTTCTACTCAAACCCCGAGACGCGTCGTCTCTATCGCGAACATATCAACAAGCTCGCGACGCGGAAGAACACAGTCACAGGTGTCTACTATCGCGACGACCCTACGATCTTCGGTTGGGAATTGATGAACGAAGCACAAGTCATCACTGGTCGCTGGGCCGAACGCCGAGCGTGGATCTCTGAGATGAGCACGTATCTAAAGTCGCTTGATCCAAATCACCTGATCGCACCGGGCGAGTGGGGATACCGTTCAGCTTCTGAACGGCGTGAATGGTTGGCGGATCATGCCTTGTCGACGATCGACTACTGTGACGTGCACCTCTACCCGCGTGACGATCATGATAGTTTCGTTGAGGCGCCGGTCGCGTTGAAGGAATTTGTTGATGATCGATCCGCCGCGGCGTTTTCCATTGGGAAGCCGCTGGTGTTCGGCGAATTTGGAATGGGACCTGAAGGCCACAACAACTTTTCGGAGATCGAATGGTTCAAAGGATTCTTTGACGCCAACTTGCGTGCGGGAAGTGCCGGGGCAATGTTTTGGATACTCACTCCGGATCCAAAGCGTGGTTACGGAGTGAACTACACGACCGACAGAGATCGGGAGTTAATAGCCGAGATCAAGCGTACTTCCGAAAATTTCGCATCGCTGGCTTCGGCAGAACCGCCATCAAGTTTGCAGGATGCATCGAGACACCTGGTGCCTCGTCAATTTGCGTGGAATCGCAACGCCGTTGGGCCAGAGACGCAACCCAACGTTCAGTTCCGCGAAGACAAGTCAGTGCTTTATCAGTTCAAACCACTGATGGCGTCTGCACAACGGTTCGAAAAGGTGGGTGCCGGCCCCGGATACATCTGGGGTTTTGGTAGCGGGTTTGTTGAGTACACGGTCCCGGAACGATCCGATCGCCGGCGCGTTAGTGAAATAATCGTCCGTGCCCACGTTCAACCTGTTTCACCAGTCGATGCCGCACGCGATTTTGTGAAGACTCGCGTTACGCTGTTTGTGAACGATTGGAATTGCGGCTCACGATTGATTCCATTCGAGGAAGGGAATCAAACATTAGTTCAGGAATGGCGAATGACGGGATTACTTCTTCGCTTGAGAGCAATGCGTGGTTTGCCGATGACGATTCGTTTTGAAGTCACGCCGGAGAGTGACTGGTTATACGGCGTCAACATTTCAAACTGGCCCGAAGGATATGATGCGAAAGATGCGCGGCCGGTTGAAGTTGAGTTACGACGAGAGTAATTTTCCATTTGTCATGAGAAGGACTCCGATAGCGATGTAGTCAGTACCACAACGCGGTAGCGTGTGGCTCGGGTCTTACGAGTCTTAAAGTGCCTAAGCCACACGCTACCGCGTTGTGGTACTGACTACATCGCCTTGGATACCGCTCGAGCGACCAAATGACCACCTGTCAACCGTCAAATGACAAATGGAAAATGATTGGTTCATTTCCGCAGATGCTTGTCAAAAAACTCCACCGACGCGTGATATGCCCGTAGCCAATCAGCGTGCGTCAGGAAATCATGAATCTCATCGGGAAAGATCAACTGTTCAAACTCCACACCTTGATCCCTTAGCGCCTCCACCAGGTGCACAGTCTCGCTGAACGGCACGTTACGATCGTCGTCACCGTGAATCAGCAACACAGGTGAACGCCACGTCTTCACAGACGATAACGGAGACGATTCAAACGCCAAGCGGCCGGCGTCGGGTTTCGCGTTCGGATCATATGCGGGAACAAAATTTCGAATCACTATGTTCCAATCATGAACTCCATGCATGTCAACACCAGCCGCGAATAAATCAGACGCCCGCGAAAGCCCCATGGCCGTGAGATAGCCTCCATACGAACCACCCCACAAACCAATTCGAGCTGGATCAACTTCCGGACGACTACGCATATACAACCCGGCGCCAAGCACATCCTGAAACTCACTTGCTCCGGTCGCGCCGTAGTTCAGTGCTTCGCGAAACTGCATTCCGTAGCCAATCCCGCTGCGATAGTTCACTGACAAAACGACGTATCCGTGATTCGCGAGATACTGATTCATCGCGTAGGAATTACGGTAGTAGTAGTTGTAATGCCAACCCAATAACATCTGTCGCCGCGAACCGCCGTGAAAGAACAACAATGCAGGGTGACGCTTACTGCGATCCAGGTTCGCGGGCATAAACAACTGGCCATGAATCTTCATCCCGTCAGCGGCGCTGAAAATTACTTGTTGTGGTTCAACCAGTGCGGATTGAGGGAACTCCGCAGGTATCGATTCCGGTGCGAGATCCCGAGCTGCATTAGTGCCAGAAATGATCGATGCGCGCTCCGGGGCTTTGGCGTCCGAACGCAGGAACGCCACAGTGTTTTGATCACTCAAGATGATTGGTGAGTATTCGATGCCGTTGCCACTGGTGATGGCGCGAGGTGCTTGTCCTCCAACAGTAGCAACACGCCAGATATGACGATGATCGATGTCTCCCTGGTTTGAAGAGTAAACAATTTCTTTGCCGCCAGGAGCCAGCGACACATGCTCAACTTCAAACTCACCGGGAGTCAGTAGCGTCGCTTTCTGCTTTTCGACGTTTGCTGAAATCGAATACAAATGTGTCCAGCCATCTTTCTCCCACGGAAATACGATCTTGTTATCAGCAGCCCAAAACAACTGATTGTCAGTGACAACTTCGCGAAGCACGCTGCCGTTGCCTTGTTCTGCTTCCCAAATCTCGCGTCCAGTTCCCGTCTTGACGTCCGCCATTCGAATCGACCACGGATCACCGATGCGCTTCGGTCCAAATGCTGAAGCCACTCGCGACGTTGGGATGCGAATGAATGCGATTTGTTTACTGTCAGCAGACCAAACAGGTTCGCTGTCGCGATCGACTGATGGATCCAGATAACGCAATTGCTTCGTGGCAAGATCGTAGACGGCAATGAAACTGTGATCGCCACGAGCATTTCCAAAAGCGAGCATCGATCCGTCTGGAGAGAGGTGTAACGAGTTACACCGGCCTTTCGTTTGAATCATCAGCGACGGCTTATCGCTTCGATCAACTTTGACTTGCCAAATATCACGTCCCTTGATGTAGAAAATCCGGTCTCCACCTGCTGTAATCACTGGCGAGTGACCCTCGGCTAACATTTGTGGGGCACCGCCTTTTACTGAAGCAATCCAGAGCAACTGTTTCGGCTCCTCCGGGTTGCTACGTGGGTTTGGGTTTTCACCAAAGCCATCCAGATCGCCTCCGCGTGTGTAGATCACCGCAGCATCATCGGGAGTCCATAAGAGTTCCCCGATTTCATTCCCATCGTCTTCTGCGTATGAGGTGAGTTGTCTGCCTTTATACGCTGGAGGTTCTGCAACCCACACGTTCCTGGCTCCCTTCGCGCTCAGAACCCAGGCCACCTTTGCTCCAGACTTCGACGCGCTCAGATCCGATGGGAATGGTGCGCTCATTACCTGTTCGAGAGTGAACTTGTCCTGGGCATGTATGGATAATGCGACCAGACAGAACACCACGCTGAGAAGCGACAGCTTTTTCACGAGATGACTCCTTTGATGTTTGAAAACTGCGGATGAAATGTAGCGGCGTGATTATAGGCCAGAAGTGTGGAGAGAAGAAGAAGTTGATTCCCTTTAGTAACCCCAGTCGCATCTAAGGGCGTGCTCTCTACCGGGGCAGTAGCCCGACTGTCAAGGAGGGCTCATCTGTGGTACTTGATCTGGAGCCCTCCTTGACAGTCGGGCTACTGCCCCGCTCGCTGCACGCCGTTAAGTCCGAGTGGGGTTACTAAAATGGTGTCGAACGTCATCCCTTGTGGATGGCGTTTGCTTTGGCTGAGGCGCGGAGTTGAGCGGCCGTCTTGATTGTTTGCAGAGAGGCTTCAGTTACAACGTAGACATCAACTGAAGGAACTTTACCCAGGAACATTTGAAAGTCAGGCCTGGCAGTTGATGCTAGCGATGAAATCAACTGGTCGTTGCTGAAATAACGCCGGCCACGCGCGACAATCACGAAATCACCGACACCGAGTTGCTTTAACCCATCTGGATCAGACAACGAGACACAGACCAAGTCTCCGTGGTTCTCTCGTTGAGCATAGTACGAGGCCAACAACGGGCTCTCACTGGCAACGTGTGCGCTCGGTCGTGCACGACGTCCAATCTCATTAATCGTGTCGCGCATACTGGCGTCATAAAACTCATCGTGCGGAAAGTAAGTTCCAGCGCGCTCCATACCGCCACCGAGACTGTTCATGAACAATCGAAAATGTGGCGCAGCTTGCACAGCGTCAATTGCAGACAAACTGATTGCTATAACCGCCAGACTGGCGGGGACGTAGTGTCTTATGCCGTTGGCCCAGGCGAGCTTTGCGATCCAGTTTGCCAACCAGCGTCCGGCAAACTGAATTCCCAGAGCCGAAGTGATCAAAACCGCCGGCAGCATTGTTGTGTAGTACCGAGTGAACTTGCCGCCCGGAAAACAGAAGAAAACTACCCAAAAGAATAACCAGAAGATCAACAAGTAACGACCATCGCCGAGCTTGCGTCGGAAAATAAGTGGTAGGCCGATTAAGAAACCGGCGACCGTCAGCACGGGTAACTTGACCCACGTGAACACCGCGTAGAAGTAGACCGGAATGCCGTTGAGCCAATCATCAACGCGTTGCGTGTAGAGCTTGCCCATAAACTCGTAGCCGTCGTGGCTGATTCGTTTGCTGCCAGCAAAGAGTCCCATCTGATGCCATGTTTCAGGCAGGAGAATTGTTGGACTCAGAATCAAGAACACAATTCCCATCACCGTAAAGAACTTGAGGATTCGTTTTGTGCCCAACCGCCACCGCGTTTCAGGAATGCTCTGAAACATCCAGTAGTAAGACATGCTGATTGCCAGCATGTGGGGAACGTATTTCGAAGCGATCATTGCGCCGAAAGAGGCGCCGGTCAGCCAGTAGTAGCGATTGGGATT